>Ga0308175_100001890_pt1 | contig 14183 bp, 9 predicted proteins | sample PhyCR1_3_FD_203893 | JGI IMG/M metagenome (GOLD analysis project Ga0308175, IMG submission 203893) | Soil microbial communities from UC Gill Tract Community Farm, Albany, California, United States - DLSLS.C.R1 | ecosystem: Environmental > Terrestrial > Soil > Agricultural land | place: USA...
CTCCACCCTCTCCCGCTGGAAATCCTCCAACCCCTACTTCATCGCCGAACTCAATCGCCGCCAGCACGAGATCACCGAAACCGCCGCCGCCAAGCTCCGCCGCCTCCAGATCGTCGCCGTCAACGAAATCGAAGCCGCCATGAAGCGCGGCTACTTCACCGACGCCGCCAAGCTCGCCCTCCGCCTCCTCGCCACCGCCCGCACACTCCCCCTCGCCTCCGCCCACCCCGGCCCCACCGACCCCGACGTCATCCTCGACCAACTCCTCCAGCGCGAGCAAGCCATCACCGAAGAGCGCCGAAAACTCGTCAAATCCCTCCTCCCCCGCTACACCAACGACGACGATTCCCCCTCCCAACTCCCTTCCACGGTATCATCCCCCCACCTGAACCCTGAACCCCGAACCCTGAACCCTCAACCTTGAACACCATGACCACCATCCTCGACCAATTCCGCCTGACCAACCGCCGCGCCCTCATCACCGGCGGCGCCAAAGGCCTGGGCCGCATCATGACCCAAGCGTTGGCCCAGGCCGGCGCCGACGTCGCCATCGCCTCCCGCAACCGCGCGGATTGCGAACAAGCCGCCGCCGACCTCTCCAAAGAAACCGGCCGCAAAATCATCGGCCTCGGCGCCGACGTCTCCCAACAATCCGACGTCACCAAACTGGTCGAAGACTGCCAGCGCCTCCTCGGCCCCATCGACATCCTCATCAACAACGCCGGCGTCAACATCCGCGGCCCCTCCCACGAGCTCTCCGAAGCCGACTGGAACACCGTCATCGACGTCAACCTCAAGGCCCCCTTCCTCCTCTCCCGCGCCCTCGCCCCAGCCATGGCCGCCCGCGGCTGGGGGCGCATCGTCAACCTCGGCTCGATCATGTCCGTCGTCGCCCTCCCCGGCCGCGCCCCCTACGCCGCCGCCAAGGCCGGCGTCCTCAACCTCACCCGCGTCCTCGCCCTCGAACACGCCGGCAAAGGCGTCACCGTCAACGCCATCTGCCCCGGCCCCTTCGGCACCGAAATGAACCGCCCCCTCCTCAACGACCCCGAAAAGTACAACGCCTTCGTCTCCAAAATCCCCATGGGCCGCTGGGGCGAGCTCCACGAAATCGCCGCCCCCACCCTCTTCCTCGCCTCCGACGCCTCCTCCTTCGTCACCGGCACCGCCCTCTTCGTCGACGGCGGCTGGACCGCACAGTAGTGCGGGGCGCAACCCGGGCTGACCGATTCAGCGGTCAGCCGCCACGTCCCACAATTGCACGCTCCCGTCCGCGCACCCGAACGCCAGCGTCTTCCCGTCCGGGCTGAACGCCGGCTGCGTCGTGGTCCCCGGGAGAGACGCCACGATCCTTCCCCCCGCAACGTCCCACACTTTCACCGTCCCGTCGTGGCACTGGGCGGCCACGAGCTTGCCGTCCGGGCTAAGCGCGAGACGGGGGTTGATCGCCTTGGCCGGCTTCTCCAGCGTCGCGGTCCGTTTGCCCGTCGCAGCCTCGTGAATGGCGATCGTGTAAACGCCCGCCGACGCCAACGTCTTGCCGTTGCGGCCAAAGGTGACGAACTGAATCGGGTCCCCCGCCGATTCCTGCAGAGTGCCCAAAATCCTGCCGCTCGCCACCTCGAAAAGCTTAACTCCCAGCGGCCTGGCGTTGCTCCCGAAGACGGCGGTGGATTTCGACGCACACGACGCCGCGAGCACCTTCCCGTCCGGACCGAATGCGTACCACATGCCGCCGGTCTGCGCCAGCGTCGCCGTGCATTTCCCACCGGCCACGTCCCACATCATCAGGTTCATATCCTTGTCGCGCACGACCAGCGTCTTGCCGTCAGGGCTGAAGGTCCAGGATTGGATAAGACCGGCAGAGACCGCCCCCGTCAGCGGGATCGTCGACGGACCCGTGGACAGGTCGTAAGCGGTCGCCAGACGCCGCATGGCGAATTGGGCGCGGCCTTGCGCCAGGAATTCGGTCTTGCCGTCGGGACTAAACCCCACCAGCGTCGTCCCCGGCGATTCCCTCACCGTCCTGCCCGTGCCGCTCGCCACGTCGTACAGTAGCTTCTCGGAATTGGTCGCGCCGCCCACGACGACCGTCCCCCCGTCGGCGCCGAACTCGGCAAACGGGTCGAGCTTTCTCGATGGGATGGTGAAGCTCTTGCCGCTCGCCAGGTCCCAGACCCTGGCCTGCGGGTCCCAGCCCGAGGAGACCAGCGACTTACCGTCCGGACTGAACGCGATGTGAGTGATCCGCTGCTTCTGCGCCCGCAACGTGGCGCGCAGCGTTGGTTCATCGGCCGCCAATGGGCAAGTGATCAACGCAAGAACCAATGCAGCCGCCGTCGCAGTCATCACAGCGCCCGTCTTCATTGCCGCGCGTCCTCCCTATTTCTCGCCGGAGATCTGAGACGTGTCGTACACGCGCACCGTCCCGACGGCGTCGCTCACCGCGACCCGCTTCCCGTCCCCCGACAACGCCAGCGCGCTCGAGGGCTCGGTCGCATCCTTCTTCCACCCCCACGGCGCGTGCCCCTTGTACAGCGAGTACGGCTCGTCCGGCAGGCGGACCCTCCCGAGCAGCTTGCGCGTCCCCACGTCCCACACCACCACGCGGTTTTCCACCACGCGCTTGGCGTCGCGCGCGACCTGGAGATACAACGCAAACCGCGTCCCGTCCGCGCTCAGCGCCGTCCGCGGCCCGCGGAAGTTCTGCGGCACGTCCTCCGCCGTCGTGTCCGGCGGCGGCAAACGCGTCGGCCCCGGCCGCGGCGGAAGCGGCAATCCCCCGCCGCCTTTCCTGGGGCGAGGCATGGGAGCCGGCGGTTGCGGCACTTGCGACGCTGGCCGGGGCGCCCGGCCCTGCTGGGGGAGGCCCGCGGGCGGCCCGCCCTGTAACGGCGCGCCCTGCAACTGCGACATCGAAATCTTAAACGACTCCTTGTCCCGTCCCGTTGCCGGATCAATCACTTCAAAGGTCGGCCCGTCGCGCAGGACCAGCGTCCGCCCGTCGCTCGGCCACTCGACCACGCCCGGCAGCGGAATCCCGCCCTTTTCCAGCACCGTAACTGCCGGAGCGCCCTTGCCGGATTCCAGCGACAGCATCCGCAGCGGCTCGAACGCCGTATCGCGCCTGTCCGGCCGCGCAAGCGCCGCCTCCGACGAGGGACCGCCGAACGATCGATACGCCGCCAGCCGCTTCCCGTCCGGCGAAAAGGCCAGTGAATCCACCCACACGATCTGCCCCGTGTGCGGGCTGCCCGCCAATGTCCACTTCACCTTCTGCTCGACCAAATCCCAAACGCGAACTTCACCCGCCACGTATGGCTTGTTCGGGGCCGAGTGCCCGACCGCCTGTTCATTCCACACCATCGCGAGGTACCGCCCGTCCGGCGAAACCGCTGCCGCCGTAAACTCGCCCAGCCCTTTCGCACCGATGCGTGAACCGATCGACTTACCCGCCACCGCGTCCCACGCCTGGTAACCGGCATTGGCGGCTACCATGATCGCGAGCTCCTCATTGTTGTTGTAATGCGATTGGCCGTGATCGACCGTCACGAGCGTCTTCCCGTCGGCCGACAGCCAGACGTGCGTGAAGTCGGCGTTGGCGGCTTGACAGGCGCAGACCTGACGCCGGCCGTCCACGTCCCACACGACCGCGTTGCCGGGGACCTTGACGATCTTTTTCCCCTCCACCTTCCACCCGGCCGCCGCGGCCGCGAGGCGCGACCCGTCGGCCGAAAACGCAAGCCAATGAACGTGGGCGCCCGTCCCTTTGAAAAGTACCAGCTCCTTCGTGTCCTCCGCCCGGCAATCGGTCGCGCAAAACCAAGCGACAAACACGACCGGCACGGCAACCCGCGCAACCCGTCTCATGCCCATTTCCTCCGCGTGATTTGTGGCAACAACCCGCAAATGTGGCCTCAATCAATTATCGTAACCTTGTCGGAGTTTCACAACCTCATCATCCATGGCCGCACACGCCCGCCCCACCAACGCTCGACGACAAACCCGGCCGCACCGGCTATAACGGTGCAAGGTTCCGCACCACTCACGGGTAGTCTCCATGCGCATCGCTCCCCCCGACGCCCTCCCCCCCGCGCCCGAATACCCCCTCGCCCCCGCCGCCGAAACCTCCGCCCCCAAGATTCCCGCCCCGCCTGCGCCCGATGAACCAACGCCGGCGCTACCCCGCCTCGGCCCGCGCCTCCTTCCCCTCCCCGCCACCGCCGAATCCCGCTCCAAACGCCTCCTCTTCTCCCTCCTCGCCCTCGCCATCCTCCTCGCCTACGCCTACGTCCTCTACTGCTTCTCCGCCCCCGCCCCCGGCCGATACGGGATCGACGAAAACGGCTACCTCGTCGGCGGCAAAAACCTCGCCGACCACTTCACCACCGGCTTCACACCGCCCGACCCCTACGCCTTCGTCGGCGCCATGTGGCTCCGCACCCCCCACGGCCGCTTCTTCCCCAAGTACCCCATCGGCGTCCCCGCCATCTACGCCACCCTCCTCCGCGTCGGCGGGTCGCCGGCCAAGTTCTGGGCCTTCTATGTCGCCCCCGCCGCCACCGTCCTCTCCGTCGCCGCCATCTTCCTCCTCTCCCGCGCACTCGCCGGTTCCTTCTACGCCGTCTTGGCGATGCTCTTATTAGCCACCAATCATTCGATCCTGCTCCTCGCCCACGACCCCGCCAGCCATGCCGCCGACGTCTGCTTCGTCCTTTGGGGCATGTTCGCCCTGCTCTTCTGGTGGCGCAGCGGCCGCTGGTGGACCGGCCTGATCGCCGGTTTCCTCCTCGGTTACGCGATGACCATCCGCTACACCGAAGGCCTGCTCCTGCTCCCCCTCGCCGTCGCCGCCGTGCTCACGATCCGCTGGCGCGAACGCCGCACCTACCTCCGCGCCGCCGTCCCCCTGCTCGGCTGGCTCATCCCCGTCGGCGCCCTGCTCCTGCACAACTACCTCACGATGCGCGCCTTTTCCGGCTACGACGCCACCCACGAATCCTCCGGCTTCACCGTCGCCGAATTCTTCCGCAAGTGGGAATTCACCGCCGAGCAGCTCTACATGTTCGGCCTGTTCTTCACCGCGCCACTGGGCATCGCCGGCCTCGCGATGATGTTCCGCTGGTCCTGGCGCGTCGCGCTGCTGTTGACCCTCTGGCTGGTCCCCGCCCTGCTCCTCTACACCTCATACTACTGGGGCAACCACCTCTCCGGCGTCGGCTTCCTCCGCTTTTTCGTCCCCCTGTTTCCCCCGCTGATCCTCGCCGCCGTCTGGCTCCTCCGCGCCGCCTCCGAATGGACTTTGAACACCGGCGCCTCCCGCCGCCGGGGATCGATCGCCGTCCCCCTCGCCGCCGGCCTGATCACCGCCATCTCCTCCTCCGTCGGCCTGATGATCTCCCTGCCCGAGCTCGCCCGCGAGCACTCCTTCAATACCAACCTCGCCTACTCCGCACACCGCATCCTCGAAAAAATCCCCGCCGCCCGCGGCACGCCCCTCTTCCCCGCCTCAATCCTCAAGCACAACGCCCCCGCGACGCAGCCCACGACGCCCGTCATCTTCGCCGACCAGGGCGTCTTCCCCCAGCTCCTGATGTACATGCAGTTCGTCGGCGACGCCGACTGGTACGAGGCCGACGCCTTCTACCCCAAAGCCTTCGGCGGATTCGCCATCTTCGGCGCCGGCGCGCGCCCCGGCGACAAGCAGCAGGACAACCCCGTCCTCCTCCACCAGGCCCGCCGCGATTTCATGGAACAGGTGTACAAGGGCAAGACGCAGAATGACCTGGTCCGCGAGCAGAACGCCGTCATGGCCCGCGCCCTCGCCGCCGGCCGCCCCGTGTACGCCATCCTCAACCCGCCGATGGTCGCGGAATTTCAGAAGTTCATCACCGACGACTTCGAGTGGACCAAGATCGACGCCTGGCGCGAGCCCGCGGCCGTCCCCCCCGAACCCGCGCAATCCGCCCTCTCGCCCCCCACCTTCACCGGCGGCCCTTTCTTCAACCTCTACCCCCAGGTCTGGCGAATCTATCAAATCCAACGACGATCCGCGCCCGCGACCCGTCCCGCTTCACAGCCCTCGCCTTAATTCACCTTTCGCAGCCCCGGATGTACATCCGCGGCTCCGCCCTTCCCTTGCGCAGTCGCCTCCTTCCCCTCCTCCGTGCTCGTCGCCAAAAACTCGATCACGTTCCTCAAATCCTCCTTGCTCATCGCCTTCACCAGCCCCTCCGGCATCGCCGACGGCCCCCGCTCGCGCGACAGCACGTCCGCCTTGGCCACCTTCGCGACCCCCTTGTCCGGCACGTCCACCGTCAGCTCCGCGTCCGTTTCCCCCTTGAGGATACCGCTCACGTACTTCGCCGATTTGCCGTTCTTCACCTTCAAAATCACGCCGTCAAACCCCGGCGCGATCTGCGCGTTCGGCAGCACGATCGACTCCAGCACGTACTCCCGCGGCTTGCGCTTCCCGATCCCGCTCAAATTCGGCCCCGCCTGCCCCCCCTGCCCCTCGACCGTGTGACACCGCATACAAGACAGGTCCACGCGCTCCATGAAAATCTTCCGCCCCGCCGCCGCGTCCCCGCCGAGCAGGCACTCGCGGTACTGCGCCAACGGGTCGTCGCTGTTGCGCCGCCCCTCAAACTCCTTCAGCTTCGCCTTCACGACCTTGTCCCGCGACTTCCCCGCCGCCTCCAGCAGATCCAGTTGCAACTCCCCCGCCAGCTTCCCCGCCAGCAGCTCGTCCATGCACCGCGCCAGGATTCGATCCACCGCCGGCCGGTGCACGCCCGCCATCGCCCCCAGTACCGCCTGCCGGTCGCCGACGGTGCCGCGATCGAGAATCCCCTCCACTTCCTTCATCGCGTCCGGCAATTTCAGCACCTGCCGGATCGCCTCCTTCCGCACCTCCACCTTCGCATCGGTGAGCGTCAGCCGCACCGCCTCCGCCAATTTCGGATCGTTCCGCGACGCCATCACCTTCAACGCCGCCGCCCGCACGTCCCCCGCCACTTGCCCGTCCGACACGATCTCGAACAGCGCCTCCGGCCGATCCGTCCCGAACTTCTCGACCAATTCCAGCGCCGCCACCCGCACCGCCGGCGACCCGCCGCGAATCAACTGATCCACCGCCGCCCCCGCCGCATTTCGCGCGACCGCCTCATCCCGCTCCGGCAATGGCCGCCACAGCCCCACGATCCGGTCCCTCCCCGAAGGCTTCGCCCACTGTCCCAGCAGCGACAACGCCTCCGCCCGCAACTCCTCCGCCACGTCGCTTCGCCGCGCGAACGCCACCAGCGCCTCCGCCTGCTCCCTCCCGCCCAACCGGTAATTCGCGTCAATCGCGCGCTCCAGAACGAACTTCGACACGCCACCCAAGTCCTTCCGCCGGATCACCTTCGCCAGCGCCGGCATCCCCGATTCAATCGGCACGTCATGAATCGCCCGCGCCGCCTCCAGCACAATCGCCGGCTCCTTGTCCGCGAGGAACTTTTCCACCTCCGGGCGCCCCAGCCGCCGCAGCGCCAGCAGCGCCCCCATCCGCACCGCCGGCGAAGCATCATTCCCGGCCGATACGATCGACTTCACATCCCCGATCTGCGTCAGCGCCCAAACCCCCGCGTGCCGCAAAACCGCATCCTTGTCCGCATTCCCCTTCAACATCCCAAAAATCGCCGGCGCCGCCTCCGCCTTCCCCGCTTTCCCACCGCCCATCGCCGCAAAAAACCTCACCCGCTCGCTCGGGTCCTTGAGCAACTCGACCAACTTCCCCGCCGCCCCGGCAAACCGATCATCCCCCAACACCTTCGCCGCCTGTGCCCGAACCTCCGCCTCCGAGTCGCCCAGCAATGGCACCACACCCACCAGCGCCGCCGGCGCCTTCCGCCCGATCTGTCCCAATCCCCAGATCGCATGCACCCGCGCCAGCAGCGGCGCTTTGGAATCCCCCGCCACTGCCGCCAGCGCCCCGATCGAGTTCTCCCCCCGATCCGCCAGCTCGAACTGCGCCTCCTGCCGCACGCGCTGGTCCGCATGTCCCAGCAGCTTCACCAGCTCCGCCTCAGGCCGCCCCTCCATCCCCTCCGCAATCAGCTTCTTCGTCTCCGCGACGATCGCCGACCCCGCCGCCGCCGGATCGACGGCCTTGTAAATCCGCCCCTTCATCGGCTTGTTCCACCCGTTCACCCAGTCCGTGAAGTACACCCCGCCATCCACCGCGAACTCCACGTCCGTCGCCAGCACGTTCCACACGAACTGCCCCCGGTCCACCATCTCAAACCCGGCCCCCTTCGGCTCGGTCGCGAACGAGTGCACCCCGCTGTTGCTCGGCCCCCCGCGGAAATCCACCAGCAGGAAATGCCCCTTGTACTTCTCCGCCAATCCAGTCCCCGGGTAATACGCCAGCCCCGACGGCCCAAACCCAATGTGCGCCACAGGGGGCACAATGTACGCCGCCTCGTTCTTCCCCATCACCTCCCACAGCTTTTCCTCGTTCCAAGCCCCCGCCCGATTCAGGTGCTGATAGCCGACGCGCCACCCGCTATCTCCGCCCTCGACGACCTGCACGAAACGGGCCGGGTCCCCCTTGTCGCAGTTGTTATCGCCGGTGAACAGGTTGCCGAAATCATCGAACGCCAGCTCCTGCGGGTTCCGCAACCCCGTCGCGTAAAGCTCCAGGTTCGACCCGTCGGGATCGCACCTCAGCACCGACCCGCTCTCCACGTTCACCACCGGCCCCTTCGGCGTCTGCACATTCAACCCGCGATCCCCGATGGTGAAATACAACTTCCCGTCCGGCCCAAACTTCAGCCCGTGCAGATCGTGCCCCAGAAACCCCACCCGCACGCCATACCCGTACTGCAAACTCTTCCGCACGTCGGCCGTGCCCGTGCCCTTGGTGTCTCGCAGCAGCCACAGGTTCGGAATATCCGCGAAGTACACATCCCCCTTCCGCACCAGCACCCCCGCCGCTAAACCTTCCGCCTCCCGATTGAACCCATCCGCGAAAATGTGCGAATGATCCGCCTTCCCATCCCCATCACGGTCCTCGACGACTCGAATCCGATCCGGCTCAACCGCCAATTCCTTCACGGTCTCGCCCATGTGCTTCCGATTCATCGCCAGCCGGTCCTCCACCGTCCGGCAAGCCAAATCATCATCCAACCAGTCATAAATCCGCCGAATGTCCATCACGCCATCGTGCAGCCGAAACGTCTCGATGACGTACAGCTTCCCCTGTGGATCAGTGGTGAGACAAACGGGATTGAGCACATCCGGCTCCGCCGCGAACAGCGACACTTTCAGCCCCGGCGCGACCTTGATGCGCGCGATCGCCTTCTCCCCCTCCGCCCGCCCATCCTTCACCACCACGCGCGCCGACGCCTCCCCGCCGCGCTCGTCCCGGTCAAACTCCCCGCCCCTTGCCAGCAGCGTCAAACACGCGATCGCCACTACCGACGTCCAACAAACACTCCAACGCGCCATTTCACTGCTCTCTTCTGCTGAATGAATGAATTAGAGAATCACGCGCCCGTGACGCGCGCACCGTCCTCGCCACTTGTTACACCTATGCCGGCGGAATGTTTGAACCGCAGCCCCCGCTTCCCTCTGCGTCCTCTGCGTCTCGGCGGTGAATCTTTCCGCTTAAGCCGTCGACACCCTTCCCCCCACCGGCGGCACCAACGAACCGCCCGTCTCCGCCGCTTCGTTCTTCGCCGTCAGCGCGTCCGCCACCACCCCCTCCAGCACCCGGATGTACTCCAGGAACTTCCCCTTCCCCTGCTCCGTCAGTCTGCACAACGTCTGCGGCCGGTTCTTCTTCATCCCCTTCCACACCTCCACCAACCCCGTCTCCTGGAGCAACTGGATCTGCCGGCTCAAGTTCCCGTCCGTCAGCGAGCACAGCCGCTTCAGGTCGTTGAACACCAGCCCCGCCGGGTGCGTCGCCAGAGACGAGAGAATGCTCAGCCGCGCCTTCTCGTGGATCACTCGCTGCAAACCCTCATAGGCGAACCTCCCGCTCGGCACGCCCGCCGCCTCGGGCGCCTCTTTCAGCTCCCGCTCCTTCGCTTCCTTCCCGTTTCCGTTTTTATTCCCGGCCATGACCACGCTCCAACGTCCACCACAAAATCCCCGCCGTCAGGAACTGCCCGACGCCGAAGGTCAACCCCATCGTCCACGGCGAAAAACTCCGCGGCCCCTGCCCCAGCACGAGGCACAACAGCCCCGCGAGCAGGTAATACCCCCCGCTCACCGCCACCGCCCGCGGCAGCAGCCGCCGCGACGCGAAAATCCCCAGCCCGAACACGATCGACCACAGCCCCGGCAACATCCACAGGTCCCAGTACACCGAGTGCCGCATCACGTACGTTAATAGTCCCCCGGCCACCAGGCACGGCACAAACTGCTCCACCGCCGCCACCGTGATCTCCCGCTGCAACTCCGACTGGCTCCTGGCGTACCGCACACCCATCGCCACGCCGACCACGGCCATGCTCAGCACGGCCACGCTCCCCCACAGTGCCAGGTACGCATCGACGTGCACGGCCGGCTGCGGAAGCCACACCGCCTGCGCACCGCCCGCACACACCGCCAGTAGCCCGGAGAACGCCGTCGTCGCCGCCCGGTAGCCTCGGAACACCTGCGTCGCCGCCATCTGCTGGCGGATCTCCGAAATCTGCATCAAGGCGTCCCGCAGCTCCATTTGCTTTACGCCACAAAGTAATCTGTCTCCCGCACAGCGTCAACAGCGAATTTTCCTTCGTAACGGTCGATTTTTCCCATCCTCATACCAGCTTTACTTCGCATAGTCTCAATCCCGTCATGAGACGGAGCTCTGACGCCGCACTTCCCGCCACGCTGGACCCGCCCCGCCCCTCGCGCGTGCGCGCCCCGCGTAAGCGCCCTTACGACATCCCCGAAATGCTCCGCCGCATCCGCGATGCCGTCGCACAGTATCCCAAGGCCGCCCTCTTCGAGCTATACGACCTCGGCCACACCACCCCGTTCGAGATCCTCATCGCCTGCATCATCTCCATCCGCACGCGCGACGAGGTCACCGTCCCCACCGCGCGCCGCCTCTTCTCCATCGCCCGCACCCCGGCCCATGTCGCCCACCTCTCGACCACCCAGATCGACCACGCCATCCGCCCCGCCACCTTCCACACGCCCAAGGCCTCCACCATCCACCAAATCGCCACCCGCTGCGTCGCCGAATTCCACGGCCACCTCCCCTGCGACTTCGACACCCTCACCAGCTTCAACGGCGTCGGCCCCAAGTGCGCCAACCTCACCCTCGGCATCACCTGCGCCAGCGAAAACTCCCCGCCACCCGGCGTCGGCGTCGATATCCACGTCCACCGCGTCACCAACCGCTGGGGCTACACCCACGCCCCCACCCCCGAAAAAACCATGGCCCAGCTCCATGAGAAGCTACCCAAGGATTACTGGGTCGAAATCAACGCCCTGCTCGTCCCCTTCGGCAAACACGTCTGCACCGGGCCGCTGCCGCACTGTTCCACGTGCCCGGTGCTCGAATTCTGCCATCGGGTAGGCGTGACCAGGCACGCCTAGAAAGCCCCGGATTTAGCAAGATTGATTAAGAACGCCCCGCGTCTTACCATGGCCGCCGTCGCGCTGATTGAGCGATGGAGCGTGTCGCCGTGGACGCCCCGACGCATCATCCCTCCGAGTCGAGCCCGGTAGCGCAATCCTGGGGCCGCGCGGCCGCCGGGCTTCTGCTCCGGGTTGCCAAGCTCGTCGCCGCGGCCGTCCTGGGGATGGCCCTTCTTATTTTCGGATTAGTCTGGCTAATCGAGGGCATCTCGGACCGCCGGCCGATCTCGGCCGCGGCGGGGGGACTCGCCCTGGCGGCCCTCGTTATCACATGCGTGTACGTCATGCTGCGTTCCCGCCAGGCGGCCAAGGCCGACCTCGCCGCGTCCCAGGCGAAACTGCGGGCGGGACTGCGAACGTGCTGGTCGTGCCGGATGGATTTCGAGGAGGCCGCGGCACCCCGCACGCCCAAGCCATGGCATCACACGGCCGCCGCCGTCGCGGTCGCGCTGCCCCTCATCGCCGCCGGCGCGCTCGGCATCTGGGCGTTAGGCCTGTCGTCGTTCGATTCATTCAAGGCGGCGATCATCCTCCTGGCCGGCGTCGGAGTGCTGGGCTATGCGATCAAGTCCAGCCGAAACTTTTACGTCCGCTGCCCCAAATGCGGCAGGGCCTGCGGGAGCGTCGAGGATGCGCCACGCGGCTTCCCGGTCGAGCTGGTTCGGACCGGAGGCGGACAAGGCCCACCAAGTACCGGGCCGGCTGCTCCCGAATCGTGACTCCGAATCTTCCTGCGCGGAGGCTCCCATGGGTATGGTCAAGATTTCTCTGGCGGCGGTTGCGGCGATGTTCCTGGCAACGTCCACCGTCGCCGCCGATGCGCCGGCGAAGACGATCGAGAGAACGCCCATCGACGGCGACTTCCTCAAAGGCCACCCCGAAGGGCGCTTCCAGAAGCTCATGGTCGGTCCGTTTGTTGACGACAAGCCGGTCGATCTCGACCACGTGGACGAGTACCGCCAGAAGTTCTGGGAAACCTACCCCGACAAGAAAGGCCACGAGGAGGCCCGCGAAGCGTTCGCGCAGGCGCTGTGGCTCAAGGACTTCTTCTACCTCCAGGCCAATCTATCCATGCGGATCCTTCCCGAAGACGAGAAGCTCCTGAAGGATCACGGCCAGGACCTGCCCAACCGCATCCTGGACCTGATCTCCCTCGGCGGCATTGACGGCGGCATCCCCAACTCCGCCAAGTACGAGTTCTACCAGTGGGTCGAGGCCACACGCGCCGCCTTCGGCAAGGTCCGCACGCGCGACGACATCGCGGTGCAGAGCTGGCGGGTCGGCCTCGGCTTCCTCTCCCCAAAATTCCGCCAGTGCGCCAACCTCGCCGGCAAGGAATACCAGGAATACCTGATGGAGCGCGACTGGGCCGAGTTCGACGCCAAAAACCTGATCCCCGACGGCTATAACGACAAGCGCACCTACGGCATCTATCTATACTGCCGATTCGGCAAGCTGCCCTTCGGGCGTGCCCGTGATACGTACGAATCGATGGTCAGCGCGCTGACCTGGCCCGGCCACAACGGCCGCGCCATCGTCGAGGACGCGGCCGAACAGGTGCTCAGGGCCGAGAAAACCTCCTACGGCGACCTCGTCGTCAAGGTGCCCGACCCCGTGATGAAAGGCCCCGGCGGCGAACAACTGCCCGACTACACCGTCCCCATGCCCCCGGGCGTGATCGGCGTGTACAGCAGCCAGACCCGCGCCATGGAAATCCTGGCCACCAAGGACGACGACCGGGCGTACCTGATCTCCCTTCTCAAGGGCTACCGCTACACCATCGGAAAGTCCGCGCTCAAGGACGGGACGACCAGTTGGACCTTCGCCGCCAACGCCTGCGACGGCCTCGTTCACGCCTTCGGCGAGAAGCCGGTCATGGAGGCGGCCCGCGCGGTTCGCACCGCGATCAAGCGCCAGACCAGCAACACTATCATGGACCAGAAGGCCATCGGCGCCACGCGGAACGAGCCGATCGAGGCGTTCGAGGACATCATGGCTCGCAAGGACTTGCACGGCTTTGTGCTGGCGACGCTGGCCTTCTACCAGAACTTCGACTCACCGGCGTCCGTGGACCTGGAGACCACCTACCGCAAATTCGCGACCGAGAGTGGCGGCGAGGACAAGGTGCTGGACGCCGCCAAGCGCATCGCCACCGCCAAGCCGCACCTGGGCTTCAAATTTGAAGTCGATGAGCTCAAGCGCGAGATCCAAACGCCAACCGTCGTCGTGGAACCGACGCTGATCGATTTCGCCGATTACCTTGCCTGGAAGAAGTTCGTGCCGGGGACGAAAGTGACCTACATGACCCGCTCGTTTGACGCCGTGGCGGGCGCCACCCAATGGACCAATCGTCCCCAGTGGCGCGAGAGCTTCCTGTTACGCTCGGTGATGCCCGATCAGGCGATGCTCTGGCGAACCGAGACCGTGTACGACACGCGCACCGGCACCGCCCACGCACCGCGAGACACCGAGATCGCCTACCCCGCGAAGATTCCCAAGCCCGACGCCGCCGCGACCCAGCGGGTCGCGGCCGCCGAACGTTACGCCCTTTTCGGCAGGTACCT
>Ga0308175_100001891_pt1 | contig 14176 bp, 10 predicted proteins | sample PhyCR1_3_FD_203893 | JGI IMG/M metagenome (GOLD analysis project Ga0308175, IMG submission 203893) | Soil microbial communities from UC Gill Tract Community Farm, Albany, California, United States - DLSLS.C.R1 | ecosystem: Environmental > Terrestrial > Soil > Agricultural land | place: USA...
AGCGCGTCCATCTCGGCCTCGCTGAGCGGTTCCCCGCCGAGCGCGAGCTGCCAGCTGAACCGCAGCAGGTCCTCGCTCTCGAAGAACCCGGTGCCGTCGGTCGCCGAGCCGGGCGCCGGGCGCACCATGGCGGTGGCGCTGAGGTCGCGGGCGAGGTCCCGGGGCCAGTGCACGGCCACTCCGGCGGCGCCGAGCCGCGCGGTGGCCACGCCGAGGAGATCGCCCAGCTCCTCCTCCGACAGGGCGAGGACGTCGGGGACGTCCTGCTCGGTGAGCCGGTGCAGCGGCGGCCACACCCGGGCCGCGCGCCGTACGGCGAGGGCGGCGTCCACATGGGCGCGCGGGCCGAACGCCGCGTCCGCCTCGCCGGCCCACAGGGCGGCCGCGTCGGTCATCAGGGTGGGATCGGCGAGGCTGTGCACCTGCACGATCGCGGCCCCGGCGGCGCGGGCGCCCTCGACGGCTCCGGCGTCGAAGACGTCGTACGCGGACAGGTCGAGGCGCAACGAGATCCGTACGCCCGCGTCCATGCCGGCGGCGACCTCCGCGGCCCAGTCGTGGGCGTGCGGCAGGGACTGGGGCTCTCGGGCGGCGAAGGGCCGGCCCGCGGTGTGGGCGGCGGCGGGGGTGCGGGGCAGGGTGTCGGCGACCGCGTCCAGGAAGGAGCGGACCAGCGCCTCCGGCTCGGGCAGCCGCAGCGGGCCGGGTTCCGGCAGCGGGACGGCGTGGCCCTCGGGCGGCAGGGCGGCGGCCACCGCGCGCAGATGGGTGATGTCGCCGGGTTCCAGCGGACCGGCCCGCCAGGCGTCGTGGCCGCCCGGGGTCAGGCCGGGCAGCAGGCGGCCACGGGCGACGAGGCGCAGGGCGTGCAGCGCGGCGGCGCCCCAGCAGGCGGTGGCCGGGTGGGCGGCGGGGTCGCGCCGGGCCCGTACCAGCAGGGGCAGTGCCTCGGCGATCGACAGGGTCAGCGCGGGCACCTGCCGGCGGCGGGCACCCGCTCCGTGGCGTCGTACGACGGTCAGCTCTTCGACGGCCGGCGCGCCGGCCCCGTCGGGGGCTCCGGTCCCGTCGTCGGTGGGCAGCGGGCCGCCCTCGGGGTCCCAGAAGGCGATCCGGCTCTCGCGCGGGAGGGGCGCGGGCAGGTAGACGGACGCGAGGCGCACCGGTACCGGGTTCCCGGTCGGGCCGGGCCCTCCCGCGGGTCCCGCGACCGCGGCCGTGCCACCACTCATACGTTCTGCCACCTCCCGCCCGGGTCCTGGACCTGCCGGACGCCCTCGACTCTACGGGCGGGGTCTGACAACCGGGTCCGGCCGCCGGGCCGCGGCGGTGCCACGGGTCCCGGCGGCCGCCCGGGACCGCGCTACGGGACCGTGCGGGAGACGACGTACACCATCGGGAAGTTCGGGTCGGCCATGTTCACGAGCACGTCCTGGGTGGGCGCCGGGTTCTTCTGCGGATGAGCCAGCCCCCACCACGGGCCGGGTCCGGTGAAGTTCCAGCCGGAGACCTTCCGGTCGCGGGCGCTGATCGGCTCGGCGTCCTTCTTCAGCTCGTCCCGGCGTACGCCCATGGCGCCCAGGAAGCTGTCCAGGCCGGCGCTGTTGGTACGGAACTGTATGTACAGCCGGCTGGTCTTCCAGTTGTTGGTCTCGTAGTAGGCGATGTAGTCGGCGGGGTGCGGTACGGCCACCTGGTAGAGGCGGCGCTGCACCTTGGAGGGGAAGCCCGGGGCGAGGCCGGTCGCCGAGTACTTCGCCTCCTTGTCCTTGCCGCTGCTTCGGCTCTGGTTGGCGGAGATCACCAGATAGCCCGCCGGGACGCCGATGAGCAGCACGATGATCAGCAGGGTGAGCATCCTGCGTTTCGCCTTGTGGCGGGGGTCCTCCACGGCCCGGCGCGGCTCGTCCGGCGGCGCGGCCTGGTGCGGCAGCGATGTGGTCATGCGGTGTCCTGGTCGCGGCGGGCCTGCGCGTACCGCTCGTAGCGCTCGTAGCGTTCCACCCGGCGCCGCTTGGCCCGGCGGAACCGCCGGGCGACCAGCCGGGCGAGGTCGGCGGCGCCCACCATGCCGGCCTCGGGACCGAGCTGGGCGCGGGTGATGCGGGCCTCGGGGCGGTAGCCGCGGCCGGTGAGGTGGCGCTTGAAGGCGTCCCGGGCGGGGCCGATGAGCAGGTCGTCGGCGGCGCTCACGCCGCCGCCGATCACGAAGCAGGACGGGTCGAGGGCCGCCGCCAGGTTGGCGATACCGACGCCGAGCCACTGGCCGATGTCCTGCAGCAGCTCGATGCACATGGCGTCGCCCTCGCGGGCCAGTTCGGTGATCATCGGGCCGGTGATGTCGTCGATGGCGCCCTTGACGTGCTCGATGATCCCGTAGGCCACCGGGGAGTCGGCCGCGGCCAGCTCCTTGGCCTCGCGGACGAGCGCGTTGCCGGAGCTGTACTGCTCCCAGCAGCCGCGGTTGCCGCACGGGCAGCGGTGGCCGCCGGGCACCACCTGCATGTGGCCGAACTCACCCGCGACGCCGTACTTGCCGCGCTTGACCTGGCCGTCCTCCAGGATGGCGCCGCCGATGCCGGTACCGAGGGTGATCATGACCAGGTGGTCCTCGCCGCGTCCGGCGCCGAAGCGCCACTCCGCCCAGGCGGCGGCGTTGGCGTCGTTGTCCACCAGGACCGGTACGGACAGGCGGCTGGCGAGGCGGTCCCGCAGGGGCTCGTTGCGCCAGGACAGATGGGGCGCGAACAGGACGCGGTTGCGGTCGGCGTCGACCCAGCCGGCGGCGCCGATGCCGACCGCGTGCACGTCGTGCCGGTCGGACAGGTCCAGGACCAGCTCGGCGATGGTGTCCTCGACGACCTTGGGGCTCTTGGACTTGTCCGGGGTCTCCGCGCGGAGCTTCTCCAGGATGTTGCCGTCGGCGTCCACCACGCCCGCCATGACCTTGGTGCCGCCGATGTCGATGCCGACCGTGGGCACGCGGGGCGCGGTCAGGTGCGAGCGGCGTTCCCTTGTCCCGACCGTGCGCAGCACGGGGGCTCGGCGGGAGCCGATGGGGGCGGTGAGGTCGCGGTAGGTGCTCATCGTTGCTCGATTCTGCCTCACCGTGGGGGCAGGTGCCGTACACGGCCGCGGACGGACGGGTGCGCGATCAGTGCAGGAACCGGTCCGTCCGGTCCGGTCGCGCCCACGCCGTGAAGCCGCAGAACGACACAGCCCCGCGCCCCTCAGCCACGCTGCAGTTCATGGCGTAGAGCGTCAAGGTCGGAGCCGCCGGCCATCTGTTGTGTCAGCTCGTCCAGGGTGATCTCGTCCCTTGTGTGATTGCCCACCATCGTGCCCCGCCGCAGCAGGACGAACCTGTCGCCCACCAGGTACGCGTGGTGCGGGTTGTGGGTGATCAGTACGACGCCCAGGCCCTCGTCGCGTGCCGCCGCCACGTACTTCAGCACCACGCCCGACTGCTTCACACCCAGCGCCGCCGTCGGCTCGTCCAGGATCAGGACCTTCGCGCCGAAGTGGACGGCGCGGGCGATCGCCACGCACTGGCGCTCGCCGCCGGAGAGGGTGCCGATGGGCTGGTCGACGTCGCGCAGGTCGATGCCCATGCGGAGCAGAGCCTCGCGCGTGGTGCGGCGCATGAGATCGATGTCCAGGCGCTTGAACGGGCCCACGCCCCTGCGGGGCTCCGAGCCCAGGAAGAAGTTGCGCCAGACCGGCATCAGGGGAACGACGGCGAGGTCCTGGTAGACGGTGGCGATGCCCCGGTCCAGGGCCTCGCGCGGGGAGGAGAGGGTCGTCTCCTCGCCCTCGATGCGCAGGGTGCCGCCGTCGTGCCGGTGCAGGCCCGCGACGATCTTGATCAGGGTGGACTTGCCGGCCCCGTTGTCGCCGAGGACGCAGGTGATCTCCCCGGGATGGACCTCGAGGGAGACGCCTTCGAGGGCGCGGACGGTGCCGTAGTGCTTGCTGACGTCGGTCAGCTCGACGAGAGAAGTCACTTGTTGGCCTCCGCGCGCTTGCGGACCCAGGCGTTGAGCAGGGTCGCGAGGAGCAGCATCGCTCCGAGGAAGAACTTGAACCAGTCCGGGTTCCACTCGGCGAAGACGATGCCCTTGCTGGTCATGCCGAACAGGAGCGCGCCGACCGCCGAGCCGACGGCGCTGCCGTACCCGCCGGTGATGAGGCAGCCGCCGATGACGGCCGCGATGATGTAGATCAGCTCGTTGCCGACGCCCTCGCCGGACTGGACGGCGTCGAAGGAGAAGAGCAGGTGCTGGCCGGAGATCCAGGCGCCGAGCGCCACGCCCATGTAGAGGCCGATCTTCGTCCTGGCGACCGGGACGCCGACCGCGCGGGCCGCGTCCTGGTTGCCACCGGCCGCGAAGATCCAGTTGCCGGCGCGGGTGCGCAGCAGGATCCAGGAGCCGAGGGCGACCAGGCCGAGCCACCACAGGATGGTGACCTTGAAGTCGACGCCGCCGACGGTGAGGGTCGAGGCGAAGACGGCGTGGGCGCTCGGGAAGCCCTCCATGTCGGCGATGGTCTTGGTGGAGACCGTGTCGTCGATCAGCTTGGTGAAGCCGAGGTTCATGCCGGTCAGCATCAGGAAGGTGCCGAGCGTGATGATGAAGCTGGGCAGTTTCGTACGGGTGAGCATGAAGCCGTTGAAGGCGCCGATCGCCAGGGTGACCAGCAGTGATACGCCCACACCGACCCAGGTGTTCGCCGTCATCTGGTAGCTGAACATCGACGAGACCAGCGCCGAGGACGTCACCAGGACGCCGGCGGACAGGTCGAACTCGCCGCCGATCATCAGCAGCGCCACGGGGACGGCCATGATGCCGATGGTCGAGGAGGCGTACAGGACCGTGCTGAGGCTGGCGGCACGCAGGAAGCCGTCGGCGGCGAAGGCGAAGACGACGAAGACGGCGAGCGCGCCGACCACCGAGCCCAGCTCCGGGCGGGCGAGCAGTTTCCGCAGGGGCGAGCTCCGCAGAAGTCTCTCGTCCGGCGCCTGTTCGAGCGTGGCGTTCATCGGGTGCCCCGCTCGGTGTAGTCGGCCAGCGCGGCGGCCTGGTCCTTGGTGACGATCTGCGGGCCGGTCAGCACGGGCCGGCCGCCGCCGAGGACGTCGCCGTTGTACTTGTACAGCCAGAGCAGGTCCACGGCCTGGTAGCCCTGGAGGTAGGGCTGCTGGTCCACGGCGAAGCCGAGGGTGCCGTCCTTCAGCTCGGCGGCGACCTTGGCGTTGAGGTCGAAGGTGTCGATCTCCGCCTTGCTGCCCGCGCCCTTCTTCGCCTGCACCGCGGTGTCGGCGAAGGGGGCGCCGAGGGTGACGACCGCGTCGACGGAGGTGTCCGCCTGGAGCTTGGCCTCGATCGCGGACTGCGTGTCGGGCATGTTGGTGCCGTTGACGTACAGCTTGCGCACGGTGCCGTGGAAGGTCTTGGCCACACCGTCGCACCGCTGCTCGTGGCCGACGTTGCCCTGCTCGTGCAGGACGCACAGCGCCTTCTTCTTCCCGCGCTTGTTCAGCTCCTCGCCGACGGCCTCGCCGGCGACGGTCTCGTCCTGGCCGATGTGGGTGAGGGCGCCGAAGGCCTTGGACTCCTCGGAGCCGGAGTTCACGGTGATCACCGGGATGCCGGCCTTCTCGGCGCGGGCGACGGCGGCCTTGAGGGCGTCGGGCTTGGCGAGGGTGACGATGATGGCGTCGACCTTCTTGTCGACCGCCGCGTCCACCAGCTGGGCCTGCTGCTGGGCCTCGTCGTCGTGCGAGTACAGGAAGTTGATGTTGTCCTTGAGGGCGGCCTGCTTGGCGCCGCTCTGCACGATGTCCCAGAAGGTGTCGCCGTCTCCCGAGTGGGTGATCATCGCGAAGGTCCAGCGGGGGGTGTTCACCGCCGCCCGCCCCTGGGCCGCCGCGGCCTTGCGGGCGTCCTCCGCCCGTTTGCCGCCGGTGCTGCTGCACCCGGCGAGGGACACCGAGAGTGCCCCTGCCAGCGCGATGCCTACCCAGGTCCGAAACCGTGCCACGAGGCCGTGCCCTTCTTGCCGTGTCCGTCCGTACGCAAGGGGCCGGCGATCATCTCGGCGGCCCCGAACACTCCAGTATCGAACACGGGGAACACCCATGACACCGCCGGGGAGCCCTTGCCCGCCACCTTGTCCGGACATTGCGACGTGACGCGGGCCGGGCGATCAAGGGCGTGCGGGCCCTGCGATCAGGGGCGTACGAGCCGGCGGCTCAGGGGCGTACCAGGAGCTGGAACTCGAAGGAGTAGCGGCCCGGACGGTAGGTGTGGTCGCCGAACTCCACCGCGCGGCCGGTGTCGTCGAAGGTGGTGCGCCGCATGGTGAGCAGCGGGGCGCCCGCCGTCTCGGAGAGCCGCTCGGCCTCGGCGGCCGTGGCGCCCCGGGCGCCGATGGACTGGCGGGCGCTGTGCAGGGTGATCCCGGCGGAGCGCATCAGCCGGTACAGACCGGTGGCCTCCAGCCGGCCGGTCTCCAGGTCGAGCAGGCCGGGCGGCAGGTGGTTGATCAGGTACGCCATCGGCTCGCCGTGCGCGAGGCGCAGTCGCTCGACGCGGTGGACGTCGCTGCCCTCGGGCAACGCGAGCGCGGCGGCGATCTCGGCGGAGGCGGGGACGACGGTGTTGACCAGGACCCTGGTCTCGGGCCGCTGCCCGGCCGCCTCCAGATCGTCGTAGAGGCTGCTCAGCTCCAGGGGGCGCTTGACCTGGCTGTGCACGACCTGGGTGCCCACGCCCCGGCGGCGGACCAGCAGGCCCTTGTCGACGAGGGACTGGATGGCCTGGCGGACGGTGGGCCGGGACAGGCCGAGCCGGGCGGCCAGCTCGATCTCGTTGCCCAGCAGGCTGCCGGGCGTGAGGCTGCCGTGCTCGATCGCGGCCTCGAGCTGCTGGGAGAGCTGGAAGTACAACGGCACCGGGGAACTGCGGTCCACACGGAGATCGAGTGAGACGGTCGGGTCCACAACTGGTTTGGGCACGGGCTCGAGCGTAGCCGCGTGCCCGGTTGACGGGAAGTCGTGTAGTCCGGTTGTCCGGACATTGCGATTGACAGGGTCCGGGGTCCGCCCTCACTTTGTTTCCATGCGCATCGGGGTCATCGGTACGGGCCGCATCGGCACCATTCATGCGAACACGCTCAGCCGCAGTCGCGAGGTCGGGTCGCTGATCCTGACCGACGCGGACCCGGCGCGGGCACAAGCGCTTGCACACCGGCTGGGCGAGACGGCGGCGCCGGGGGTGGACGAGATCTTCAGGTGGGGCGTGGACGCCGTGGTGATCACCACGGCGACCGCGGCGCACGCCGAGCTGATCGGCCGGGCGGCCCGGTCCGGCCTGCCGGTCTTCTGCGAGAAACCCATAGCGCTCGACCTGCCGGGCACCCTGCACGCGCTCGCCGAGGTCGAGGCGGCGGGGACGGTGCTGCAGATGGGCTTCCAGCGCCGTTTCGACGCGGGCTACGCGGGCGCCCGGGAGGCGGTGCGCTCGGGCCGGCTCGGGCGGCTGCACACCGTACGGGCGATGACCTCCGACCAGTCCCCTCCCCCGCCGGAGTGGCTGCCGCTGTCCGGCGGTCTGTTCCGGGACACCCTGATCCACGACTTCGACGTGCTGCGCTGGGTGACCGGCCGCGAGGTGACGGACGTGTACGCGACCGGCTCGGACGCCGGGCCGCCGATGTTCCGCCAGGCCGGGGACGTCAGCACCGGCGGGGCCCTGCTCACCCTGGACGACGGCACGCTCGCCACGGCGACGGCGACCCGGCTGAACGGCGCCGGGTACGACGTCCGGATGGAGCTGGCCGGGGAGCGGGACACGGTCGTGGTGGGCCTGGACGACCGTACGCCGGTCGCGTCCACCGAGCCGACCGGGCCACCGGCCGCGTCCAGGCCCTGGACCGGGTTCCTGGAGCGGTTCGGGCCGGCCTACGAGGCCGAGCTGTGCGCCTTCGTCGAGGTGCTGCGCGGTGAGCGGCCCAATCCGTGCGACGGCCAGGAGGCCCTGCAGGCGCTGCGGATCGCCGAGGCCTGCGAGGTGTCACGGCGGGAGCGCCGCCCGGTGCGGCTCCTGGAGATGCAAGACCGGGTCCAGCCGTCGTACGGCTGAACCCATACCCCTCACCGGCACGGCCGTCTGCCTGGGCCGGTGCCGCTCACCGGCGCGGCGGCCGTCCGGCCGGGCCGGTGGGGTTCACCAGCGCACGGGAAGGCTGCGCATCCCCCGCATCAGCAGGCCCGGCAGCCACTCGCCCGGGGAGCCGTCGAGGGCGAGGCCGGGGGCGCGCTCCAGGAGGGTGCCGATGGCGATACGGCCCTCCAGGCGGGCCAGGGGCGCGCCCAGGCAGTAGTGGATGCCGTGGCCGAAGGCGAGGTGGCCGCGGGCGTCGCGGCGGATGTCGAACCGGTCCGGGTCGGCGTAGCGGTCGCCGTCACGGCCGGCGGCGGTGAGCCCGATCATCACCGACTGGCCCTTCTCGATCACCGTGCCGGCGATCTCCAGGGATTCGGCGGCGTACCGGTACGTGCCGGTCTCCACCGGGCCCTCGTAGCGCAGCATCTCCTCGACGGCGCCGTCCAGGAGGCCCATGTCGGCACGCAGGGCGGCGAGTTGGTCCGGGTGGGTGAGGAGGGCGTGGACGCCGTTGCCGACGAGGTTGACGGTGGTCTCGTGGCCGGCGATGAGCAGCAGATAGGCCATGCCGCTCAGTTCCCGCGAGGAGAGCCGGTCGCCGTCCTCGGCGGTGGTGCGGATCAGGTCGCTGAGCAGGTCGTCGGTGGGGCCGGCGCACCGCTTGTCCTCGATCAGGTCCCGGAGGTACCGGGCGAGGGCGACGACCGCGTCGTACTCCGTGTCGGCGCTGGTCGGTGCGACGACCTCGGTGGAGATCCGGCGGAACTCCGCGCGGTCCATGTCCGGGACGCCGAGGAGTTCGCAGATGACGGTGAGGGGCAGCGGGTAGGCGAGCGCCTCGATGAGGTCGGCGCGGCCGCGCGGCAGCATCTCGTCCAGCAGGTCGTCGGTGATTTGCTGGATCCGGGGGCGCAGCCGCTCCACCCGGCGCATGGTGAACGCGCGCGTGACCAGGGAACGCAGCCGGGTGTGCTGAGGCGGGTCGGTGACCAGCAGGTACTTGCCGATCTTCTCCTCGTCCAGCAGGGGCGAGCCGATCCGGGCGGTGTCCTTGGCCAGCCGGGGATCGGCGAGGGCGGCACGCGCCTCCTCGTACCCGACGACCAGCCAGGTCAACTGTCCCGTGTCCGCCCCGCCGAGCCGTACCCGGTGCACGGGCCCCTGCTCGCGCAGCTTCGCGTAGTACGGATGCGGGTCCGTGCGGAACGCGTCCCCGAACTCCCTGAGATCGATCACCGGTCGCCTGCCCATCGCTCCCCTTCCGGACTCCCCCGAGGCGCACCGGGGACGTCCCCCGGTGCGGTGCCTGCAAGGTGCCAACGCGCGGGACGGGCGCTCAGTGCCCATCGCCGCCGGTCCAGGTCAACTCGCGCGACGTTCACGTGACTTCACGGGAAACTCCGCAAGATTGTCATTGACATGCCACGCTCTACGCGCGTCATCATGAAGGCATGAGATTCCCCCCACGCGCATCTCGTATCAGTGTCGCCGCCGCTGCGCTGTCCGCCCTCCTCGTGGGTGGCGCCGTCTCCGCCACCACGGCGGACGCGACGGCCGCCTCCGTCGGCAGCATCTGTTACGGCGACCTCCCCTCACAGGCACACGACACGCTCGATCTGATCGACAAGGGCGGGCCGTTCCCCTACTCGCAGGACGGGACCGTCTTCCAGAACCGGGAGAACGTGCTGCCGAGTCAGCAGAGCGGTTACTACCACGAGTACACCGTCATCACGCCGGGCTCCCCCACGCGCGGCGCACGCAGGATCGTCACCGGCGAGGAAACCCAGGAGGACTACTACACCTCCGACCACTACGCCACGTTCGACCTCGTCGACTTCGGCTGCTAGGTCGTACCGGCATCGTCCGTCCGGCGACGAGAAGGCCCCCGGCGCACCGCGTCGGGGGCCTTCCGCCGTCCGCCGGCGTCCCGGGCCGCTTCACACGGTGGCGAACCCGAACCGCGACGGCGCCATGTCGACGGCGGCGACGGCCTTGTACAGCTCGTCGTTCAGGGACGTGAGCCGCACGGCGTCCGGCGTCGCCCGGTCCCGCTCCCGCATGATCTCCTGCGAGGCGCGCAGGATCGGCACCAGGTCCTCGACCTTGAGGCCCTTGCCGTCCAGATAGGGCAGCGCCCAGAAGTCGAAGTCGTACAGCGGCAGCCAGACCGATTCGGTGACCTTCTCGAACATCACGTCGCACCAGTTCGCCGCCTCACGGGAGTTCATCGTGTGGTGCGACCAGTTGTAGGCCTCGCCCTCGATGCCGTGCAGCTCCTTGCGCTGGTAGACCGGGGCCTTGGGGTTGCCCCACCACGGCTGCGCCCGCCAGAAGGTCGGGCCGGTCTCGTTGAGGAAGTCGATGGTGTTCTGCACCGTCCGCTCGTTCTCACCGGGGAAGCCGACGATGATCGACGCGAAGGTGGTGATGCCGCGCTGCTTCAGCTGGGCGATGCCGTTGCGGTACTGGGCGTCCTGCGCCAGCTTGTTCATGGCGGCCAGGATGTCCTGGTCGCCGGACTCGATGCCGAGGAAGACACCCCGGCAGCCGCTCTGCGCGGCCAGGTCGAAGGTCTCCTCGTCGCGGGCGTTCGAACAGCGGAAGTAGGAGTACCAGTTGAGCCCCAGGTCCTCCTCGATCAGCATGCGGCACAGCTCCTTGAACCGCTTGGGCGGGACGTTGAAGGTGTCGTCCACGAACACCAGGTTCTTCACGCCGAGTTCGGCCATCGAGCGCAGCTCGTGCCGGACCGTGTCCACGGACGCCGTGGTCAGCGCGCCCGCGCGCATCGGGTAGTCGCAGAAGCTGCACTTGAACGCGCAGGACCGCGCGGTACGGGTCTGGGCCGTGGTGCCGATCAGCTCCGGGCTGAAGCCGGACCAGTCGATCGCGGCGTGGTCGATGTTGTTGGCCTCCGGCTTCTTGGGCCCGGCGACCCAGCGGCCGGCGTCCGACAGCGTGACCGTGTTCGCGATGCCGTCGAGCGGCGCGCCCCGCCGTACCGCCCGGACCAGCTCGACCAGGGCGCCCTCGCCCTGGGACTCCACGATGTAGCTGTCGGCGCCCATGCCGTGCAGGAGATCCTGGGCCATGCCCTCGACGCCGTCCATGCAGATGTTGTCGACCAGCGGGCCGCCGACGACGATGTGCGCGTCCGGCGCGTACGCCCGCACGAAGTCGATGACGGGCAGCACCGGCATGATGTTGACGTAGAACGTCGTCGTCACCGCCACCACCCGCGGCCCGCGCTCCAGCAGGTCGGCCAGGCGCTCCTGCTCGGCGCTGAACAGCGACACGGCCTCGGCGCTCAGGCCCGCCTTGCGCAGGAAGTTGCTCAGGTACAGGCCGGCCAGGTTGTGCACCTCGCCCACGTGGTAGCGGTCGTCGCGTCCGGTGGCCCTGTTGCGCAGCGCGCTGAGCCCGTCCATCCAGGACAGGTGGCGGCCGTCGACCTCCAGGTACTCCTTGCTGTAGATCTGCAGCGTCGGCGAACCGGCGCCACTGCCCTCGCACATGGCGCGGTAGTCCTGGAAGTCGCCCTCGTTGTAACCGATGACGACGCAGTCGAGTTGTTCCATGGTCAGTTCTGCCTTCCGTGTGTCCCAGCGGAATCGGTGCACGCTCGGCCAGGGCCGTACACGTCCAGTGGTCCTCTAGTCGTCGTCCCGGCCGCCGAGCGCGGCCCGGACCAGGTCGTCGACGCTCAGCGCCATGACGGTCTGCGCCACCTCGGCGTCCGTGTCGTCCTCGCCCGCCGCCTCCTCCGGCTCCGGCGTCAGCCCGAACTCCTCGGCCAGCAGACCGGCCAGCGCACGGGGGTTGGGGTGGTCGAACATCAGGGTCGCGGGCAGCCGGATGCCGGTCGCGGACTGCAGGGCGTTGCGCAGCTCGATGGCGGCCAGGGAGTCCAGGCCCATGTCCGTGAACCCGCGGTCGGGATGGACGTCCCCGGCGTCACCGTGGCGCACGGCGGCGGCCTGGGCGCAGACCAGGTCGACCAGCGTCCGCAGGGCGTCCTCGGCGGTCAGTTCCGCGAGGCGCCGGCGCAGTGCGGCGTCGGCGCCCGGCCGGTGGGCGGTCACCGGTGTGCCGCCGCCCGTGGTGCGCGCCGTGACGCGCCGCGCGGAACCGGAGCGTACGGCGAGGCCGCGCAGCACCGGGGCGAGCAGGGAGCCGTCCAGTCCGGCCAGGCGTTCGGTGTCGATGCGCAGCGGCACCAGGGCCGGCTGGTCGAGCGCGACCGCCTCGTCGAACATGGCCAGGCCCTCGGCCTCGGAGAACGGTGGCAGTCCGGCGGCGGCCATCCGCTGCTCGTCGCGTTCGGCCTCGACCGGGTCCGGCAGGCCCGAGGCACGGCCGAGGCCGGTCCGCACGGCCCACAGTCCGAAGGACAGCGAGGTCGCGGCGCGGCCGGTGGCGCGGCGGTGGGCGGCGAGCGCGTCCAGGAAGCGGTTGGCGGCGGCGTAGTTGGCCTGTCCCGCGGCGACGGCGAGCCCCGACACCGAGGAGAAGAGCACGAACGCCGTCAGATCCAGGTCCCTGGTGAGGGTGTGCAGGTTCCAGCCGCCGGCGGCCTTCGGCCGTACGACGCGGTCGAGTCGGTCCGCGGTGAGGTCGCCGAGGGTGGCGTTGTCCATCACTCCGGCGGCGTGCACCACGCCGCGCAGCGGGCGGTCGGCCGGGATCGCCGCGAGTACGGCGGCCAGCGCGGCCCGGTCGGCGATGTCGCAGGCGGCCACCTCGACGGTGGCGCCCAGCGCGGTCAGCGACTCGGCCAGCTCCAGCGCCCCGGGGGCCGCCGCGCCCCGTCGGCTGACCAGCAGCAGGTGCCTGATCCCGTGGGCCGACACCAGGTGCCGGGCGACGACCGCGCCGAGCCCGCTCGTGCCGCCGGTGACCAGGACCGTGCCGTCCGGGTCCCAGGGTGAGAGCCGTTCGGGGGCCGACGCGGGCACCGGGACCAGGCGCGGCACCCGGATGTCGGCGCCGCGCACGGCGAGTTCGGCCTCGTCGGCGGCGAGCAGGGCGGCCGGGAACCGGTGGTCGGACAGGTCGGCCAGCACGATCCGGCCGGGGTGCTCGGCCTGCGCGGCGCGGACCAGTCCCCACACCGCCGCGTGCGCCGGGTCGACGGTGTCGGTGTCGACGGCGGAGCGGGTGACGACCACCAGCCGGGACTTGGCGAACCGGTCGTCCGCCAGCCAGGCGCGCAGCAGGTCCAGCACCGAGTGCAGCAGTGTGCCGGTGGCGGCCGGCACGTCGTCGTCGTGGGCCGGCGGTCCGGCGGGGCACGCGAAGAGCGTCACCGGGGGCACCGGCGTGCCGTCGTCCAGGTGTGCCAGGAGCCCGGGAAGGCCGGTGAAGACGGGGACGTCCGGCAGTTCGAAGGCCACGCCGCCCGGTGGGCGCAGTACGGCCCAGCCGTGGGTGTCCGCGCTCGCGGTGCCGAGCGGCAGCGAGTCCCAGCCCAGCCGGAACATGGTGTCCCGCATACGGGTGCCCGCCAGGGTGGCGGCCGCCGCGGCGACCCGTTCGGGCGTGACGGCCCGGACGACCAGCGACTCCACGGTCGCCACCGGCCGCCCCTCGACGTCCGCCAGTTCCAGCCGTACGGCGTCCGAGCCGGCCTGGGCGCCGGCCCCGGCCCCGGCCCAGTCGATGCGCACCCTGAGCCGGGAAGCGCCACGGGAGTGCACGCTCACCCCGGTCCAGGCGAACGGCAGCATCGTCGCGCCGACGTCCTGCGGCCTGCGGTCGCCGAGGAAGTCGGTGGCGCTGAGCGAGGCGTCCAGCAGCGCGGGGTGGACGCGGTACTCGGCCGCCTCGCCGGCCGCCTCGTCCGGGAGCGCCACCTCGGCGAAGACCTCCCGGCCCCGGCGCCAGATGCCGCGCAGCCCGCGGAACGTGGGGCCGTAGTGATAGCCCTGGCCGGTCAGGTAGTCGTAGACGTCGGTGATGTCGACCTCCTCGGCGCCCTCCGGCGGCCAGGCGGCCGACCCGGCGCCGGA
>Ga0308175_100001892_pt1 | contig 14176 bp, 16 predicted proteins | sample PhyCR1_3_FD_203893 | JGI IMG/M metagenome (GOLD analysis project Ga0308175, IMG submission 203893) | Soil microbial communities from UC Gill Tract Community Farm, Albany, California, United States - DLSLS.C.R1 | ecosystem: Environmental > Terrestrial > Soil > Agricultural land | place: USA...
GGCTCCTCTTCTTCCCGATTTCCACGCTGCCCGCGACAGTCCCCGCAATTGCAGGTCTAACGTGCGGCCGTGCGCGCTGCCGTCATCTCGGACGTCCACGGCAATCTCGCCGCGCTCGAAGCGGTTCTGGCGTCGATCGACGAGCGGACGCCGGACGAGCTCTGGTGCCTGGGCGATCTCGTCGGCTACGGGGCACGGCCGAACGAGTGCTGCACGACAGTGCGCCGCCGTTCGACGACGTGCCTCGCGGGGAACCATGACCTCGCAGTGCGCGGGACGATCGACCTGATGGAGTTCAGCGGCGACGCCGGGATCGCCGCGCGGTGGACGCGGGACGTCCTCGCTCCGGAGTCGCTTGCGTACCTCAACACCCTCGAGCCGTCGGGCACGGCTCACGGCGTCGAGCTCTTCCACGGCAGCGCCTACGACCCCGTGTGGGAGTACGTGCTCACCGCGGAGGCCGTCGCGATCACGCTCGCGCTGACGGAGTCGCAGGTGGTGCTCGTCGGTCACAGCCACGTCGCGCTGCACGTCTCGACGACAGGCGCGGGCGGCCTTGCGCCCGACGGGACGAACCTCGAGCTCGGCGACGCACGGCACCTGCTCAACCCGGGCTCGGTCGGGCAGCCGCGCGACGGCGATCCGCGCGCTGCGTGGCTCGAGCTCGACCTCGATGCCAAGACGGCGAGCTTCCACCGCGTCTCCTACGACGTCGAGCGCACGCAGGGCGAGATCCGCGCGGCCGGCCTCCCGGAGGTCCTCGCAGAACGGCTCGCCTACGGCCAATGAAGAGCGCCGCGCGGTGCCCCGCGTGATCGCCGGACGGTACGAGCCGCTCCAGGACGGGCTCGCGCGTGACCTCGAGCTCGGACGCGTCGTGCGGATCCGCTGGATCGAGTCGACGGACGAGGTCGACGACCCGCGGATCTCCCACCCGAGCGTCGTCCGCGTCTACGACGTCGGCGAGCACGACGGCCGGCGCTTCGCAGTCATCGAGCACATCCACGGGCTCCTGCCGCTCGCACTCGCGGCGCCGCTGCCGCCCGACATCGCCGTCTATGTCGGCTTACACGCGGCGCGCGCGCTCGCGTCCGCGCACGACCTCGGGCTCGTGCACATGGGCGAGATCCTCGTTCGCGACGACGGCGTCCCGAAGCTCGCCGGCTTCCGTCGCGGCGAGGCCGGAGCCGACGTGCGCGCGCTCGCCGAGGCGCTGAACGACGCGGCGCCGGCGCTGCCTCCCTTGCCCGGCACGACGACGGACGCGCTGATCACCCGGCTCGAGGAGATCCGGCCCACGGTCGCGAGGCAGGTCCTGACGCCGCTGCCCGAGCGCGGGTCATGGCCCCTCGCGTGGCTGCGTGCGCGACGAAAGCGGTGACGCCGGTGGCTCAGCGCGTCGCGGGCGCTGTGCTCGCAGCAGGCGCGGCCGGCTCGTCGTACAGGTGGATGCCCTCGCGGGCGAGCGCGAGCTGCACGTCCTCGCGCGCCTTGTAGATCCGCCACTTCACGGTGGCGAGGGTCACCTCGAGCGCGTCCGAGATCTCCGTGTACGAGAGCCCGACGACGTCGCGGAGGAGCAGCGCCATCTTCAGGTCGACGTTGAGGTTCTCGACCGCGCGCCAGACGGCGTCGATCGCCTCGAGCCGCTCGAACGGCGCGTCCACCACTTCGAGGTGCGGCGCGTCGGCGATGTCGATGACGGCCCGCGGGCGACGCTCGACCGCGCGGAGCTCGTCGAGGACCCGGTTCTTCGTCACCTGGAAGAGCCAGGTCGTGAACTTCGACCGGAGCGAGAACTTCGGCAGGCCCTGGAAGACGCGGAGGAAGACTTCCTGCGTCAGATCCTCGGCCAGGGAGCGATCGCCGACCAGGCGGAGGACGTAGTTGTAGACCGGCACCTGATACGCCCGGACGATGAGCGAGAACGCTCGCTCGTCGCCGCGTTGAGCCTTCCGCAGAACCCCGAAGTCAGGCTGAGGGAGTGACAAGGCGCACCATCATATCCGCGTTATGAGGGATTTCCCGGTCATTTGTAAGGGCTGGGCAAAACCGAGGAGGTCGAGGATCGTGGGGGCGACATCGGACAATTCCCCGCCGTTGCGCAGCCCCGAACGAGTGTCCGTGAGGATGCACGGCACCGGGCTCGTGGTGTGCGCCGTGTGCGGGCTGACGCCGTCCGGCTCGAGCATGATCTCCGCGTTCCCGTGGTCGGCGATGATCAGTGCGACACCGCCGGCCTGTTCGGTGGCACCGACCACGCGGCCGAGGCAGCGGTCGGTCGTCTCGACGGCCTCGACGACGGCCGGGATGACGCCGGTGTGGCCGACCATGTCGGGGTTCGCGAAGTTGATCACCGCGAACGCGTAGTCGTCGCCGATGCGCGACTCGAACTGGGAGGCGAGCTCGTCCGCCGACATCTCGGGCTTGTGGTCGTAGCTCGGAACGTCGCGGGGAGACGGCACGAGGACCCGGTCTTCGCCCCGGTGGTCGTCCTCCCTGCCCCCGTTGAAGAAGTACGTGACGTGCGCGTACTTCTCGGTCTCCGCCGTGTGGAGCTGGCGGGAATCGTGCTCCTCCAACACGTCTGCCAAGACCTCGTTCACGCTCTGCTCCGGGAAGGCGACCGGGAAGCTGAACTCCTCTCGGTACTTCGTCATCGTCGTCAGGTCGGTTTGCAGCTCGCCCAGCTTCTCGCAGAGCTGGCGGGCCCGGTCGGGACGGAAGTTGAAGAAGATCGCCGCGTCGGTCTCCGGGTCGAGGCGCGGGCGTCCGTCGATGACGGTCGGGACGATGAACTCGTCGGTGACGCCGGCGTCGTAGCTCACCTGGACTGCGTGCAGCGGGTCGGAGTCGTGCGGCCCGTCGCCGACGACGATCGCGTCGAGCGCGAGCTGCGTCCGCTCCCAGCGCTGGTCTCGGTCCATCGCGTAGTAGCGCCCGGCGACCGTCGCGATGCGGTCGAGCGGGAGCTCCGCCAGGTCGTGGACCGCGGAGTGCGGCGAGACGTCCCGTCCGTCGGTGAACGCATGCACCCACGTCCGGTCGGGGGCGAACTCGAGCAGCGCCTTCAGGTGGTCGATGTGCGAGTGGACGCCGCCGTGCGAGACGAGCCCGAGCAGGTGGACGGTGTGGGCCCGATCGAAGACGGAGCGCAGCACCGTGTTCTCGAAGATGCTCCGGTCGGCGACGGCGCGGTTCACGCGCTGGAGATCTTGATCGAGGATCCGGCCCGAGCCGATCGTCAGGTGCCCGACCTCGGAGTTGCCCATCTGGCCGGCGGGCAGGCCGACCGCCTCGCCCGACGCCTCGAGCGTCGTGTGCGGATACTCGCGCCAGAGCCGGTCGAACACCGGCGTGTCTGCGAGCTCGACGGCGTTGCCGGGCCCGGGCGGCGCGCAGCCCCAGCCGTCGAGGATGATCAGCGTGACGAGTCGATGCGACAAATCGTCACGAAGCTGTCGACGTCGAGCGACGCGCCGCCGACGAGTGCACCGTCGACGTCCGGCTGCGCGAGCAGCTCCTCGGCATTGTCGGGCTTGACGCTGCCGCCGTAGAGCACGGGCACGTCGAGCAGCGACTTGATGAACGCGTGCGCCTCCTGCGCGATCTCGGGGGTCGCCGTCTTGCCGGTGCCGATCGCCCAGACCGGCTCGTAGGCGACGACGAGCCCCGGATGCGCAGCGAGGACCGCGACCTGGCGGCGCAGGACGCCCTCCGTCTCCCCCGCGTCGCGCTGCTCCTCGGTCTCGCCGACGCACGCGATGACGTGCAGGCCCGCCTCGAGCGCGGCGGCGGTCCGTCGCGCGACGCCGTCGTCGGTCTCGCCGAAGTACTGCCGCCGCTCGGAGTGACCGACGATCGCGCCCACGACTCCGAGCGCGAGCAGCATCGGCGGCGAGATCTCGCCGGTGAATGCGCCCTCGTCGGCCCAGTGGACGTTCTGCGCGTACGTCGTCAGGCCGGCCTCGACGCACGCGCACAGGTGTGTGTAGGGCGGCGCGACGACATGCGGCAGATCGCTGAGCGCGGCACGCAGCGCGGCCGGGTCCGGGCCGTCGAACATCTTCCAGTTGCCCGCGACGGTCACGACGGGATCACGGCGACGCCCGGAAGCTCCTTCCCCTCGAGCAGCTCGAGCGACGCGCCGCCGCCCGTCGACACCCAGGAGACGGAGCCCGCGAGGCCGGCCTCGTTCAACGCGCGGACCGAGTCGGCGCCCCCGACGACGCTGAACGCGCCCTCGTTGGCGGCGACCGCGCGCGCGACCGCGTTGGTTCCTTCGGCGAAGGCCGGCCACTCGAACACGCCCATCGGGCCGTTCCAGAAGATCGTCCGCGCGTCGGCGACCTTCGCCGCGAAGCGCTCGCGCGTCTCCGGGCCGATGTCGAGGCCGAGCCAGCCGTCCGGCAGCCCGTCGTAGGGGTACACGCCCGACTCCGCGTCCTCGGCGAACTCGGACGCGCCGACGACGTCGGTCGGCAGCTCGACTGCGAAATCGAGCGGATTGCTCACGCGCAGCTGCTCCGCCATCTTCCCGCCGATCAGGACCGTGTCGGCACGGCCGCCGAGGTTCTGCAGGACGCCGAGCTTGTCGTCCACCTTGGCGCCGCCGGAGATCAGCACGAACGGCCGCTCGACGTCGCCGAGCAGACGCCCGAGGTGCTCGAGCTCGGAGAGCAGGAGAAGCCCGGCGTATGCGGGCAGGATCCGTGCGACGGCCTCGGTCGAGCTGTGCGCGCGGTGCGCCGAGCCGAACGCGTCGTTCACGTAGAGGTCGCAGCCGTCCGCGAGCTCGCGCGCGAAGCCGTCGTCGTTCTTCGTCTCGCCCGCGTTGAACCGCGTGTTCTCGAGCACAGTCACCCGATCGTCGCTCACGAGCTCGGCGACGCGCGCCGCGACGGGAGCCATGACGTACGCATCGTCGTGCCCCTTCGGCCGACCGAGATGCGAGCAGACGCGCACCGCGGAGGCGCCGCTGTCGAGCAGCAGCCGCAGCGTCGGGAGCGACGCGCGGATGCGCGTGTCGTCCGCCACCCGGCCGTCCTCGAGTGGGACGTTGAGGTCGGCGCGGACCAGCACTGTCTTTCCCGCGACGTCTGCGTCGCGGACGCTGCGGGGAAGTCGAATTGTCATGCCGCGACGGCTGCGGGCATCGTCTGCGCGATCTTCGCGACGAGGTCGACGAGGCGGCAGCTGTACCCCCACTCGTTGTCGTACCACGCGAACACCTTGACGAGGTTCCCGTTCACCATCGTGAGGTCGCTGTCGAAGATCGACGAGTACGAGGAGTGGACGATGTCGCTCGAGACGATCGGCTCGTCCGTGTACTGGAGGATCCCCTCGAGGTCGCCGGTGTCGGCCTTCGAGCGGAAGAGCTCGTTGACGTCGTCGGTGCTCGGCTCGGCGCCGACCTGCACGACGAGGTCGACCACCGACCCGGTCGGGACCGGCGCGCGCATCGACATGCCGTCGACCTTGCCCTTGAGGTCCGGCAGGACGAGGCCGATCGCCCGGGCCGCGCCGGTCGAGGTCGGGATGAGGTTGATCGCCGCCGCCCTTGCCCGCCGCAGATCCTTGTGGGGGAGGTCGAGCGTGCGCTGGTCGTTCGTGTACGTGTGGATCGTCGTCATGAAGCCCCGCTCGATCGTGTAGGCCTCGTGCAGCACCTTCGCGACCGGCGCGACGCAGTTCGTCGTGCACGACGCGTTCGAGATGATGTGGTGCTGCTCGGGGTCGTACTCGCGGCCGTTGACCCCGAGGACGAGCGTGATGTCCGGGCCGGTGGCGGGCGCCGAGATGACCACCTTCTTCGCGCCGGCCTCGAGGTGCTTCTCGGCCTGCTCGCGGTCGGTGAAGAGGCCGGTCGACTCAATGGCGACGTCGACGCCGAGGTCGCCCCACGGGAGCTCCGCCGGATCCTTGACCGAGACGAACTGAATGCGGTGCTCGCCCGCCTGAATCCAGCCGTCGCCATACGTCACGTCGAGCGGCAGCACGCCGAGCACGGAATCGTGCTTCAGCAGGTGCGCCATCGTCTTCGTGTCCCCGATGTCGTTCGCCGCGACGAGCTCGAAGTCCCCGCCGCGATCGAGGTACGCACGGAAGAAGTTTCGCCCAATCCGGCCGAATCCGTTGATCCCGACCTTGCTCTTCGCCATCTCAAAGCGCCTTTCGCTCGTATTCGTTTCCACCCTTGATGCTAACGGCGCACCCGAAGGCGAACGTCGGTACCAAGCGCTGAACGGCGGGCGGACCGGGAAGCTCCGAGGACGACCCTCCCGGCCCTTTCCTGTGCTCGATATCGCGCCGGCGGACGGGGTCTGAATCCGCCGACGGACGAGCGCAGACCCGCCGTTGTCGAGTATGACGACACGTCATAGGCAACGTCTAGTTCACTTGCAAGTCGGACGCATCGGTCCGTGTTGTCACGCGTCGGCGAGCTCGACGAGGCGGCGCAGGCGGCGGTACGCGGACGCCTTCGTCAGCTTCGCATGCCGCGCGAGCTCCGCGGTGCTGGCCGTCGGCAAGCGGAGACGAAGGCGCGCGAGCTCGCGGAGATCGTCGGGCAGGGCCTCGACGTCGAGGCGGCCGAGCGCCTCGATCTGCGTGCGTGCGGCGCGGCTCGTTCGGACGAGGTTGGCGTGGTCGGCGTTCGCGAGCCGGTTCGCATCCGCGCGGATCGCCGATATGACCGAGCTCTCCTCCAGCGCGATCACCGTGCCCCCCGCACCGGCGGCTGCGAGGACGTCGGCGATCGGATCGATCCCCTTCGCGTAGGCGACTGCGTGACGGCGGCGCTGCATGACGTGCAGCTCCGCACCCTCGCGAGCGGCGACGTCGGCGACGAAGCGCGCGCCCTCGGGCTCGGCGGTGCGGATCTCCAGATGGGGGTCGTGCGGCCCGCTCAGCGAGCCGGCGCCGAGCAACGTGCCGCGGAGGTAGGCGCCGCGGCAGCAGCGGCGCGCGAGGACGCGCTGCGGCGGTCGCTCGAGGGGACGCTGCGAGGCGTCGAGCACGCCTGCGCGATACAGCACCCCGTACGCGTGCTGCGTGCCCTCCACGTGGAGTTGAAACCGTGTCGCGCGGTCGAACGCGTGCTGCTGATACGTGCGGATCTCCGACTCGACGCCGAAGGCGCGCAGGAGCGCGAAGCCGCGTCGCGCGACGGCGCTGCTCGCAAGGTCGAGGTGCACTGCGACCTCGCCGCGGCCCCGCAGGTGGACGCTGCCGGCGACGTGGAACAACCCCGACAGCTCGGCGAGCCGGTCGCAGTCGGACTCGGGCGCGATGAGCGCGAGCTCGTTGCGCAGATCTTCAGACAGCGGCACCTTCGAGCTCCAGCAGCCGCTTCTTGTACGCGACGCCGTGCGACCCGTACGAGCCCAGGCCGCCGGCGCTGACGACGCGATGGCACGGGACGAACAAACCGAGCCGGTTCCGCGCGCAGAACGAGCCCGCCGCCCGCGCCGCGCCCGGCGCGCCGGCGAGCGCTGCCAGCTCCCCGTAGGTCACCGTCTCGCCGCGCGGGATCCGCCGCAGTGCGTGGGCGCAATTCGACAGGAACTCCGTCTCGTACTCGAGATCGACGGGGACCCCATTCAGGTCGACGTCCTCCCCGGCGAGGTACGCCTGGACCAGCTCTGCAACCGGGTTGCAACTCCGCTGCAACCCGGTTGCGGGTGTAGGCCGCGGCAGCTCGTGCCAGACGACGACGTCGCCGTCGAGCCAGATCTCCCCCACGCCCCAGCCGTCGGCCTCGTACGCGAGCCGCGTCACCGCCATGCGACCGCAGTCTACGATCGCCCCATGAGCGCCCACGGCATCTTCCGCGTCCCAGAGCCCCACAACGAGCCGGTCCGCAGCTACGCACCCGGCACCCCCGAGCGCGAGGAGCTGCGCCTGCGCCTGCAGGAGATGGAGTCGCACCAGCTCGAGATCCCGCTCGTCATCGGCGGCGAGCGCGTCACCACCGGCGACACGTTCGACGCCGTCGAGCCGCACAAGCGCTCGCACGTCCTCGCGACCGTGCACAAGGGCGGCGCGACCGAGGTCGAGCGCGCGATCGGCGCAGCGGCGGACGCGTGGGAGGACTGGTCGCGCACGCCGTGGGAGGAGCGCGCCGCCGTCCTGCTGCGCGCAGCAGAGCTGCTGGCCGGGCCGTGGCGGCAGACGCTCAACGCCGCGACGATGCTCGGCCAGTCGAAGACCGCGCACCAGGCGGAGATCGACGCCGCCTGCGAGCTCGTCGACTTCTGGCGCTTCAACGTCAAGTACATGACGCAGATCTACGCGGAGCAGCCGAATTCGTCGCCCGGCGTGTGGAACCGGCTCGAGTACCGGCCGCTCGAGGGCTTCGTGTTCGCGGTGACGCCGTTCAACTTCACGGCGATCGGCGGCAACCTGCCGATGTCCGCGGCGCTCATGGGGAACACGGTCGTCTGGAAGCCGGCGTCGACGGCGGCGTACAGCGCGTGGTTCCTGATGCAGCTGCTCGAGGAAGCGGGCCTGCCGCCGGGCGTCGTCAACCTCGTCTACGGGTCGGGCGCCGCCGTGGGCGACCCGGTGCTCGCGAGCCCGCACCTCGCCGGCATCCACTTCACCGGCTCCACCGCCGTCTTCAACGGGATGTGGCGCGACGTCGCGAACAACCTCGGCACCTACCGCAACTACCCGCGCATCGTCGGCGAGACGGGCGGCAAGGACTTCATCGTCGCGCATCCGAGCGCCGACGTCGATGCGCTGGCGACCGCGATCGTCCGCGGCGCGTTCGAGTATCAGGGACAGAAGTGCTCGGCCGCGTCGCGCGTGTTCGCGCCGTCCAACCTGTGGCCCGAGCTGCGCGAGCGGCTTGCATCGGAGGTGAAGGGCCTGAAGGTCGGCGACGTCAGCGACTTCCAGAACTTCATGGGGGCAGTCATCGACGGGAGCTCGTTCAAGACGCAGAAGGCGGCGATCGACGAGGCGAAGGCGGCGAACGGCAAGGCGAAGATCCTCGTCGGCGGCGGCTACGACGACGCCGACGGCTGGTTCGTCGAGCCGACGATCATCGAGACGAGCGATCCCGACTTCCGCACGATGAAAGAGGAGCTGTTCGGCCCGGTCGTGACGACGTTCGTCTACGACGAGAAGCGCTACGAGGACACGCTCGACATGATCGACGCGGGTGCGCCGTACGGCCTGACCGGCGCGGTGTTCGCGCAGGACCGGAGCGCGATCGAGCTCGCCGACGAGAAGCTCAAGTACGCGGCGGGGAACTTCTACGTCAACGACAAGCCGACCGGCGCGGTCGTCGGTCAGCAGCCGTTCGGCGGCGCACGCGCTTCCGGGACGAACGACAAGGCCGGCTCGATGTGGAACCTCATTCGCTGGGTCTCGCCGCGCACCGTGAAGGAGCTGTTCGTGCCGCCGACGGACTACCGGTACCCGTTCATGGGGCCGGAGGCCGACGCGGGCCGCTAGCGCAGCTTCCCGACGAGCTTGCCGTTGCGGAGGGTCAGCGTCCCGTGCGCGGCGCCCGCTCCGCTCACCGTCACGGAGCCGCTGAACTCGATCGGCGCAACCGCGCGGGCCATGCGGATGACCCCGCTCAGCGCGACGCGGGGCGTGATCGTGTAGTTGCGAAGCCGGAACGAGGTGCGTCCGGCGACGAGCGTCCCGCCGTCGAGGCCCGGCTCGGTCGCAGTCGTCTCACCGGAGGCGGCGGACATGAGCCAGATCGCCTCGGCGTCGTGCAGCGTCTGCCCGGCGACGGCGAGTGTCCGGCGTGCCTCGAGGTGGGCGGGCAGGTGTGCCGGATACGGGGCGACCATCGTGACATAGGGGTTCGCGCGCGGGCAGCGTGGATCCGGCGTCGATCCGGACAGCCAGAGGAGCACCGCATCGGCGGCGCATCCCGACGGATCCGTCGTCAGGACGCTGTGACCGACGCCGGGGACGACGACCAGATGCCCCTGCGGGAACTGGGAGATGACGGACGCGGCCCAGGTGGTCGGCGTTCGCAGATCGAGCCCGCCGCTGAGCGCGAGCACGGGAATGTCGGGCAGCGGGTGCGCGGCGACGCTCGTGCCGGCGCCCGGCGTCGGCCAGCCGAGGCAGGTGTACGCACTGCCGAGCGGAAGCGCCCACGCGCCGAACGGCCCGAGGAGGCCGCTCGACGCCCCCTGGATGCTGTTCGTCCGGTCGGCCACCGATGCCCCCGGCTGCCAAGGGAACGTCCCGTCGTGACAGGTGGTCGCGAGGTAGAGCCCGAGGCTGACGTCATCCTCCGACTCCTGGTTCGCGATCTTCTCCAGCCGGAGCAGCGGCTGCGGCACGCCCTGGCGCGCAGCGTGCACCGCGGCGGGGAGCTCGGCGTCGAGACCCGGAGAGAGATCGGCGGAGAAGACGAGCTCGAGGAAGTCGGCCGCCCCGAGGCCCGCGACCGGCCTCGCCGCGAGCGCGTTCGCGAGCGCGATGACGTCACCCGAGAAGTCCGACGTCGCCGCCTTGCACGTCGAGCCGGGGCAGTACTGCGCGAGCGTCGACGGCATCGCTGTCAGCTCGTCTGTCCCGAAGGGATCCGGGCGGTCGAGCGGGAGGACGGAGTCGAGCAGCAGCCGCTCGACGTGCTCGGGATGCGCGGCTGCGTAGGCGAGCGCGAGCTTCGTCCCGTACGAGACGCCGTAGATGGCGATCCGGTCGGCGCCGACGGCCTGGCGGACCGCCTCGAGATCCTCCACGTGATCGGGTGTCGCGTAGAAGTCGCGGTTCGAGCCGAGCAGGCTCGCGCAGCCGGAGACCGTCGAGAGCGCGTCGGTCAGCGGGTCATTGGGGCAGTCGAGCAGCCCCGAGCTGCCCGTGCCGCGATTGTCGAAGGCGACGAGCGTGTAGCCGGGGAAGAGCGCGCGGAAGAATTGCGCGCTCGTCGTCTGGCCGAGGTCGAACGCGGCCGCCGAGCCCTGCCCCGGACCGCCGGCGACGAGGAAGATCGTGCCCCGGGACGGGACGCGCTGCGTCGGCAAGACCTCGACGTGCAGCGTGAGCGTGCCGGGTACCCGTCCGCTCCGGTCGAGCGGGACGGTCACCGTCGAGCAGACGAGGCCGCCGCCGCACGCCGACCGCGCAGCCGACGCGGGCTGGAGCACGACGGCTGCCGCCGTCAGGGCGACAGCCATCGAGATCAGCCCCCTCACCGTGCACCCAGCGTGTGCGAACGGTGGCCAGATGTCAAATGGTCACGCCGTCCTGCGCGCGCTCCACGATCCGCCGCCCTGCGGCGTCGTGTACTTGCCGGACATCGATGCGCCGGACACGGAGCCCGTGTACGTCGCGCCCACCTTGACGACGCCGAAGCGAATGGCGCCGCCCCGGCCGACGAAGCCCGTGATCCCGTACTGGCCGGGCGGGTTCGACAGCGTGATCGTGCCCTTCAGCCTGCTCCCCGTGAGCTTCCAGTGAAGCGTGAACCGACCGGCGAAGGCACCGTGGTACGACCCGGACCACGTGCCGGCGACGCTCGCGCGCGACGCCGTCGCGGACGCAACGGCGCACGCGGCGAGGAGCGAGACGAGGCCGACAACGACGAATGAGCGTCTGTACGTGTTCATGCGGGGAGCGTGCGCCGCCGCGGCCCCGCGACGAAAGGGGGAAAACCCTACGAACTAGTGCTGCGCGGCCTGCCGCCACGGCCAGGCGAGCAGGCCGAGGCCGACCACGACGCAGACGGCGCCGGTCACCGCCCAGAAGGTGCTGCCGGTCATCGACGAGCCCTGGATCAGGTTCAGCCCTTGCCCGATCCAGACCGCGCCGGTGAGGACGAGAACCGCGCCGAGGATCCGTCGCACGACGGTCATGCTGCGAACTACGAGGCCGCTTCTTCTTCGGTTTCGGCGACGAGGAAGAGCTCGACGTCCTCGACGAAGTCGGCGACGAGCTCGACGTACCAGGTGTGCTCCTCGAGGTCGTCCTCGATGAAGTGCAGCTCCATGGCGCCGCACGCTACGCCGGTTCCGTTAAGCCGATGTGATGCCTGCGTAAGAAATAGATCGCGGCGGCCCCGAGCAGCGCCGGCAGTGCGAGCGCAACGCCGGCAGCGCGCACGCCGAATGCTCCGGCGATCGCGCCGTCGGCGAGGCTGGCGATCGGCCGCAACCCGAGGAAGGCGACGCTCCAGAGGGCCATGATCCGCCCGCGCTGCTCGTCCTCGACGCCGAGCATCAGCTGGCTCGTCGCCGACGTGTTCGAGGCGAGGTACCCGAACCCGGCGACGGCGAGGAACGCGAAGCCGATCCAGATCGACGGCGAGAGCGAGAAGCCGACGATGCCGGCGACGAGGACCGAGAGCGTGATCATCATCCGTCGTCGCGAGCCGGCGACGCGGCCGGCGAGCAACAGCGCCGCGCTGATCGCGCCGGCGCCGAATGCACCGACGATGAAGCCGGACCAGAGCCGGAGATGATGGTGGCCGAAGCCGAACGCATGCGCGAAGGCGGGGCTCTCGGTGTTCACCGGGTCGGAGGCGAAGCCCACCGCGGTGACGATCAGCAGGAAGGCGAGGAGCCGCGGCTGCTGCCGGGCGATGCGCAGGCTCTCCCGCAGCCGCGCCTGCCCGCGCGACGCGAGTGTGCGCGCCCGCGGCGTGACGACGAGCAGCCCGACGACGAGCAGAAGATATGAGCCCGCGTTGATCGCGAACGACGGCGCGTAGCCGAGGCGGTCGACCGAGAGACCCGCGAGCGCCGGGCCGATCGCACGCGCGAGGTTGTAGGTCATCGAGTTGAGCGCGACCGCCGACTGCAGCTCGTGGCGCGGGACGAGGTCGCCGATCAGCGCCTGGCTCGCGGGCGCCGAGAACGCGCTCGCGACGCCGAGGCAGACGGCGCAGCCGATGACGATCGGCACCGAGACGTGCCCCTCCCACGCCAGCGCGGCCAGCGCGCCGCTGACGACGGTTGCGACGAGCTGCGTGACGAGCAGCAGTCGCTTCCGGTCAAAGCGGTCCGCAGCGCTGCCGCCCCACGGCGCGAGCAGCAGCACGGGCACGAAGTTCCCGAACTGCAGCACGCCGAGCAGGAACGGCGAGTGTGTCCGCTCGAAGACGTACAGGCCGGCGGCCAGGTTCTGGAACCACGTGCCGCTCGCGGAGGCGGCGTTGCCGATGAAGTACGGGCCGAAGTTGCGGTGGAAGATCAGCCGCGCAGCGGCGGCCGGCCCGGTTGCGGGGCGTCCCTCGTCCACCCCCGGTTCGTATCAGTCGAGCCTGGTGCGTTCCGCGTAGTACTGCTCGAACCGGCCCTCGGGCGTCACGAGCCACCGGCGGAGCTCGCCGTCGAACTGGAAGACCTCGTACTCCAGGCGCCGGTCGTCCTCGCAGACATGCGCTCCGGTGCCGCGGGCGACGGACGCGCCGCAGTGCGCGCAGGGCATGAATGCCGGTTCCGGGAGCAAGAGCACTGTTCCCAGAACGTCGGAAGGGGACCGGCAGATTCCAGCCCCCTTCCGGGTAGTTCGGTTTACGCGTGTGCGGGCTGGTCGGCCCCGGTCGGAATCGCGCCGAGCTGTTGCAGCATCCCGAGCGCATCGAAGACGCCGTACCCCTGGACGATCCGGCCGCCGACGATCCGGTCGACCTCGATGCCGGTGACCGTCGCGTCCTTGCCCGTCGCCGGCATGCCCATCAGCTCGCCGGCGTGCGTGCCGCTCGCCGTCCACTTCGTCGTCACCCATTCGCCGTCCGAGGTGATGAGGTCGACGACCATCGTCATGTTCGGGAACGCCGAGCGGTACATGGTCACCTGCTCGCGGAACGCCTCGCGACCGCGGATCTCGCCGTTCGTCGGCGTCCAGCCACGGAAGTCCTCGGCGATCAGCTCGTCGATCGTCTCGAGGCGGCCCTCCGACCAGACCTCGTCGACGATCCGCCGCGCGAGCGCGGCCGCACCGTCGCCCGCGGTGCCGTGCGCGAGCACCTCGTAGCCCGCGAAGTGCGGCTCGGGGAAGTTCGCCGCGATGATCGCCTCGCGAACCTCGGGGTCCTCCGCCATCCGGTGGCGGCCCTCCTCCGTCTTCCAGAGGTTGTAGATCGTGATCCCGTCGTCCGTGCGCACAACGGTCGACGAGATGCCGCCGTAGACGGGCGCACGCCGCCGCCCGACCGGCTCGAGCGTCTCCGTGAACCGGGCGACGAGCTCGTCGG
>Ga0308175_100001893_pt1 | contig 14170 bp, 12 predicted proteins | sample PhyCR1_3_FD_203893 | JGI IMG/M metagenome (GOLD analysis project Ga0308175, IMG submission 203893) | Soil microbial communities from UC Gill Tract Community Farm, Albany, California, United States - DLSLS.C.R1 | ecosystem: Environmental > Terrestrial > Soil > Agricultural land | place: USA...
ATGAGCATCAGCGTCATGCCGGCCAGCATCACCGGCTTGCGGCCGATCCTGTCCGACAGCCAGCCGAAGACCACGTAGAGCACGGCGCTGACCGCCGTGGCGGCCATCAGGAGCGTGTTGATGGTGGGCTGGTCGACCTTCAGGAAGGTGCCCAGGAAGGTCTGCACGTAGAAGAAGGCCGTATACCAGACCGCCCCCTGGGCCGACATGATCGCCACCAGCGCCAGGAGCACGATCTTCAGGTTCGGCCACTGGCCGAAGGCCTCGGCATAGGGCGCCTTGGAGCCTTCGCCGGCTTCCTTCATCGCCGCGAACGCCGGGCTTTCCGACAACTTCAGGCGCATCCAGATCGAGATCGCCAGCAGGCCGGCGGAGAACAGGAACGGGACGCGCCAACCCCAGGCGTCGAACGCCGATGGCCCCGCCGCCGCGCCCAACGCCAGCCGCGTGACCAGGATCACCAGGAGGGCCGCGAAGAGCCCGAACGCCGCCGACGTCTGCACCCAGCCTGTGGAGCGTCCGCGCGCGTCCATCGCGGCGTGCTCGGCCACGTAGATCGCCGCGCCACCGTATTCGCCGCCCAGCGCGAAGCCCTGGATGATGCGCATCAGCAGCAGCAGTATCGGGCTCAGGATCCCCACCGCCGCATAGCTGGGCAAAAGCCCGATAGCGACGGTCGCCCCGCCCATCAGCGTCACGGTGATCAGGAACGCGCCCTTGCGTCCAACCCGGTCGCCGATCCGGCCGAACACCAGCGCCCCGATCGGGCGGAACAGGAAGCCCGCCCCGAACAGGGCCAGCGCCGCGGCGATGCCGGCCGTCTCCGGCAGGCCGGAGAAGAAGGTCTTCTGGATCACCGTGGTCAGGCTTCCGAAGACGAAGAAGTCGTACCACTCGAAGGCGGTGCCCGCCGCCGAGGCCGCCACCACGGTGCGCAGCCGCGTCGGCCCCGGAACCCCCTCGACCGCGATCTCCGCCATGCCTCACGCCTCCCCGGACTCGTCTGCGGAGGGGTAGCAGACGGGTCGGCGACTGCGAAGGGCGTCGCCCATGAGCCGCCAGTGATGCGAACGGCAAGATAGCGAGAAATCTCAAAATAATGTCGTCATCCCCCGGTCGCCCGGAGAGGCGGTCCGGGGGACCCAAGCGGAGTCGCCCCATCCTGAAATTCAGCTTGGGTCCCCCGGATCAGCCTGCGGCTGACCGTGGGATGACGATCCGTGAGAGCCCAAAGTCGCCGAGATCAGGCGGCGGCGTCCTCCGCCGCCACCGTCGGCGCCGTGCTGATGCGGGCGATCTCGCGCAGCAGGACGCCGGGGCTGATCGGCTTGCCGACCACGCCGTCCATGCCCGCGTCCAGATAGGCGCGGCGCTGGTGGGCCAGCACGTTGGCGGTCAGCGCCACGATCGGCGTCTGCGCCGCCTCGCCGCCGAGCGCGCGGATGCGCCGCGCGGTCTCGAGGCCGTCGATGCCGGGCATCTGCACGTCCATCAGGATCAGGTGGAAGCCGCCCTTGGCCGCCGCTTCGACGCCCAGGTAGCCGTCGGCGGCGGTGGAGACCTCGGCGCCCAGGCTCTCCAGCAGCTTGGTGGCGATCATCCGGTTGGTGGCGTTGTCCTCGACCACCAGCACACGCACGCCATCCAGCACGGGGTCCAGCACGTCACTGGCCTGGCTCGTCGCCTGGGCGGACTCCGCGGCGATCTCGAACCAGAACGTCGAGCCGAAGCCTTCCTCGGACTCGAAACCCACGTCGCCGCTCATCATCTGCGCCAGCTTCTGGGTGATCGCCAGGCCAAGGCCCGAGCCGCCGAACTTGCGCGTCGTCGACGCGTCGCCCTGGTCGAACCGCTGGAAGATCCGGTGCTGAGCGTCCTTGGGGATGCCGACGCCGGTGTCGATGACCTCGAAGCGCAGCCGCCCCGCCGCCGGCCGGCGGCACTTGATCGCCACCGAGCCGCGCTCCGTGAATTTCACGGCGTTGCCCACCAGGTTGAACAGCGCCTGGCGCAGGCGCACGGCGTCGCCGTTCACCCAGCCCAGGTCGGGATCGGCGTCGACCAGCACGGTCAGGCCCTTGCCCTCGGCGATGGGCCGCAGAAGGCGAACCACCCCGTCGACCAGCGCCTTGGGATCCACCGGCTCGAACGCCAGCTCCAGCCGCCCGGCCTCGATCTTCGAGAAGTCGATGACGTCGTTCAGCAGCTCGGCCAGCATCTGGCCGCAGCTCAACGCCTCGTCGAGCAGGTGGCGGCCTTCCTCGGTGAGGTTCTCGCCCTTCAGCAGGTGCAGCACGCCCATCACCCCGTTCATCGGGGTGCGGATCTCGTGGCTCATGTTGGCCAGGAACGTGGCCTTGGCCTCGCTCGCGGCCTCTGCCGCGCGCTGGGCGTCGAGCAGCGCGATCTCCTGGCGCTTGCGCTCGTCGAAGTCCTGGATCAGCCCGACGGCCTTCAGCCAGCGGCCGCCCTTGCCGACCTTCAGGTGGTGGCTGACGCGCACCCAGCGGGTCTGGCCGTCGGGGCGGACGATGCGCGCCTCGAAGGCGCCGGCCCGGCTCTTGCCGGTGTGCAGCGCCCGGAAGCTCTCGCGCACGTGGTCCAGGTCGTCCGGGTGGAAGCCCGGGAACCGCAGCTGGATCGCCTCCTCGTAGGTGGCGTTGTCCTGTCCGGTCAGGCGCACGAACTCGGGCGAGGCCCAGAAGGTCCTGGCGACGTGGTCGATCTCGTAGGCGCCGGCGTCGGCCGACTCCAGGGCTACGGCCAGGCGCTGGGCGATCTCGTGGGCCTCGGCGCGCGCCTTCTTCATCTTCAGCTCGCCACGGCGGGCCGCGTCGCGGGCCTTGGCGAGCTCGGTGACCTCCTCGGAGATGCCCTTCAGCGCGAACACCCCGCCCTGGCGCGGCTCGGTGCGGAAGGTGGCCCGCCAGGACGTCCAGCGGCCGTTGACCTTCATCCGATGTTCCAGCGTCGCGCCCTGGCCGGTCTCCACGCCGCGACTCATGACCTCGAGCGTGTGCTTGCGGTCGTCGGGGTGGACCAGGGCGTGGAATTGTTCGGACGTGGCGATGTCCTCGGGCCTCAGGCCCGACAGGTTCAGCAGGTCGGTGGACCACTCGATGCGCCCGGCCAGGGGCTCGAACGTCCACGCGCCGATGCCGGCCGATTCCGACAGCAGCCGGCGCGACCGACGGGTTTCTTCCAGCTCCTGGGCGGCGGCGCGCTCGGCGGTCGCATCGCGTGAGACGCCGATGTACTCGCCGTTCGGCATCTTCTGGGTCCGTGCGGCGAACCAGCGATAGGAGCCGTCCTTGTGGCGGAAGCGGCAGAAGCGCTCGGACACGCCGCCCGAGGCCATCGCGCGGACGCGCGCGACCGTGGCGTCGCGGTTGTCGTCGGGATGGGTGAACTCGATGGCGGTCTGGCCGACCACCTCGGCCTCGGTCCAGCCCAGCACGCGGGTCCAGGCCGGGTTGATCATCTTGATATGGCCGGTCGTGTCGACCACGTGCATCAGGTCGGCGCTGTTGTCGAACAGCGCACGGATCATCCCAGCCTTGGCGGCCGCGCTCGAGGCGCTTTTTCCGGCCATTTGCGTCTGTCCACCCCCCAGAGGCGCGGCGACCCTAAACGGCACTCGTAAACGCATCGTTGGCTGAGCACGGGCCGGTTGTCGCAGCCACAGGCGCCCGGATTCGTCCAAATTACCGATAATTCAGATTACAACCGTATTTTCATCGTGGCATAGCCTTCATTTGGACACCTCGGCTGTAACGATCGGGGTCGACGGGAGGCGTTGGCATGGCGGGTGCGAGACTGTGGCTGGCCGCCGTGGCGTTCAGCGCCTGCGCCGGCCCTGCGCTGGCCCAGACCCAGCCGGACTCCCAGGCGCCGCTCAAACCCGCGCCGGCCTCACCCAAGCCGGCCGCCAAAGCCGCCCCTGCCAAGCCCGCCGCCAAACCGTCCAGCAAGACCGTCGACACCGTCACCGTCACCGGCGGCCGGCCCGACGTCGACACATCCCAAATCGACCGCAAAAGCTACACCCTGGGCAAGGACCTGCAGGCGTCCACCGGCTCCATCGCCGACGCCTTGCGCAACCTGCCTTCGGTGGACGTGGACCTGCAGGGCAACCTCACGGTCCGGGGCGACGGCAACGTGACCATCCTCGTGGACGGCAAGCCTTCGCCCGAGTTCGAGGGCAAGGGCCGCGCCGACGCCCTGCAGCAGCTGCCGGCCGACCAGGTCGAGCGGGTGGAGGTCATCACCAACCCGTCGGCTGCGCTCAATCCGGAGGGCTCGGGCGGGGTGATCAACCTGATCACCAAGAAGAGCCGCGGCGCAGGCCGCACCGGCAGCGTCTACGTCTCTGCCGGCAGCGGCGGCCTGAAACGGGCCGGCGCCACGCTGGGCTACAACTCACCCAAGCTCTCCATCAGCGCCTCGATCGCGGGCAACTACCAGCGCAACAAGACCTCGGGCCACGAGACCCGAATCGCCGTGGACCCCTCGGGCGGCCCGACGACCACCAGCGTCAGCGACTTCGTCGGCCGCAATATCGCCCGGGGCCCCTCGGCGCGGCTCAGCCTCAGCTACTCACCCACCGCGTCGGACCAGTTCACCGGGGCGGTGAACTACAACGAGCTGCTGATCTACGGCCACCCGTTCAACGTGTTCACGACCGACGGTCCGACCGGCGCGCTGCTGGACGACCTGACGCGTCAGGGGCATCGGCGGTTCGAGGAGATCGACAAGGGTCTCACGGCCGGCTGGAAGCACACCTTCGGCCAGGACCACGACATCTCCGTGGACATCGTGCGCAACCAGTCGCGGCCGCACGATCACACCACCTACACGACGTTCCAGCAGTTCCCGCCGCCCACCTTCACGCTGGAAGCCATCCGCGACGACGGGGTGCAGGACCGCTCCGAGCTGCGGCTGACCTACAAGCGCCCGCTGGCCCAGGGCAAGCTCACGGCGGGCTACGAGCTGAAGCACGACGACAACGACTACCGCTACCAGGACGACCGCGGCTTCACGCCGGGCGGGCTGGCGACGATCCCGAGCCTCGCCAACGACTACCGCTACCAGCAGACCATCAACGCCGGCTACGTGACCTACGAGCGGAGTTTCGGCGATCTCGGCGTCGAAGCGGGCCTGCGGATCGAAGCCACGAGCTTCACCCTGACCCAGAAGTCCGAGGGCGTCGTGGTCGGGCAGGACTACGTGAAGCCGTTCCCGACGCTGCACCTGAGCTACCGCCTGGACGACGATTCCAAGCTCACGGCCAGCTTCAGCCTGCGGCTGCAGCGCCCGCCGTCGATCTTCCTCAACCCGCGGCGCTACGTGAACGACCCGCAGAACATCCAGGTGGGCAACCCGGACCTGCGGCCGACGGAGACCCGCTCGTACGAGATCGGCTACCAGCGCAAGATCGCCGGCCAGGACCTACAGGCCACCTTGTTCTACCGGGACATCCGCGGGGAGTTCGTCCAGGCGCTGATCGTCCTGGGCGATGGCCTCTTCGAAAACACCATCGTCAACGAGGGCTACACCCACGCCGCGGGCCTCGAACTGACCGCCAACGGCAAGCTCGGGCCCAAGCTCAGCTACAACGCAAGCCTCACGCCCTACTGGGCGGAGGTGAACTCGTTCAACCCGCAGTTCGGCGGGCGGCGGTCCGTGGTCACGGCCAGCGGCCGGATCAACGTCAACTGGCAGGCCACCGGCGATGACCTCGTCCAGCTCAACGCCAACGTCCGCAACCGCGGGGTCGGCCCCCAGGGCTACTTCGAGCCGTCCTGGACCTTGAACTTCGGCTGGCGGCACAAGCTGACCGACCGCCTGTCGGCCACCCTCACCGGCCAGGACCTGCTGGCCACCAACCGCTTCGCGCGCAACTTCGACACGCCGATCCTGATCGACCGTTTCGAGATCAAGCCGGTGACCCGCGCGGTCGTCCTGCGCTTCGACTACCGCTTCGGCGGCGGCAGGGCCCGCCCGCAGCAGCCGGACTTCCAGTACGACGGCGGCGGCGCTGCGGGGCCGCCGGGCCGCTAGCGCCTAGAAGGCGTTCTCGCCGGTGATCGCGCGGCCCAGGATCAGCGCGTGCACGTCGTGCGCGCCCTCGTAGGTGTTGACCGTCTCCAGGTTCGCCGCGTGGCGCATCACGTGATACTCGCCGGAGATGCCGTTGCCGCCATGCATGTCGCGGGCCTCGCGGGCGATGGCCAGCGCCTTGCCGCAGTTGTTGCGCTTCATCATCGAGATGGCTTCCGGGACCCACGCGCCCTCGTCGATCAGCCGGCCCAGCGCCAGCGCGCCTTCGAAGCCCAGCGCGATCTCGGTGGACATGTCGGCCAGCTTCTTCTGCACCAACTGGCGGCTGGCCAGCGTGCGTCCGAACAGGCTGCGGCTCGACACGTAGTCCCGCGCGGCGTGGAAGCAGAACTCGGCCGCGCCCATCGCGCCCCAGGCGATTCCGTAGCGCGCCTTGTTCAGGCACGAGAACGGCCCGCGCAGGCCGCTGACATTCGGCAGCATCATGTCATCGGGCACGAACACGTCGTCGAGCGCGATCTCGCCGGTGACGGAGGCGCGCAGCGACAGCTTGTTCTGAATCTTCGGCGTCTCGAAGCCCTTGGCGCCGCGCTCCACCAGGAAGCCGCGGATCACGCCGTCCAGCTTGGCCCAGACCAGCGCCACGTCGCTGACCGGTGAATTGGTGATCCACATCTTGGCGCCGGACAGCGAGAAGCCGCCCGCGACCTTCTTCGCGACGGTGCGCATGGACGCCGGGTCCGAACCGCCGTCGGGCTCTGTCAGGCCGAAGCAGCCGATGATCTTGCCGCTCGCCATGCCGGGCAGGAACTTGCGCTTCTGCTCCTCCGAACCGAACGCGTAGATCGGGTACATGACCAGCGAGGACTGCACGCTCATCGCCGAGCGGTAGCCGGAATCGATCGCCTCGATCTCGCGCGCGATCAGGCCGTAGGCGACGTGGTTCACGCCGGCGCAGCCGTATTCCTCCGGCAGCGTGGGACCCAGGAAGCCCAGCTCGCCCATCTCGGTCATGATCTCGCGATCGAACCGCTCCTCGGCGAAGGCCGAGACCACGCGCGGCAGCAGCTTCTCGCGGGAATAGGCGCGCGCCGCCTCCCAGATCATCCGCTCGTCTTCCGACAGGCGCGACGTCAGGTCGAAGGGGTCGTCCCAGCGGTAGGTCTTCTGGTCAGCGGCCGTATCCAGGGCCATCGCGAGCGTCTCCGGAAAAGGGGCAAACGAATGCCGCGCCTTATGACGGGAACTCAGGTCCCTGTGTAGACCCCCGGCCGCTTCTCGATGAACGAGTCGCGGCTCTCCTTCACGTCGTTGGGCGCGCGCCGGGCGTAGGAGAGGCCGGCGCTTTCGTAGCGCAGAGCCTCGTCGAGCGGGGCCTCGGTGTTGTGCTGCAGCACCCGCTTCGACGCGCGCAACGCCACCGGCGGCCAGCGGGTCATCTCATTGGCGTAGTCCACCGCCGCGTCGATCAGCGTGTCGGCCGCAACCACGCGGTTCAGCAGGCCCAGCCGCAGCGCCTCGTCGGCGCCTACGTTGCGGCTGGTGAAGATGATGTCGGCGGCCGCCGCATAGCCCACGATGCGCGGCAGGAAGAACGACAGGCCGCTGTCGGGCGACAGCGAGCGCTCGATGAAGACGCTCTTGAAGCGGGCGTTCTCAGAGCCGATCCGCACGTCGCAGGCGCAGGCCGTGGACATCCCGGCGCCGGCCGCGACGCCGTTGATCGCCCCGATCACCGGCTTGTCCAGCTCGGCCCACATCTTCGCCCAGCGGCCGACCCAGCCCATCTCGTCCAGGCGCTCGAACTGGGTGGTGAGCGGCGGCGCCTGGCCGGCCACCGCCTGGCCCGCGCCCATCAGGTCGGCGCCGGCGCAGAAGCCCTTGCCCGCGCCGGTCACCACCAGGGCGCGGATCTCGTCGTCGCGGCGCACCTGCTCCACCGCCGCCGGCGCTTCGGACATCACCTGGCGGTTGATGGCGTTCAGCCGCTCCGGCCGGTTGAACGTCAGGATCGCCACATGCCCGCGGCGCTCGAGGGTGAGGGTTTCGTAGTCGCTCGCCTCGTAGGCCATGGCGGTCTCCTTTCGGTCTTCGCCCGAACCATCGCCCCGATCCGGGCGGGCGTCGAATCCTCGGCGCGGAATGAGAATGCTTCTGCGAGTTATTCGCATTTCGGTCTGTCCGACGTCCAGTTAAGAACGACTCGCAATAGCAGGACAGGACAGGGACGGTGAGCGTGAGTGCGCCGGGCATCGTGGCGTATCGGCGGCCGCGAGGCGCGCGGACGGGCCTGGCGTTGGCGGTGATGGCGGGCGTCGTGGGACTCTCCGGCGCCGCGCACGCGGCAGATGTCGCCGTCGCCGCCGATCCGGCTGACGAGGGGGCTACGGTCAGCGGGGTGATCGTCACCGGCGAGCAGAAGCCGCTGAACCGCGACACGGGCCTCCCGGTCCTGACCAGGACGGTCCAGGACACCCCGCAGGCGATCAGCGTCGTGAGCAGCGCCCAACTGAAAGCGCAGGGGGTCAACACGCTCGAGGGCGCCCTGCGCAATGTGCCGGGCATCATCATCGCGATCGGCGAAGGCGGCACGCTCAGCGGCGACCAGTTCAAGATCCGCGGCTTCGACGCGAAGGACGACGTGTATGTCGACGGCCTGCGCGACTTCGGCGCCTACACCCGCGACAGCTTCAACTACGAGGAAGTGCAGGTCCTGAAAGGGCCTTCCGGGGCGATGTTCGGCCGGGGTACGACCGGCGGGGCGATCGACACCATCTCCAAGCAGCCGAAGCTGGACGACTTCACGTCCGTCGACCTCTACGCCGGCGCGGGGCGGTACTACCGCGCGCTTGGCGACATCGACCACCGGCTCGGCGAGCACGCAGCCGCGCGCCTGACGCTGATGGCCAACGACACCGGCGTGGTCGACCGCGACGACATCTATTCCCAGCGCTGGGGCGCGGCGCTCACGCTGGCCGTCGGCCTGGGCACGCCGACGAGCGCCACCGTCAGCTACCTGCACCAGCACGACCGTCAGCGTCCGGACTATGGCGTGATCATCGTCCAGAAGCCGGGCGATATCGTCGCCCTGCCGGCCACCGAGCCCAACGGCGGCAACGGCGGGCAGGGGCCCTATTCGATGAACGCCTGGGGCCTGCAGAACATCTCCACGGCGCGGCTGGACTTCGACCTCGGCCAGGCATGGGGTTCGGCGACCACGTGGACAACGCCATCCGGTTCTCGGGTCCCGTGCGCTTCCGCACCGACCTGTCGGCGACCCTGTTCCTCGCCGATCCGGACGAGTACGACGGCGGCGAACTGGTGGTCACCGATGCGTACGGCGAGCACGCCGTGAAGCTGGCGGCCGGTGACATGATCCTCTACCCGGCCTCCAGCCTGCACCGCGTCGCGCCGGTGACCCGCGGCGCCCGCATCGCCGCCTTCTTCTGGGTTCAGTCGATGGTGCGCGACGACCCCCATCGCGCGCTGCTCTACGGCCTGGACAACGCGGTCCAGGCGATCAGCGTCCAGGTCGGCCAGGGCGATCCGTCGGTCGTCAGCCTGACCGGGACCTACAACAATCTCTTAAGGATGTGGGCCGACACCTGAAGCGGTTGATTCGCGGGGTGATTCTTGCGGCTACGGGGGCGTGCGGCGGGGCGCCGCGACCACACGGCGATTTGCTTGAAGCGCGGCCGCAACCCGATGCGTCCGGGCGTGTTCGGCATGCGTAGGTTCTAGCAGGATGACCGCGATGACCGCCGTTCCCGTGACCCCGCCCGGCGCCGAGCAGGCCCTGCGCCCGTTCCTGCTCCTGGCCATCATCGCCTTCGTGGTGGGCTTCGCGGGGTACGTCGCCCTGGTCCGCCCGGTCTTCGCGACCCCCGACGCCGGCCCTTCGGCCGCCATCACCGAACCCGCCGCCGCGGCCAGCCCCGCCTCCGACGACTGGAACCTGCCCAAGCACATCTGAAGCGGCGTCAGCCCCCGCGCGCCACGAACCAGCCATTGCGGAAGCCTTCGCCCGCCTTGCCGTAACTGAAGGGCTGGCCGTCCGGGGCGGTCATGCGGCCGCCGGCGGCTTCCAGCACAGCGTGGCCGGCGGCGACGTCCCACTCCATCGTTGGCCCGTGGCGCGGATAGATGTCGGCGGCGCCCTCGGCGATCCGGCAGAGCTTGATCGATGAATCCATCGGCTCGGTGAGGTGGAAGCCGTATTCGGCGGTCAGCTTCTCGAGCTGCTCCGGCTTCATGGTGTGGCTGATCAGGGCGATCGCCGCATCCGCTGGCCAGGCCCGCACGCGCACCGGCTTCGTCTCCGCCCCCGGCAGCCGCTTCAGCGCCGCGCCGTCCTGCGTCCACCACGTCTCCATGGTCGGCGGCGCGCAGACCGCCCCGGCGACCGGGCGGCCATCCTGGATCAGGCCGATGTTGACCGTGAAGTGGGGATCGCCGCGCACGAAGGCCTTGGTGCCGTCCAGCGGATCGACCAGGAAGAAGCGCGGCCCGATCGCCTCGGGCGTGCCGACCTCGCTGGCGTCCTCCTCCGAGATCACCGGCACGCCGGGGAAGCGTTCGGCCAGCCGCTTCAGGATCAGCGCCTCGCCCTGGCGGTCGGCCTCGGTGACCGGGCTCTCGTCGGCCTTCTGCGCCACGGCCAGGCCCGTGCGCCACAGCGGCAGGATCAGGCCCGCGGCCTCCTCGCAGATTTCGGCCAGCTGGGCCCCGACGTCGTTCATGCGTTCCCTCTTTCGCGGCGCCTCTTACGGGTCTCCGGCGGTTTTCCAAAGGCTCAAATCAGACGAAGGTCGCCAGCCATGACCGACACGGCCGCCCCAGACACCGTGAAGCCCGCCGAGCTGGCCGCCCACCTGGCCGCGCGGCTCTGCCACGACTTCATCAGCCCGGCGAGCGCCATCGTCTCGGGCCTCGACCTCCTGGAAGACCCGACCGCGCAGGACATGCGCGACGACGCCATGGGCCTGATCGCCGCCTCGGCGCGCAAGCTCTCCGACATGCTGGAGTTCTGCCGCGTGGCGTTCGGCGCCTCGGCCAGCGCAGAGACCTTCGACGCCCGCCAGCTGGAGAAATTGGCGCGCGGGGTCTTCGCCCACCTGCGCGCCGAGCTCGATTGGCAGGTGGACCCGGAAGGCGTCTCCAAGCCGGTCGCCCGCACCCTGCTCAACCTGGCTCAGCTGGCCGGCGCATCGTTGCCGACCGGAGGCGTCGCGCGGGTGCGCGCGGTGCAGGAGGGCAGCCAGATCGCCATCGCCGTGGAGGCCACGGGTCCACGCGCCCGCCTGCGCCCCGAAGTGCTGGCCGGCCTGCGCGGCGAGGGCCCGGGCGAGGGCCTGCACGGTCAGTGGGTGCAGGCCCGCTACGTGAACCTGTTCGTGGGCGACGCCGGCGGCCGCGTCTTCGCCGATGCGGCCGAGGAGAAGGTCACCTTCGCCGCCACCATCCCGGCCTGATCCACCGCTCCTTAACCATGGCGGCGGCACACTCCGGGCTCGGTCTGGGGGAGCGCTCTACCCGTGAAGGTCTGCCTCGTCGTCGATGACAGCCGCGTGATCCGCAAGGTCGCGCGGCGCATCCTCGAGGACCTGGACTTCGAGGTGGCCGAAGCCGCCGACGGCGCCGAGGCGCTGAGCTGGTGCCGCACCGTCACCCCGCACGTGATCCTGCTGGACTGGATGATGCCCGGCATGGACGGGCTGGCCTTCCTGCGCGAGCTGCGGGCCTCGCCGGGCGGGGACGCGCCGCGGGTGGTGTTCTGCTCGGGTGAGAACGACCTGGAGCGGATCCGCGAGGCGCTGGCCGCCGGCGCGGACGAATACATCATGAAGCCGTTCGACGGGGATATCATGGCCTCGAAGCTGGCCATGGCGGGGGCGCTGTGAACGCCCGCGACCTCGAGCTCGTGGCGGCGCTGTGCACAGAGCGCGCCGGACTGCTCGTCGACCCGGAACGCGGCCACCTGGCTGAGAACCGTCTGGGGTCGGTCGCGCGCCGGGAGGGCTTCGGCTCCATCGAGGAGCTGGTCGACGCCATCCGCCATCGCGACGAGGAGCGGCTGATCTGGGCGGTGGTTGAGGCCATGTGGCCCTCGGAGAACGGCTTCTTCCGCGATCCCGAGGCTTTCGAGCTGATCGCCCAGAAGCTTTTGCCGCAGCTGGCGGCGGCGGCCGGCAAGACCCGGCCCCTGCGCCTCTGGGCGGCGGCCTGCGGCGGCGGGCAGGAAGTCTATTCGCTGGCCATGCTGCTGGCCGAGGAGCCGCCGCCGGGCCAGTTCGAGCTGTTCGGCACCGACCTGTGCGAACGGCGCCTGGAGAAGGGCCAATCCGGCCTCTACAGCCAGTTCGAGGTCCAGCGCGGGCTCTCCGCCCACCGCCTGGTGCGCCACTTCGAGGGCGTCGAGGGCGGCTTCGCCCTGTCGCCGCGGCTGCGCCAGAGCGTGCGCTGGCGGCGCGCCAATCTCGCCGAGGATCTTGGCCGCCTGGGCCAGCTGGACCTGGTGGTCTGCCGCGATCTGATCTCGGCGCTCACCATCCCGGCCCGCGAGCGGGCGCTCGCCAACCTGACCGGCGCGCTCGCGCCGGGCGGCTACCTGGTGCTGGGCCGCGACGAGCGCGCGCCGGGGCTGGCGCCAGCCGCGGCGCTGCCGGGCTGCTTCACCCGGCCGTCGGCGGACCGCGCGGCGGCCTGAGGCCGCCTGAGGCGGCGCAGCAGAAAGCCCCGCCAGCGTCGCCGGCGGGGCCCTCCATCTAGCTAGAAGACTCTCGAGGACGCCTAGTGCTTGGCGTCGTCGGCAGTGTTGCTCACCGCGTGCCCGGCGGCGGACACGTCGCGGCCCGCGCCTTCGACGGTGTTGCAGGCGGCGACGACCATGCTCGCGGCCATCATGGCCAACACGACGATCTTACGCATGTGGAATGTCTCCGGTGGGGAATGAAGCGGGCGGTGAACGCTCACGCTGCGGCCTGGTTCCCCCCGCGCGCCGCGGACGGCGCCGCTTCCCCGGCAGGTGTGGCCCCGGCGTCATCCGCCGCCGGCGTCGGGAAAATGAGCCGCGCCGTCACCCCGCCCTGGGCGTTGCGGACCAGCTCTGCGCGGCCGCGCAGCTGGCGGGCGAAGGCCGTCATCAGCGTGCGGCCCACCCCGGTGGCGGCCAGCGCGCCCTCCTCGATCTGGCCGTCGTCGCTGATCTCCAGCGTCGCCTCTTCGCCCTGCACGCGGAACGCCAGCGTCAGCGTGCCGCCGCGCTCGGCGAACGCGTGCTTCTGGGCATTGGTGATGGCTTCCACAGCGAACAGCGCCAGCGGACCCAGGCGGTCCGGATCGATCACCAGCGGGTCCACCAACACCTCGGTCTGCACGGTCGGCCCGTGCAGCATCTCGCCCGTCACCAGCTGGGCGGTCAGCTCCTCCAGGAACGGCCGCAGGTCCACCCGCTTCAGGTCCAGGCTCTGGTAAGCCATGCGGTAGATCAGGGCGAGCGCGGTGATGCGCTGGCGCGTGTCGCTCATGGCCGCGCGCGCTGCAGGGTCCGAAAGCGCCCGCTGCTGGATGTTCAGCAGCGAGGAGATGACCTGCAGGTTGTTCTTCACCCGGTGGTGGATCTCGCGCATCAGCGCGTCCTTCTGGGCCAGGCTGTCGCGCAGCGAGGCGTCGCGCCCGACTATGGCGTCGGCCATGTCGTCCAGCGTCTCGGCCAGCTCGCGGATCTCGCTCGGCATCTGCTCGGCCTGCACCGGGCGCACGGTCAGGCGGCCGCGGGCGTAGAGCGCAGCGATCCGCTGCAGATAGGCGATCCAGCGGATCACCACGCGCTCGCTGACCGCGGTCACCGCCACCAGCGCCAGGAGGAAAGTGAGCAGCGGGAAGATGATCCCCGAGAGCGGGTTCAGCCACGCCCAGGAGAGCAGGCCAGGCGAGGCCGCCGAAAGGACGACGAACACCTCGTCGCCGGCCACCGGCGCCGAGGAATAGACCCGCCGATGGCCAAGGGCGTCGCGGCCGTACCAGACGTGGGCGCCGCGGGTCTTGAGCTTGGCGCGCCAGTCGGTGGGGAGCGCGGTGAAGGCGCTGGCTCGCGTCGAGCTGATGAAGC
>Ga0308175_100001896_pt1 | contig 14159 bp, 13 predicted proteins | sample PhyCR1_3_FD_203893 | JGI IMG/M metagenome (GOLD analysis project Ga0308175, IMG submission 203893) | Soil microbial communities from UC Gill Tract Community Farm, Albany, California, United States - DLSLS.C.R1 | ecosystem: Environmental > Terrestrial > Soil > Agricultural land | place: USA...
ACTCGCCCAGCAGGGTGGCGTGCCGGACCATGACGTCGGCGACCTCGCGCAGGGAGGGGCGCGCGACGGCGTCGGTCCGGCCCTCGAAGGCGGCCACCAGGTCGGCGAACAGCCACGGCCGGCCGAGGCAGCCGCGGCCCACGACCACGCCGTCGCAGCCGGTCTCGCGCACCATGCGCAGCGCGTCCCCGGCCGACCAGATGTCGCCGTTGCCGAGCACCGGGATCTCCGGGACGTGCTCCTTCAGGCGGGCGATGGCCTCCCAGTCGGCGGTGCCGCCGTAGTGCTGGGCGGCCGTGCGGCCGTGCAGCGCGATCGCCGTGACGCCCTCCTCGACGGCGATGCGGCCGGCGTCGAGGTAGGTGATGTGGTCGTCGTCGATGCCCTTGCGCATCTTCATCGTGACGGGGAGGTCGCCGGCGCCGGAGACCGCCTCGCGCAGGATGGCCCGCAGCAGGTTCCGCTTGTAGGGCAGCGCGGATCCGCCGCCCTTCCGGGTCACCTTCGGGACCGGGCAGCCGAAGTTCAGGTCGATGTGGTCGGCCAGGTCCTCCTCCGCGATCATGCGGACGGCCTTGCCGACGGTCGCCGGGTCCACGCCGTACAGCTGGATCGAGCGCGGCTTCTCGGTCGCGTCGAAGTGGATCAGCTGCATGGTCTTCTCGTTGCGCTCGACCAGCGCCCGGGTCGTGATCATCTCGCTCACGAACAGGCCCTTGCCACCGCTGAACTCTCTGCAGAGCGTGCGGAAGGGAGCGTTGGTGATACCGGCCATGGGGGCCAGGACCACCGGCGGCCGGACGGTGTGCGGGCCGATCTGGAGGGGGGACTCGGGCGTGGGCATTCCCCCATTGTCACGTATCCAAGGAGATCATGTAACGGTCATTAGTTAACCGCACTATCGAAGTCCCGTACCATGAGCCACATGCCCGAGCTCAGCCACCGCCGACGTCTGCTCGTGCTCGCGATCTGCTGCATGAGTCTGCTGATCGTGAGCCTCGACAACACCGCTCTGAACGTCGCGCTGCCGTCGATGCAGCGCGAGCTGCACGCCACCACCTCCGGCCTGCAATGGTCGATCGACGCCTACACGCTGGTACTGGCCTCGCTGCTGATGCTCGCGGGCTCCACGGCCGACCGGATCGGCCGCAAGCGGGTCTTCATGACGGGCCTGGTCCTCTTCTCCATCGGCTCCCTGCTCTGCTCCCTCGCGCCGAACCTGGAACTGCTGGTCGTCTTCCGCATGGTCCAGGCGGTCGGCGGCTCCATGCTCAACCCGGTCGCCATGTCGATCATCACCAACACCTTCACCGACTCCCGCGAGCGGGCCCGTGCGATCGGCGTGTGGGGCGCGGTGGTCGGCATATCCATGGCGGCGGGCCCGCTGGTCGGCGGCCTGCTGGTGGAGTCGGTCGGCTGGCGCTCGATCTTCTGGGTCAACCTCCCGGTCGGCCTCGCGGCCCTGCTGCTCACCCTGCGGTTCGTCCCCGAGTCCCGCGCGCCGCGGGCCCGCCGGCCCGACCCGGTCGGCCAGCTCCTGGTGATCACCCTGTTCGGCTCGCTGACGTACGCGATCATCGAGGCGCCGGACTCGGGCCTCGGCACGGTGGCCCCCTTCGGCGCGGTGGCCCTCGTGGCCCTGCTCGGCCTGCTCGGCTATGAGCCCCGGCGCGAGGAACCCCTCATCGACCTGCGCTTCTTCCGCTCGGCTCCGTTCAGCGGGGCGACGGTGATAGCGATCAGCGCGTTCGCCGCGCTGGGCGGCTTCCTGTTCCTGTCCACGCTGTACCTGCAGAACGTGCGCGGCCTCGACGCCCTGCACGCGGGCCTGTGGATGCTGCCGATGGCCGCGCCGACGTTCCTGTGCGCGCCGCTGTCCGGCCGGCTGGTGGGCAGCCGGGGGCCGCGGCTGTCGCTGCTGGTGGCGGGCGCCGCGATGACCGTGAGCGGCGTGCTGTTCGCGGCCTTCGAGGCGGAGACCGCGAACGTCACACTGTTCGCCGGGTACGTGCTGTTCGGCATCGGCTTCGGCTTCGTGAACGCGCCGATCACCAACACGGCGGTGTCGGGGATGCCCAGGACCCAGGCCGGTGTCGCCGCCGCCGTCGCCTCCACCAGCAGGCAGCTCGGGCAGACGCTGGGCGTCGCCGTGGTCGGCGCGGTGCTGGCCGCCGGGGTGGGCTCCTCGCCGTACAAGGACACGTTCGTCGCGGCGGCCCGGCCCGGGTGGTGGATCCTCGCGGGGTGCGGTCTGGCCGTCCTGGTCCTCGGCTGGGTGACCAGCGGCCGCTGGGCCCGGCGCACCGCCGAGCGGACCGCCGACGAGCTGGAGTCGGCGGACCTGAAGGACGCGGTGGGGGTCACGGCCGGCTCCTAGGAGCGCTGGGGACTCCCAGGGTCAGCGCGGACCGGTCGCCAGTTCGTACAGCCTCTCCAGGCGCTCCCGTGTCTCCTCGTTCTTCGGTGTGTACGTGACCAGCCGGGGCCCCGCCTGCGGGCCCAGCCACAGGTCCGTGTGCTCCAGGGTCAGATGGCCGACGTACGGGTTGAGGAACTCCTTGGTCTTGGAGCGGTTGCCCACGACCTCGTAGCGCTGCCAGTTCTCGCGGAACTCCGGGGACTCGCACTCCAGGCGCTTGAGCAGCATCTTCCAGGCGGGCTCGCCGAGGTGGCCGGCCATGGACGCGCGGAGCCGGGCGGCCATCAGGCGCATGGTCTCCTCCAGGTGCACGATGGCCGCCTGCCAGTCGCCGTTGGTGTACACGAGGAGCATGCAGTTGCGGTCCTCCGGCGGGACCGTGTCCAGGTCGCCCATGAGGCGGGCGTAGGTGCGGTTGTACGCGAGGATGTCGTACCGGCTGTTCTGGACGCAGGCCGGGAACGGCTCCAGCGCGCGCAGCGTCTCGCGCAGGGCCGGGGTGACGCTGGGGCAGCTCGCGGCCGGTGTCGGATCGGCGGCCGCGGCGAGCTGGAAGAGGTGGGCGCGCTCGCTGGCGTCCAGCAGCAGGGTGCGGGCCAGGGCGTCCAGGACCTGGACGGAGACCTGGATGTCCCGGGCCTGTTCGAGCCAGGTGTACCAGGTGATGCCGACCGCGGAGAGCTGGGCGACCTCCTCCCGGCGCAGACCGGGCGTGCGGCGCCGGGTGCCGCGCGGCAGCCCGACCTGCTCGGGTGCGATCCGCTCGCGCCGGCTGCGCAGGAACGCGGCCAGCTCGTGCCGCCGGATCTCCGCGCCGCGCGGGGGCCGCGGGATGGCGGTCACCTGTGCAGTCGTCGTCATGTCTCCAGGGTGCCGCCCCGCGGATCCTGTTGCCAGGTACTTCTTCTACCAGGATCAGGACACTCTGGTACCAGTCTGAGCGCGGGCGCAGGCTCGGTGCCATGACAGAGACCGTCACCACTCCCGCCGTCCGTGCCCGGGCGGCCGCGCCGCCCGCGCTGAGCGGGCCGGGGCTGTTCACCGTTCTGCTGGCCGCGGCGCTGCCGCTGGTCGACTTCTTCATCGTCAATGTCGCGCTGCCGACCATCGGCGCCGATCTCGCCGCCGGCGAGGCCGTGCTGGAGCTGGTCGTGGCCGGGTACGGGGTCGCCTACGCCGTGCTGCTCGTGCTCGGCGGCCGGCTCGGGGACCTGTTCGGGCGGCGCCGGCTGTTCCTCGGCGGGATGGCCGCCTTCGGGCTGACCTCGCTGGCCTGCGGGCTCGCCCCGGGCGCCTGGAGCCTCGTCGCGGCGCGGGTCGCGCAGGGCGCCTCGGCCGCCGCGATGCTGCCGCAGGTGCTCGCCACCATCCAGGCCACCACCAGCGGCACCCGCCGGGCGAAGGCCATGAGCCTGTACGGCGCCACGGCCGGGCTGTCCATGGTGGCGGGCCAGATCCTGGGCGGCCTGCTGGTCGCGGCGGACATCGCCGGAAGCGGCTGGCGGGCGATCTTCCTCGTCAACGTCCCGGTCGTCCTGCTGGGACTGGTGCTGGCCGTGCGGTACATGCCGGAGACCCGCTCGCAGCGCCCGGAGCCCGTCGACGTATCCGGCACCGTCCTGCTCGCCGTGTCCCTGCTGACCCTGCTCGCCCCGCTCACCGAGGGCCGCGCGGCGGGGTGGCCGCTGTGGACCTGGCTGTCGCTGGCCGCGTTCCCGTTCGCCGCGGCCGCGTTCTACGCGGTGGAGCGGCGGGCGGACCGGCAGGGGCGGACCCCGCTGGTGCCGCCGAGCCTGTTCGCGCTGGCGTCGCTGCGGCGGGGGCTGGCGCTGATGCTGCCGTTCTCGATCGGCTTCAGCGGGTTCATGTTCGTCATCGCGCTGGCGCTGCAGCGGGGCGCCGGGCTCGGTCCGGTGCCGGCGGGGCTCGCGCTCGCGCCGATGGCCGTGGCGTTCCTGTTCGTCTCGCTGGCCGGTCCGCGCCTGATCGCCCGGTACGGCACCCGGGTGGTCACCGCCGGCTCCGTCCTGCAGGGCGTGGGCGTGCTGCTGATCGCCCTCGCCGCCTGGCGGGACTGGCCGCACCTGGGCTTCGGGGCGCTGCTGCCGGGCGCGGCGGTCGCCGGTGCCGGACAGGCGCTGCAACTGCCCAACGTGCTGCGGATCGTGATGTCCGAGGTGCCGCCGACCCGGGCCGGGGTGGGCAGCGGTGTGATGGTCACCACCCAGCAGTCGGCGTTCGCGCTCGGCGTGGCCACCCTCGGCACCCTGTTCCTGACCCTGGTCCCGCACCAGGGCATGCGGGACGCGCTGGTCATCACGCTGCTGGTGCAGCTCGCGGGCATCGTGCTGACCGGCCTGCTGAGCCTGCGGCTGCCCCGCCGGGTCGGCTGAGCCGGCCACGGCCGGCGCAACCAACCGCCGGGGAGACCCCGTTGATGTTGGACTTGCTGCACACTCCTTGCGGTCGGACGTGCCGGACACGGGGAGGCGTCATGTCGCGGGACAACAGCACGAGCAAGGTCAGCCGGTGGGACCAGCACGGCCGGGAGCACGTGGTCCGGGTGCGGCGCACCGGCGTGCAGCGCACGATCGGATGCGACACCTGCGGCTGGTCCAGGAGCGCCCAGTTCCTGCCCTGGCTGAAGGCCGAGGAGCATCTCGCCGAGGCCCACCAGGCGACGGTGGACCCGGCGGGAACCCGGCAGCCGTCACGCTGACGGCCGGTGATGGGCTCCTGACGCCTGCCCGCCCCTCGAGCACGCCCCGCGCACTTCGTCACGGCTCACGCGCGCCTTCCGCGCCTCGTTTCGTCCGGGGACAGTTGCTCTCCTGCGAGGGGGGCGCAGGAGCGGGGACGACCGGGCAACCGAACTGAGTGAGGCCATCGAGGCGGTCCGCGCGGGTCTGCGGACGGCCGCGGAGGCCGGTGCGGGGGAAGGCCTGCGGTTCCAGGTTGAGCAGGTGGAGCTTGAGTTCACCGTCGAACTGAGGCGGTCCGCGCGGGGCGGAACCGGAGTGCAGGCCTGGGTGGTGAGGGCCGACGCGGGCGGTGAGCGGTCCGCCGGCAGCACACACCGGCTGAAGATCGTGCTGCAGGTGGCGGAGGGCAACCTCATCCACTCCGCACGGCCGGGCCGTGGCCTGGCGGTTCCGCCGCCCGCCAACTCCGGTGCGGACGGGGGTGGATCGTGACCGACTGGAGGCGCGTCGCCGCCATCGAATCAGCCAGCGGGACTTCGTCCGGGTACCGGATCACCCCGCATCTGGTGCTCACGACGGGACACGGGATCCCGGACCCGGCATCCGGCGGCGAGGTGAGAGTGGCCTTCATGCTCTCGCCACGGCAGCGGTGGAAGGCGACGGTCGTATGGCACAGTCGTTACGGCTGCCGGGTGGGCAACTCATGGCGGAGAGTGGGACATTGCCACCACCAGCCACCCGCTGTCGCAGCGGCCGAGTCGCTCGACCTCGCCCTCCTCTGCGTCGACGCGGGGCCGGACGGCGCCCGGGCACATGCGCCGGTCCGCTGGGGTCGCTTCGCCACCGGTGAGCCACAGAAGGCCCAGGCCGTGGGGTTTCAAACACAGACGCTCAGTCCCGTCCGTCGGCCGCTCGCAACCCCCGCAGCAGCAGGTTCACCACCGCTTCCAGCTCGGCTTCTATGCCGGGCTCCCGCCATTCCCGGGAGTAACACGGGTCGTGGAAGCGGCCGGTGGCCTGGAAGACGGCGCGGGCCGTGGTGGTGGGGTCCGCGGGGGCGAAGGCACCCGAGGTCGTGCCCGCCTCGATGATGCGGGTGAGCTGGCCGGTCAGGTCGGCGAGGTGGTCGCCGACCACTGTGCCGTTCTCGTCGGTGAGCACGGTGTAGGTGGCGAACAGTTCCGGGTCGTCGCCGGCCTTGTGCCGCTTGGCCTCGAACAGGGCCGCCAGCCAGTCCCGCAGCCGGTCCTCGGGGGCGCCGGCCCCGGCGGCGATGCCGGCCAGCCGCTCCGAGGTGCGGTCCAGCCACCGCTTGGTCACCGCCTCGCGCAGCGCCGCCTTGGTACGGAAGTGCCGGTAGACGCTGCCGTGGCTGACGCCGAGCGCGCGGGCCACGTCGACCACGGTGGCCTTGGCCGGGCCGTGGCGGCGCAGCACCTCCTCGGTCGCCTCGAGGATGCGCTCGGCGGTCAGGGTCTCGCTGGTCGGTGCCATGCCTTAGACCGTACCGGGGAGCGGGATCAGCGCTCGCTGTCGAGGAGTGCCATCTGCGCGCTCGGGTAGCGGTCGCCCGCCGCCGCGTCCGCCGGGACGGCCTCCTCGATCGCGGTGAGGTCGGCCTCGTCCAGGGTCATGTCCAGCGCGCCCAGGGACTCGGTGAGCCGCTCGCGGGTGCGGGCGCCGACGAGCGGCACGATGTCCTCGCCGCGCGAGAGCACCCAGGCGATGGCGATCTGCGCGACCGTGACGCCCTTCTGTTCGGCGATCTTGCGCAGCGCCTCGACCAGGTTCAGGTTGTGCTGGAGGTTCTCGCCCTGGAAGCGGGGCGAGAAGGCACGGAAGTCGGTCGCGGCCAGTTGCCGGTCGCTGGAGAAGTGCCCGGAGATCAGGCCGCGGGAGAGCACACCGTAGGCGGTGACGCCGATGCCGAGCTCCCGGGTGGCCGGCAGGATGTCCCGCTCGATGCCCCGTGAGATCAGCGAGTACTCGATCTGGAGGTCGGCGACGGGCGCGGTGGCGGCGGCCCGGCGGATGGTCTCGGCGCCGACCTCGCTCAGGCCGATGTGCCGGACGTACCCCTTCTCGATCAGCTCGGCGATCGCGCCGACGGTCTCCTCGATCGGGACGTCCGGGTCGAGGCGGGCGATCCGGTAGACGTCGATGTGGTCCACGCCGAGGCGCTGCAGGGAGTAGGCGGCGAAGTTCCGCACGGCGGCGGGCCGGCCGTCGAAGCCGCTCCAGTTGCCGTCCGGGTCGCGCAGGGCGCCGAACTTCACGCTGAGCACCGCCTTGTCCCGGGCGGCCGCCGGGGCGGTGCGCAGGGCCTCGCCGACCAGCATCTCGTTGTGGCCCATGGCGTAGAAGTCGCCGGTGTCCAGCAGGGTCACGCCCGCGTCCAGAGCCGCGTGGACGGTCGCGATGGACTCGGCCCGGTCGGTGTCTCCGTACAGCGCGGACATGCCCATGCAGCCGAGGCCGAGGGCGGAGACCTGGGGGCCGGTGTTTCCGAGGTGTCGGGTTCGCATCGTCATGCCCCCACTCTGCCATGACGGATGACAGATTTCAATATCTGTCACTCCATACTTGTCACTCCCTCCGGCGACGGCACCCCCGGGCCGAATTGGTCCAGACCTATTGACGGAAGGTCTGGACCAGAGCACTGTCATGTCTACGACACCTCACCGCACCCCCACCGGGAGGCTCCGCATGCTCCGCCGCACGCTGCGACTGCTCACCGCCGCGCTCACCACCGCCGCCCTCGCCCCGCTCGCCGTCGCGACCGCCCCCACCGCCTCCGCCGCCGACACCTGCGCGGTGAAGTCACGGCCGGCCGGCAAGGTGCTCCAGGGCTACTGGGAGAACTGGGACGGCTCCGCCAACGGCGTCCACCCGCCGTTCGGCTGGACCCCGATCACCGACTCCCGCATATCCGCGCACGGTTACAACGTCGTCAACGCGGCCTTTCCGGTCATCCGCTCGGACGGCACGGCACTGTGGGAGGACGGCATGGACAGCGGCGTGAAGGTGGCCACGCCCGCCGAGATGTGCGCCGCCAAGGCATCCGGGCAGACGATCCTGCTCTCCATCGGGGGCGCGGCCGCCGGCATCGACCTGTCCTCCGGCGCGGTCGCCGACCGGTTCGTCGCGACCATCGTGCCGATCCTGCAGAAGTACAACTTCGACGGCATCGACATCGACATCGAGACCGGCCTGGTGGGCAGCGGGGACATCAGCCGGCTCTCCACGTCCCAGGCCAACCTGATCCGCATCATCGACGGGGTGCTGGCGCGCATGCCGTCCGGCTTCGGCCTGACGATGGCCCCGGAGACCGCGTACGTCACCGGCGGCAGCGTCACCTACGGCTCGATCTGGGGAGCGTACCTGCCGGTCGTCAAGAAGTACGCGGACAACGGCCGGCTGTGGTGGCTGAACACGCAGTACTACAACGGAAGCATGTACGGCTGTGCCGGCGACTCCTACTCGGCGGGCACGGTGGCGGGCTTCACCGCGCAGACCGACTGCCTGAACAAGGGGCTGGTGGTGCAGGGCACGACGATCAGGGTGCCCTACGACAAGCAGGTCCCGGGCCTGCCGGCCCAGCCGGGCGCGGGCGGCGGCTACATGTCCCCGTCCCTCGTCTCCCAGGCCTGGCGGCACTACGGCACCTCGCTCAAGGGCCTGATGACCTGGTCGGTCAACTGGGACGGCTCGAAGAACTGGACCTTCGGCGACAACGTCAGGTCCCTGCAGGGGCGTTGAGCCTCCGGCCGCCGCGGACACGGCGACGCCCACTCCCCGGCCGGGCGAACCGGCCGGGGAGTGGGCGCGAAGTGTGAGCCGCGCGGGCCTCAGCAGCCCAGGAGGCGCTGGGCCAGGTAACCCTCGATCTGGTCCAGGGACACGCGCTCCTGCTTCATGGTGTCGCGCTCGCGCACGGTCACCGCGTTGTCCTCGAGCGTGTCGAAGTCGACCGTCACGCAGAACGGCGTGCCGATCTCGTCCTGACGGCGGTAGCGGCGGCCGATGGCGCCGGCGTCGTCGAACTCGATGTTCCAGTTCTGGCGCAGCGCCTGGGCGAGGCCCTTGGCCTTCGGCGACAGCTCCGGGTTGCGGGACAGCGGGAGCACGGCGACCTTCACCGGCGCGAGGCGGTGGTCCAGGCGGAGCACCGTGCGCTTCTCCATCTTGCCCTTGGCGTTGGGCGCCTCGTCCTCGACGTACGCGTCGAGCAGGAAGGCCAGCATGGTGCGGCCGACACCGGCCGCGGGCTCGATGACGTACGGCGTCCAGCGCTCCTGGGCCTCCTGGTCGAAGTAGGAGAGGTCCTGGCCGGAGGCCTTGGAGTGCGCGCCGAGGTCGTAGTCGGTACGGTTGGCGACACCCTCGAGCTCGCCCCACTCGCTGCCGCCGAACTGGAAGCGGTACTCGATGTCGGCGGTGCGCTTGGAGTAGTGGGAGAGCTTCTCCTTCGGGTGCTCGTACCACCGCATGTTCTCAGTGCGCAGGCCGAGACCGGTGTACCAGTTCCAGCGCTGCTCCATCCAGTACTCCTGCCACGTCTCGTCCTCGCCCGGCTTGACGAAGAACTCCATCTCCATCTGCTCGAACTCGCGGGTGCGGAAGATGAAGTTGCCGGGCGTGATCTCGTTGCGGAAGGACTTGCCCATCTGCGCGATGCCGAACGGCGGCTTGCGGCGCGAGGTGGTCTGGACCTGGGCGAAGTTGGTGAAGATGCCCTGGGCGGTCTCGGGGCGCAGGTAGGCGACGGAGCCGGAGTCCTGGGTCGGGCCGAGGTGCGTCGACAGCAGACCCGAGAACTGCTTGGGCTCGGTGAACTGGCCCTTGTTGCCGCAGTTCGGGCAGTTGATGTCGGCCAGGCCGTTCGCCGGGGCGTGGCCCTTCTTCTCCTCGTACGACTCCTCGAGGTGGTCGGCGCGGAACCGCTTGTGGCACGAGGTGCACTCGGTCAGCGGGTCCGTGAACGTGGCGACGTGACCGGAGGCGACCCAGACCTCGGGGGCCAGGATGACGGACGAGTCGATACCGACCACGTCCTCGCGCGACGTCACCATGTAGCGCCACCACTGACGCTTGATGTTCTCCTTGAGCTCGACACCCAGCGGTCCGTAGTCCCAGGCGGCACGCTGTCCGCCGTAGATCTCACTGCAGGGGAAAACGAAGCCACGGCGCTTGCTCAGGCTGACGATGGTGTCGATCTTGTCGGCGGCCACGGTGCTCTCTTCATTACGACGACGGGCGTTGAAGCGAGATGCTTCCAGCGAATGATTCAGGTTACCGGCGCAGGCTCCCCCACAACCAAATCGGCCCCCTGTCCACGGTCTCACCCGGGGCGTTGTTGACAACGGTTTCCATTTTTGTTGAAAATGACTGTCATGAACGAACGTCGACGCCGGGCGTCCTCCCGAATAGGCATGGCCGGCCCCGCTGTCGCGGTCGCCACCGCGCTGGGCCTGGCGACCCTCACCGGCTGCTCCACGGACAGCGCCGCCGCGGGCGACCCGGGCAGGTTCGACGTCGTCGCGTCGTTCTACCCGATGGCCTTCCTGGCCGAGCGGATCGGCGGCGGCCACGTCGACGTCACCACGCTCACCTCCCCCGGGCAGGAGCCGCACGACCTGGAGATCAGCCCCAGGCAGATCGGCCGGCTCGAGCAGTCCGACGCCGTGCTGTACCTGAAGGGCCTGCAGCCGAGCGTCGACGACGCGGTGGCCCTGTCCCCGGTCCGGACCAAGATCGACGCGGCCTCGCTGACCACCCTGGAACAGCACGGCAACGAGGTCGGCGGCCACGCGGCCGAGCACGACACGCACGAGGGCGAGGAGTCCGGCGGCAAGGACCCGCACCTCTGGCTCGACCCGGTGCGCTACGCCCAGGTCGCCGAGGGCGTCGGCAGGGCCTTCGAGAAGGCCGACCCGGACCACGCGGCCGACTACCGGAAGAACACCGCGGCCCTGGTGAAGAAGCTGGACGCCCTGAACACACGGTTCAGGGAGGGCCTGGCGAACACGGACACCAGGGTCTTCGTCACCACCCACGCCGCCTTCGGCTACCTCGCCCAGCGCTACGGGCTCACCGAGGAGGCCATCAACGGCCTCGACCCCGAGTCGGAGCCCAGCGCCGCACGGATCAGGGACCTGCAGCGGATGGCCGGGGCCGACGGCGTCACCACCGTCTTCTACGAGACGCTCGTCAGCGACCGGACCGCGAGGACCGTGGCGAACGACGCCGACCTGCGCACCGACGTCCTGGACCCGCTCGAGGGCATCACGTCCAAGTCCCGCGGCACGGACTACTTCTCGGTCCAGGAGGCCAACCTCAAGGCGCTCCAGCGGGCCCTGGGCGCCAAGTGACCGGCAGAGAGGACCAGATCATGGACGAACCCGTCATAGCGATGCGCGGGGTGACCGCCGAACTCGGCGCGCGTCCCGTGCTGCGCGGCATCGATCTCACCGTGCGCCGCGGCGAGGTGGTCGCGCTGCTCGGCGCCAACGGCTCCGGCAAGTCCACGGCGATCCGCACGATCATCGGCCGGGTGCCGGCCGTCGGCGGCACGATCGAGCTGTTCGGCACCGCCCGCCGCTCCTTCCGCGACTGGGCGCGCGTGGGCTACGTACCGCAGCGCACCACGGCCGCCGGCGGGGTGCCGGCCACGGTGAGCGAGATCGTCTCCTCGGGCCGGCTGTCCCGCACCCGCTTCGGCCTCTTCCGCAAGGCCGACCGGGAGGCCGTGCGCCGCGCCCTGGAGCTGGTCGGCATGGCGGACCGCGCCGGGGACTCGGTGAACGCCCTCTCGGGCGGCCAGCACCAGCGGGTGCTGATCGCCCGCGCCCTGGTCGCCGAGCCCGAGCTGCTGATCATGGACGAGCCGATGGCGGGCGTCGACCTGGCCAGCCAGGAGGTGCTGGCCGCGACCCTGCGCGAGCAGGTCGCCCAGGGCGCCACGGTCCTGCTCGTACTGCACGAACTGGGCCCGCTGGAGCCCCTGATCAACCGGGCGGTCGTCCTGCGCGACGGCTGCGTGCTGCACGACGGCCCGCCGCCGAAGGCGCTGGGGCAGCATGCCCTCCCCGGTCACGACCATGTACACCCGCACGCGCCCGCGGGCACCGAACCGATCCGCACGGGACTGCTGAGCTGATGGAATTCCTGAACTACGCCTTCATGCAGCGGGCGCTCGTCGCGGCCGTCCTGGTCGGCGTCACCGCGCCCGCGATCGGCATCTACCTGGTCCAGCGCCGCCAGCCCCTGATGGGCGACGGCATCGGGCACGTGGCGATGACCGGCGTCGGCCTCGGCTTCCTGCTGAACGCATCCCCGGTCTGGATGGCCACGGCCGTCTCGGTACTCGGCTCGGTTCTGATGGAGCTGATCCGCTGGTACGGCAGGACGCGCGGCGACATCGCGCTCGCCATGCTCTTCTACGGCGGCATGGCGGGCGGCGTGATGTTCGTCAACATCGCGCCCGGCGGCTCCAACGCGAACCTGACCTCGTACCTGTTCGGCTCGCTTTCGACGGTTGCCCCGTCCGACGTGACCGCGATCATGGTGCTGGCCGCTTTCGTGGTCCTGGTCACCCTGGGGCTGCGCCGCCAGTTGTTCGCGGTCAGCCAGGACGAGGAGTTCGCGCGGGTCACCGGTCTTCCGGTGCGCGCGCTGAACCTGCTCACCGCGGTCACCGCGGCGGTCACGGTGACGGTCGCCATGCGGGTGGTCGGGCTGATCCTGGTCTCCGCGCTCATGGTCGTGCCGGTCGCCGCCGCCCAGCAGCTCACCCGCAGCTTCGCCGCGACCTTCGCGATCGCCGTCGCCCTCGGCGTCACCGTGACGATCAGCGGCACGATCACGTCGTTCTACCAGGACGTGCCGCCCGGCGCGACGATCGTGCTGCTGACCATCGCCGCGTTCGTCGCGCTCACCGCGGCCGCCGCTCCGCTGGCCCGGCGGCGCGCCCGCGCGGCGGCCGCGGCACGGCCGGCCGGGGATCCCGCGGAGTGCTCGATTCCGGCCGGACGCGCGGCCGGGGACGGCATCGGCGTCTGACCGCGGGCGGCCCGGGCTGGCACAATGGCCCGGGCAGACGCTGGACGAGGAGGCAACCGGTGACGACCGCAGGACCGCCCGTGAAGGGCCGCGCCACCCGGCAGCGTGCCGCTGTGGCGGCGGCCCTGGACGAGGTCGACGAGTTCCGCAGCGCGCAGGACCTGCACGACATGCTCAAGCACAAGGGCGACGCGGTCGGGCTCACCACCGTCTACCGCACCCTGCAGTCCCTCGCCGAGGCGGGCGAGGTCGACGTCCTGCGCACCTCCGAGGGCGAGTCCGTCTACCGCCGCTGCTCCAGCGGCGAACACCACCACCACCTGGTCTGCCGCACCTGCGGCAAGGCGGTCGAGGTCGAGGGCCCGGCGGTGGAGAAGTGGGCGGAGGCCATCGCGGCCGAGCACGGCTATGTGAACGTGGCCCACACGGTGGAGATCTTCGGCACGTGCGCGGACTGCGCCGCGGGCTGAGCGGAAGCGCCGCGGCGCCGTCGGGGCCGCGGACCGGCCGCCGGCCGCGGGTCCGCCACGGCCGGTCGCGCCCCGCGGCCAAGCCGCGGATTCACGCCGCCGCGCGCCCCTGAGGTGCCGCACTGCCGGCTTTCCCGGCGCGCTCGAGATGGCGGTCCAGGAGCGCGCGCAGCCGGTCGGCGTCGCCCGGGTCCCCCAGGCCGTGCTTGGGCAGCATCGTGAACCCGGTGGCGTACTTGTCGGCGCTGAACAGGACGAACCCGCGCGGGGTCTCGACGTAGCGGGGCTGTGCGGCCCAGGTGACCGACGCCGTGGTGGTGTCGGTCGCCACCGTGACACCCGCCTGGGTGACGGTCGTCCGGAACACACCCTGACGCTCGGTCAGCCGGTGGAACTGGCGGGCCTGCAGCCACGGCGACAGCGCCAGCACGACGGCGCCCAGCGCGATCCCGGCCATGGGGGCCGGCGCGACGCCGTCGGCACCGGTCGTGATGACGATCACCTCCC
>Ga0308175_100001897_pt1 | contig 14152 bp, 15 predicted proteins | sample PhyCR1_3_FD_203893 | JGI IMG/M metagenome (GOLD analysis project Ga0308175, IMG submission 203893) | Soil microbial communities from UC Gill Tract Community Farm, Albany, California, United States - DLSLS.C.R1 | ecosystem: Environmental > Terrestrial > Soil > Agricultural land | place: USA...
TGGATGCGGTGGAAGGGGCGCTTCGGCTGGCGGCGCGCGAGGCGGAACAGGCGAGGGGACCGTAGCGCGATCGCCCTATCGGCCTTCCTCACCCCCAACACCCCGCCTCCCCGCCAGCCGGCTGTTACGGATCCCGTAGCTGAAATAGATCACCAGCCCGAGCAGCAGCCAGAGTCCGAACCGGATCCAGGTGATCCCCGGCAGCTGAATCATGAGATACAGGCAGGCAAGAATCGAGATGATCGGCGTGATCGGCACCAGCGGCGCTCGGAACGGCCGCGGCCGGTCCGGCTCCTGCTTCCGCAGCAGGATCACCCCGGCGGACACCAGGATGAAGGCGAACAGCGTCCCGATGTTGGTGAGGTCCACCACCTCGGCGATGTTGGCGAACGCGGCGAACGTCGCCACGAAGAGGCCGGTGATGATGGTGCCGACGTAGGGTGTCTTGAAGCGCGGGTGGACCTTGGCCAGGAACGGCGGCAGCAGCCCGTCGCGCGACATGGACATGAAGATCCGGGGCTGCCCCAGCTGGAACACCAGCAGCACGCTGCTCATCGCGACCACCGCTCCGAGCGACACGATAAACCGCGACACCGTGATCAGGCGGGGTGAACCCTCGGCCAATGCGAGCGCGGTGATCATCGGCTCCGGCGTGCCGAGCTGCTTCCACGGCGCCATCCCGGTCATGACGAGCGACAGCACGATGTAGAGTACGGTGCATACCACCAGGCTCATGATGATGCCGAACGGCATGTCGCGCGCGGGATCGCGCGCCTCCTCGGCGGCGGTGCTGGTGGCGTCGAATCCGATATAGCTGAAGAAGATGATGGCCGCGCCGGCGCTGATACCGGCGAACCCGTTGGGCGCGAAGCCTCCCTGGGTGGGGTCGTTCCAGTTGATCGGCTTGATCAGCGTCGTCCCCACGGCGCAGAAGAACAGGATGATGCCGATCTTGAGCAGCACCATCGCGTTGTTCGAGTTGGCGCTTTCCTTGATGCCGATCACCAGAATCACGGTGATAAGCGCCACGATGAGGAACGCGGGGAGATTGGCGATGACGGGAAAGCCGAACAGGCGGGGCGCGGTGTCGAGAGCGGAGGCCAGATATCGACTGGTCGGGTCGGAGGCGCCGGCGGCGATCGCGTCGGCCGCCATGTGCGCCGATCGAACGTCGGTGGCGAGCCAGGCCGGCATGGCCACCCCGAAGTGGCTCAGGAGCTCCCGAAAGTATCCCGACCATCCGATGGCGACGCCGATGTTCCCCACCGCGTATTCGATGATCAGGTCCCAGCCGATGATCCAGGCCACCAGCTCGCCCAGGCTCGCATACGCGTAGGTGTATGCGGATCCCGAGATCGGCACCATGGCGGCGAACTCGGCATAGCACAGCGCCGCGAAGCCGCAGGTGAGCGCCGTGAGCAGGAACGACAGCACGATCGCGGGGCCTGCCCCCGGCCGCAACGGGTCGCCGACGATGGCGGTGCCGGTCGTGGCGAAGATGCCGGCGCCGATCGTGGCCCCGACGCCGAGCGCCGTCAGGTGCCACTTGCCGAGCGAGCGTTTGAGCCCGCCCCGCTCGATGATGTCGTTCTCACAATCCTGGACGGACTTCCGGATGAACAGCCGATTCATGGCGGTCCTCGAAGTGGCGCGCTCGCGTGCGTCGATATCAGGGGTTGGGCGGCCATTGATGAGGGGCAGCCCTCTAATATTGGATGCGTCAGGAATTCCGCTTGCCGGGAAGCGTGAACGTGACCGTCGTGGTTCCCGCCACCGTTCTGCCATCGGGCGCGCGGGCCGGGGTAAAGCGGAACGCGCGGATCACTTCGTCGAACTTGCGGGCGTAGTCTCGGTCGGCAATCTCCGGTGCCACCTCGTAGCGATCCACCCGTCCGTCCACCCGGACCCAGAAGGTCACCGCCAGCGACGCGCCCCGCAGCTCCTTGGGCGGCGTGTCGAAGGGGAAGGCCAGATCGCGCAGCTCGGGCGGCCGGACGGTTCCACCCGCTCCGCCGCCACCGTTCCCGGGGCCCGCGCCAGGACCCCGGCCGGATCCGATACCGGGCCCCTCACCACCTCCGGTGCCCCCGCCAGCGCCCGGTCCTGCGCCAGGCGCCGTCCCGGCCATGCCGTCCGTCGGAGCGGAGGCGACCGCTGGAGCCGGCTGGGTATCGATCGGTGCGGATGGCGGTATTGGCGCCGGCACGATCGGCGCCGGCGTTGGCGGCGGCGCCACCACCGGCTCGGTCTGGATGGGCGGACGCCGCGGCGGTGTGACGGGCGTCATCCGCGGCATCGCCGGGGCCGTGGGCGGCGGCAGGGTAATATAGGCCACGCGGGGACCTCCGCCACCGCCTCCACCCCCGCCACCGCCCGCCGCCAGGGCGGGATCGCCGGGCGCCAGCGTCCGCGACCACAGCCGCTCACCGCTCCGCACCGCCAACGCGATGATCAGCGCATGAATCAGCAGGGAGAGTACGAAGCCGCCGTAGCGGCGCCGCTGGTCGGGGAGGCTGAGCCGAAGGGGAACCGGAGTTCGCGTAAGGTCCTCGAGCATGGGCGGGCAACGCCACCGAAAGATAACGCGCGGCCATCGGCGCCCGTGAAGGTGGGACGCTCGCGTGAGCCGATAACGCACGCGGGGGCCGAAGCTCGGCCCCCGCGCGGGTGCTGCACACGCATCACGCCGCTACTTCGACGCGTTCGCCTCTTGCGGCGTGAAGCCGATGATCTGGACTCCCGCTCCGCGAGCCACGTCCATCGCCTCGACCACGTCCTGGTAGATCCGGTTCGGCCCCGCCTTGATGAACAACAGCTTGGCCGGCCGCTGGTCGTAGATCGCGTGGATCTGGGTATCCAGCTGGTCCTTGGGGACCGGCTGCCCGTTGATCGAGTAGCTGCCGTCGTCCGCCAGCTCGAGCACGATCTGGTTGGGCGGCGGCGTGTTGGTCTTGGTCTCGTCCGGCGGCGGCACCTGCACGTCCATCGCCATCCGGCTGAGCGGCTGCGTGATCATGAAGATGATCAGCAGCACCAGGAGCACGTCGATCATGGGCGTCACGTTGATGTCCGACTGGACGCCCCCGCTGGATCCTCCGGCACTCATGGCCATTACTTCTTCTCCTTCTTGTCCTTGTCCGTCTGGAACAGGCCAGAGTTCTTCGGCTCCGTGATCGCGGCCATGACCCGCACGCCACTGTGGCGGGCGGTCTCGACGGCTTCCTGAATCTTGGAGTACTTCAGCTTGTTGTCGGCCTTGAAGTAGAGGATCTTGTCCTCCGTCCGGGCCGCGAAGATGCCCTTGAGCTGATCGCCGAGCGTGCCTTCGGGCAGCGGCCGGCCGTTGAGGAAGTACCGGCCGAACTCGTCGATGCCCAGCACGACCTCGTTGTCGCCTTCGGGCCGCGGGTCCAGGTTCTTGCCCTTGGGCAGCGTGGCCTTGAACCCGGCGGCGATCAGCGGCGTCACGATCATGAAGATGATCAGGAGCACCAGCATGACGTCGATCATGGGCGTCACGTTGATGTCCGCCTTGACAGCGCCGACCCCGGCGCTACCCGTGGATATGGCCACTGCCGGTCACCGCCTTCTGGGCCTGGAACTCCTTCGTGAAGATCGAACGCCCGAACTCGCTCCCCACGCTCTTGATCAGGTAGTCGATCAGCTCCTTCGAGGTGTAGGTCATCTCGACCGTGAGGTTCTCGATCTTGGTCGTGAAGTAGTTGTACGCCCACACCGCTGGAATGGCGACCATCAGACCGAATGCCGTCGTGATCAGCGCCTCGGCGATACCGGCTGAGATGCCCGCCAGGCCGCCCGACGCGCCCTGCGCCGCCATGCCGACGAACGCGTTCACGATACCCATCGTGGTGCCGAGCAGACCGACGAACGGCGCCGTCGAGCCCACCGTGCCGAGCACGCCCAGGCCGCGCTTGAACTCGGCCAGCACGATCAGCATCTGGCGCTCCACCGCCCGCTCGGCCGAATTGATGTCGGCGGCGGTGATGGTGGCGCGGTCACGCAGCAGGGGCTTCACTTCGGCCAGCGCCTCGCCCAGCACGCGCGACACGTGGCTCTTCTTGTTCTTCTCGGCCAGCGAGATGGCCTGGTCCAGGTTCTCCTCCTGGATGGCACGCGAGAACTGCGGGGCGAACTTGCGCGTCTCCGATTCGCTGCGCTTCAGCTGGATCAGCTTGGTGAACACGATCGTGAGCGAGTAGATGGACATGATCGCCAGGACGAAGACGATGCCCTTGGCGAAGTAGCCCATCTGGGCCCACAGGTGAAGCAGATCGAGACTCATGTTGCCGTGCCTCCTGGGCAGGTATTATGGCCTACTGGCCGACCTTGAACGAGATGCGCTGCTGAACCAGCTGACGAACGGGCTGGCCCTTGAACTTGGCCGGCTTGAAGACGCCCTTGCGGATCGCTTCCTGGGCCGGTTCAACGAATGCCGGATGCGTCGTCTTGAGCACCTTGAACGAGTTCGGCTCGGCGTGGCCGGTCGTGTCGACGACGTACTGCAGGTCTACCGAGCCGGCGATCCCGGCGCTCTGGAGCACCGGCGGATAGCGCGGCGTCGGGATGGAGATCGGCTGGACCGGGTCGTCCAGTTGCGCCTCCAGGAACACCTCGCCGGTCACCGGTCCGGTCCCGCCCACTACCCCCGTCGCGATGCCGCCCTCGACCCCCTTGCCCGTAAAGTCCTTCGGATCGAACGGCTTCTCGTTCAGATCGATGGGCGGAATGTCCTTGGGGATGTCGGTCGGCGCCACGACCGTCTGGAACCCCTTGGGCGGCGGGTTGGCCGAGACGACGACGTCGGGCGGCGGCTGATCGGGTGGCGGCGGAGGCGGCGGAGGCGGCTTGAGGAACACCATCGTGGTGTCGACCGGGCGATTCTTGATCGTCTCGGCTACACCCTGGGTCGCTTTCACGGCTCCGAAAATGATGAGTCCGTGCACCGCGACGGACATCACGGTCTGTCCGATGGTTCGCGTACCCTTCTGCTTGGATTCGATCAAGTTCTCGAACACGAAACAACCTCCGTCGGGGGAGGGAACCAACGTGCCGCACAAGCTACCACCCCCGGGATGACCCGCCAGTAGCCCGAACATGACAATTCCATGACAAGCGAATTAGGCATTTTCATCGCGCTGTAACGGGACCCGAACGGTCGGAACCGGTCGTTCAGGGTGGGAACGGCGCTGCGGCATGCGTGGGCCGGACCACGTCACCGCACCGTAGCAAGGGGACGAGTCACGCCGCCTGCCGTTCACGTCGGCAGGGCTCCGCCCTCTCAGGGCGACTCGACGGCCACCCCGCGCTCGTCGGCCACGCTCGGTGACAGGCTGCCGGCGCGCGGCAGCCGCACGGTAAAGATCGTTCCGCGTCCCGGCCGGCTCTGCACGGTGATGGACCCGCCGTGGGCCTCCGCGATCCACTTGGTGATTGCAAGGCCGAGCCCGGTGCCGGGACGGTCGCCGGTCCGCGAACGGGCCGGATCGGCCCGCCAGAAGCGGTCGAAAATGTGAGGCAGATCACCAGGAGCGATGCCGATGCCAGTATCCCGCACCGTTATGCTCACGGCCCCGTCCTGATCGGCCAGCGAGAGATCGATGGTCCCGCCCTGCGGCGTGTACTTGATGGCGTTGGTGACGAGGTTGAGCAGCATTTCCCTGATCCGGTGCCGGTCGACGGCCATCCGCACCGGATGGTCGGGCATCCGGCTGGTGACCGTGACCCCCGATCCCTCGCCCAGCATGCCGGCCGTTTCGACCGCATCGGACACCAGATCGCGCAGGTCCGACTCCTCCACCGCGAGCGGGGCGCGGCCCTCGTCGGCGCGAGCCAGGGTGAGCAGGCTTTCCACCAGCTCGGTCATTTCGTTGATCTGCGCCAGCGTTTCGTCCAGCGACTGGAGGATCTCGGACGGCACGCCCGGATGCACCAGCGCACGCTCGACGCCCGCCCTGAGCACCATGAGCGGAGTCTTGAGCTCGTGGCTCGCATCGGCGGTGAACCGGTGCAGGCTCCCGAAGCTGGTCTCGAGGCGCGCCAGCATGCGGTTGACGTTCAGGGTGAGTCGGGCCATCTCGTCGCCCGACATGGGAACCGCCAGGCGCCGGTGCAGGCTGCGTCCGTCGGAGATCGCATCGATCTCGTCCATGATCCCCTGCACCGGCCGGAGGAAGGTCCCCGCCAGCCAGTAACCCATGAGGGCCGACGCCAGCAGGATGATGGGCGCGATGATGAGCATGGAGCGGAGCAGCTCGCCGGGGCCGAAGGCGATCTGGCTGGTGGGCGTCGCCACCAGGAGCCCGCCGATCTCCGGGCCGGCGGCCTCCACCCGGACGGCGAGCCAGCGCAGCTTGCCGATGCCGCCGCCGAGATCGATGGTGCCGGCGCGCTTGGGCAGGCGGAGCGAGTCGACCGGTGCCGTGACCCTCTGAAGCGCGTCCGCGTTGAGCGCGCGGGCCGCCTCGGACAGGGCCAGCACGCTGCCGTTGGTGTCCACCACCACCACGTAGTCGCGCACGGCCTCGAGATACGCGCTGATGCCGGGGTCGAGCGATGGGCTCGATCCCGCGGTGGTCACGATCCGGCCCAGCACGTTGTACGACTCGCTGAGCCAGCGGTTGGCCAGGTCTGCCTCGAGGCCCAGCCGCTGGTCCAGCTCCCGGAGGCTCGATTGGCGGCGCTCGAGGTAGAGCAGGGTGCCGAACGCCGCGATCGTGATCCCGAGCGCGACCGTGTACCACAGGGTCAGGCGCTGCCGGATCGTCCGCACGTCACACCTTTACGACGTATCCGACGCCGCGCACCGTGTGCACCAGCTTCTGCGCGTGGCCCGAGTCCACCTTCTTGCGCAACCGGTTGATCACCACGTCCACGATGTTGGTCCCCGGATCGAAGTGGTAGTCCCACGCATATTCGGTGATGAGCGTGCGCGACATGACCCGCCCGGCGTGCCGCATGAGATACTCCAGCACCGTGTACTCCTTGGGCGTGAGGTCGATCCGCTCGCCCGAGCGGCGCACCTCGCGGGTAGCGGTGTCGAGCTCGAGGTCGCCCACCCTGAGCACCGGGTCGCGGATGGCCTGGGGACGCCGGCCCAGCGCCTCGACCCGGGCGAGCAGCTCCTCGAAGGCGAACGGCTTGGTGACGTAGTCGTCGGCACCGGACCGGAGCGCCTGGACCTTGAAGTCCACCGCATCCTGGGCGGTGAGCACCAGGATCGGCGTGGTGAGGCCGCGATCGCGCAAGGTGCGCAGCACCTCGAGCCCGTTCATGCCGGGGAGGCGCAGATCGAGCACCACCAGGTCGTAGCGCCCGCCCGACGCCAGCCGGAGCCCCTCCATCCCTTCGTCTACCAGGTCGGTCTGAAAATGATGCTCCTCCAGGCCGCGCTTCACGTATTGGCCGACCGTCCGGTCGTCTTCGATGACCAGGATCTTCATGTCGCCACCGGCAGGAATACCCGGAAGGTGGCGCCCCGGCCCGGTGCGCTGTCCACCTCGATGCGGCCCCGGTGGTCGGACACGATTCCGTAGCAGATGGAGAGGCCCAGACCGGTACCCCGCCCCGGCGGCTTGGTGGTGTAGAACGGCTCGAAGATCTTGGTCTGGTCGCCCGGCGCGATGCCCATGCCGGTGTCCTGCACCTCGACCACCACCTCGTCGCCCCGAGCCGGGCCGAGCCCGGTGCGCACGGTGAGCTGGCCGCCCTGCTCCATGGCGTCGACCGCGTTGAGCATCAGGGCCATCAGCACCTGGGTGAGCTGCTCCGCGCTGCCGGTCGTGTCCGGCAGCCCGGGCGCCAGGGCGCGCACCACCTGAAGCTGCTTGAAGCGCTGGTGGTGCTTGAGCAGAAACAGCGTCTCCTCCACCAGCGCATTGAGCGACACGGGCCTCCGGGGTCCGCCCTTGGGCCGGCTGAAGTCGAGCAGCCCGTCCACGATCCGGCTGCACCGATCCACTTCGCGGTCGATGGTCTGGAGATATTCGTCGGCCTGCGCCGCCTGAGGGCCGGGCGGGAGCCGGCCCTCGATGGCCGCGACGCACGCGCTGATGGTCGCGAGCGGATTGTTGATCTCGTGCATCACGCCCGCCGCGAGCTGGCCGATGGCGGCGAGCTTCTCGCTCTGAAGGATCTGGCGCTGAACCCGATGGGACTCGGTGACGTCCTCGCCGACGGTGATGACGTGGGTGATCGCGTCGCCATCCAGCCGCATCGGGATCTTGCTCAGCCGGTATCGGCGGGTCTCACCGCCGGCCGTGACCTCCTGCTCGGTCTGCTGGATCTCCCCGGTCGTAAACACTCTGTCGAACTCGGCGCGCAGCTGGGCGGGCTGCTGCCGGGTGAGCACATCGAACACCGGCCGGCCCACCACGTCGTCGCGGCGGAGGCCCTGCGTTCCGGTCTCGCGTTTCCGGTTCCAGCTCTGGATCCGGTAGTCCCGATCCACCACGTAGAGACCCACCGGCAGGCTGTCGACGATGAGGCTGGTGAACCGGCGGTGCGCCTCGATTTCGCGCGATTGCGCCGCCACCTCTCCGGCCAGGTCCACCGACAGCTCGGCAGCGGCCAGATAGGGGGCCAGGAAGTCGGCCACGATGGGCAGGGTCTCGGGCTCAGGCGCGCCCGGCGCGAGTCGGACATCCAGCAGCCCCAGCCGCACGCCCTCGTGCTCCATGGCGTAGCGCCGCCAGCCGGCGCCGAGCGGAACCGCATCGAGGGAGCGGACCGGGACCGGGGCGCCGGGCGCCGGGGGCGCCTGGACGGCGTGGAAGACCGGGGTACCGTGCTCCCGATGCCACAGCGTGACGGCGGCGGCGGGCACGCCGCGTCTGAGGCTCTCCGCTACGGACGCCATGGTCGCTTCGGTGCCGAGCCCCTCGTTGAGGAGCTTGGCCACCGCGCCGACCAGTGCGAGCTCAAGGCTCGGCATGAGGCGGTCCGCGTCGCGATGGAGTGGCCGCCAGGCTCAGGATGCGCCACTCATCCCCGATGTGCCGCAGCACCATATGCTCGTACCACTCGCGCTCCGCCACCGAGCCCGCCACCGGCAGCACGCGACGCGTCAGCAGCCACACGGCGGCCAGGTCACCCTCCTGCCGATAGTCGGCCCGGAGGATTCGGATGTCGAATCGAGCTGGGTCCAGACCTTCGAGACGACGGGCCAGGACCCCGAGCGCGAGGTCGATGGGCACCGCCTGGTGGCCGTCGCCATCCATCGGCAGCATCGGGCCGGAATAGGTGGCGTCGGGCCAGAAGAGCCGTCGGGCCGCCCCCCAGTCGCGGTCGGACAGCGTGCGCGCATACCGCGTGACGATGCTCTGGACCGCCTCCTCATCGCGCCGGGTGCCGGTCGGGGTGTGATCCTCGATCCGACACGACGCGAGGGCGAGCAGGCCGAGCCAGAGGAGCGAACCGCGAAGACGGCTCATCGACATCCTTGGTGGGGTGAGCACGCACGCGGCGCCCCGGGACGCCGCCGGTGGACCGCCGAGCCGGGTCCGATCAGGTCAGCGCGCGCAGCTGCGCCAGCAGCTCGGCGTTCTCCCGCCGCGTGCTTGGCGTTTCCTCGGCGTAGGTCCAGCGCACGGTGCCGTCCCGGTCGATCAGAACGTAGGCGCGATTGGAGTAGAACCGGTCCTCGATCAGGGTGCCGTACCGCCGGCTCACCTCCCGCTTGAAGTCGCTCAGGAGCTCGAGGCCGATCCGCTCCTTGGCCTTGAACTCCTTGAGCGTCGGCACCGAGTCCACGCTGATCGGGAGCACCACGGCGCCGGTGGTCTCGAACTGGGCGAAGTCCTCGGTGAAGGCGCACAGCTCGCTGGTGCAGGTCGAGGTGAAGGCCAGCGGGAAGAACGCCAGCAGCACCGGCCGTCCCCGCAGCGCGGAGAGCGTCACGCTGGTGCCGGCGGTCGATGGCAAGGTGAAATCGGGAGCCGCCGAGCCGACGGCCGGGAGAGACCGGCCGCCGGCCACCGAGGACGAGGCCATTCGGTCAGGCTCCCTTCGCGCGGTCGTACCGGCGGCCGATATCGGTCCAGTTGACCACGTTCCACCACGCCGCCACGTAATCCGGCCGGCGGTTCTGGTACTTGAGGTAGTAGGCATGCTCCCACACGTCGCAGCCGAGGATGGGTTGCTTGCCCGCCATCAACGGGGAGTCCTGGTTGGGCGTGCTCTCGATGGTGAGGCCGCCGCTCTTGTCGGCCACCAGCCAGCCCCAGCCGCTGCCGAACCGGCCCGCGCAGGCCTTTTGGAACTGCTCCTTGAACTGCGTCAGGCCGCCGAACGCCTTGGTGATGGCGTCCGCCAGGGCGCCGGAGGGGTCCTTGGCGCCACCGGGAGCCATCATCTCCCAGAAGATGGTGTGGTTCGCGTGACCGCCGCCGTTGTTCCGCACCGGGGTGCGGATGGCCTCGGGCAGCGAGTCGATCTTGGCGATCAGCTCCTCGACCGATTTGGTCTGCAGGTCGCGCTGCGACTCCAGCGCCGCGTTCAGGTTGTTGACGTAGGCCGCGTGATGCTTGTCGTGGTGGATCCGCATCGTCTGCTCGTCGATGTGCGGTTCCAGAGCGTTGTAGTCGTACGGCAGGGGGGGAAGGGTAAAGGCCATGGGTCCGGCTCCTCGAAGTAGAACATCCTGAAATCCAAACGACTTACCGTCTCAAGCAGCGAAATATGCGGGCAGTCGAGCCGGAGGGTCAACGCGCGCCCCTTGCGGCCCCTCGGGCCGTCACCACATTCCGCGGGTGACCGCCACCGCTCCCCTCCGCTCGCTCGAGCCCATCCTGGTGCTCGACAGGTTCGCGCCGCTCCATGCCGAGCTCATCGGTTTGCTGCGGCGCCTCTCGCCCGGCGACTGGAGCCGTCCCACCGCGTGTGCCCTCTGGTCGGTTCGTGACATCGCCGCTCACCTGCTCGACGACGATCTCCGTCGCCTTTCCTTCCACCGCGACCGGCAACCCCCGCCGGGGAGCCCGCCGGTCAGCAACGCCGACCTGATCGCGATGGTGAACCGGCTGAATGCGGAGTGGGTGGCGGTGGCCAGGCGCATGAGTCCGCGGGTGATCGTGGACCTGCTCGAGGTGACGGGCCCGTGGGTGGTGGACCTGTTCCGCGCCACCGATCCGTTCGCACCCGGGTTCTGGGGCGTCAGCTGGGCCGGCGAGGAGGCATCGCCCCATTGGTTCGACGTGGGGCGCGACTACACGGAGCGATGGCTGCACCAGCAGCAGATTCGCGATGCCGTCGGCGCGGCCCCGCTCACCGGGCGTGAGTGGCTGCACCCCGTCCTGGATCTGTTCGTCCGGGCGCTGCCGTTTGCCTATCGGGTCACCGAGGCGCCGGTGAGCACCGCCGTCGTGATCGCGATCCAGGGCGAGGCCGGAGGGCAATGGACCCTTCGTCGCGAACAGCGGCGGTGGGGCTTGTACCTCGGCGCCGTTCCCGATCCGGCGGCTAGCGTCAGCATGACCGATGACAGTGCCTGGCGGCTGTTCGCCAAGCAGCTCGAGGGTGACGCCGCCCGGCGGCGGGTCACGGTCGTCGGCGATCAGGCGCTGGGCGACGTGGCGCGAACCGCGCTGGCGGTACTGGCCTGAGCGGAATTCCACCGACCGGCTGCGGCCACCAACCCCGCGACGGCGCAGACGCTATAGACCACCTCGGTGCGGAGTCCGGCTTCGGCAACGAGCAGCGCGCCCGTGCCGATGGCGAACGCCGCGAGGAGCCCCGCCACGATCCGGGCCCCCGTGCCCAGATGCTCCTCAAATACGAGGAGCAGCGCGCCTACCAGCACCAGGCCGGCCCCGGCCTCCCCACGCCCGGTCGCGGTTGCCAGTCCAACCCAGGCCAGACCCGCCAACGCAGCGGAGCGGTTTCCGGTCAGCACGCCGTGGAAACCACCGACCAGCATCACGGGCATTGCCAGCGCGCGCCAATGAGCCAGGCCATCGGGGAACGCCGGCAAGGCGACCCGCGCCATCAGCAGGGCGGCCACCGGGGCCGTCAGGGCAGCCGGCTCCTCACGGTGTAGTGGCCACAGGCCCGACATGGCCCACGCGGCCAGCAGCATCAACGCCGCCAGCAGCTGCTCCGCGGCCGGGCTCCAGGGAAGATCAGGCAGCGAGGCGGTGGCCAGTCCCTCGGGCCCCGCGATGGTTCGCATGAGCCACCACGCGGGCAGCAGCGCGAGGGTCAGCATGGGCGCCACCGGGAGCCGCCGAGCATCCTGCGACCTGGCACACACCCAGCCCCCCGCAGCCGCCAGCATGGCGCCGAGAAGTATGGGGTCCGCCCACGGACCGGCGATCGCCATGAGGGCTCCGGCCGCGATGAGCGCCAGGCCGCGGGATGAGCGCGGGAAACCCTGCGACCAGGTTGAGCCCCGACCAAGCCTGGCGCCTCCCCAGGTGAGTACCAATCCGACAACGCCCATCACCACCGCCGCGCCAATCAGAGGCACGAAGGCCGCGGCACGAACGTAGGGCACCGTACTCAGGCCCACTCCGAGCCCACCGACCGCGCACAGAGCGGCGGCGATGAGGCTCCCCACGGTCCCGCGTGCGGCTCGGATGGCGAAGACCGCCCCCGCCACCCCCAGGACTGCACCACCCGCGAAGAGCGCTCCCTCCACTGCCAGGAACCCCGGAGGAAGCGCCATCATGGGCTCTCCGGGGCCCGCGCGCAGGCCGGCCAGGGCGAGCCCGATGACGACAGCGCCGCAAGTGGTGAGTGCACGGCTTCGACCGGGCGGAAGCAGTGCTACCGCAAGCACAAGCGCGAGAAATCCGAACTGGATCACAATTTGCATTGACGCGCCTGCCAAGCGAGGCTCGACTGGCGCGTGGCGCGCCGTTCCCTCGGAAAATCGCCCAACTGATTCGCTCCTATCGCGATGCCGTGTTTGACATGAACGGTATTCCGCAACCCGTGCAGGTTATCTGCAAGGTACCCGTCGTTGGTCCACCCGGACTGCCGCACACCCGCAGAGGAAGGAATTCAGATCCTGTGACCGTTTCGATCGAAACGACCCCCGTTCCTTCCGCCGACGCCGATGCTGGGGAGGTCCGTCGCCGCCAGCTACCCAAGCGGCGAGCCTGGCGTCCGGCCACCGAGCTCGCGGTCGACCTCGGCACCGCCAACACCCTGGTCCTGGTCAAGGGTGAAGGCGTGGTGCTCAACGAGCCGTCGGTGGCTGCGGTGGATCAGGCGACAGGGAACATCATGGGGATCGGCCTGGACGCCAAGCGGATGCTGGGCCGGACACCGGACGGGATTCTGGCGGTCCGCCCGATGAAGGACGGGGTCATCGCGAACTTCGAGGTGGCGGAAAAGATGCTGCGCCACTTCCTCCGGCTGGTCATCGACCGGACCATCTTCAAGGTCAAGCCCACGGTCATCGTCTGCGTTCCCTCGGGCATCACCGAGGTGGAGCGCCGCGCGGTGCGCGACTCGGCCAGGTCGGCCGGGGTCAAGCGGCTGCTGATGGTGGCGGAGCCGATGGCCGCGGCGATCGGCGTGGGCCTGCCGGTAGACACCCCGGTGGGCAGCATGGTGATCGACATCGGCGGCGGCACCACCAACATCGCCGTCATCGCCCTGGGCGGCATCGTGTGCGACGCCTCGATCCGGACCGGCGGCGACGAGCTCGACCAGGCGATCGTGCAGTTCATGCGCAAGAACTACAGCCTCCTCATCGGCGAGCCCACGGCGGAGCGGATCAAGATCAAGCTCGGCTCGGCGGTGCCGCTCGACCGGGAAGAGGAGATGGACGTGAAGGGGCGCGATCTGGTGTCGGGGCTGCCCAAGACCGTGCGGGTGGATTCGTCCGGCGTGCGGGACGCGATTCAGGAGCCGGTGAGCCGCATCGTGAACGCCGTGCGCCGCGCCCTCGAGATGACGCCGCCCGAGCTGGCCAGCGACATCCTGGAACGGGGCATCGTGCTGACCGGCGGTGGGTCGCTGATCCGCGGTCTCGACATGCTTCTGATGGATGAAACCGGCCTGCCGGTACGGGTCGACGAAGACCCGTTGACCTCCGTCGTGCGGGGCACCGGGCGCATCCTCGATGACTACAGCAAGTACGGCAACGTCCTGACTACCTGAGCCTTCCCGGGCGGACCCCGCCACGGGA
>Ga0308175_100001898_pt1 | contig 14151 bp, 13 predicted proteins | sample PhyCR1_3_FD_203893 | JGI IMG/M metagenome (GOLD analysis project Ga0308175, IMG submission 203893) | Soil microbial communities from UC Gill Tract Community Farm, Albany, California, United States - DLSLS.C.R1 | ecosystem: Environmental > Terrestrial > Soil > Agricultural land | place: USA...
AATGCCGGCGCCCGCCAGCAGGAAGCCCGGCAGCAGCGCCGTCCACTTCGAGTCGGCGTCGATGCCGCTCATCAGCAGCAGCCCGAGCCCGACGAGCGACATGCCGAGGCCGAACAGCACGCGGACCGGCACCGTCCGGCTGATGCGCCCGGCTGCCGGGGCGACGAAGAAGCTCACGACGGTCAGCGGCAGGAACCGCAGCCCGGTCTCCTGCGGCGAGAACCCGAGCGTGTTCTGCACGTAGAGCGTGATGTAGAGGAACATCGCGAACATCGAGGCGCTGAGCCCGAAGGCCGCGATCGAGGCGCCGCCGAAGGCCGGCTTGCGGAAGAGCGTCAGGTCGAACATCGCCTGCTCGCGCGCGCGGCGCTCGATGAACACGAACGCGGTCAGCAGGGCAGCCGAGCCGATGAAGAGCGCCAGGATGAGGGTGCTGCCCCAGCCCTCCGCGTTGCCACGCACGAGGGCGAAGATCAGCAGGAACAGCCCGCCGCTGAAGCTGATCAGCCCGGGCACGTCGATGCGCTGGGCCGACGGCGACCGGAACTCGTCGACCTTCGCGAGCGTCACGAGCACCGCGCCGATCCCGATCGGCACGTTGACGAAGAAGATCGACTCCCAGCTGATCTGCTCCGTGAGCACGCCGCCGACGAGCGGGCCGATCGCCACGGCCGCGCCGATCGTCGCCCCCCAGATCCCGAACGCCGTGCCGCGATCCTGGCCGCTGAACGCGTGCGCGATGAGCGACAGCGACGTGGCGAACATCGCGGCCCCGCCGATGCCCTGGAACCCGCGCGCCAGGATCAGGAACGTCGGCCCGGTCGCCAGGCCGCACAGGATCGACGCGAGCGTGAAGGCGACCATCCCGCCGACGAAGATCCGCCGGTGCCCGAAGCGGTCGGCGAGCGTGCCCGTCGTCAGCAGCAGGCTCGCCAGCCCGAGCGCGTAGGCGTCGATGACCCACTGCAGGTCGCTGAAGCTCGTCTTCAGGTCCTTCGCGATGTCCGGCAGCGCGACGTTCACGACCGTGATGTCGAGCAGCAGCATGAACGTGGCGACGCAGACCGCCGCGAGCGTCCACCACCGGTTCGGGTGCTTCTCAGGCACGGCCGTACACCGGGACCTCGGCGCCGCTGATCGGGGCGGAGGCGTCGCTTGCGAGGAAGTGGATGACCTCGGCGATGGCGGCCGGCGTGACCCACGCGTCGTGGTCGGCGTCGGGCATCGCGGCGCGGTTGGCGGGAGTGTCGATCACGGAGGGCAGCACGGCGTTGCAGCGGATCCCGTCATCACGGTACTCCGCGTCCAGCGCCCGCACGAAGGCCAGCACCGCCGCCTTGGACGCAACGTATCCGGCTGCCCCGGGGAACGGCTGCAACGCGGCGCGGGTCCCCACGCAGACCACGGCGCCGCCGTTCATGCGCGGGATCGCGGCGGCGGTCACGAGGTAGGCGGGGCGCAGGTTGAGCGTGAACTGGCGCTCGAACTCCTCGATCGGGGTCTCGTGGACGCGTCCGCCCTGGGCGAACCCGCCGACGAGGTTGACGACCGCGCGCAGGTCGTCGCCGGCGCCGGCGACCACCTGCTCGACCGCGGCCTGGTCGAAGAGGTCGGCCTCGGCGAAGCGGACGTTGTCGTGATCGGTTCCCGGCCGTTTGTCCACGCCGACGACGTCCCAGCCCTCGGCTGCGAAGCGATCCACCACCGCCCCGCCCAGCCCGCCGGTCGCTCCCGTGATCAACGCGGTTCGTGCCATGTCAGCTTCATCTTCGCGCACGCGACTCCTTGGACATGGTTCCGTCCCGAATGTCGTCCGCGTCGCTTGCAACGTTTCCGAACGTGTTGGTGCGCGACTTCCAGGACGGGCTCGAGGTGGACCAGGTGCTGCTGGTCCGCGGCGCCGAGGCGCGCTCCAAGCGCGACGGCGGCGAGTTCCTGCGCCTGACGCTGGCCGACCGCACCGGCTCGGTCGTGGCGATGGTCTGGGACGACGTGGACCGCGTGCGCGTGCTCTGCCCGGCCGGCTCGCCGATCCACGTGTCGGGCCGTTTCCGCGTCCATCCCCGCTTCGGCGCGCAGATCGACCTGCTCGGCCTGCGCGAGCCGGAGCCCGGCACGTTCGACCCCGCCGCCCTGTTCGACGGGCCGCCCAAGCCCGCCGACCGGATGGAATCCGACCTGCGCGAGCTCGTCGCCACGATCCAGGAGCCGCACCTGCGCACGCTGCTCGAGCGCGTGCTGGGCGAGGGCACGCCGACGTGGCAGGTCTACCGCCGCGCCCCCGCCGCCAAGCACTACCACCAGGCCTACGAGCACGGCCTGCTCGAGCACTGCCTCTCGGTCGCCCAGGGCGTCAGCGCGATCAGCGCCACGTTCCCCGGCATCGACCGCGACGTCGCCGTCACCGGCGCGCTGCTGCACGACATCGGCAAGCTCGAGGCCTACACGACCGACCCGGCCGCGATCGACCTGACCGACGCCGGCCGCCTGCAGGGCGAGATCCCGCTGGGCTACTACCGCATCCGGCGCGAGATCGAGGAGATCGACGGCTTCCCGCCCCGCCTCGCCGAGGCGCTCCTGCACATCATCCTCAGCCACCACGGCACGCTCGAGCACGGCTCGCCGGTCGTCCCCTGCACGCGCGAGGCGACCCTCGTGCACTTCCTCGACAACCTCGGCGGCCGCCTCGGCTCCTTCGACCGCCTGCAGAAGGAGCTGCCCGCCGGCGCGACCTGGTCGGGCTTCGACCGCGCCCTGGGCGCGTCGGCCTTCTTCGGCGCGGCGGCGGACGTCGCGTCGCGCATCGAAGCCGCCTAGTCCCTCGCGGATGAGCGATGTGCGGCTACCGCAAGCCGAGCAGCTACTGCTAGCACGACAGCTCGAAAAGCATTCCGCCGATCACTTCGGGTTGAACGACGTTTACGTTTTCCGCCGCGGCGATCAATACCGAGCTCGCATGAAGAGGTACTGGGAAGACAACCCGACGCGACGCTGCTACGCATGCGGCACCAACTCCGGCCTCCAGTTGCATCACCGGACATACGCACGATTCGGTGAGGAATTCGATGACGACCTGGTTCCATTGTGCGCCGCCGGTCATACCGCAGTGCACTCACTAGCCGACGAAGGCCATCCACTGAGCGACGCACATGTCGAGCTCCGTCGGCGAGTTCTTGCGACATGTCGTACAGAAGCGGAGCGCCGACATGTGCGCGAGATCCAACGCGCATGCGACGAGCTCCGACGGCCCGGGCTGCCGTGCCAGCTCCCTCCCCGACTTTGTGGTGAGCCACGGACGGGAAACGTCCTTCGTGTGTCCCTATAGGGACCACTGAAGAACGTTTGCCCGCCGGAGGGCCCTGGATTCTCTCCCGCGGTGACGAATCGCCGAAGGGGCCGACGCCGAGTTGCACAAAGCCCCATATCCGGCCCGGAACGGGCGCAACGAGGTGATTCCCTCTCCCTCATGCCGACGGACCACGCCGGCGCCCCGCCCACGCCTGAGCGGAACGCCTCCTTCGCATGCCGCCTAAGCCGCTCCGTCCTGCCCGGCCAGCCGCCGGGAGCGCTCGTCGTCGAGGATCGATTTCATCTCGCCGGCGGCAGCGGCGATCCGGGTCACGTACTCCTCGCGCTGCTCCGGTGAGAGCGTCGCGCCGCGCCGCGCGAGGAGGTCGGCGAAGCCCTGGACGATCGTGAGTGGGGTGCGGAGGTCATGGACGAGCGTGACCAGGCGCTCGTCGTGGCCGTCGCTCATCAGTCGCCGGCGGAGTGGTCGAGCGCGATCTCGCCGCGTTCGAGGGCGATGGCGATCGCGTGCACGCGGTTGCGGGCCTGCAGCTTGCGGATCACGTTGCGCACGTGGGTGCGGACCGTCTCGACGCTCACGCTGATCTCGTCGGCGATCGCCTCGGCGGTCCGGCCCTCGGCCATCAGGTGCATGATCTCGCGCTCGCGCGGCGAGAGCTGGGGCACGTGCGCGGTCGCGCGCGGCGACAGCAGGATGCGGTCCAGCCGCGGGTCGACGTAGGAGCCCCCCTCCTTGACGCGCTCGATCGCGGCCAGCAGCTCGTCCATCGAGCCCGCCTTGAGCGCATAGCCGCGGGCGCCGCTGTCGAGGCCGTCGTACAGCAGCTCGGCGTCCGAGTCGCCGGTGTAGAGGATCACGCCGAGGTCGGGGCGGCGCGCGAGCAGCTCGCGCGTCAGGTCGATGCCGCTGCCATCGGGCAGGCGGATGTCGACGATCGCCACGTCGGGATGGGTGTGGTCGACGAGGTCCACGCCGGCTGCGACATTGCCCGCTGCTCCCACGACTTCCATACCGCCGTGGCCGAGCAGCGCTGCAAGCCCCTCCCGCAGGGCCTCGTGGTCATCGATGATCACGAGCTTGGTCATGCAACCGTGAAAGCTACCCGCAAAGTCCGGCGAAAGTGAGTAACGCGGAGCGGACCCCGCTTTCGCCGCGCTCTAAGGTGAGGCGCGATGGCCAAGGACACCGAGAAGCTCATCCGCCAGCTGTCGCTGATCTCCTACCTGATGGCGGAGCGCCGGCCGGTCACCGCCCTGGAGATCCGCCGCGACGTCGAGGGCTACTCGGGGATGAACGAGGACGCGTTCGCCCGGCGTTTCTACGCGGACCGCGCCGAGCTCAGCGATCTCGGCATCCAGCTGACCATCGACAAGCCGATCGACGGGGTCGCCGAGCAGGAGAACTACTCGCTGCGCCCGGAGAACTTCCATCTCCCGGCGATCGCGTTCACCGACCAGGAGCTCGCAAGCCTGCAGACGGCGCTCGCGCTGCTCGACGGCGAGTTCGCCTACGCCGAGCCGCTGCGGCTCGCGCTGCAGCAGCTCACGTGGGGGCGGCCGTCGCCCCTGGGCGCGCCCGAGCAGACGTCGGTGGCGCTCGGCATCACCGCGTCGGCCGGCGGCCACGATCTCTCCCAGCGCCTGGCGAAGATCGAGACCGCGATCTTCCGCAACAAGACGATCACGTTCGAGTACCACACGATGGAGCGCGACGAGGTCGGCGCGCGCAAGGTCGACCCGTACCACCTGCTCTACCAGGGCGGCCAGTTCTACCTTCTCGGCCACAGCCACGAGCGCGGCGCGCTGCGCGTCTTCCGCCTCAGCCGCATCAAGGGCAAGGTCGCCTACGCGACGAAGGCCGAGCACGACTTCCGTCGCCCCACCGACTTCGACCCGCGGCCGTACGCGGCGCGCGCCGACTGGCAGTTCGGCGAGCCGGACGGGACCGCCGAGATCTGGGTCTCGGAGCGGATCGCCTGGCTGGTCGAGCGCCACTTCGGCCGCTTCGGCGAGATCCGGCACGAGGAGGGCAGCGAGGACGTCGTGTTCGTGACCGACTACGCGTCGGTGCGGATGCTCGTCTCGTGGGTGCTTCGCCTGGGCGAGCACGCCCGGATCCTGTCCCCGGAGGCGGTGGCGACCGAGCTGGACGAGCGCGCGGCGCGGCTGGAGCAGCTGCACGCCGAGCCGCTGGAGCTGGCGGGCCCGTCGCGCCGCAAGGCCGCCGAGGCGCCCGTCAACGGCGCCGGTGGCTCGGCGCGGCGCGAGACCGCGATCCGCCCGGAGCGCTTCGCGCGCCTCGTCACGCTCGCCTCGATCCTGATCGACGCCGGCCGCCGCGCGGAGCGCCTGCAGGTCGCCGAGCTGCTGGAGCGCCTGCAGATCTCCGACCAGGAGCTGCGCGAGGACGTCAACGTCCTCAACGTCGTGAACTTCGGCGGCGGCTCGTACGTGCTCTACGCCGAGGTCGACGAGGCCACGGGCGAGATCGAGGTCGACCCGGAGCCCTACTCCGACAACTTCGCCCGTCCTGCGCGCCTGCTGCCGGTCGAGGCGAAGGCGCTCGTTGCTGCGATCGACCTGATCGGCGACCACCTGCCGGCCGGCTCGCTGAGCTCGGCGCGCAAGAAGATCGTCGACGCGCTCGGCGCCGACCCGATGGAGCAGGGCCTGCAGGTCGCCCGCGCCGCCGGCGACGACTCCGTGATCGCGCGCGTCGTGTCGGAGGCGATCAAGCGCCGCCGGCTGCTGCGCCTGGACTACTACAAGCCCAACGAGGACGAGTACACCGAGCGCACGGTCGAGCCCTATTACCTCGTCAACGGGCGCGAGGGCTGGTACGTCGCCTCCTACGACCCGGCCAAGGAGGACGTGCGCCACTTCCGCCTGGACCGCATCCGCGAGGCGGAGGTCCTGAGCGACAAGTACGTGCCGCGACCCGAGGTCAAGCCGAGCGCCGACCTCGAGGGCTGGACGCGCACCGGCGAGGTCGAGGCCTCGCGCACCGCCCGTGTCTGGATCTCACCTGACCGTGCCCGCTGGGCGCGCGAGGAGCGCACCGTCGCCCAGGAGCTCTCCGACGGCTCGGTCATCGTCGAGCTTCCGTTCGCCGGGTCGGACTACCTCGTGCGCGAGGTGCTCAAGGAGGCCGGCGATGCCGCCGTGCTGGAGCCCGAGGACGCCCGCGAGGCGGTCCTCGAAACGGTGCACCGCCTCCGCGCCGAGGCCAAGGCCGCGCACTGATCACTACCCTGCGCCGCGTGAGCCGGCGCAGCCTGATCACGATGTCCGACGAGGAGGTCCTCGGCTTCCTCGAGGCCGAGCGCGTGGTGACGTGCGCGACGATGGGGCCGCGCGGGTGGCCGCACCTGATGCCGCTCTGGTACGTCATCCGCGGCGACACGCTGTGGTCGTGGACCTATGGCAAATCGCAGAAGGTGAAGAACCTCGAACGCGACGCGCGCTGCACGCTGCAGGTCGAGGCCGGGCGCGACGTCTACCACGAGCTGCACGGCGTGACGTTCGAGTGCGAGGCGGAGATCCACCGCGACCTGGAGACCGTCACGGGCGTCGGGATGGAGCTCGCCGGGCGCTACGGCGGCGCGGAGCCGTCGGTGGACATGCGCGCCGCGTTCGAGCAGCAGGCGGCCAAGCGGGTGGCGCTGGAGTTCCGCGAGCGCCGCCGGGCGACCTGGGACCACCGCAAGCTGGGGGGCCAGACCTATTAGGGGATTGATCCTCAGCGGGGGCAAGGGCACGCGTCTGCGCCCGATCACGCACACGAGCGCCAAGCAGCTCGTGCCCGTCGCCAACCGGCCGGTGCTCTTCTACGGCATCGAGGCGATGGCGAACGCCGGCATCACCGAGGTCGGGATCATCATCGCGCCGGAGACCGGCGACGAGATCCGCGCGGCCGCAGGCGACGGCTCGCAGTTCGGCGTGAGGATCACGTACATCGTCCAGGACGAGCCCGCCGGACTCGCCCACGCGGTGCTGACGGCCGAGCCGTTCCTCGGCGCCGACCCGTTCGTGATGTACCTGGGCGACAACCTGCTGCAGGGCGGCATCGAGGACCTCGTGCGCGCCTTCGAGGCCAACGACCCCGACGCGCTCATCCTGCTCACGCCCGTGCCGGACCCGCAGCACTACGGCGTCGCCGAGCTCGACGGTGACCGCGTCGTCGCGCTCGCGGAGAAGCCGCCGGAGCCCAGGACGAACCTCGCGCTCGTCGGCGTCTACCTCTTCGCGCCGATCATCCACGACGCGGCGCGGGCGATCGAGCCCAGCGCCCGTGGCGAGCTCGAGATCACCGACGCGATCCAGCACCTCGTCGACACCGGCAGGCGCGTCGAGCCGCACATCGTCCAGGGCTGGTGGAAGGACACCGGGCGCCTGGAGGACATGCTCGAGGCCAACCGGCTGATCCTGGACACGATCGAGCAGCGCATCGATGGCGAGCTCGTCGACTCGCAGGTCGAGGGCCGCGTGATCGTCGAAGCCGGCGCGCGCCTGGAGCGCGCGACCGTCCGCGGCCCGGCCGTGATCGGCGCGGGCGCCCACCTCGTCGACTGCTACATCGGCCCCTACACAGCGGTCGGCGAGGGCTGCCACGTCGACCGCGCGGAGATCGAGCACTCGATCCTGCTGGCCAACGCGAACGTCCACGAGCTCAACGGGCGAATGGAGTCCTCGCTGCTCGGGCGCAACGTGAAGGTCTCTCGCGACGTCGGGCAGCCGCGCGCGTTCCGGTTCATGGTCGGCGACAACTGCGAGATCGCGATCCCATGAGGCTGCTCGTCACGGGCGCTGCCGGGATGCTCGGCCATGAGGTCGTGGCCGCGGCCGAGCGGCTCGGGCACGAGGTCGCCGCCTGGGACCTGCCGGAGTGCGACCTGACCGACGAGCGGGCGACCACCGATGCGGTCCGCCGGCTGGAGCCGCGCGCGGTCGTCAACTGCGCCGCGTACACGAACGTCGACGGCGCCGAGGACGACGAGGCCACGGCCGAGCGGGTGAACGCGGGCGCCGCCGGCAATCTCGCGCGGGCCTGCGCCGCCATCGGCGCGCGGCTGGTCCAGGTCTCGACCGACTACGTCTTCGACGGCTCGAAGCGAGAGCCGTGGATCGAGTCCGACGCGGTCGCGCCGCTGGGCGCCTACGGCCGCACGAAGCTGCACGGCGAGGAGCAGGTCGCCGAGGCGCTCGCCGACCACGCCATCGTGCGCACCGCATGGCTGTTCGGCCCGCACGGCCCGAACTTCGTCTCGACGATGCTGCGGCTGGCGGAGGAACGCGACGAGGTGTCGGTGGTGACCGACCAGGTGGGCTCCCCAACGTTCGCCGGTCATCTCGCGCCCGCGCTCGTCGACATGGCCGAGCGCTCGGACATCGGGGTCTTCCACGGCGCCGGGGCAGGTTCGTGTTCGTGGTACGAGCTGACGCTGGAGGCCTACGACGCCGCGGGCGTCGCCTGCCGCGTGCTGCCGACCACCGCCGAACGGTTCGCGCGGCCGGCGCCGCGCCCCGCCTACAGCGTGCTCGGCTCCGAGCGCGAGCACCCCATCGCGCTGCCGCCCTGGCAGGAGGGCGTGCGCGCCCACCTGACCGCGCTCGAGGAGGTGGCACCGCGATGAAGCTGCTGGTCTGCGGCGGCGCCGGGTTCATCGGCTCCGCCTTCGTCCGCGTCCGGCTGGGCGCCGGCGACGAGGTCGTCGTCCTGGACAAGCTCACCTACGCGGGCCGCCGCGAGAACCTGCAGGACGTGGAGATCGAGTTCGTGCACGGCGCGATCGAGGACCCCGACGCGGTCGCGCGCGCGATCGAGGGCTGCGAGGCGGTCGTGAACTTCGCCGCCGAGACGCACGTCGACCGCTCGATCGCCGAGCCCGACGCGTTCGTCCGCACGCACGCACAGGGCACCTACGTGCTGCTCGAAGCCGTGCGCTCGGCGGGCGTCCGCTACGTCCAGGTCTCGACCGACGAGGTCTACGGCTCGATCGAAGAGGGGTCGTTCACCGAGTCCTCGCCGCTGGCGCCGTCGTCGCCCTACAGCGCCACGAAGGCGGGCGCCGACCTGCTCGTCGCCGGCTACGTGCACACCTACGGCCTCGAGGCGTGCATCTGCCGCGGCTCCAACAACTACGGGCCGCGCCAGTACCCCGAGAAGCTCATCCCGCTGATGATCCTCAACGCGCTGCACGGCGACCCGCTGCCGGTCTACGGCGACGGCATGAACGTGCGCAACTGGATCTACGACGACGACTACGCCCGCGGCATCGGCACGGTGCTCGAGCGCGGCGTCCCCGGCGAGGCCTACAACGTCGGCGGCCCCGACGAGGCGCCCAACATCGAGGTCGTCAAGCGGATCATCCAGCTCACGGGCGCCGACGAGTCGCTGATCGAGTACGTCACGGACCGCCCCGGCCACGACCGCCGGTACTCGCTGGCCTCCGAGAAGGTCCGCGCGCTGGGCTGGGAGGCCGAGGTCCGTTTCGCCGACGGCATCGCCCGCACGGTCGACTGGTACCGCGACAACTCCTGGTGGTGGGAGCCGATCCGCTCAGGCGACTACCGCGCCTACTACGAGCGCCACTACGGCCGCTCGCTGGGCTGAAGCGCTCAGCCGCCGAGCGAGGCGATCTTCCAGCGGCCGCCGACCTTCTCAAGCTTGAAGGTGTCGTTCGCCGACTTCTCCTTCGAGTCGACGACGGCGGTGGCGGTGCTGCCGCTGACGGTGACCGACTTCACGGTCATGTCGAACGTGTCGGCGTCGTCGAGGGCGTCGGAGACGGCGGAGTCACAGCTCCTGCCGCCGGCGCGCAGCGTGTCGATCAGCGAGGTGGCGAGCAGGTCACGGCAGATCTTGGCCTGGTCCGAGCGCCGCGCGGCGGACTCGAAGTCCTCGACGGCCTTCGCGACGTCCTTCTTGGGGCCGGTGAAGTCCGCGGACGAATTCGAGCCGCCGGTGCCGCATCCGGTCGCGATGCCGGCGGCGGCCAGCAGCAGCGCGACGGTTCGTGATGCAGGCACGCCTCCAGCCTACTTAGTCTTCTACGTTGATGGCCGAGCAGATCGACCCCCGCACGGTCCCCCGCGGGCGCCACGCGCCCCCGCTGGAGGTGCGCCTGACGGTCCAGCGCCGGCGCCTGTTCGAGGCCGCCGCGGCGGTGTTCGCGCGCGTCGGCTACGCGGAGGCCAGCGCCGAGGCGATCTCGCGCGAAGCCGGCATGTCGAAGGCCACCTTCTACGAGCACTTCGCCAACAAGGTGGAGTGCATCCTCGCCCTGTTCGACGAGGCCGCCACCGAGGTGATGCGAGGCATGGCGGGCGCCGTGACCGAGGACGGCGGCTCCTACGAGGACCGCATCCGCGCGAACGTCGGCTCGTTCCTCGAGATCCTCACGCAGTACCCCGACTCGGCCCAGACGGTGCTGGTCGAGATCATCGGGGCGGGCCCGCGGGCGGCCGAGCGCCGTGACGCGATCCTCGACCTCTTCGCCGAGGGCCTGCTGCGCGACAACGCCCGCATGGCCGAGCGCATCGGCGCGCCGCGCTTCGCCTCGAAGGACGACGCGTTCGCCATTGTTGGCGCGATCGTGGAGCTCGTCTCCCGCCAGCTGCGCACCGGCGTCCCCACCGACGTGCGGCAGCTCGAGCCGGTGATCGAGCGCCTGATCTTCGGACTCCTGCGCCTGCCCGCGAGTTGAGCCTCCAGGCGATCGCCGAGGAGAACGCCCGCTGCCGGCGCTGCCCGCGGCTCGTGCAGTGGCGCGAGGAGGTCGCGCGGGTCAAGCGCGCGTCGTTCGCGGGCGAGGAGTACTGGGGGCGGCCGGTGCCCGGCTTCGGCGATCCGAAGGCGCGGATCCTGCTGCTCGGCCTCGCCCCCGCGGCCCACGGGGCCAACCGCACCGGCCGCATCTTCACCGGGGATCGCAGCGGCGACTTCATGTTCGCCTCGCTGCACCGGACCGGCTTCGCGAACCAGCCGACGTCCGTGCACGCCGGCGACGGCCTGAAGCTCACCGGCATGTGGATCGCCGCCGCGGTGCGCTGCGCGCCGCCCGCGAACCGCCCGACCCCCGGCGAGCGCGACAACTGCCTGCCCTGGACCGCGCGCGAAGTTCACGAGCTGCCGGACCTGCGGCTCATCATCTGCCTCGGCTCCTTCGCCTGGGACGCCGCGCTGCGACTGCGCGCCACCCTCGGCCACGCGCCGCCCCGGCCCCGCCCCCGCTTCGGCCACGGCGTGCTGGCGCTCGAGGGCGATCCGCTGCCGCTGCTCGGCTGCTTTCACCCGAGCCAGCAGAACACGTTCACCGGCAGGCTCACGCCGCCGATGATGGACGCCGTGTTCACGCGGGCACGGGCGGCCATGCCTCCTTCGTGAGGAGCATGCCGCGGGCGCGGAACGAGTCCGTCGCCTGCGGCCCGGTGAGGTACTTCAGGAACGCGCTGACGATCGGCGTCGCGCTGCGCAGGCGGCGCAGCGTGACGAACGAGATCGGGTAGGCGTCGGGGTGCGACAGGTCCGCCACGGAGGCGTCCGTCGGCGCCGCGCCGCCGACCGGGACCGCGCACGTCTCCTGCCCATAGGAGCGGGCCCTGGACCAGCTCGTGATCGCCGCGACCGACAGGTCTCCGGATGCTGCCTGCGACAGCCCGCCGTCGGGCACCGCCCGCGCGCCCTCGGGCAGGCGCGCGCGGGCACCGAAGCGCGGCTCCGCGAACTCGTCGGCCCCGGTCCCAGCGCGGCGCAGCTCGATCGCATCTGCGCCCGGCGGCGCCGGAACTCCGGCCGCCGACCAGCTGCGGATCGTGCCCGCGGCGATCCCGCGGGCGGCCGCGCGCGAGACGCCGGACACGCACGCGGGATGCTCGCGGTGCACCGCGAGCACGTCGGCGTCGCGCCCGAGTTCGGCGCGAACCCGCACGTACTTGCGCTCCCTGGCCGTGAGCCGCCGGTCGAGGAAGATCCCCTCCGCGCTCGGATAACGCCGCCCGCGGATCATGTTCTTCATGTAGATGCCGGCCGACGGTCCCACGACCGCGGCGGCGTTGCCGAAGACGTACCGGTGCGTGTGCCCTGCGTAGCGGACCCTGATCGGCACGATGGGCTTCCCGCGCGGATACATGGCGAACGTCGTGGGCGTGAAGCCGATGAGGTGATCGATCCGCATCGGGATGACCGAGTTGAAGAAGACGTCCTCGACCCGCTGGGCGGAGGCGGTGGCGGGCGCGAGCAACAGGGCCGCGACCGCGAGCATGGACCGGTGCATCGGGCGAGTAGAACAGCGCGGCCGGCCTGCTGTCAATGGCGCGCGATCGGGCGGGGACTAACCTCAAGAGGTTGCCACCGCTTGAAGAGTTCACCCCCCGCGTCAGAGACTGGTTCAACGGAGCGTTCGAGGGCCCGACGCCTGCGCAGGAGCAGGCGTGGCCCGCGATCGCGTCGGGGGAGCATGTGCTACTCAGCGCGCCGACGGGGTCCGGAAAGACGCTGGCGGCGTTCCTGTGGGGGCTGGACCGGCTGGCGCGCGGCGAGCGCGGGACCGGGACGAAGCTGGTCTACGTCTCGCCGCTGAAGGCGCTCAGCTACGACATCGAGCGCAACCTGCGCGCGCCGCTGCGGGGGATCGGCGGGGACGACGCGCCAACGGTCGCGATCCGGACGGGCGACACGCCGCAGAACGAGCGGATGGCGATGCGGCGCAACCCGCCGGACATCCTCATCACGACGCCGGAGTCGCTGTACCTGATCCTCACCAGCCAGGCGCGCGAGATGCTGACCGGCGTCGAGGCCGTGATCGTCGACGAGATCCACGCGGTCGCGTCGACCAAGCGCGGCTCCCACCTCGCGCTGACGCTGGAGCGGCTGAGCGACCTGGCGGAGGGCGACCCCCAGCGGATCGGGCTTTCAGCGACCCAGAACCCGCTCGAGGAGATCGGCCGCTTCCTGGTCGGGCCACGCCGGACCTGCCGGATCGTCGACGCGGGCATCCGCAAGCCGCTGGACCTGCAGATCCGCGTGCCGGTCGAGTCGATGGTCGAGCCGGGGAACGGCCCCGCCGATCCGCTCGACAGCGGCGCGGGCGGCGAATCGACCCGCAACTCGATCTGGCCCGCGATGTACCCGGAGCTCCTCAAGGAGGTCCGCAACCACCGCTCGACGATCATCTTCGTCAACGCGCGCCGCGCCGCCGAGCGCCTCGCCCTGCGGCTCAACGAGCTCGCCGGCGAGGACATCGCGCGCGCCCACCACGGCTCGCTCGCGCGCGAGGAGCGCACCGTCGTCGAGGAGATGCTCAAGGCCGGCGAGCTGCCGTGCCTGGTCGCGACGAGCAGCCTCGAGCTCGGCATCGACATGGGCGCTGTCGACCTCGTGCTGCAGGTCGAGTCGCCGAAGTCCGTCGCCCGCGGCCTGCAGCGCATCGGCCGGGCCGGGCACTCGGTCGGCGACACGTCGAAGGGCAGGATCTTCCCGAAGTTCCGCGCCGACCTGCTTGAGTGCGCGGTCGTCACGAAGCTCATGCGCGAGGGCCGGATCGAGCCGACCGTCGTGCCACGCAACGCGCTCGACGTGCTCGCCCAGCAGATCGTCGCGATCGTGGCGTCGCACGAGGAGGCAGTCGCGGTCGACGACCTCTACGCGCTCGTCACGCGCACGCACTCCTACGCCGAGCTGAGCCGCGACCTGCTCGAGAACGTGCTCGACATGCTCGACGGGCGCTACCCGTCGCAGGAGTTCGGCGAGCTGCGGGCGCGCATCGTCTGGGACCGCGTAGCCGGCACGGTCCGCGCGCGCAAGGGCGCCAACGCGCTGGCGGTCGTCAACGCCGGCACGAT
>Ga0308175_100001899_pt1 | contig 14150 bp, 14 predicted proteins | sample PhyCR1_3_FD_203893 | JGI IMG/M metagenome (GOLD analysis project Ga0308175, IMG submission 203893) | Soil microbial communities from UC Gill Tract Community Farm, Albany, California, United States - DLSLS.C.R1 | ecosystem: Environmental > Terrestrial > Soil > Agricultural land | place: USA...
GGGCGAGCCCGTCGAGGGTGACGGCGGGGGCGCGACCGTCACCGTCGGCTGACTTGTCAGGCGGTGGCGTCGCCCGGACGACGTGAGCGCCTGACAACTCAGCGGTAGGCGTCGATGTCGGCCTCGCCCAGGAACCCGTGCGCCGCGATGTGGCCCCAGGCGTCCGGGCGGGACCCGTCGGCGTCGGTCACGCCGTAGGTGTCCGCGAGCCGCCGCGCGCTGAGCACCTCCCCGCTCCACCGGCGCACCTCCGGGTCGGCGGCGAGCGCCGCGACGCCCCGGGCGACGTACGTCGGCGACTCGCTGATCGCGAACGACGGGGTCTCCGTGGTCGCGTCCCGCCAGTGCTCCTCGTCGACGCCGAAGTTCTCCAGCATCGCCTCCGACCGCAGCCAGCCGGGTGTCACACCGACGGCCGCGACCGGGTGCTCCTCCAGCTCGGCGGCCAGCCCGGTGACGAGCCGCGCGACGTTGGCCTTGACCAGGTCGTAGTAGAAGCCCACGCCGCGCCGGAAGGTCGCGTTGGCCTCGCGGGTGCCGTCGGTCATCTCGACCACCAGGCCCGGCCGGCCGTCGCCGGCGGTGCGCAGCAGCAGCGGCAGCGCGTGGTGGGCGGTGACCAAGTGGGACCAGACGCCCATCTCCAGCATCCGGCGCCCGGCGGCGAGGTCGTGCTCCCACAACGGCTTGTCCCACTGGGCATAGCGGTCGCCGCCGAACATGTCGTTGACCAGCACGTCGAGACCGCCGCGCTCGTCCCCGATGCGGCGCGCCAGTGCGGCAACCGCGTCGGGGTCCTCGTGGTCGACGGTCAACGCCGTCCCGGACCCGACCGCCGCGACCAGGTCGCCGGTGTCCTCGATCGTCTCCGGCCGCCCGATCTCCGAGCGGGCGGCCCGGCTGGTGCGGCCGGTGGCGTAGACGTGCGCCCCGGCCCGGGCGAGCTCGACGGCGATCGCCCGCCCGGCGCCGCGGGTGGCGCCGGCGACCAGGGCGGTGCGTCCGGACAGGGGAGCGGCGGGAGAGGTGGACATGGCACCACCTCAGCACGGACCACCGACGTCCCGCTTGACCCTGCTTGCGCTCCTCAGGCGTGGACCGGTCGCATCTGGTGGCAGGGGAAGAAGACCTCGGTGCGCGGCTGCGGCGCGTCCGGTCCGTCGAGGTAGGACTCCCACGGCTCCCCGGCGCCGACGTACCCGTTCTCGACCAGCCAGGCCTGGACCGCCTCGTACGCCGCGCCGACGCCGGAGTACTCACCCACGTGCAGGGTCCGCGCCGTGCGGCCGCCCGGCAGCGTCGCCGGCTGCACCCGGCCCTCGGCGGCGACGGCCCCGCGCACCGGGAACCCCGCCTCGACGTCCATCGCACCGGCCCCGACGAGCCGGTAGCGGCCGAAGGGCGCCCCCGAGGGCCGCAGCCCCTGCCCGGCAGTGACCCGTGCGACCTCGCCGAAGGCGTCCCCGAGGAAGCCGGGGATCTCCTCGGTCCGCACATGGCCGCGGACCACCGCCGCGTGCTGCTCCTGCAGGTCCACCAGGTCCACGTCGTAGCGCATGACCCCACCCTCGCGGCGCGGCCGGGGCCCGCGCAGGGGCGAAGGTCACGTCGTGCGGCGGTACTCCACCTCGGGCCGGCCGCTGCCGCCGTACCGCACGCTCCGCTCCAGGACCTGCTCGCCGGCGAGGTACTCCAGGTAGCGCCGCGCCGTGACCCGGGAGGTGCCGACCGCCGCGGCCACCTCCGAGGCCGAGCGGCCGGTGCCGTCACGCAGCACCTGGGTGACCTCGCGCAGGGTGTCGGCGCTCATCCCCTTGGGCAGGGACACCGGCTGGGCGGGGGAGCGCAGCACGCCGAGCATCCGGTCCACGTCCTCCTGCCCGACCGAGCCCTGTGCCTCGTCCGTCAGCCGGCGCCGGTAGTCGGCGTACTGGTCGAGCTTGGTCCGGAAGCCCGCGTAGGTGAACGGCTTGAGCAGGTACAGCACCACGCCCTGCGAGACCGCCCGCTTCACCACCTCGAGGTCGCGGGCAGCGGTCACCGCGATCACGTCGCACAGGAAGCCCTCCGAGCGCATCCCCTGCAGCAGCGCCAGCCCGTGCCCGTCGGGCAGGTTCATGTCCAGCAGCACCAGGTCGACCGGGGTGCTGCGCAGCAGCCGTGACGCCTCGGCCGCGGAGCGCGCGACCCCGGCCACCTCGAACCCCGCGGTACGACGGACGTAGTCGGCGTGCGCCTGGGCGGAGAGCTCCTCGTCCTCGACGACGAGCACCCGCACGCTCACCGGTCCGCTCCGATCTGGACGTCGAACCGCGCACCGCCGAGCGGCGAGGTGCCGACCTCGATCCGACCGTCGTACTTGCGGACCGCCTGCACCACCAGGGCCAGGCCCAGCCCCCGGCCGACCGGGCCGTCGGAGGGCTTGGTCGACCACCCGCGCTCGAAGACCCGCTCGGTGAGACCCGGCGGCAGGCCCGCACCGGAGTCCGAGACCCGCAGGTGCATCGCCGTGGCCGAGGCGGTGAGGGAGAGCACCACGACCCGCTGGGTCGCCTCGCTGACGGCGTCGAGCGCGTTGTCGAGCAGGTTGCCGAGGATCGTGACCGCGTCGCGCTGCTCGACCGGCAGGTCGGTGACCTCGGTGTCGTCGTCGATGCGCAGCTGCACGCCCCGCTCGGCGGCCTGCGCGGTCTTGCCGAGCAGCAGCGCCGACACCACCGGGTCGGCGACCGAGCCGACCACCCGGTCGGTGAGCAGCTGGGCCACCTCGAGCTCCTCGGTCGCGAAGTCGAGGGCCTCCTCGGTGCGGCCCATCTCCACCAGGGACACGACCGTGTGCAGGCGGTTGGCGGCCTCGTGGTTCTGCGAGCGCAGGGACTCGGCCAGCCCGCGGACCGTGTCCAGCTCGCCGGCGACGGCCTGGATCTCGGTGTGGTCGCGCAGCGTCACCACCCGGCCGACCTCGCGGCCCTGCCAGCGGGCCGGGGCGGTGTTCACGACGAGCACCGCGTCGTCGACGAGGTGGATCTCGTCGGGCCGGCTCTCGGTCGCGAGGATCGCCTGGGTCAGCGACTCGGGGAAGCCGAGGTCGCCCACCGGCCGGCCGACCGCACCTTGGTCGAGGGACAGCAGCCGCTTCGCCTCGTCGTTGAGCAGCTGCACCCGGTGCTCGGTGTCGACCAGCAGCAGCCCCTCGCGGACCGCGTGCAGGACGGCGTCGTAGTACTCGTACATCCGGGTGATCTCCCGCTCGCCCATGCCGTGCGTCTGCCGGCGCAGCCGCCGGCTGATCAGCCAGGCCCCGACCAGCCCCGTCCCCAGGATCAGGGCGGCGGCCAGGGCGATGGTCGGGAGCCGGTCGGCGAGCGCGTTCTGGATCCGGGCGGTGGTGATGCCGACCGAGACCAGCGCGACCACCTTCGAGCTGCCGCGGCGGTCGAACACCGGCACCACCGCACGCATCGACGGGCCCAGCGTGCCGGTGTACTCCTGGGTGAACGGCCGGCCCCGGGGTGCGGTGCCGAGGTCGCCGATGAACGGCCGGCCGATCTGGGCCGGGTCCGGGTGCGAGTAGCGGGTCCGGTCGAGTGCCATCACCACCACGAAGTCGGTCCCGGAGTCGCGGCGCACCTCCTCGGCGAAGGGCTGGATGGTGGCCGACGGGTCCGGCGAGCGGAGCGCGTCACGCACCTGCGGGGTGTCCGCGACCGACACCGCCACCGCCAGCGCCCGGTCCCGGGCGGAGTCGACCTGCGTCCGCCGCGCATCGGCGTACGCCAGCGTCACCGCGCTGACCACGACCACCACCACGACCAGGACCTGCAGCAGCAGGATCTGGCGCGCGACGGTGCTGCGGCGGGAGGGCACCGTCGCATTGTGACCCACCCGCGGTGGTCGCCCGTGAACTCAACGAACACAAGAGTGACCGCAGTCACAGGCGCGGGTGATCCTCGGTGCGGGCCACCCCCCTGAGCCCACGACCACATACCCACCGGAGGAACCGCATGTCCGCCACGTCCCGCACCGCAGCGCCGGCACCAGCCCGGCGCGACCGGTCCCACTACCTCTACCTCGCCGTGATCGTCGCGGTGGCGCTCGGCATCCTCGTCGGCCTCGCGGCCCCGGACCTGGCGGTTCAGCTGAAACCGATCGGGACCGCGTTCGTGGCGCTGATCAAGATGATGATCTCGCCGGTGATCTTCTGCACGATCGTCCTCGGCGTCGGGTCGGTGCGCAGCGCCGCCCACGTGGGCAAGGTCGGCGGCATGGCGCTGGGCTACTTCCTGGCGATGTCGACCGTGGCCCTGACGATCGGCCTGGTGGTCGGCAACCTGATCCACCCCGGCGCCGGGCTCAACCTCACCCCGGACGTCGTCAAGGCCGGCGCCGAGCAGGCCGGTGAGGCCGGGAGCACGACGGACTTCATCCTCGGCGTCATCCCGACGACCCTGCTGTCGGCGCTCACCGAGGGCGAGGTCCTGCAGACCCTGCTGGTCGCCCTGCTCGTCGGCTTCGCGGTGCAGGCGATGGGCGCCGCCGGCAAGCCGGTGATCCGCGGCGTCGAGCACATCCAACGCGTCGTCTTCCGGGTGCTGGCGATGATCATGTGGGCAGCCCCGGTCGGAGCGTTCGGTGCCATCGCCGGGGTCGTGGGGGAGACCGGGCTCGACGCCCTGAAGAGCCTGGCGATCCTGATGGTCGCGTTCTACCTCACCTGCGCGCTCTTCGTGTTCGGGATGCTCGGCGCGATCCTCAAGCTGACCACCGGCGTGAGCATCTTCCGGCTGCTGAGCTACCTCGGCCGCGAGTTCCTGCTGATCCTCTCGACGTCCTCCTCCGAGTCGGCGCTGCCGCGGCTGATGGCCAAGATGGAGCACGCCGGCGTGGACAAGACGACGGTCGGTGTCGTCGTGCCGACCGGCTACTCGTTCAACCTCGACGGCACCGCGATCTACCTGACCATGGCCTCGCTGTTCATCGCCGAGGCGCTGGGCAAGCCGCTCGCGATCGGCGAGCAGATCTCGCTGCTGGTCTTCATGGTGATCGCGTCCAAGGGCGCCGCCGGCGTCACCGGCGCCGGTCTGGCCACCCTGGCCGGCGGCCTGTCGTCGCACCGCCCCGAGCTGCTCGACGGCGTCGGCCTCATCGTCGGCATCGACCGGTTCATGTCCGAGGCCCGCGCCCTGACCAACTTCGCCGGCAACGCCGTGGCCACCGTGCTGATCGGGACCTGGACCGGCGGTGTGGACCGGGCGCAGCTCGACGCGGTGCTGGCCGGGGAGCGGCCCTTCGACGAGACCACGATGCTGGACGGCGACGAGGACACCGAGGCGCCGGTCGAGCAGCCCGTCCACGACCGCGTTCAGCAGCCTGCGGGGGTCTGACCCGTCGCGTAGGCTCCGGGCTGTGCTCCGCACACAGCCCGGCTTACGCGTCCTCGGGCCCGCCGACCTGCCCGCGATGCTGGAGCTGGCTGCGGCCGACCCGGTGGTGAACGTGTTCGCCGACTACCGGGCCCGGCTCACCCAGCTGGAGCCGCGGTGGCTCGGCGGGGAGATGTGGGGCTACCACCAGGACGGCCGGCTGGTCTCGGCCTGCCACGCGGCCGCGAACCTCGTGCCGGTGCAGGCCACCCCGGAGGCGCTCGCCGCGTTCGCGGACCGGGCCGCCGGCCAGCCCCGGCGCTGCGCCACGATCGTCGGGCCGGCCGAGGCGGTCGCGCCGCTGTGGGAGCGGCTCGCGCCGCGCTGGTCGGTGCCGCGCGAGACCCGGTGGCGGCAGCCGCACCTGCAGATCGGCACCGAGCCCGCGGTGGCCCCTGACCCGCTCGTCCGCCGCACCGAGCAGGCCGACCTGGACGTTCTCTACCCGGCCTGCGTGGCGATGTACACCGAGGAGGTCGGGGTCTCGCCGGAGCTCGGCGGCGGGGCCGACCTCTACCGGGCCCGGGTCGCGCAGCTCGTCGCGAAGGGCTGGTCGTTCGCCCGGATCGAGCACGGCCGGGTCGTGTTCAAGGCCGAGGTTGCGGCCGCCTCGCCGTACGCCTGCCAGGTGCAGGGGGTCTACGTCGACCCGGCGCGGCGCGGTGAGGGGCTGGCCGCCGCGGGCATGGCCGCCGTGGTGCAGCTGGCACTGGCGAGCATCGCGCCCGTCGTCTCGCTCTACGTCAACGAGCACAACGTCGCGGCGCGCCGGGCCTACGCCCGGGCCGGCTTCGAGCAGACCGGCACCTTCTCGACCATCATGTTCTGAGCGTCGCGCGCCGTTTCGGTGCCGCGACGGCTCGTGGTCTTGCCAAGTTCACCGCCGATGACGAAGGTGGGGGACGGTGCTCCGCGCTCGGGGGAGCCGGTCAGCTGAGGAGCAGGCATGAAGAACGTCATGAGAGTCCTCGCCGGATGCGCAGCCGTCGCCCTCGCGGGCGCACCGCTCGCCGCGGGGTCCGCGTCCGCCAGTGGCACCGCGTCGGCGCAGGCGCCACGTCACGCGGTGCAGCAGCGGGCCGCGAGGCCCGGCCTGCCCGGCGGCTTCAAGCACCTCGTGGTGATCTACGAGGAGAACCACTCCTTCGACAACCTGTACGGCGGGTGGGGGCCGGTCAACGGCCAGCACGTCAACGGCAGGTTCCACGCCACGAAGGCCCGCAAGACCCAGCTCGCGCAGAACGGCACGCCGTACTCCTGCCTGCTGCAGAACGACGTGAACCTCACCAGCCCGCCCTTGCCGGCCGACTGTTCGGCTACCAGCCACTTCCCGAACAAGCCGTTCGCGATCGACCGGTACATCAAGCCCGCCGACACCACCTGCCCGGTGCCGGGCGTCTTCGTCCCCAACGGGATACCCAAGGGGCTCGGTGAGGCCGGCGGCTGCACCCGCGACATCGTGCACCGCTTCTACCAGGAGCAGTACCAGATCAACGGCGGTCGGCAGAACCGCTACCCGACCGGCTCGGACGCGGCCGGCCTCACCCAGGGCTTCTACAAGACCCGGAGCCTGCCGATCTACAAGTACCTGCACCGCAAGGGCGCCCCGCACTACGTGCTGGCGGACCGCTTCTTCCAGGCCGCGTTCGGCGGCTCGTTCCTCAACCACCAGTGGCTGATCGCGGCCCGTACGCCGCTGGACACCAGCCACGGCGCGGACGGCGCGACGAACTCGGTGCTGGACAGCAACGGCATGGTCGCCACGACCCCGCTCTACACCCCGACCCGGCCGGTCAACGACGGGCAACTGACCCGCAAGTGCAACGACCCGGCCCAGACGAAGTACCGCGGTGCCTGCGGCGACTTCGCGGTCAACACCGTGCAGCCCTCCAGCCCGCCGTTCGCGGCCACCGGCGCCAAGATCCCGCTGATCGACGACGCGCGGTACCCCAACATCGGCGACCGGATGACCAGGGCCGGGATCTCCTGGAAGTGGTACTCCGGCGGCTGGCGCGAGGCGAGCGCCGGACACCCCGGCCCGCTGTTCCAGTACCACCACCAGCCGTTCAACTACTTCGCGAACTACGCGCCCGGCAAGCCCGGCCGGTCGCACCTCAAGGACGAGCGGCGGTTCATCACCGCGGCCCGGACCGGCCACCTCCCCACGGTCAGCTTCGTCAAGCCGTACGGCGCCGAGAACGAGCACCCCGGCTACGCCAGCGAGCCCGACGGCAGCGACCACCTCGTGGACCTCCTCAAGGCGGTCACGAACGGGCCCGACGCCAGGAAGACGCTGGTCGTGGTCACCTACGACGAGTTCGGCGGCCAGTGGGACCACGTCTCGCCGCCCGGCAAGGGCGCCAAGCGGGGCACCCACGACAAGTGGGGCCCCGGCACCCGCATCCCGGCGCTGGTCATCGGCCGGTCGCTGCGGCGCTCGGGCGTCGACCACACGTCGTACGACACGACCTCGATCCTGGCCACCATCGAGCACAGCTTCGGCCTGAAGCCGCTCTCCAGCCGCGACCGCGCCGTCAACGACCTCTCGCACGCGGTGGCCAGGGGCGGTCGCCGCTGACGCCAAACTGGTGTGCGGACGCCTCGGCACGCCCGTTAGCCTTCACCCCATGATCCTGCGGATGTCGAGCCTGTTCGTGCGTACCCTCCGGGAGGACCCGGCGGACGCCGAGGTGCCGAGCCACCGGCTGCTCGTGCGCGCGGGCTACATCCGGCGGGCTGCGCCGGGCATCTACTCCTGGCTGCCGCTCGGGCTGCGGGTGCTGCGCAACATCGAGCGGATCGTCCGCGAGGAGATGGACTCGATCGGCGCGCAGGAGCTGCAGTTCCCGGCGCTGCTGCCCCGGGAGCCCTACGAGGCCACGGGTCGCTGGACGGAGTACGGCGACGCCATCTTCCGGCTCAAGGACCGCAAGGGCGCCGACTACCTGCTCGGCCCCACGCACGAGGAGCTGTTCACGCTGGTCGTGAAGGACCTCTACTCCTCCTACAAGGACCTGCCGGTCTGGCTCTACCAGATCCAGACGAAGTACCGCGACGAGGCGCGTCCGCGTGCGGGCCTGCTGCGCGGCCGCGAGTTCGTGATGAAGGACTCCTACTCCTTCGACACCACCGACGAGGGCCTGGAGAAGTCCTACGCCGCCCACCGCGCCGCCTACGTCAAGACGTTCGACCGGCTCGGGTTCGACTACGTGATCGTCAAGGCCACCTCGGGCGCCATGGGCGGGTCGATGTCGGAGGAGTTCCTCGCGACCGCCGAGAACGGCGAGGACACCTACGTCCGCTGCTCGAACTGCGACTACGCCGCCAACGTCGAGGCCGTGGAGCTCCGGGCGCCGCAGCCGGTGCCCTACGACGACGCGCCCGCCGCGCACGCCGAGCAGACGCCGGACACCCCGACCATCGAGACGCTGGTCGCCCACCTCAACGAGAAGTTCCCCCGCGAGGACCGGCCGTGGGACGCCGGGGACACCCTGAAGAACGTCCTCGTCGTGCTCAAGCACCCCGACGGCACCCGCGAGCCGATCGCCATCGGCCTGCCCGGCGACCGCGAGGTCGACGAGAAGCGGCTCGGCGGCCAGCTCGAGCCGATCGAGGTGGTGGCCTTCGAGGAGAAGGACTTCGCCGCGCACCCCTCGCTGGCCAAGGGCTACATCGGTCCCGGCGTGCTGGGGGAGAAGAACGAGTCCGGCATCCGCTACCTCGTCGACCCCCGGGTCGTGGAGGGCACCCGCTGGGTCACCGGCGCCGACGTGTCCGGCTCGCACGTCCTCGACCTGGTCGTCGGCCGGGACTTCACGCCCGACGGCACCATCGAGGCCGCCGAGGTCCGGGACGGGGACCCGTGTCCCGTCTGTGACGGCACCCTGCACACCGCGCGGGGCATCGAGATGGGCCACATCTTCGCGCTCGGCCGCAAGTACGCCGACGCGCTCGGCCTCCAGGTGCTGGACGAGAACGGCAAGCTGGTCACGGTCACGATGGGCTCCTACGGCATCGGCGTCTCGCGCGCGGTCGCCGCGATCGCGGAGAACACCCACGACGAGCTCGGCCTGGTCTGGCCCCGCGAGGTCGCCCCGGCCGACGTACACCTGGTCGCGACCGGCAAGGACCCGGCCGTCTTCGACGCCGCCGCCCAGCTGGCCGTCGACCTCACCGCGCAGGGCCTGAACGTCCTGTACGACGACCGGGTGAAGGTCTCGCCGGGTGTGAAGTTCAAGGACGCGGAGCTGATCGGCGTGCCCACGATCGTCGTGGTCGGCAAGGGCTTCGCCGACGGGGTCGTCGAGGTCAAGGACCGGGCGTCGGGGGAGCGCGAGGACGTGGCGCTCGCCGACGCCGTCGCCCACGTCGTGAACGCCGTGCGCGAGCCGGTCGGCAACCCGATCTCGGAGGAGTAGCCGCATGGCGGACATCCAGGCCGTCATCTTCGACTGGGGCGGGACGCTCACGCCCTGGCACGACGTCGACTTCGAGCTCGAGGCGCAGGCGCTGGCGGCAGCCGCGGTGGGGGCCGACGAGACGGCCGCGGCGCTGCTCCGCGCCGCCGGTGACGCGGTCTGGGGCCGCTCCCGCGACCACCACCTCAGCGCCACCGTCGCGGACCTGTTCGTCGAGGCAGGGCTCGAGCACGACGCGGCGCTGCTCAGCGGCTACCGCGACTTCTGGGAGCCGCACACCTACACCGACCCCGACGTGCTCCCGCTGCTGAGCCGGCTGCGCGTCGACGGGGTCCGGGTCGGCGTGCTGTCCAACACCGTGTGGCCGCGGGAGTGGCACGAGGACTTCTTCCGCCGCGACGGCGTCCTCGACCTGCTCGACGGCGCCGTCTACACCAGTGAGATCCCGTGGACGAAGCCGGCGCCGGAGGCGTTCCGCGCGGCCATGGACGCGGTGGGCGTGAGCCACCCCGGGGCCTGCGTGTTCGTCGGCGACCGGCTCTTCGACGACATCTGGGGCGCGGCCAACGTCGGGATGCGCACCATCCACGTGCCGCACAGCGCGATCCCGCACAGCCAGGTCGGGCACAGCGAGGGCGAGCCGGACGCGGTCACGGACCGGCTGGCCCACGTGTACGACGTGGTCACCGCCTGGCGCGAGGGCTGACCCTGTCCGGATTTGCACAATCCGGAACCTGCGCAAACCTGCACAACATCCCGGCCGTCGGGGGTTACGGCAGCGGGGCGTCCTGGGGAGGATCGGGACACGGGAGACAACTCCCGCATCTCGGGTACCGCGCGGAGGCGACCGCCGCCACGCGCGCAGCGGGAAGGCCGAGCTCTCGGGGGCCGTCCCGCCGAGCAGACCCTCCTCCCTCCAGGCGCTTCCTGGAGCGGGGAGGGTTCTCTCGGCTCTGCGTCAGAGCTCGGGGACCCCGGGCCACGGCTGCGGGCGGCCGCCGAACGACAGCTGCCGCACCGCGGCGTCGGTCATCGCGTCCAGCGCCCACTGCCGGTTCGCCTGCGAGGTGGTGGCGACCATCGCGGCGTACACCTCGGCGCAGCGCTGCTCGGTGACCAGCGCACCGGCGGCCAGCTGCGTGGCGGTCCGGCTCGGGTTCGGCAGCTCGTAGCTCACGTCGGCGGCCACCGGGTCGCCGCCGGCCGCCCGCACCATCGCGGTCAGCTGGTCGCGACGCGCCCGGTGCGTCGTGTACGCCGCCGCCAGGCGACCGGCCAGCATCGGCTGCGCGGACGTGGAGACGCGGCCCGCGAGCGCGCGGAACACGTACACCGCGGCGTGCTCGCCGGCCAGCGCCTGCTGGAGGGCCTGGACCGCCGTCACCGGCGCCCCTGCGCAGCGTCCGTGAGCGCCACCGCGTGCTGGGCGGCCGAGGCCGCCATGCTGGCGAGCACCCGGGCGAACGCACCGCTCTGGGCGGAGAACGCGCTGCGGCGGCCGACCAGGGAGAGCCGGTCCTCCTCCTTCGCCAGCACCGCGAGGGCGCGCGGCGGCCGGGCCGGGACCGCGGGCGTGCCGGCGGGGGCCGGGGACACCGAGGGGGAGACCGAGGGCGACGCGTCCTGCGACGGCGCGGCGCTCGGCGACTTCCGCGCCTCGTCCGGCACCGCCTTGGTGAGCAGGTCGACGTGCGCCTGGTGCGCGGCCCGGGCCGCGGCGAGCCGGCCGTCGAGGCCCGGGTGCCGGGCCACGGTCGCGGCGATCCGGTCGAGCATGGCCTGCTCGTCGGCCAGAACGGTGGCGGCCAGCGCGACGTCCGGGTCGGTGTCCGGAGTCGTGGGGGTCGCGGCGGCGTCCTTGCGGGGCCGCCGGTCGATGCCGCTCGGCGTGCACCCGGTGACGACGACGGCTCCCACCGCTGCGGCCCCGCCGATCGCCGTACGCCGGGTCAGGGCGCTGCGCGCGGGGACGGGGGAGAGCACCGGAGGAGGGTATCCACTCAGCCGACGGTGAAGCTGACCAGGCGCCACTGCGCCCTCACGTAGCGCATCCGGACCACGAACGTCGCGCCCTGGTGCGCCGGGCTGGTGTTCCGGAAGGTGCCGTCGGTGGTGTAGGAGTCGCTGGCCGGGATGTCGACGGTCGCGCGTGCCATCCGGTCGCCACCCTGCGCGGCCAGCCGGACGCGCCGGACGGTGACGCCGGGGAAGTCGACCGTCCAGCCCTGCCGGCGCCGCGACGCGAGCTCGCGGGCCAGCGGTGCGCACCCGCCGCAGGCGTGGGCCGCCCGGGTCGCCACCAGCGGTCTGGCGTCGTCGGTCCGCAGCGCGTAGCCCCACAGGTCCATCACGTGCCGGGCGAACGCCTGCTGCCCCGCGGCCTTCCTGCTGCGCACCGCGCCCGGTGCGGCAGGTGCCGGCTGCACGACGGGGACCGGGTTCGGGGCGGCGCTCGAGGACGCCGCTGCGGGCGACGGCTGCGAGCCCGTCGCCGGCGGGGAGCCGTCGCTGCAGCCGGTGAGCAGCACCCCGGCGGAGAGCATCGCGGCGAGGGCGGGCCGGGGGGCGCGAGGCATGCCTGAGGCTACAACGCGGTCATCGGACAGCGGACGTGGTTGGCTAGGGTTGCCGCACCACAACAGCAGAGCAGGAAGGACGCCTCCCGTGAGCACCGACCAGACCCGGAGCCGGCTCGCCGAGGTGCTGACCGAGCCGCTCGCTGCGACCGGCCTGGACATCGAGGCGATCGAGCTCACTCCCGCCGGCAAGCGGCGCCTGCTCCGCGTGGCCGTCGACAAGGACGGCGGGGTCACCCTCGACGACATCGCCGAGGCGACCAGGGAGGTCTCCCGGGTCCTCGACGCCCCGGACGGCTCCGACGTGATGGGCGAGCAGCCCTACACCCTCGAGGTCACCTCGCCCGGCACCGACCGGCCGCTCACCCACCCCCGGCACTGGCGGCGCAACCAGGGCCGGCTCGTCAAGGTCACCCTCGCCGACGGCCGCACGGTGACCGGCCGGATCATCGAGAGCGACGACAGCCGCGCCGTGCTCGACGTCGACGGCAGCCGCGAGCAGGTCGGCTACGCGGACGTCACCAAGGCCAAGATCCAGATCGAGTTCAACCGGAAGGAGTCCTGACGTCATGGACATCGACATGACCATCCTGCGCTCGCTGGAGCGTGAGAAGGAGATCTCCTTCGACATCCTCGTCGAGGCCATCGAGCAGGCCCTGCTCACGGCGTACCACAAGTCGCCGGGCGCCCAGACCGACGCCCGCGTCGAGCTGGACCGCAAGAGCGGCCACGTCACGGTGTACGCCGCCGAGCTCGACGACGAGGGCCAGAAGGTGGGGGAGTACGACGACACCCCCGAGGGCTTCGGCCGGATCGCGGCGACGACCGCGAAGCAGATCATGCTGCAGCGGCTGCGGGACGCCGAGGACGACATCAAGTTCGGGGAGTTCTCCGGCAAGGAGGGCGACATCGTCTCCGGCGTGATCCAGCAGGGGCGCGACCCGCAGGACGTGATGGTCGACCTCGGCCGGCTCGAGGCGCTGCTGCCGGCCGGCGAGCGGGTGCCCGGCGAGCGCTACGTGCACGGCACCCGGATCCGCTGCCTGGTCATCTCGGTGCGCAAGGGCATGCGCGGCCCGCAGGTGATGCTGTCGCGCTCGCACCCGAACCTGGTCAAGAAGCTCTTCGCCCTCGAGGTGCCCGAGATCGCCGACGGCACGGTCGAGATCTGCGGTATCGCCCGGGAGGCCGGCCACCGCACGAAGATCGCGGTGCGGTCGACCGTGCCGGGGGTCAACGCGAAGGGCTCGTGCATCGGCCCGATGGGCCAGCGGGTCCGTGCGGTGATGAACGAGCTGCACGGCGAGAAGATCGACATCGTCGACTTCTCGGAGGACCCCGCCGAGATGGTCGGGCACGCCCTGTCCCCGGCGCGGGTCTCCAGCGTGCAGGTCGTCGACCTCGCCGCGCGCTCGGCACGCGTGGTGGTCCCCGACTACCAGCTCTCGCTCGCCATCGGCAAGGAGGGGCAGAACGCCCGGCTGGCCGCGCGGCTCACCGGGTGGCGGATCGACATCCGCTCCGACGAGGCCCCCGCCGAGCCGGCGATCGAGCCCGCCGTGCCGGTCGCGCCGCCGCTGCCGCGCCGGGCGCCCGCGGGCGCCGCGGAGGGTGCAGGCGACGGCACCGAGGAGGGCGGTGCCGCCGGCGCCTGAATGTCGGTTCGGCTCTCCGCCGCGCAGCCGCTAGACTGTACGGCGGTTCGTCCCCGCCATCCGAAAGCCTGTGCAGAC
>Ga0308175_100001900_pt1 | contig 14144 bp, 14 predicted proteins | sample PhyCR1_3_FD_203893 | JGI IMG/M metagenome (GOLD analysis project Ga0308175, IMG submission 203893) | Soil microbial communities from UC Gill Tract Community Farm, Albany, California, United States - DLSLS.C.R1 | ecosystem: Environmental > Terrestrial > Soil > Agricultural land | place: USA...
GGAGCCACAGGCCTGCCGCGGTCATGAGGCCGATGACGACCATGGCGATGACCTGGCCCTTGAGCCAGAGCCGCAGCGCACGCTCGGATTCATCCATCGCCTTCGCGACGACGCCGCGGCTCGACTCAGGCACCAGCTTGATCGCGCCGCTCCGGTAGAAGCTCGGCTCGGTGGAGAGGAAAATGCCGCCGAAAAAGACGATTAGGAAGTCGGCGACGCCGGTGCTCGCCGATGACAGCCAGGTGCCGAAACGCGAGACCAGATGCCCCCCGCTGGTGTGCAGCTGCGCCAGCCAGGTCTGCAGGGGCTGCGCCAGGCCGAACTGCGCGAGCCACTGGTCGATGCGCTGCAGCGCGGAGGGAAGCGTATCGGCGAGCGCGGTCGTCTGCGCTGCGATCTGCCGGCCAAGCAACCAGCCGACACCGGCGAGAAGTCCGACAAGCAGCAGCACAGCGACCAGCACTGCGACACGTTCGGGGATGCGCAGATAGTGCGTGAACGGCCGAGCAATGGCCCGAACGATCGTCGCGACGACGACCGCTCCGAACAACAACAGGATCACCGTCCTGAGCTGCCAAGCGATCAGCGCGAGGGCAGCGAGCCCGATGACGATCAGTGCGCGACGGACGAACTGCCCTTCGCTCTCGCCGAGCTTGGTTTTGCTAACGTCGTTCACCGACGCGGAAGCGCTCCGCGCCGATTACCGTTCCACCCTGGCTTACTGACCGCTTCCGGGCTCCGCCTGGGCGCGGTGCAGCTTGGCCGTGGTCGCGTCCGACATCAGGCCAGCGGCGGCGACCTGCATCTTGTTCTTGAGCCCGTAGATGACCGCCGGCTCGCCCTTCAGCATCGCCTTCCAGCCGACCTTCGCCACGTCGGCAGCATCGTCCTTTTTCGCCTGCCCGACCTTCGTGTCGTCGAGCTCGGCCCGGTGGAAGAACTCGGTCTCGGTCGCGCCCGGCTTCAGGCAGGTGACGGTGACGCCGCTCTCCTTGATCTCCTCGTTGAGCGCTGCCGAGAAGCTGTCGATGAACGCCTTCGAGCCGTTGTAGACCGCCTGGAACGTGCCCGCGAGGTGGCCGGCGATCGATCCGGTGATCAGGATCCTGCCCTCGCCGCGCTCCACCATTCGCTTCGCGATGGGTTGGACGAGCAGCAGCGTGCCGGTGATGTTGGTGTCGATGATGTGCCGCCACTCGTCCGCGCTCTGGTCGAGGAACCCGTGGCCGAGGCCGTGCCCCGCATTGGCGACGAGCACGTCGACCTGACGGCTGCCCACCACCGACAGGAGCTGGTCGATACCCTGCTGTGTAGCCAGATCGCCTTCGACCTCCCGCACGTCGACGCCGAGTTCCTTGAGTGCCGGCCCGGCCTCGACGAACGGCGTGTCGGCGGCGACGATCAGGTCGTACCCGTCCTCAGCAGCAAGCTTCGCGATCTCGAGGCCGATGCCGCTCGACGCGCCGGTGACGATCGCAAGCTTACGCGAGCTCATGGCTCAACTCCCTCTGTTCCTGCTTCGGCATGGCCATGTCGGTCTTCAGGACGATCTTGGTGTAGGTGTCCTGCTCATCGTGCCAGTGGCGATACATCTCGGCCGCCTGCTCTAGCGGCGCGTGGTGCGAGATGAGGAAGGTGGTGTCGATCTTCCCCTGCTCGATCTGCTCTAGCAGCGGCTTGAGATACCGATGCACGTGGGTCTGGCCCGTCTTCATGGTCAGGCCTTTCTCCATGAAGGCGCCGACCGGGAATTTGTCGGCGAAGCCGCCGTAGACGCCCGGCACCGACACACGGCCACCCTTGCGCACCGACAGCACGGCTTCGCGGAACGCATGGGCGCGGTCGGTCACCAGGAACGCCATGCTCTTCACCTGGTCGGCAATGTTGTCGATCGAGATGCCGTGCGCTTCCAGGCCGACAGCGTCGATCACGGCGTCGGGACCGATGCCGCCCGTCATCTCTGCGAGCGCCTCTCGGACGTCGACCTCGCGATAGTCGAGGATCTCGGCGCCGAGTTGCTTCGCGAGGCCGAGCCGCGTCTTGTAGTGATCGATTGCGATTACCCGATGGGCGCCCATCAGCAGCGCCGATTGGATGGCGAACAGGCCGACCGGGCCGCAACCCCACACCGCTACCGTGTCGCCGGGCTCAATCTCGCAATTCTCGGCGGCCATCCAGCCCGTGGGCAGGATGTCCGTCAGGAAAAGGACCTTGTCGTCCTCAAGGTGATCCGGGACGACCAAAGGCCCGACGTTGGAGAATGGGACGCGAACATATTCCGCCTGCCCGCCGGCATAACCGCCGGTGAGGTGCGAGTAGCCGAACACGCCGGCCATCGGATAACCGTACTGGGTCTCCGTCGCATCGGAGGTCTCGGGCGGGTTGGTGTTGTCGCAGCAGCTGAATTGCTGCTTCTGACAGAAGAAGCACTGACCGCAGGCTATGGGAAACGGCACGACCACGCGGTCGCCCTTGTTGAGAGTGCTCTCGGGCCCTGTCTCGACCACCTCGCCCATGAACTCGTGACCGAGGATGTCGCCGGCCCGCATGCCGGGGATGAATCCGTCGTAGAGGTGGAGGTCGGACCCGCAGATCGCGGTCGAGGTGACGCGCAGGATCGCGTCGTGCGGATTGACGATTTCAGGGTCGGGGACCGTGTCGACTCTGACGTCATGACGGCCATGCCAGGTGAGTGCGCGCATCGCTTGCTCGCTCCTTAAACTCGGGGCTGCGTGGGGGTTTCGGACTTGCGGGCGGACGGCGACGCGTTGGTCGCGACCTCACCCGTTTCCTGAAGCATCTTGAACCGGCGGAGATCGCGGCGGGCCTGCACGTTCGGCTCGCGTTGCAGGAGCTTGGCAATCGCCCGTCCGGGCAGCCCGGCGGGCGGCGTGTAGCGCATGGTCAGCCGGACGCCGGTGCCGCGGCCCGGTGCGATGTCGATGAACTGAACATGCCCTTCGGTTTCGATCTGCGAGTCCGGCTCGCTCTTCCAGCCGATGGCCTCACCCGGGCGATCCTCGGTGATGCGGGTAATCACTTCGACGCTTGAGCCGAGCGGCGCCTTGATCGTCCACTTGGAGCGGCCGTCACCGAGATCCTCGACGCCGTCGACATTCTCCATGAAGCTCGGGAACTTCGTGAAGTCGCGCCAGGCGCGGTACAGCTCTTCCTTGGGCTTATTGATGGTGACCGTTCGGCCGACGAGCCCTTCTTCGTAGCGCCCGGTCTTGCGTCGCCAGGTGTGGTCGGGCGCGTCACTGATGTTCTGGCCATCGTCGTGCACGTCGGCCGAGCGCCGCGCCAGCAGGAACCCGGCCGCGCCGACTGCGGCGACCGCAATCCCTGCGCCGATGAGCGCCCGGTTGTTGCTATTGCTGCTGGAGTTGCTGGGAGTGCTTCGCGAACTGTCGTTCGTGCCGCGCGAGCTGTCGTTACTGTCGTTCGAAACTGTCGATTGATCCGCCATGGAGGCCCTCCGTCGCGTTGCGGAGTCAAGCGGAACAGCAGGTGTTAAGTTCCTACGGCTGTGGCCAGTTTTCCAGGATTTCGACGAAACGGCTGAGCCACGCGTTGGTCTGGTGACCGTCGACGACGCGGTGGTCGATGGTGAGCGTCACATAGGCCATCGGCCGGACGAGGATGGCGTCCTGGCCGCCGATCTCCCGCACCACGACACGCTTCTCCAGCTTGCCGATGCCGAGGATTGCCGCCTGCCCCTGATGCAGGATGATCGGTGCAGCCAGCAGCGATCCTGACACACCGTGGTTGGAGATCGTGAAGCTGCCGCCGGACACGTCCGCGCGCTCTAGCTTCCCTTCCCGCGCGCGGCGGGTGAGGTCGTCGAGTCTGGCGCCGATCTGCTCGAGGGTGAGCGAGCCGGCATCCTTCACCACTGGGACGACCAACCCCTTCTCGCCGAGGGCAGTGCCCACGCCGATGTCGATCGTCGGCGAGATGGCAATCCGGTCCTTTTCCCAGCGGCCGTTGATTGCGGGAGCGACAGCCATCGCCTCTGCGGCGGCGCTCACGATGTAGGTCGTATAGCTGAGCTTCTGACCGCAAGCCGCGAGCGCAGCCTTGTGCGCCGCGACGGCGGAGAAGTCGGTCTCGAACACTGCCGTGACGTGCGGCGCCTCCGACACCGCGCGAACCATGTTCTCGGCAATAGTCATCCGCATCCGGTCGTGCGGAATGTCCTGCGGCGAGAACTGTCGCGGCTGGGCAGTGGCAGGCTCACCGACGCTAACGACCGTCGCGGAAGAGACCGCCCGGTCGACGTCCTCGCGCGTCACGCGGCCGTTGCGGCCGGTGCCTTCAATGCGTGAAGGGTCGATGCCGTGTTGAAGGCAGGCGCGGCGGACGGACGGGCTGAGGCGTGTCTCAGTGCCGTTCCCCGGCGCAGGCCGGGGTCCAGGAGCGCCGGGAGGCGCTGCTCCTGCAGTTGCTGTTGTCGAAGGCTGCGCCTCCTGGGCCCCCGCCTGCGCCGGGGAACCAGATGAAATCCGCGCCAGCAGCGCGCCGGGCACAGCCTCCGCATCGGTATCGAGCAGAATCTCCGCCAGCACCCCGGCGCCGGGGGATGGCACCTCCTGCGTCACCTTGTCGGTCTCGAGCTCGACCAGCGGATCGTTCTCCGCGACCGCATCGCCGACCTGTTTCAGCCAGGCGCGGACGACCGCCTTGGTGCCCTCCTGCTCGTCGGGAACGCGGACTTCGATCCAGTCAGAACCCCACCAGCCGTTCGATCTCGGCGCGGATGCTCGCCGGCGAGGGCAGCGCCCATTCCATCAGCTTCGGATGATGGGGACTCGGAATGTCCGGCATCGTCACTCGAGCGACGGGAGCATCGAGATCCAGGAAGGCTTCGTCAGCCACGACTGCCGCAATCTCCGCGCCGAAGCCGCCGGTGCGCAGGTCCTCGTGCACGATCAGGCAACGCCGGGTCCGCCGCACGCTTTCGAGCACCATCGTCTTGTCCCAGGGCACGAGCGTCCGCAGGTCGATCACGTCCGCGCTGAACCCCTCCGCCGCAGCCTCGCAGCGCGGCACCATCGCTCCCCAGGTCACGATCGTGATCTGATCGCCCTCGCGGGTTTTCTTCGCGCGCCCGAACGGCAGCACATACTCGTCCCCCGGCCAAGGCCGCCGCGCCCAGCTGTCGTCGAGCATCGCTCGATGTTCGAAGAAGAGCACCGGGTCGTTACCGCGCAGGCTCCCGCGAAGGAGGCCGACCGCATCCTCCGCGTTCGACGGGACCGCAACCTTCCAACCCGGATTGTGCACGAACTCGACCTCATTGGTCATCGAATGCCACGGGTCGCCGCATTTGAAGAACCCGCCAGGCACGCGCAGCACCATCGGCGCGGCAAAATGATTGTCGGTACGCCAGCGCATCGTCCCGCAATCGTGGATCTGCTCGGTCGCCGGCTCGGCATATTTGCGGAACTGGATCTCGGGCACCGGCATCAGGCCAGCGAGTGCCATGCCGACGGCGCGCCCGACGATACCCTCCTCGTTTAGGCTCGTGTCGAAGACGCGCTCGCGCCCGAACTTCTCCTGCAGGCCCAGGGTCACCGCATGGACGCCGCCCTTCGGCCCCACATCCTCGCCGAAGACGACCACGCGCGGGTTGGCCTCGAGTTCCTGGTCCAGCACGCGACGTATGGCGGTCACCATGTTGATGCGCTGGCCATCGGGCCGCGGCTCGTCGGTCGTGCAATCGAGGCTCAGCCCGGCACGTCCCCCGACCTGCTGCATTTCGCCTTCGAAGAAGACGTTGCTGGTGACCGTGTCCGGGGACGCGATGCCGCGCGCCTCGGCCTCGGCAACGGCGGCCTGGACCTGCCAGCCAGTTTCTCGTTCGAGGTCAGCCCATTGCTCGTCGCCGACTTGATAGCGGGCAACGTGCGACCTGAGCTTGGGCAGCGGATCGCGAGCCCACTCGGCCTGGACCTCGGCCTCGCTCTTGTACGCCTGCGTGTCCTGGAAGCTGTGCCCCTCCAGCCGCGGAACGGTCAGGCGCAGCAGGGCCGGTGCGCGCTCGGTGCGGACGTGGGCGACTGCATCCCGGATGAGCCCCGACGCCTCGACCGGATCGGTGCCGTCGCCGTTGAAGATCGTCAGCCCGGAAAAGCTGGCGAGGTTCGCCGCGATGTTCTTTCCCGGCGTCTGATATTCCGACGGAACGGAGATGCCGTAGCCATTGTCCTCGACGTAGATGAGCAACGGCAATTGTTGAGTCGTGGCAATGGTTAACGCAGACCAAAATCCACCCGTGGCGCAGCTAGCGTCCCCGCCGAGCACCAGCGCAATCGCGTCCGCCGGCCCGTCGTTCAGGATCTTCTGCTTGTAGTCGATCGCCTGCGCCCAGCCCGCCGCGGGCGTGTACTGCGCGCCGACCCCGCCGCTCATCGGCAGCGCATGCGCGCCGCCGGGATTCGGGTAGTTGAAGACGACACCGATATCGCGGCCGTCAGAATAACCGCCGGCCAAGCCCATGCCCGAGCCCAGGGCGTCGGCGAGCGGGACGCCGAGCGCCAGCAGCAGCGGCCGCGACCGGTAGTAACCGCACGCCGCGTCACCGTCCTTCAGCTGCAAGCCCAGCAGCACCTGCGCCATGTCATGGCCGCGCGCGCTGAACTGGTAGAGCACCTTCTTGGCCGGAACGAGCTCCTGCTCCTCGATCCGGTCCATCTCGCGGCTGGTCAGCACCAGCCTCGCAACCTCGCGCCAATCGACTTCGGTCATAACTCGGCCCGGATCGCGGTCAGCCATGGTCAGGCGTCGAGCGCGCCGACCACGGCGGCGATAAATCGGTCGATCTGGGCGTCGCCCATGCCGACCACGTTGAACCGCCCGCTCTCCGCCATGTAGATGGCGTCGTCCGAGCGAAGCTTCAGCACCTGCTCCGTCGAAAGCGGCAGCATCGAGAACATGCCGTATTGGCGCCCGATGAATGCGAGGCGCGGGTCGGCGCCGGCGATCCGCTGGCGCACGGCATTGATCCGCTCCCGCATGGCGGCGAGCTCGACCAGCCAGCGATCGCGCAGTTCCGGGTCGTCGAGGACGATACGGACAACCGCTGCACCATGATCGGGCGGCATCGACCACATCTCGCGCGAGATCTTGTAGACGTGCGCCATCGCCGTGGCGCTCGCTTCCGCCGAGCGGGTCTTGAACCAGAGCGATCCGACCCGGTCGCGATAGACGCTGAAATTCTTGTCGCAGCTCTGCGCGATCAGCACTTCGTCGCAGCTGTCGAGCATCAGCCGGACGCCGTAGGCATCCTCGTCCAGCCCGCGTCCGAAGCCTTGATAGGCAATGTCGACGAACGGGATGAGCCCACGGTCGACGACGACCCGGGCAATCTGCCGCCACTGGTCCTCGCTGAGATCTGCGCCCGTCGGATTGTGACAGCAGCCATGCACGAGGGCGATGTCGCCAGGCTCGGCGCCGGACAGCGCCTCGATCATGTCCTCGAAGCGGATCGCGCCCTGCCCGCGCTCGTAATAAGGATATTCGACCGGCTGTAGCCCCACCGCACGCACAATCGGCGGATGGTTGGGCCAAGTCGGTCCGCCGATGAAGACGCGCGCCGTCGGATTAGCCTGCGCAACCAGCTCGAACCCGAGCCGGAGCGCTCCGCATCCACCCGGCGTCTGCAGGCCGGCGATCCGGTCGTCCTTCGCATGGTCCCCGAGCAGGATCGGGCGCAGCAGCTCGGCATAGCGCTTGTCCCCGGCGCTCCCGAGATAGGCCTTCGTGGTCTGAGTTTCGCGAAGCCGCTTCTCGGCTTCCTTGACGACCTGAAGGATCGGCGTGTTGCCGGCCCCGTCGCGGAAGACTCCAACCCCGACGTCGATCTTGTTGGGGCGAGGATCGGCATTGACCATGCCGATGAGGGCAATCAGCGAATCGCTGGTCACGGCCGGCAGATCGGAAAGGCCACTCGGCATCGCGGTCGCTTGGGTCAGCATGGACGCGCGATTAGCCCACTCACGCGTCGTAATCCACAGCAACGCCGTCGCCGAGCGGGACGGACTGGCAGGTCAGCACGTAACCCGCCGCCACTTCCTCGTCGGTGAGGCCGTAGCGTGCCGCCATCTCGACCTTGCCGGTTGTTACCTTGGCCCGGCAGGTTGCGCAGACGCCCGCCTTGCAGGCGAACGGCGCCGGAAGTCCTGCGGCGCGCACGGAGTCGAGGATGTTGCCGGCCGTGAACGGCACCCGCCGCGTCCGTCCGTCGAGCGTTACGGCGACAGAGACACCTTCGGCCTGCGTCTGCAGCTGCTCGATCGCGGCCGAGAACGATCCGGCTGGCCGGTCGGCGGTGAAGCGCTCGATGTGGATTCGCTCCTTCGGCACGTTACGGTCGAGCAGCGCGCCTTCCGCCGCGTCCATCATCGGACCAGGTCCGCAAATGAACCAGCCATCCACTTCCGCCGCATCCGGTACAAGCGCGGGGATCGCCCCGTCCAGCCGCTCGCGGCTGAGCATGCCGTTGAAGAGGTCGATGTCCTGCTCTTCCTGGTCGAGGAAGTGGTAGATCTCCAGACGTCCGAGATTCTTGTCCTTCAGCGCGGCCAGCGCTTCGAGGAAGATCACCGAACTGCTGTCGCGATTGCCGTAGAAGAGCGTGAAGCGGCTGCGCGGCTCTTCGCGCAAGAGCGTCTTCATTAGCGACAGGACAGGCGTGATCCCGGAACCGCCGGCGATGCCGACAAGGTGGCGGGCGTTCGCGGGGTCAAACCCGGTGGTGAAGCTGCCGTGCGGCACCATCACCTCGAGCGTGTCGCCGGCATTCAACTGGTCGCCGACCCAGTTCGAGAACAAGCCGCCGCCGATCCGCTTCACGGTGACCATCCAGTCGGTCTCTGCGGGCGCGGTGCACAACGAGTAATTGCGTCGCACTTCTTCGCCGTTGATCGTGGCGCGGAGCGTCAGGTGCTGGCCTGCCCTGAAGGCGAACGCTCCCCGGAGCTCCTCGGGGACTTCGAAACGGATCGAATTGGCTTCGGCGGTCTCGGGAATGACCTCCGCGACCTTCAGCGCATGGAAGTGGACGCTCATTACCAGACGGCGTCGGGATAGGTGCGCGGCAAGAACTGCATGACGGCGAGCAGGTGGCCGAGATGCTCGCTGTGGTGGCCGGTTCGTCCGCCGAGGATCGGCCGTTGGTCCGCCGGTGCTTCGAGCTGCGCCTCGGCCAGCACGGCGGCTATCGCTGAACGATACTCATCCTCGAACTCGCGGGGGTCCGGTGCCAGCCCCGCGTCGATCGCGGACTGCAGGCTGCCGTCGACGTCGAACAGCTCAGGGACGAAGCGCCAGTTCCAGTCGAGCCCCTCGACCATTCGCCGCGTGCTCTCTTCGGTGCCGTCGCCAAGGCGCACCGTCCATTCGGACGCGATCTCACGGTGATAGGCAACTTCCTTGACGGCCTTGTGCGCGAAGTCGCGGAGGAACTGGTCGCTCGATTGCGTCAGCCGCTGCAGGAACATGTGCTGCCACGTCGTGTAGAGCAGGTGGCGCGCGATCGTCTGCGCGAAGTCGCCGTTCGGCTGCTCCACCAGCAGGCAGTTGCGAAAGTCGAGCACGTCGCGATGAAAGGCGAGCTGGTCGCCATCACCCGCGTCGTTGAGCAACAAGGTCGCCTGGCCGATCAGGTCCAGCGCGAGATTGGCCAGGCTGATGTCGACCTCGAGCACCGGCCCATGCCCGCACCACTCACTGACCCTCTGGCCGAGAACCAGCGCATCATCTCCGATGCGGAGCAGAAGCTCGCGGCGCACGGGGTCGTGATGCTCGACGGCGTTCGGATCGAAGGCCCCGTGCGACCGCAGCTTCGCGGCGACGGCCTCGTCCTCGGGCCGGATGGGGGGAAGGCTGGGCATCAACCGTTCCCCTGCGAAGGCAGGGGCCCAGCCCGCAGCAAGAGTCTGGGCTCCTGCCTTCGCAGGAGCACAGTCAGCATCATATGTGCTTCACCTCGTCCGGGATCTCGTAGAAGGTCGGATGCCGGTAGATCTTGCTCTCGGCCGGCTCGAACAGCTCGCCGGCTTCGTCAGGGTCGCTCGCGACGATCTCCGCCGACGGCACCACCCACAGGCTCACCCCTTCGAGGCGTCGCGTGTACGTGTCCCGCGCGTGCCGAAGCGCGAGCTCCGCGTCAGGAGCATGAACGCTGCCAACATGGCGATGCGAAAGGCCGCCCTTGGCACGGACGAAGACTTCCCAGAGTGGCCAGTCACCGCTCACGCCGCCTTCCTCGCGCGGCGCTTGGCTTCATGTGCGTCAGCAGCCTCGCGGACCCAGGCGCCGTTCTCCCACGCATCGCGGCGAGCCTTCATCCGCTCCTTCGCGACCGGCCCTTCGCCGCGCACGACGGCGTAGAACTCTTCCCAGTCGACTACACCGAAGTCGTAGCCACCCTTCGCCTCGTTCCACTTGAGATCGGCGTCCGGAACGGTGAGCCCGAGGAACTCGGCCTGCGGCACGGTGATGTCGACGAACTTCTGGCGAAGCTCGTCATTGGTCTCGCGCTTGATCCGCCAGCGCATCGACTGCGCCGTGTTCGGAGAATTCTCGTCCGGCGGGCCGAACATCATCAGGCTCGGCCACCACCAGCGATTGAGCGCGTCCTGCGCCATGCGCTTCTGCTCCGCAGTGCCGTTCGCCAGGGCAATCATGATCTCGTAGCCCTGGCGCTGGTGGAAGCTCTCTTCCTTGCACACGCGCACCATCGCCCGCGCATAAGGCCCGTATGACGTCCGCTGCAGCGGCACCTGGTTCATGATCGCCGCGCCGTCGACCAGCCAGCCGATCGCGCCGATGTCCGCCCAGGTCAGCGTCGGATAATTGAAGATGGTCGAATATTTGGCCTTCCCCGAGTGCAGCGCCTCGATCATCTGCTCGCGGCTCGTGCCGAGCGTCTCGGCCGCGCAGTAGAGGTAAAGCCCGTGCCCGGCCTCGTCCTGCACCTTCGCCAGCAGGATTGCCTTGCGCCGAAGCGACGGCGCGCGCGTGATCCAATTGCCCTCGGGCAACATGCCGACAATCTCGCTATGCGCGTGCTGCGAAATCTGCCGCGTCAGCGTCCGCCGGTAGGCCTCCGGCATCCAATCCTTCGGCTCGATGAATTCATCCGCCGCAACCCGCGCCTCGAAGGCTTCGAGCAGCTTCGGGTCCTCGAGATTCTCGATCTTCGCCGTCTTCTGGAGCTCGGTGGTGTACATGGGTCGCGATGTAGTCCGTCAGCGCTAAACGTTCAAATCTCGACGGCTACCCCACCGAGCGTCCGCGAATAGCCGGTAAACTCGGCAATGCTGCGCCCGTCCGCCGTCCGCACCGCAACGCGAGTGACGCCGGCGCGGCCCTCGTGTGCGACCTCCTGACCCTCGGCGATCAGCGTCTCGCCCACGTTGACCTTGTCGAGGAACACGATCGAAGCTTGGGCTGCCACACTCGCGTGATTGGCGCCGTTGCAGATGTAAGCAAAGGCAGTGTCGGCAAGCGCGAAGATCATGCCGCCATGCGCGATCCCGTGGCTGTTGAGCATATCGGGCCGCACGACCATGGACACGCGCGCATAATCCTCCCGCGCCTCCTCGATCGTGATGCCCCAGGCGGGTCCGGTCCCTTCCGCGGAAAGCATCGCGTGCGCGACCTTCCTCGCCAGTTCGTCTGCGCCCATCGCCGTCCCTCCCTCAGCCTGAACTTGTTTCAGGGTCCATTTTCGTGAAGGGCAGTGCTGCCATCAGAATGGATGCTGAAACAAGTTCAGCATGACGCCCTGGAGTGCGCATGTCCTACGAGACCATCGACTTCGAACCGGGCGACGTAGCTCGCATAACACTGAACCGCCCTGACAGGCTCAACAGCTTCACAGTGCGGATGCATGAGGAACTGCGCGACGCCCTGGCGAACCTCGGAGAGGCGCGCGTCGTCGTGCTCACCGGCGCGGGCCGCGGCTTCTGCGCCGGCCAGGACCTCAACGACCGTGCCGTCGCGCCCGGCGAAGCGGTCGACCTGGGCGTGACAGTGGAAGGTTATTGGAACCCGCTGATCCGCACGCTGACCTCGCTACCCCAGCCCGTCATCGCCCGCGTGAACGGCGTCGCTGCGGGCGCCGGCGCAAACATCGCGCTCGCCTGCGACATCGTCGTCGCGGCCAAGTCCGCCAAGTTCATCCAGAGTTTCTCGGCGATCGGGCTGATCCCGGACAGCGGGGGAACCTGGGCGCTTCCCCGTCTCGTCGGCCAGGCCCGCGCGCTCGGCCTCGCGCTCACAGGCGAGCCGCTCACCGCGGAGAAAGCCGCCGATTGGGGCCTCATCTGGAAAACCGTCGACGATGGTGCCCTCGACGCGGAGGTCAATGGAATTGCCGACAAGCTGGCATCTCTCCCGCCGCTCGGCCTCGCCGCGATCAAGGAGATGATCCGCTCGAGCTGGCAGCACAGCCTCGACGAGGAGCTGGAGCGGCAGGCCGGCGCCATGCGGCGCCTCGGCTTCAGTGAGGACTATCGCGAAGGCGTCGCCGCCTTCCTCGAGAAACGGAAGCCGACCTTCACCGGCCGCTAACGGCTGCAACTCTCCTGCCGCATGGTTCGTTACGAGGAGCGAACAACGACAACAGGAGGCAAACAGTGCTTGGCACGATCCTCATCATTCTTCTCATCCTGCTGCTCATCGGCGCGGTGCCGCGCTGGGGCTACAACCGCGGCTGGGGCTATGGCCCGTCCGGACTGCTCGGGATCATCCTGATCATCGTCGTGATCCTGCTGCTGATGGGCCGCATCTAGCCGGCGGCACCAGCCCGTTCCGCGAAGTTCCAGGCGGCACCTGCGAGCATCGGCACGCGCTTGGCCATTTCGGCCGCCTTCGCGTGGCTCGCGGTGCCGTCGATCACGCGCTTCTTGATGCCCTGAACGATCCCCGCGAGCCGGAAGAGGTTGTAGGCGAAGTACCAGTCGAGCTTGCCCGCGACCGGCACGCTCGATCGCTCTCCGTAGCGAACGATGATCTCGTCCAGGGTGGGAATGCCGAGCGCCTGAAGGTCGAGGCCCGCCAGGCCCGCCGTCCCATCGGCCGGCATCGCCCATTGCATCGCGAGATAGGAGAAGTCGGCAAGCGGATCGCCGAGCGTCGCCAGCTCCCAGTCCAGCACCGCAGTGAGCGTTCCGTCGCCACCGTAGACGACATTGTCGATGCGATAATCGCCGTGCACGATCGACGTGCGTGACTGCTCGGGCAGGGTCTCGGGCAGGAACGCGATCAGCCGCTCCATCTCCGGGATATAATCCGTCTGCGAGTCCCGGTACTGCCGCGTCCACCGCGCCACCTGCCGTTCGAAATAGTTGCCCGGCTTGCCGAAATCGGCGAGGTCCGCCGCCGCGGGGTCGATGCAGTGAAGCTCGGCAAGCGTGTCGATCAGTTGCTCATACATCCGCCGCCGCGTCGCCGGGTCAAAGTCGGGCAGCGCGCCATTCGCGTAAGGACGCCCCCTCGCGAGCTCCATCACGTAGAATTGTGCGCCGATGACGTCCGGATCGCCGCAGAGGGCGAACGGCTCCGGCACCGGAAAGCCGAGCGGGTGGAGCGCAGCCAGCAACCGGTACTCGCGATCGACCGCATGCGCTGACGGCAGCAGCGGCCCGAATGGCTTGCGCCGCAGGACATACTCACCTGAAGCCGTGCTGATCTTGTAGGTCGGGTTGGACTGGCCTGACGGAAACTTGGTCAGCGTGAACGGCCCGCTGAACCCCTCGACATAAGCTTCGAGCCACGCTCCGAGCGCGGCTTCATCCACGCCCTGGTCGTTCATCGATACTTCTTGAACTCCAGCCGGGCGATCGCGCGGCGGTGCACTTCGTCCGGCCCATCCGCCAGCCGCAGCGTACGGATCGAGGCATAGGCCCGCGCCAGCCCCGCATCCTCCGACACGCCCGCGGCGCCGAACGCCTGGATGGCATCATCGATGATCTTCAGCGCCATGATCGGCGCCGCGACCTTGATCATCGCGATCTCTCCCTGCGCAGCCTTGTTGCCCGCGCGGTCCATCATGTCGGCGGCCTTTAGGCACAGGAGCCGAGTCATTTCGATGTCGATGCGCGCATCGGCGATCCGCTCTTCCCACACGCCCT
>Ga0308175_100001901_pt1 | contig 14138 bp, 12 predicted proteins | sample PhyCR1_3_FD_203893 | JGI IMG/M metagenome (GOLD analysis project Ga0308175, IMG submission 203893) | Soil microbial communities from UC Gill Tract Community Farm, Albany, California, United States - DLSLS.C.R1 | ecosystem: Environmental > Terrestrial > Soil > Agricultural land | place: USA...
GGTCGCGTCGACCTTCCCCGATTCCACCGCCTTCAGGCGGGTGTCGACGTTGCCGCGGAGCATCACGATCTTAAGGTCGGGCCGAAGCCGCAGCAGCTGGGCCTTCCGGCGCGGCGAGGAGGTACCGACGACCGCGCCCTTTTTCAGCTCGTCGATCGAAGCCGCGCCGACGATGCGGTCGCGGACGTCGCCGCGTGGGCGAACCGCCGCAATATGGATTTCCTTCGGGCGGATGCTTTCGACGTCCTTCATCGAATGGACGCAGAAATCCACTTCCTCTTCGAGCAGCGCGCGGTCGAGCTCCTTGGTCCAGAGGCCCTTGCCGCCGATCTCGGCAAGCGGCCGGTCCTGGACCTTGTCGCCGGTCGTCTTGATCTCGACGACCTGGACCCAGCCGTCGGGCCAGCGCTGAGCGGTCTCGATTGCCGCCGCTACCTTGCGCGCCTGCGCGAGGGCGAGCGCCGATCCGCGAGTCCCAAGGCGAAGTCCCTGCATGTGCGCACCCCTAGTGCATCGCGCCGCCTTCAGGCAAAGGCGCAGGCACAATGGCTTTGATCCTCGGCCTCGAATCCTCCTGCGACGATACAAGCGCCGCGCTGGTAACGAGCGACCGGCGAATTCTGGCGCAGGCGGTGGTCGGGCAGAACCAGGCGCACCAACCCTATGGCGGCGTGGTCCCGGAGATCGCGGCGCGTGCCCATGTCGAGATCCTGCCCGCGCTGGTCGAGCAGGTGCTGGGCGAGGCCAAGGTAGCCGTGGCCGATGTCGATGCCGTTGCCGCGACGGCCGGGCCCGGATTGATTGGCGGCGTGATGGTCGCCCTGCTCGCCGGGAAAGGCCTTGCCCTGGCCACCGGCAAGCCGCTGATTGCGGTCAATCATCTGGAAGGGCACGCGCTCAGCCCGCGCCTCGTCGACCCGGACCTTGGCTTCCCATATCTGCTGCTGCTTGTCTCCGGGGGCCACTGCCAGTTGCTCGAAGTGCGCGGAGTCGGCGATTATCGCCGCCTAGCGACGACGATCGACGATGCGGCGGGAGAGGCGTTCGACAAGGCGGCCAAGCTTCTTGGCCTCCCGTATCCTGGCGGACCAGCTATCGAGGAATTGGCCAAGAACGGCGATCCCGCCGCGGTACCGCTTCCGCGCCCGCTGGTCGGATCGGGCGAACCTCATTTCTCGTTCGCGGGCCTCAAGAGCGCGGTCCAGCGCGCCGTCGCGTCCGGCAGCTACAGCCCCGAGGACATTGCAGCGAGCTTCCAGCAGGCCGTGGTCGATTGCCTCGTCGACCGCACCCACCTCGCTCTTGGAAGCACCGATGCTCCAGCGCTCGTGGTGGCAGGTGGAGTCGCGGCGAACAAGGCGATCCGCTCGGCGCTTGCCGAACTCGCCGAGAGCGAAGGCCGCGGCTTCAGCGTGCCCCCGGCGTGGCTATGTACCGACAATGCCGCGATGATCGCGTGGGCCGGCGTCGAGCGCTTCACTCAAGGGCTCACCGATGAACTCGACGTTCCGGCGCGCGCGCGCTGGCCGCTCGACGAAAGCGCCGAGAAAGTGCGCGGCGCGGGCGTCAAGGCATGAAGCTCGCGATTATAGGCGGCGGCGCATGGGGGACGGCGCTTGCGCGGGTCGCAGCCCAGGGCGGGCGCGAGACTCTATTGTGGGCGCTCGAGGAAGACGTCGTCTCGGCGGTCAACCGGCTCCACGAGAACCCAGTCTATCTCGAGGGACTGAAGCTCGACCCGGCCATTCGCGCGACCGGCAATTTCTCGGAGCTCGCCGATTGCGATGCCTGGATCGTGGCAACCCCGGCGCAACACATGCGTCCCGTGCTCGAACGGATGCCATGCGCCGAAATGCCGCTCGTTCTGTGCTCGAAGGGCATCGAGGAAAGCACGGGCGCCCTGCTTCACGAGGTAGCGCGCGCGGTTTGCCCGACCTCGCCCGTGGCCGTCCTGTCCGGCCCGACCTTCGCTCACGAGGTCGCGAGGGGTCTGCCGACCGCGGTGACTCTCGCCGCGGAGGACATGAGTCTTGCCGAAACGCTGCGCGACCGAATCGCTCAGCCCACCTTTCGGATCTACGTCTCGGACGATCTTGCGGGCGCCGAAATCGGCGGCGCGGTAAAGAACGTGCTCGCGATCGCCTGTGGTGTGGTCGAGGGCAAAGGACTCGGCCAGAATGCCCGTGCGGCGCTCATCGGCCGCGGTTTCGCCGAAATGACCCGTTTCGGCCTCGCTTATGGGGCGAAGCGCGAGACTCTCGCGGGCTTATCCGGCCTCGGCGATCTCGTGCTCACCTGCTCTTCGACCAGTTCGCGCAATTATTCGCTCGGTGTCGGGATCGGCCAGGGCCGTCCCGCATCCGAGCTATTGTCGAACCGAAAGACCGTCGCCGAGGGAGCTTTCACCGCGCCAGTGCTCGCGCGGTTGGCGAAGGAGAGAGGCGTCGACATGCCTATCGTCGATGCGGTCGATGCGCTGATCGCGGGCCGCGCCAACGTGGATCAGGTGCTGGATGCGCTACTTTCAAGGCCCGCGCGCGCCGAGGGCGTTTAGAAATCGACCGCGATTCCTTTCTTCTCCCAATCGCCGTAGCGCGTCGGGTCAAGCCGGGTCTCTTCGCCGGCGGGCGGCTCCTGCCCCTTGGGCGGCTCCGGCGCGGGCACCGGCGGAGAGGGGCTGAGATGCGCCGGCGGATCGAGATGTTTCGGCCGTTTCATGACGCCAAGATGGCGAGCGGGATTGCCGATGCCAAGCGTTGAGGGAGTCGGCGCGCGGCGGGCAGCGCTGCAAATACTCGACGCCGTTCTTCGCCGCGGGCAAACGATCGAAGCCGCCGCGGGGCACGAGCAGAGATTGTCCCCGTCCGACCATTCGCTCGCGATCGCCATCGCCGGGGAAGCGCTGCGCCGGCTCCCTGACCTCGACGCATTGATCGACAGCGCTACTCGGCAGCGCCTTCCCGACGACAGCAAGGCGCGGATGGTCCTTCGCCTCGCCCTCGCGCAGAAGATCGGCCTCGGAACGCCGGATCATGCGCTCGTCGCGACCGCGCTCCCCCTGGTCGATGGAGGACCGCGGCGCCTGGTCCACGGGGTGCTAGGGACCTTGCTTCGTCGAGGCTTGCCGCCAGGCGATGCGCCGCGCCTTCCCGTGGAAGTGGAGGAGCGCTGGCGCTCCGCATGGAGCGACGAGGTGGTCGAAGCGGCCCGCCGCCAGATCGCCAAGCGCCCGCCGCTCGATTTGAGCTTCGCCGACGATGAGGAATCGCAGACCTATGCCATCGAACATGGCGGGACATCGCTTGCGCCCCGCCATGTGCGGCTGGAAAGCGCATCGGTCACGGGCCTGGCGGGCTACAATAGTGGCCGTTGGTGGGTGCAGGACCTTGGTGCATCATTGCCTGCACGCCTTATGCCGCCGGAGGCTAAGGATGTGCTCGACCTTTGCGCGGCTCCCGGAGGCAAGACCATGCAGCTCGCCGCGGCTGGGCACAGCGTTACTGCCGTTGATTCGTCGAAAAGTCGCCTGAGACGACTGCGCGAGAATCTAGACCGGACGCATCTCCAGGCAAAGCTGATCGAGGCCGATGTGCTGGAATGGCGGCCCGACCGCGACTTCGATGCGATCCTGATCGACGCCCCCTGCTCTGCCACCGGTACTTTCCGGCGCCACCCGGAAGTGCTTTACCGCGCGCGTCCAAAGATCATCGCCGACAATGCCGAACTGCAGCGCAGGCTTCTTGCTCGTGCGGCAAAATGGCTGCGACCGGCCGGCTCGCTTGTTTACTCGGTTTGCTCGCTAGAACCGCAGGAGGGCGAGGAGATGATCGACCGGTTCCTGGCCGACCCCAGCGATCTGGAGCTGGACCTTTCGAGCGATCTCCCGAAATTCGTCCGTCCGACAGAACGCGGTTTCGCCCGCATCCTCCCCGGCTTGCTCGAAGCCGAAGGCGGGCTCGACGGCTTCTTCATCGCGCGGCTTGTCCGGCGCGGTTAATCCCGTCTAATCGGCTCCATGGATCAAACGCCCTCTGGCCCGCTCATCGCTCCTTCGATCCTCTCCGCCGATTTCGCGAAGCTCGGCGAGGAAGTCCGAGCGGTCGATCACGCCGGCGCCGACTGGATCCACATCGACGTGATGGACGGGCATTTCGTGCCGAACCTGACGATCGGACCCGGCGTCGTGAAGGCGCTCCGCCCGCACACGAAAAAGCCGTTCGACGTCCATTTGATGATTTCGCCGGTCGACTTGTTCCTCGATGCCTTTGCCGAGGCGGGGGCCGACACGATCACCGTTCATCCTGAAGCGGGCCCGCATCTTCACCGCACCGTGCAGCATGTGAAGTCGCTGGGAAAGAAGGCGGGCGTATCGCTTAATCCAGCAACTCCGCCCGACGCGCTCGACTATGTCCTCGACCAGCTCGATCTCGTCCTCGTGATGAGCGTCAATCCAGGCTTCGGCGGACAGAAGTTCATCTCGAGCCAGCTCAAGAAGATCGAGGCAATCGCCGGCACAATCGCCGCGCGCGGGCTCGACATCCAGTTGGAGGTCGATGGTGGAATCGACCCTGAGACGGCCCGATTGGCCATCGACGCCGGAGCGACGGCGCTCGTCGCCGGCACCGCCGTGTTTCGCGGCGGGCCCTCCGCCTACGCCGACAACATCAAGGCGCTTCGAGGCTCCGCGTGAGCGGCTCGGCCGCCGAGCGCGCCGTCGTCACAAAGCTGGCTCGCGGCTCGTTCCTGTCCCGGCTGAAAAGCGGCAAGCAACCGCTGAAGCTCGTCGCCGTGCCGCGAGACCATGTCCACGGCGACCGGCAGCGCGGCGAAGCCTTGCTTTCAGGGCAGTTTACCGTTGGCAGCCAAACCATTCCGCTGAAAGAGCTCGACTTCGCGGTCGTCGGTGCAAGCGGAGCTTTGGCCAGGCAATTGCAGGGCTTCTCCTGGCTACGCGATCTCTCGGCTGCCGCTGCCCGTGAAAAGGGCGCGCGGCTGGCGGAAGCGATCGTGGGCCGCTGGCTACTCGCGCATGGCACCAAGGTTGATGAGGCGTGGGCGTCCAGTCTCTGGGGCGAACGCATCCTCTTCTGGACCGCTTATGCGCCGTACATCCTGTCGAGCGGCGACAGCGGCTATCGCTCGGCCCTTCTCAACACCCTTGCTCGCGGCGCACGTCATCTTGACGGCAACGCCGATAAGGCCGTCGCCGGCCTCGACCGGGTCACCGCCTGGTGCGGCGTCGTCGCGGCCGGGCTGCTCGTGCAGGGCGGCGTTCCGCGGGTCGCTCGCGGCGAAGCGGGTCTCGCGCGCGCTCTTTCCACCGCGCAGTTCGACGATGGCGGGCTCGTTAGCCGTTCGCCATTCGAGCAGGCACTTCTTGTCGATCGTCTGGGAATGCTCCGGGCCTGCTATCTCGCGGCAAAGCAAACAATCCCCGACGGCATCGAGGCTGCGGGCCAGGCGTCGCTGGCGGCCCTTCATGGCGTCACAATGGGCGACGGCGCGCTGTCGAGCTGGCAAGGATGCGGACCCGGCGAGGCGGCGCGGCTCACTGCGCTAATCGAGGGCTGCGGCCTTCGCGCGCGACCGCTTCGGCAGGCGCGCGGCTGGGGCTATCAGCGGATGTCGGCGCTGGGGACTGTGATCGTGGTCGACGCCGCGCCGCCTCCGCCACCGAAGATCATCGATCAGGGCTCTGCCTCCACGCTCGCCTTCGAGCTGTCGGACGGAGGGCAGCGGCTGGTCGTCAATTGCGGGGGGCCGGGCCCCCTGCCGACCGACCTGTCCGAAGAACTGTTGGAGGGTCTCCGGACGACGGCGGCCCACAGCACGCTCATCCTAGCAGACACCAACTCTACCAACATTCTCGCCGATGGCTCGCTCGGCAAAGGCGTCGAGGACGTCGCCATCGATCGCACCGAAGACAATGATTCGAGCCGGCTCGAAGCCAGCCACGACGGCTATGTCCGTACCTTCGGCCTGATTCACAAACGCAGCCTCCTCCTCGGCAACGACGGGAAAGAGCTGCGCGGCTCCGACCAGCTTTCGGCCAAGGGCCGGAAGAAGATTCGCGAATCGGCGGCTTATGCGGTGCGCTTCCACCTCGCGCCGGGTATGGAAGCGACGATCACCGCCGACGGAATGGGCGCGATCCTTCGTTCGAAAGGTGCGCCGCCGTGGAATTTTCGCTGTCGTGGCGGCAACCTCGCGACGGAGGAGAGCCTGTGGATCGACGGACGCGGCGAGCCGCGGCGAACGACTCAGCTTGTCATCGTCGGGGAAGTGTCGGCATTGGGCGGCGAAATCGGCTGGCAGTTCCGACGCGCCAGCTAATCAAGAAGGATATTTATGACGGACGTGGTTCCCGTTCGCCGGGCATTGATCTCGCTTTCGGACAAGACAGGCCTCGCCGAGCTGGCTGCGGGCCTCGCGCGGCACGGGGCGGAAATTGTCTCGACGGGAGGCACCGCGGCGAAACTGCGGGAAGCCGGTGTCGACGTCCGCGACATCTCCGACCTCACCGGCTTTCCCGAAATGATGGACGGGCGAGTGAAGACGCTTCACCCGAAGGTCCACGGCGGCCTCCTCGGCGTTCGCGATAACCCCGAACATGCCGCGGCGATGGACGAGCATCAGATCGCGCCGATCGATCTTGTCATCGTCAATCTCTACCCCTTCCTCAACACCGTGATGAGCGGAGCCGATCGCGATACGATCATCGAAAATATCGACATCGGCGGCCCGTCGATGGTGCGTTCGGCAGCCAAGAACCACGCGCATGTCGCAATCGTTACCGATCCTGCCGATTACTCGAGGCTGCTCGAGCAACTCGATACCAACGGAGGCACAAGTCTCGAATTCCGCAAGAAGCTTGCGGCCAAAGCGTACGCGCTGACCGCGGCTTACGATTCGACCATCTCACAATGGTTCGCTTTCGCCGATCAGGGCGAACGCTGGCCCGAGACCTGGACGCGTGCGAGCAAGCTCAAGATGCCGCTTCGTTATGGCGAGAATCCCCACCAGCAGGCTGCGCTCTATGAGCCTATCGGCCCTCATGCGCGCGGAATTGCCCAGGCCGAGCAGGTCCAAGGCAAGGAGCTCAGCTATAACAACCTCAACGACGCCAATGCCGCGCTTGAGCTCGTTTCGGAGTTTCGCAACGGCGACCCGACCGTCGTCATCGTCAAGCATGCCAATCCCTGTGGCGTCGCCACGCGCGGCAACCTCCTCGATGCCTGGAAAGAAGCGCTCGCGTGCGACAGCGTTTCTGCATTCGGCGGAATCGTTGCGACGAACCGACCACTCGACGCGCAAACTGCCGCAGCGATCACCGAGATTTTTACCGAAGTGGTTGTGGCTCCCGATGCCGACGACGAGGCGAAGGCGATCTTCGCCAAGAAGAAGAACCTGCGGTTGCTGCTGACCGGCGAACTTCCCGATCCGTCCCGGCCAGGCCAGAATATCGCCGTGATTACGGGCGGCATCCTGGTCCAGGATCGCGACAACGGAATGGTCACGCGCGATCAGATGAAATGCGTGACCAAGCGCCAGCCGACGGAGCAGGAGCTAAGCGATTGCCTGTTCGCCTGGACCGTCGCCAAGCACGTGAAATCGAACGCAATCGTCTATGCCAAAAACGGTGCCACCGCCGGAATCGGCGCCGGCCAGATGAACCGCCGCGACAGCGCGCGGATTGCCGCCATCCGCGCGCAAGAAGCAGCCGAAGCCAACGGCTGGCCCGAGCCGCGCACGGTCGGCTCGGCCGTCGCGTCGGACGCGTTCTTCCCCTTCGCCGATGGTCTACTCGCAGCTGCCGAGGCCGGCGCAATCGCGGTGATCCAGCCGGGTGGCTCCATCCGCGACGAAGAAGTCATCGCGGCCGCCGATGAAGCAGGCCTCGCCATGCTGTTCACCGGAATGCGGCACTTCCGCCACTAGACGACGTCGTCGGCCCTTTGATTGTCGGCTAGGGCAGCGTCTTCGGCCTCACGCAGGTCGCGCACTTCCGATTTCCGCATCCGGAAAAGTTCGCGATCCTCCGGCCCGAACCCCTTGGTCCACAGCACGGCCCCAAAGGCGACGAGGATCGCCGGAACGCCGAGGAACAGCTGCCACGCTTCCGGCAGCAGCAGGCGGATCAGGCCTCCTATCGCGATTCCGGCCCCCGTCGCCCAGGCAAGGTCCCAGCGCCAGCCTGACACGCGCTCGCCCAACTGGCGGCACAGCAGCCGCGACTTGGCGATCGATGCAAAGGCCAGCGCTACGCAAAGGCCGATAGCAGGCCCCGTCGCCTGGAACGCCAGCGGCAGCCCCTCGCTCTTCATCAGCAGGATCAGCGCGGCGGCCAGTCCTGCCTCGAGCGCCAGCATGATCAGGCTCAGCATCATGTTCCGCTTGCGCGCGAGATAGATCAGCGCCGCCTCGCTGACGAAGGCCGTCGCGGCGATGACCTCGGCGGCCAGCAGGAATCCGAGCATCGCGGTGCCGCCGGTGAAGGCCGATCCGACGAGCCCCATGACCGCGCGGCCGGGAATCCCGAGTGCAAGCGCGATCCCGAGCTGCGCGGCGATGATCCAGTAGGTGACCTGGCGCACCTGCTTCGCCACAGAGGCGCGATCCCCGACGGCGATCCGTCGCACGATCACCGGGCCCAGGACCGGCTCGAAGCTCGTCTTCAGCTTGGCCGGCAAGGTCGCGACCTGTTGTGCAGCGTAATAAATGCCGACGAGGCTCGCCGGGAGCAATGCGCCAAGGACGGCAAGGTCGATTCGGCGCGATGCCCATTCGACGGCGTCTGCGGCGGCGACCGGCACATTGCGCCACGCATTGGCCCACGCGGTCGAAAGGTCCGGTGCCCAGCCCCGCGGCACGCCGTAGCATTTCAGAAGCGGGATCAGCGCCGCGACCAGCGCCGCGACCATCGACAGGACGTAAGCGATGATCAGTCCGTCGCCGCGGCTGACCATGATCGGAACGAACGACAGGGCGAATGCCGCGATGCTGATCACCCACGGCTGGACGATCGAGCGCGCCCGAACCGTCGATCCCACGTCATTGTGATAGGCGAGCGCCGCCAGCGCGATGTCGGTCCAGGAGATTGCGAGAACCGTGATCGCCAGCAGCCGATCGAGGCCGCCCACCGGCGTCGTCGGATACATCGCTTTCGGAAAGACGATCAGGATCGCCATCCCGATTGCCGATCCGATCGCCGCGACCAATAAAGCGTCGGCGACGATCCACGCCTGCGGCTTCTTTCCGTCCGCAAGCAGCTGCGCCAGCCCACGCCTCAGTCCCAGGGCGGCGATCTGCGCCGCGAACTCGACCGTCAGGACCGCATAAGCGAAGCGGCCGAGCGCGGCCGGGCCATAGATTCGGCCGCCGATGAACAGGAACGGGACCATCCCCGCCAGCCGAAGGACGAAACCGAAGACGTTGAGCCGTCCGCCCCTGGCGAGGGTCGCCATGTCCGCGTCGGGCGCCGCAGCCGCGCCGGCGCCTTCATCGTCTAATGTGCTTCTCCCCAATGCGGCCCCCAGCCCACCTCGACGTCGAGTGGCACGTCGAGCTTCATCGCAGGTTCGGCGGCATTTGCCATCACCTGCTTGATGACGGCCGCCGCTTCCTCTTCGCGCCCGTCAGGCACTTCGAATACCAGCTCGTCATGGACCTGCAGGAGCATCTTCACGCCATCGAGCCCGTTGGCCGCGAGCGCATCGTCCATCCGCGCCATCGCGCGCTTGATGAGGTCGGCACTCGTCCCCTGGATCGGAGCGTTGATCGCCGCGCGCTCCGCTCCCGCGCGGATCGACGGATTGGGCGACCGGATGTTCGGCTCGAAATGCGTCTTGCGCCCGAACAGGGTCTTGGTGAAGCCGTGCTCGCGAGCGAACGCCAGCGTGCTGTGCATGAAGGCACGGATGCCTGGGAACCGCTCGAAATAGCGGTCGATGATCGCTTTTCCCTCCTCCCTGGACAGTCCCATCCGCGAGGCAATGCCCCACGCGGAGCTTCCATAGAGAATCGCGAAATTGATCGTTTTCGCCTTGTTGCGTGTCTCGCGATCGACCGTGCCGAACACTTCCTCGGCTGTGATCGCATGAACGTCGTGGCCCGCGTTGAACGCCTCCTTGAGCTGCGGGACGTCGGCCATATGCGCCGCGAGCCTTAGCTCGATCTGGCTGTAGTCGGCGCTGAGCAGCTTGTGCCCCGAGTCCGCGATGAAGGCGTCGCGGATCTTTCGACCGACCTCGGTCCGGATCGGGATGTTCTGAAGATTCGGGTCGTTCGACGACAGCCGGCCCGTCTGCGCTCCGGTCAGGCTGAAGCTCGTATGGACCCGCCCCGTCTCCGGATTGATCTGCTGCTGGAGCGCGTCGGTATAGGTGCTCTTGAGCTTGGTGAGCTGGCGCCAGTCGAGCACCAGGGTCGCGCACTCGACGCCTTCTGACGCCAACCGCTCGAGCTCATTCACGTCGGTCGAATATTGCCCGCTCTTGCCCTTGCGCCCGCCCTTCAGGCCGAGGCGTCCATAGAGCACTTCGCCGAGCTGCTGCGGCGATCCGATTGTGAACGGCCCGCACGCCGCTTCGTAGATTTTCTCCTCGAGCGCCTGGATGTCGCGGCCGAACTCCGCCGACAGCCGCGCAAGGTAGTCCCGATCGACCTTGATCCCGCGCCGCTCCATCCGGCTGATGACCGGCACGAGCGGCTTGTCGACGCGCTCGTAGACGCGAGCGACGTTCTCCTGCGCCAGCCGGGGCTTCAGTCGCAGCCATAGCCGGAGCGCGATGTCCGCGTCCTCGCCGGCATATTCGGTCGCGGGGCCCAGCGGCACCTTGTCGAAGGTGATCTGCTTCGCGCCGCTGCCGCACAGCGACTTGTAGGTCATGCACTCGTGATTGAAGTGCGCCTTGGCGAGCTCGTCGAGGCCGTGGCCGAAGCTCTTCCCGGCGTCCAGGTCGAAGCTCATCACCATCGTGTCGTCGACCGGCGCGACATTGATGCCGGCCTTGTCGAACATCACCCAGTCGTACTTGAAATTGTGCCCGATCTTCAGGACCGCCGGGTGCTCGAGCAGCGGCTTCAGCTTCTCGAGCACCAGCCCCATCGGTAGCTGGTTTGGCGCGTCCGACAGAAGATCGGCGCCGCTGTGGCCGACTGGAATGTAGCAGGCCCGGTTCGGCCCGGTGGCGAGGCTGACGCCGGCGAGCTTCGCGATAATGCAGTCGATGCAGTCGGTCTCGGTATCGACCGCGACATAACCCTGCGCCCTCGCTTCCGCGATCCACCGGTCGAGCGCTGCCGCGTCGGTCACAGTCTCGTACTTCGTCCGGTCGACCTCGATATCCTCCGGCGCGGCAGGCGCAGTCGCGGGCTTCCGGTCGAGTGCCGCCATGACGTCATTCCGGACGGTCGCCCCGGTCTGCGTCGGAGCGCCGCCAATCAGGCGTGCGTGGAGAGTCTTAAACCCTTGATCTGCAAGGAATTCAGCGAGCGGCTCCTTGGGAATGTTCTTGAGCTCCAGAGCCTCCAGCGGCTCCGGCAGCTTGGCATCGCATACCAGCTCGACCAGCTTGCGCGACAGCCGCGCTGCGTCCGCATGCTCGATCAAGGACTGCTTGAGCTTGGGTTTCGTAATCGCGTCCGTCGAGGCCAGCACCGTCTCCAGATCGCCATAGGTCTGGATCAGCTGGCTCGCGGTCTTCGGCCCGATCCCCGGGACACCGGGCACATTGTCGACGCTGTCACCCATCAGCGCGAGCACGTCGCCGACCTTCTCCGGCGGAACCCCGAACTTCTCCAGCACCTGCTCGCGCCCGATCCGCCGGTCGTTCATCGTGTCGAGCATGTCGATCCCGGCATCCTCGTCGATCAGCTGCATCAAATCCTTGTCGGAGCTGACGATCGTCACCTTCCAGCCCGCAGCCTTCGCCGCCATCACGTAGCAGGCGATGATGTCGTCCGCCTCCAGCCCCTCTTCCTCGATGCAGGGGATAGAGAAGGCGCGCGTCGCGACGCGGATCAGCGGAAATTGCGGGACCAGATCCTCGGGCGGCGGCGGCCGGTGCGCCTTGTACTGGTCGTACATCTCGTTGCGATGCGTATGCTCGCTCGCATCGAGGATGACCGCCATGTGCGTCGGCCCGTCAGCCTTCGACAGCCCGTCGGCGAGCTTCCACAGCATGGTCGTATAGCCATAGACCGCGCCCGCCGGCTGGCCGTGGCGGTTCGTGAGCGGCGGCAAGCGGTGATAGGCGCGAAAGATGTAGCTCGACCCGTCCACCAGATAGAGGTGGTTCTGGGCGGCAGCAGGCGTGGAAGCGTCAGGCATGAAGATGCGGATTTAGCAGGGTGTCAGCGGGAAGGAAGCTGAACGAGATATAGGGGGGCGAACGGCAGCGTTCGACCCATTGCAGACATTGGACACCGGCCTCCGTTCAGCTGCGGATCCAATCTCCCACGGCCAGTGCAAACGTGCGCCAAGCGGTGGTTCCCCATAATAGGAACAGCACCGTCTCCGACGACAGCAGCACGGCCGTTCCCCTGATGGTCGCTGGGTGAAGACGGCCTTTGAGCGTGCGGAGGTCGTAGCGAATCAACGGCACGAGAAGCGATAGGTTCAGCATCGCCGCATACGGCCAAAAGCCGACGTCCAATGATGTCAGGTGAATTCGCTGGATAGCGGCATCGAGAGAGAGGAACACCGCGAAAGTCATCAAGCGCTTATGCCATTGGGGTCGTGCCCGTTCGTGCACGGCCCAGGCGAGAAACACGCCGAATGTGAGGAAAATGAAGGGTCCGGGCAGCTTCCAATCAAGGTCGGTGGGGGTGTTCCAATAAGGGTGCGCGAGGTTTGTTCTGTACTCGACGAAAACCATCGATGCGCATGCCAGGCAGCCCAGCACCACAGCATAGCGTCCGACCCGACGATGCAAGCTTATTCGACCGGTAGCACCGAGCCAGGCCTGGAGGGCGAAAGCGCCGAGCCACGAGACCATGATACCGGCGTGAACGTGCAGGATTGGGGCGATGGGAAAAGTCCCAGCTGCAAAGCGGCGAACTTCCGGTCCAAAGCCGACTATTGCAATGAGAGCCGCGAAAGCGGCCATGCCCGGGAAGAAGTAGCGGGACACCCGCCGCCTTGGAGGCGCTATTGCGAGTTCAGCCGTCGCCTCTTTCCTCCCCTGTGGTTCACTGGCGACAGACGACGCTCAAGGGCAGTAGCAGCGAAGCGGGCGACTGGCCACCTTATTAGCTAAGGTCCGCTTTCCACCCAAAGCTGACATAAGCAAAAACCGCTGTCCTACAGGGCGCCACTTGTGATCCAAGCTGACGGATGAGCGCATCCGATTCGCCGAAGCCTCCGAAAATCCGCAGCGACGGCTGGACGGCCGAGCGCCAGCTGCTCTTCCTTGATGCGCTCGCACGCACCGGCAGCGTGACCAAAGCGGCTGCACTCGCAGGGATGAGCCGGAAAAGCGCCTATCGTCTTCGTGCCCGCCGCGACGGCGCGTTGTTCGCGATCTCCTGGGACCGCGCGCTCGAAGGCCACAAAGTGGAAGGCATGGTGCGGCGCGGGGCTTCGGAAAACCGCGCAAATCCGGCGAAGGTCACGAAGTGGAGGAAGTGGAAGGACCCCGGTTTTCAATCGTTGCTCGATCAGCTTCGTGACCTTCCGCTCAGCTGAACAACAGCGGCCAGATAACCATTGCCAGCCCGACGATGCTGACGCCCCAGACGATGGTCCGGATCAGCGGAATGCCGGCGGCGTAGAGCGGCCAATAGACGACCCTCGCGCCGAGCCAGATCCAGCCCCCGAGCGCGGTGGTCGGGCTCGTCCTGCCGGCGACGACGACGCCAAGGAGTGCGATGATCGCGATCGGATAGGTCTCGAGGAAATTGGCCTGGGCGCGGATCAGGCGGCCAGTGGCCGGGCTCGGCGCGGGCACCGCTTCGTCGCGCGGTCCCATGTTCCACTTGGTCCCATATTGTGCGGTCGCCGATCGGGTCGCCGCGATGATGTAGAAAAGGAGCAGCACGGCGCTCCACGCCAGGATCTTGAGTTCGATGGGCATATTGTCCCCCTTTTCGTGCGGATTACGGCACCAGAATCGTGTCCTTCGCCTCAGCGAGCATCT
>Ga0308175_100001902_pt1 | contig 14135 bp, 12 predicted proteins | sample PhyCR1_3_FD_203893 | JGI IMG/M metagenome (GOLD analysis project Ga0308175, IMG submission 203893) | Soil microbial communities from UC Gill Tract Community Farm, Albany, California, United States - DLSLS.C.R1 | ecosystem: Environmental > Terrestrial > Soil > Agricultural land | place: USA...
CACGTCGGTCAGGCCGTCGGGCAGGTCCCTGGTGCCGTCGTAGTCGCCGCCGAGGCCGACGTGCTCGATCCCGGCGACCTCCCGGACGTGCTCGACGTGGTCGGCGACCTGGCTCAGCCTGGCCCGCGGCCGCGGGTGCGCCACCTCCCACTCGGCGGTGATCGAGTCGGTCTCGGCGATGTTCCGCTCGTCGAGCCCGCGCCGGCCGACCTCGGCCACCAGCCCCTGCCGCCAGTCGGCGCACTCCTGGGAGACGAACGCGGGGACGAACGTGACCATGCAGACCCCGCCGTTCCCGGCCAGCGTCGCGAGCACGTCGTCGGGGACGTTGCGCGGGTGCCGGCACACTTCGTACGCGGAGGAGTGGGAGAAGATCACCGGCTCCGTCGCGGTGGCGAGCGCGTCCCGCATGGTGTCGGCCGACGTGTGGGACAGGTCGACGAGCATGCCGATCCGCTGCATCTCCCGGACGACGTCCCGGCCGAAGTCGGTGAGCCCGCCGGCGGCCGGCCGGTCGGTGCCCGAGTCGGCCCAGCCGACGTTCGCGTTGTGGGTGAGCGTCAGGTAGCGCACGCCGAGCGCCTGCAGCATCCGCAGCACCCCGAGCGAGGAGTCGATCGCGTGCCCGCCCTCGGCGCCCATCAGCGAGGCGATGCGGCCCGACGCCATGATCCGCCGCACGTCCTCGGCGTCCAGCGCGATCTCGAGGTCGTCCGGATAGCGCTCGGCCAGCCGGTGCACCAGGTCGACCTGCTCCAGCACGGCGGCGACGGCGGCCGGGCCCGCGAGCGCGTGCGGGACGTACACAGACCAGAACTGGGCGCCGACCCCACCGGCCCGCAGCCTCGGCAGGTCGGTCTGCAGCTCGGGAACGCCGGCGGCCAGATCCAGCCGCCCGAGGTCGCCCCCGAAGTGCTTGCGCACCGCCCAGGCCAGGTCGTTGTGCCCGTCCAACACCGCCGTGCGGGACACCCTGCTGGCATGATCGTCGCTGTTCACCCGGCCCAGCTTAGTCGCGGTTCGGACCCGTCCCGACATACCGCGCGCAGCGGTCGAATGCCGGCGTTTCCCGGAGCGGCCCCCGACTTTTGGGGAGGGACGCCCGGCGGCCGGTTCACGTAGTAATGGGGCTTCCGACACATGAGGACTCTGACGATGAAGCCCCGAATCGCCGCTCTTGTCCCCGTGCTCGCCGCGGGGATCGCGATCGCCGGTTGTAGCAGCGGCGACCCGTCCGCCGCCGGCCCCGGCCCGTCCGGGTCGCAGTCGAGCTCGCCCCGTCTCGGTGTCTCCGTCGCCCCCTCGAACGCGCCGACCGCGGCGGGCTCGGCGGGCTCGGCGGGCTCGCCTGGCTCTCCGGGTGCGCCGGGTGCGCCGGGTGCGAGCGGCGGCGCCAGGGGCGGCGCCACCGGCGGTGGCGGCAGCGCCGGCGCCCTGCCGGCCCCGAACGGCAACTCCGGCCTCGGCTCGCTGCCGGTGGGCTTCCCGCTGCCGGACGGCACCATGCTCGGCCGGATCGCGGTCAGCGCGACTGACATCACCGCGCCGATGCAGGTGCCGAGCGGCGCGCAGGCCGCTGTGTTCTGGAAGAAGCAGCTCCCCGCGGCCGGCTACAAGATCAGCTCGGCCAAGGTGGTGAAGGAGATCGGCGACATCAAGTTCACCGGCAAGGGGTGCAAGCGTGGCAGCGACATCGCGATCAGCGGCGAGCAGGTCGCGTTCTTCTGCCGCCGCTGAAGGGATTGTCGAGGGCATCCCGCGCCGTCCGCTCCTTCTTTCGTCCACCACTCGGTCTGGTCTCGTTCGCACCACCGGAGCCAATGGGATCTGAAGACCACGAGGCAATCCAGACACCCAGCCGGGCCTTAGGCCCTCCTGACGAATTGGCAATGGAAGGGGGTCCTGATCTTGCGCTGACAACATTTGACAACGCTATCTCGCGAGACCGAAGGACAAGCGTGTAATTCGAATACGGACCGTATTGGAGCCGGGTTCAGGTGCTTGGCCGAGAGCTCCATGTGGGGATTATCGCTGGTCGCCGAACCTCCTGGGCGGGTTCACCTGAGCACCGGAGTCGCGGTCTGCTCCGGCACGGCCGAGCAGCGGCGAGAAAGGCTGCCGGGAATCGACGTGCAGGGTTCAGCTGGGGGCCGGACTGAGATATTATCCGACCATGGCGGATGCGGACCGCGGCAGAATTGTTCCTGCTGGCGTCGGTAGTCGTCGAGGGGCGATGTCGCCATGATCTGGGAAGTGCTGGTCCTCGGGTTCGTGCTCAGCCTTGACAATTTCCGGGTCTCGATCGCGCTCGGCACCGTCCCATTCGGTCTCAAGCGGGCGATGCAGGTCGCGCTGACCTTCGGGCTGTGGGACGCGATCATGCCCCTGATCGGGTTGCTGGTCGGTCGCAAGATCGGGGACGAAGTCGGGGACGTCGCGGAGCTGGTGGGCGCCGTCGCGCTCGGCGCATACGGCCTCTACCTCGTGATCAGTGCCCTTCGGAATCCCGAGCCGGAGGAGCTTGACCACCCGTGGGCGTTGTTCGGCATCCCGTTCACCCTGAGCCTGGACAATTTGTTCGCGGGCGCGAGCCTCGGGCTGCTCGGGCTCGCGCCGTGGTTCTCGGCAGCGATCTTCGGCGCCATGACCGCCGTGCTGTCGCTGGTCGGGCTGCAGGTCGGGCGGGCCGCGGCGCACCTCGTCCGGGTCCGCTCGGACCTGCTGGCCGGGGTCACTCTGATCATCGCCGCGGTGGCACTGCCGCTGGTGTTCGGCGGCTGAGGCCTGCCCTCCACCGCGAGCCGGACCCGCGGCTGTCAGGTCGCTACGCGCGTCGGCGGCCGCACCTGGTGCGGGCGGGGAATCAGCGGAAGATCCCGCGGGTCCGCGTTGGCCGCCTCCACCGCCCGGGTGATCAGCTCGTGGTCGGGCGAGAGGTGGCAGACCGGATCGGTACGGGTGGCGTCGCCGGTGAGCTGGAACGCCTGGCAGCGGCAGCCACCGAAGTCCAGCTCACGGCGGTCGCAGCTCCGGCACGGATCCGGCATCCAGTCCGTTCCGCGGAAGGCGGTCATCACCGGGGACGCGGACCAGATCCGCTCCAGCGAGTCCGCGCGCACGTTGGCCCGCGGCAGCGGCAGGGACTGGGCGGCCGGGCAGGGCAGGACGTCTCCGTTCGGCGTCACGGTCAGCTGCCGGGACGCCCAGCCGCCCATGCAGGGCTTCGGGTAGCGGCTGTAGTAGTCGGGGATGACGTAGATGACCTCGATGCGGTCCCGCAGCCGCTGGCGCGCGGCCCGCACGACGAGCTCGGCCGCCTCGAGCTGGTCCCGGGAGGGCAGCAACGCCTCACGGTTCCGCCAGGCCCAGCCGTAGTACTGGGTGTTGGCCAGCTCCAGCCGGTCGGCGCCGACCTCCTCCGCCAGCCTGACCAGGTCGGCGACCCGATCGATGTTCTGCCGGTGCAGCACCACGTTCATGGTCAGCGGCCAGCCCAGCTCCTTGACCACGCCCATCGCCTCGATCTTGCGGTCGAAGGACGGGGTTCCGGCGATGCGGTCCGACCCGGCTGGCTCGTCGGACTGGATGCTGATCTGGACGTGGTCGAGCCCGGCGGCCCGCAGCTGCTCGGCTCTCGGTCGCGAGAACCCGAGGGCGCTGGTGATGAGGTTCGTATACAGGCCGAGCTGATGGGCTCCGGTCACGATCTCGACCAGGTCGCGGCGCAGCAGCGGCTCACCGCCGGACAGGTGGCACTGCATGACCCCCAGGTCACGCGCCTCGACCAGCACCCGCTGCCATTCCTGCGTGGACAGCTCGTCCCGGTAGTCGGTCATGTTCAGCGGGTTCGAGCAGTAGGGGCAGGCCAGCGGGCAGCGGTAGGTGAGCTCCGCGAGCAACCCGAAGGGGCTATCCATCGGCGAGCTCCACGTAACGCCGGGCGACGAGACGCGAGAGGAACTGCCGGACCTCGTCATCGGGGACGGTCCGGTATCGGGAGGCCAGCTCGGCCACGATCTCGCCCACGGTGCGCCGCCCGTCGCACAGCTCGAGGATCTGCGCGCCGCTGCCGTGCAGAACGACCACCGTCTCCGGCTGCATCAGGAGGTGTTGCTGCCGGGTGGGCGAGAAGGTCAGCCGGACATGGCGGGCCAACCGGGGTCGGTCCGAAGTGGACACATCTGGTCGGGTCGTGGTCGGGTCCATCGCCGTCACTCCGGGTAGGCCCGGTCGATGGCGTCCATCTGGCTCCACAGGACGTCGCACTTGAACGAGAGCGCGTCGACCGCCCGCGCCTGGGACTCGGCGGACAGACAGTGCGTGGTGACCACCTCGAGCGCGTGCTCGCAGTCGCGCGGCGCCTGGTGCAGGCGGGCCCGGAAGTAGGCCAGGCCCTCCGGGTCGATCCACGGGTACCACCGCTCGAACGCGGCCAGCCGTTCCGCCATCAGGTCGGGGGCGAACAACTCGGTGAGCGAGGAGGCCACCGCCTCCACCCACGGGCGGGTACGGGCGAAGTTCACGTACGCGTCGACCGCGAACCGCACCCCGGGTGCCAGGTGCCGGTGGTCCCGGATCTCCTCGCGGGTCAGCCCGGCGGCCTCGCCGAGACGCAGCCACGCCTCGATGCCGCCCTCGCCGGCGGCCGTGCCGTCGTGGTCGACGATCCGCCGGATCCAGCGGCGGCGGACCTCGAGGTCGTCGCAGTTGGACAGGATCGCCGCGTCCTTGCGGGGGATGTTCTCCTGGTAGTAGAAGCGGTTGGCCACCCAGCCCTGGATCTGCCGGCGGCTCAGCCGACCGGCGTTCATCCGGACGTGGAACGGGTGCTGGTCGTGGTAGCGCCGCGAATGGGCCCGCAAGGCCTCGACGAAGCCGTCGGTTTCCGGCGCCGCGATCGCGGTGATCTGGGTTGTCGTCACGGCGTTACACCTCGACCTCGAGGCCGTCCATGGCCACCTCCATGCCGCTGTCCTCCACGACGCGCCGTTCGGGCGTGTCCGCCAGCAGGATCGGGTTGGTGTTGTTCATGTGTACGAAGATCGTCCGTCGCACGCGCAGCGCCGGGACCTGAGCCAGGCTGCCGTCCGGCCCGTCGATGGGCAGGTGGCCCATCTCCCGGGACGTCCTCCCGGACAGGCCGAGCCGGACCAGCTCGTCGTCGCGCCAGCAGGTCCCGTCGATCAGCAGGCAGTCGCAGCCTTCGATCTCGGCCCGTACCGCGGGCGTCAGCGCCTGGACCCCGGGCAGGTACACGAGCGTCCCTCCGCCGCGTTCGTCGGTCAGTCGGTAGCCGACGACGCGACCGTGGTCCACCTCGTCGCCGAACCGGGCGTGCTTCGTGGTCGGCGCGTCGAATGCCCGGCAGGACAGCCCGTCGGCGAGCCGCACGTCGGCGCCGGGAATGATCGCCTGCCACTCGACCTGGCAGTAGCGCTCGAGCGTGCGCAGGATCCCGGAGCCGTCACACAGCGTCTTGTGCACCGCCGGGGTGGCGTACAGCCGAAGCGCCCTGGCCTCGCGAAGCAGCAGCAGGCCCAGCGTGTGGTCCAGCTCCGCGTCGGTGAGCAGCACGGCCGCCAACGGCGTCGTCCGCTCGGCGTCCTGCGGGTGCAGACCGGGGAAGGCCTCGATCTGGCTGCGGACGTCGGGCGAGGCGTTGATCAGGAACCAGCGCCGACGGTCGGCACTCACGGCGGCCGACGACTGGGTACGGCCGAGGCCGGGCCGGGCGCGGACGGCGGCGCACACCGGACAGCCGCAGTTCCACTGCGGGGAGCCGCCCCCCGCCGCCGAACCCAGCACCCGAAGCCACACCTGACACTCCGTCCGTCGCCGGCCCGGCCGCCTGTCGCCGTGTCGAGCCGTCGGAGGGCGCCGGACCGAAGTCCGGCGCCGCCCCGCGTCGCGCTAGTCCTCCAGCTGTGCGATGTACATGGTCACCTCGGCTCCGACCCCGACCTCGTCGAACTCGGGCGTCTCCCAGACCGGGAGCTGCGACTCCATGCCCTCACCTCCTCTCCGCGGCGTCCGGCCCCTGTGTGCCCGGCGCTACGCCTCCGGGAGGGCGAAGACCATTAACGCGCTTCCGTGCCCGGCCCCGAGCATGCCGGGGAGGAACCCCTCGGCCCATCCGCCCCAGCCGACCGGTACGGCGACGTACTGCCGGCCGTCGACGGTGTAGGTCGACGGGCTGCTGTGGTGACCGCTCCCGCACTGGAACTGCCACAGCAGCTCGCCGGTGCGGGCGTCGAGCGCGTTGAACTCCCCGGAGGGCTCCCCGGCGAACACCAGATCGCCGCCGGTGGCCAGCGTCGACGCGCACATCGGCAGCTCGTTGCGGAAGCGCCACTTCTCCTCGCCGGAGCCGTCGAAGGCGCTGATGGACCCGGCCATGTCCTCGATGTCCACCTGAACGCCCGCACCCCAGTAGGGGATGCTCTCCTTGAACTCCCGGCGCCGCCGGGTGGCGGTCGCGCCGGTGTCCTGGACCGGGACGTAGAAGAGCCCGGTCTTCGGGCTGTAGGAGGCGTGGGTCCATTCCTTGGCGCCGGCCGGACCGGGGTAGAAGTGGACCGGTTCCCCCTCCTTCTCCGGGTAGCGCCTCGGCGTCACCTGGCCGTCCCGCGTGATCGCCCCCCAGTCGATCCGGTCGACGAACGGAGTGATCGAGACCCGCTCGCCGTTGGTGCGGTCGACGACGAAGAAGTAGCCGTTCTTGTCGAAGTGCCCCAGCAGCTTGCGGCCGTCCTGCTCGAACAGGATGTTCTCGGCGATGCTGTCGTAGTCCCACACGTCGTGCGGCGTGCACTGGTAGTGCCAGCGGATCTGGCCACTGTCCACGTCGACGGCGATGATGCTGTCGGTGAAGAGGTTGTCGCCTTCCCGGACCTCGCCGTCGAAGTCCGGCGCCGGGTTGCCGGTGCCCACGTAGAGCAGGTTCGTCTCCGGGTCGAACGTGCCGGTGACCCAGCAGTTCGCGCCGCCACGCGCCCAGGCCTCGCCGTCGGCGGGCCAGGTCTCCGAGCCCGGCTCCCCGGGCTTAGGCACCGTGTAGCAGCGCCAGACGTGGTCGCCGGTCTCCAGGTCGAAGGCGTCCAGGTGGCCGCGCACCCCGAACTCGCCGCCGGAGCTGCCGACGATGACCATGTTCTTCACGACCAGCGGCGCGACCGTGGCGCTCTCCCCGGCCCGTACGTCTCCGTAGGTCTTGGCCCAGACCATCTTGCCGGTCGTCGCGTCGAGCGCGATGAGGCGCGCGTTCGCCGCGACGAAGAAGACCTTGCCCTGGGCGACGGCGACGCCACGGTTCACGTTCCCGCAGCACAGGGACACGTCGAACGGAACCGCGTGCTTGTACCGCCAGATCTCCGTACCCGTCTTCGCGTCGAGGGCCCAGACCCAGCCGTCCCACCCGGACAGGAACATGACCCCGTCGACGACGATCGGGGTGGCCTCGAACGAGTAGGTCGACGCGCCCGCGATCAGCCCCGTGGTGCCGGCCTGGAAGACCCAGGCGGGGAGCAGGCGCTTGACGTTCTCCGTGTTGATCTGGTCCAGCGGGCTGTACCGCTGCCCGTTGTAGGCGCCGTAGTAGGTGAGCCAGTTCTGCGGTTCGTCCCTGGCATTGAGAATGCGCTCGTAGGTGACGCCGGCCACCACTGGCGGCGCGACCTCTCCGCCGGCGACCTTGCTGGTCAGCCTTGCCTGGTCGATCGCCTCACCGGCGTCGACGTAGTCAGCGGTCGTCATGTCGTCCTCCTTTCTACGGCCGTGGCTGTGCGGGCCGGTCGAGGCGGGCCTCGGGCGGAGCGTCGCCGAGGACGACAATGGCCCCGGTCAGTCCGCGGCCCTCGTCGTTGCCGGTGGGCGAGCTGAACCAGTAGTAGCCCGGCCCGTCGAGGTTGAGGCTGGCCCGTCCGCGCGAATGGTTCACCAACCAGATGAATTTCCGGTCGCCATTGCTCGGCAGGAGAGCACAGTGGGTGTTCCGGTCGTCATTGATGAGCTCGAGATCGATGTCACCTCCGTGCGGCATAACCAGGATCGAGGGATCCCAGGCGAGTTCATCGGGGTTGATGCGGATCGTGGCCTGCATCCGGCCATCCGATCCCTCCGTGGCCTGCCCGATGTTTCCGGTTCCGATCACCCGGCCGAGCGTCGCCTTGTTCTGCACGTCCAACCCGAGTTCGTCGATCAGGTCGGACCGTTCCTTTGCGGTCGTCATCGGGATTCACCTCCTTATCCAGAATCCCTGTTGGCGCCGATACCGAATCCGCTCCATTTCATCCCGGCAGCGCGCGGATGCGCGAGACAACGCAGGATCGCAATTGTGTCGTCTCGGCGCCGACGGAAATGAGTAATTGACCTGACCCTACGCCGGCCGAATCACACCGACAAGACCGAACGGAGATCGACTCGGCCGGCACCGCTCGTCCGCCGCCGGCTACCGTTCACACGCGATGTGCCACCGTTAAGAGGAGCCCACTGCACTTCGCGGCATCACGCTCCGGCCGCAGCGACGTGATCAATTCGGCGATGATCATCGCTGGCTGCCTCCCGGCCAGCCGGACCCGCCGGAGATCAGGTCACGTCGTACCGATCGAGGTTCATGACCTTGTTCCACGCGGCCACGAAGTCGTTCACGAACTTCTCCCGTGCGTCGTCGCACGCGTAGAACTCCGCGAGTGCCCGGAGCTCCGAGTTCGAGCCGAAGACGAGGTCGACGCGGCTGGCAGTCCATCTGAGCTCGCCGGTGGACCGGTCACGGCCCTCGAAGGTCTCCGGCGTCGAGCCGTTCCCGGAGCCGGGCGTCCACTCCGTGGACATGTCGAGCAGGTTCACGAAGAAGTCGTTGGTCAGCGACCCCGGCGTCGAGGTGAGGACGCCGAGCGGGGACCGGGCGGAGTTGGCGCCCAGCACTCGCAGGCCGCCCACCAGGACGGTCATCTCGGATGCCGTCAGGGTCAGCAGGTCCGCCCGGTCGACCAGCAGGTGCTCCGGCGGCAGCAGCTTGCCGGGCCTGAGGTAGTTGCGGAACCCGTCCGCGCTCGGTTCGAGCGCGGCGAACGACTCCACGTCGGTCCACTCCTGCGTCGCATCCATGCGTCCCGGCGTGAACGGAACCTCGACGTGGTAGCCGGCGGCGTCGGCGGCCTGCTCGATCGCGGCGGCTCCGCCGAGCACGATGAGGTCGGCCAACGAGATCTTCGTGTTCCCGGCCTGTGCGCTGTCGAAGGATTCCCGGATCCCGTCCAGCGTGCGCAGCACCTTCGCCAGCGTGTCGGGGTCGTTGACCTCCCAGCGCCGCTGCGGCTCGAGACGGACGCGTGCCCCGTTCGCCCCACCGCGCTTGTCGCTGCCGCGGAAGGTCGAGGCTGAGGCCCACGCGGTCGCGACGAGCTCGCAGACCGACAGCCCGGAGGCGAGGATCTGCTGCTTGAGTGCGGCCACGTCCGCCGGCCCCGCGAGCTCGTGGTCCACGGCGGGCACCGGGTCCTGCCAGAGCAGCGCCTGCGCGGGGACCTGCCGCCCGAGGTAGCGCTGGATCGGGCCCATGTCGATATGGGTCAGCTTGAACCACACCCGGGCGAAAGCCTGCGCCAACTGGTCCGGGTCCTCCAGGAAGCGCCGGGAGATCGGCTCGTAGCCCGGGTCCATGCGCAGGGCGAGGTCCGTCGTCAGGATCGTCGGGGCGTGCCTCTTCGAGGGGTCGTGAGCGTCGGGCACGGCGCCGGCGCCACCGCCGTCCCTCGGGATCCACTGCCACAGGCCGCCCGGGCTGAGCTCGACGTCCCACTCATAGCCGAACAGGGTTTCGAGGAAGCTGTTGTCCCACCTCGTCGGGGTGGGTGTCCACGTGCCCTCGAGCCCGCTGGTGATGGTGTCCGCGCCCTTCCCGGTGCGGTAGCTGCTCTTCCAGCCCAGGCCCTGCTCTTCGAGGGCGGCGCCCTCGGGCTCGGGGCCGAGGTGCTTCTCCGGGTCGGCCGCGCCGTGGGTCTTGCCGAACGTATGCCCGCCCGCGATCAGCGCGACGGTCTCCTCGTCGTTCATCCCCATCCGCCGGAACGTCTCGCGGATGTCCCGGGCCGAGGTGAGCGGGTCGGGGACGGTGTTGGGGCCTTCCGGGTTGACGTAGATGAGACCCATCTGGTCGGCCGCCAGCGGCTTCGCCAGCTTCCGTACGCCGCTGTGGCGCTCGTCGCCGAGCCACGCCCGCTCGGGACCCCAGTAGACGGACTCGTCGGGCTCCCAGACGTCCGGACGGCCGCCGGCGAAGCCGAAGGTCGTGAAACCCATCGTGGTCAGGGCGCGGTTGCCCGCGAAGATCATCAGGTCCGCCCAGGAGACCTTCCGGCCGTACTTCTTCTTCACCGGCCAGAGCAGCCGGCGGGCCCTGTCCAGGTTGCGGTTGTCCGGCCAGCTGTTCAGCGGCGCGAAGCGCTGCATGCCCGCGGCCGGCCCACCTCGGCCGTCGGCCATGCGGTACGTACCCGCACAATGCCAGACCATCCGGATCACCAGCGGCCCGTAGTGGCCGAAGTCGGCCGGCCACCACTCCTGCGAGGTCGTGAGCACCTCGTCGACATCCCGGGCCAGGGCGTCGAGGTCGACGGTCAGGAACTCCGCGGCGTAGTCGAAGTCCGCGCCCGTCGGGTCGGTGCTGGCCAGGTGCCTCCGGAGAATCCCCAGGTCGAGCTGGTGCGGCCACCAGTCGCGGTTGCTGGTCCCGCCGACCGCCGGACCACGGTGCCCGGTCGAGACGGAGACGCCGAGGCCGCCGGCGCTTCCGTCGTTCCGCTCGCCGGCACTGGCGTCCGGGCTGTCAGACACGGGCATCCTTCCGGGTTCTGCTGGGGTTCAGATGTCCAGCGTTCTGCTGGGGTTCAGATGTCCAGCGCGCGGCGCAGGGCCGGCGCGTTCCGCCGTGAGACCGGCACCATCTCGTTCTTCCCGTCATCCATCATCAGGGACAGCTCGCCCTTGAGACCGCGCTCGATCTCCCGGATGCGGCTGAGGTTGACCACGTACCGCCGGTGTACCCGCAGGAAGCCGGCATCCGCCAGGTCGCTGTCGAGCTTGTCCAGGCTGAGAGCGGCGGCTCGCAGCCGCCCCTGAGTGGTGGACAGCCACACGTCGTTCCCGTGGGACTCGGCGAAGGAGACTTCCGGCAGCCGGAGCAGCACCATCCGGTTGTCGCGCATCGCGACCACTCGGCGCGGCTGCATCGGTGTCTGCCCGGACCCCTCCGCCTTGGGGAAGTGCACTCCCTCGGCGTTGCCGAACGAGATCAGGTTTCCGGTCAGGTGGCCGGAGGAGAAGACCGGTCGGAGGGTGATCGATGTCGGCTCGTCGGCGAGGTGGGTGAAGATCTGCGTCGAGCCGACCCAGTCGGGATTGTGCACGGCCTGCCTGCTGGCATACCGGGCGGCCGCGATCAGCTCCGGCAACCCCGGGTTCCAGCGCAGTGTGGGATCGACGGCCGGGGTGGAAGCGGGGACACCCATCAGCACGCTCGCCATGTCGTCGGCGATCACGACCTTGCCCGCGGTGTCTACGGCGGCCAGGGCCGCGCCGGTGTGCGCCCGGGCCTGGGCGTAGGCCGCGACCAGCTCGCCGCCGCTGTCGCGGGCGTGCCTCTTCAACGTGCGCTGGGCCATGGTGACCGCCTTCGCCAGCCAGCTTCCCGCGGATGCCGGGAGCTGGCTGCGCCAGCACGAGATGTTCAGAACCGCGATCGGCTCCGTCGTCACCACATCGCGCACCGCGACGCCCGCACACACCCAGTTGTGGAACGCCTGGCACCAGTGTTCCGCGCCCCTGATCGGAACCGGGCCGTGCGCCTCCAGCGCCGTGCCCATGCCGTTCGTGCCGACCGCGCACTCCGACCAACAGAACCAGGGGGCCAGACTGGAGTCCTTGGCTCTGGCGAGCGTGGCCTGGTCGCCCCACTCGGCCAGGATCCGGCCGGTGGCATCGGTGACGGTGACGACGCCGGCGAGGTTGCTCACCTCATGTGCCACCGACGCGGCCCGATACCCGAGCTCGGCGAAGACGACATCGTGTTCGGGTGTGTGGTCGGGCTTCGCGACGGCTACCGGTGCCTCGGTCAGGTGCGGGTCGACCCGGTACTGCTCGCGGGAGCGATGCCAGGAGATCGCCACCACGGGCCGGACACCCGGCACTTGATCCTCGCCCTGCACGAACCGTTCCCAGGCAGCGCGCACGGTGGCGCTACCCGGGCTCGCCGGCGTGGGCTCGAGCCGATGCAGATCCGTCATGGTGGAGAACCCGTCCCTGTTGGTGGAGAACCCGTCCCTGGTCCGTCACCACGCCCGACGGCATGCCGGTCCGCGCCGGTCGCGGCTGGGCCTACAGCAGACAGGGCACCGCGTCGCGCGTCTTCCCGCTTCGTCACTCGTTCCAGGCTGTGTCACCGACCGGCACCCTCCACAGTAAGCACGGCTGCCGGTTGCGTCACGCCCTGTCCCGACCGGAGCAGGAAATCTCGTCGCCGGCCGTGGCCGGTGGTGGCTATTCGAACCTCGCGTTCTCCGGCCGGGTGATGCGGTTCAGCAACGGCATCGCCGCCAGCACGATCACCGCCGACAGGGCCAACCCGCCGACCATGGTCAGGTAGTAACCGAGGTCGGGGTGGGCGGCCCGGGCGAAGTCCTGATGCTCGCCGAGGTTCGCGGCGAACAGCGCCCGCAGCGGAGGCTCCGCGATGGCGATCGCCACTCCGGCGGCCACGACCGTGGCGCCGACCAGGGGCGCGATCGACTCCAGCAGGACGACCCGTCTGAGGGCCTTCACCGGTGTTCCCGACAGCCGCAGCAGGGTGAAGGGCCGCTTGCGGTCGAGCATGCTGCCCGCCACACCCACCGCCAGGCTGCAGCCGGCCACGACAAGGGTCAATGCCACGATGGCCAGCACGACCCGCTCGATGTTCTTGTCGTCGTTGGTCCGGATCTGGGCCACCTCGCCGAAGGTCTCCGGTTCGATGGCTCCCATTTGCCATGCGCTGAGCGCGCCTGCTCCTGCCTTGGCAAGGCCCGGCGCCCTCCCGGTCGAGGTGGCCTCGAAGCGCGTCAGGTACGTCCGTGCCCGTTCCAGGGTGTCGGGACTGTCGGTCTTCACCATCAGAGCGCTCACGTCGAGACCCGACAAGCTCGTGGTGGCCGGGCGACTCGAGTGGCTGACGGCGGGCAGGTCCTCGTTGAAGAAGATGGGGTTGTCGGTGGCGATCAGATCGCCGAGGCCCGCCCGCACCGCCGCGACTCCCGGCGCACAGGAGCCCAGCGCGGGCAGCGCCCGGATGGCGGAGCAGCTGACAACCGAGTCGGCAGGGCCGAGTGCCGGGTCAGCGTAGACGGGGACGACGCTCACCCCCGCCTGCGAGTCGAGAGCGGAGACGAGCTGACCGCCCGTCTTCGGATCGAGCCCGGCCGAGCCCGGCCCGTTGCCCAACGGGACTCTCAACACGGTCGAGAGCTGGGCGGCCGCCCCTTGTGACTGGGCGGCGGTGAAGGCGGGAACGATGCAGGCGAGGAGGCTTCCGACGAACACGGCAAGGACAAGTCCGGATGAGGCTCGGAACGCGCCCTTGGGGTTGTCGGCGAGCCTGCGGGCAGCCAGCAGGGCAGACGGGCCTCGCGCCGTCCGGGCGAGCACGCGCGAGGTCTGCATGGTCAGCCACGACCCACCCAGCACCAGCCCGGCCATGATGAGGAAGAGCCCGACGAGGGCGCGAGTGCCGTCCGGATTGCCGGGGTTGTCGACCACCGGTGCGATGAACAGCGGTATCCCGACGACGATCGGCAGCACCCGCCACCAGCCCGGTGGACGGGGGGTCGTCCGGCGGCTGACCCCGAGCGGGCTGATCCACACCCGGCGCAGCGAGACCAGGGAGCTGGCGGTGGCGAGCAGCGGCACCAGCACGATCATGCCCAGGTATCCCCACAGCGTCGGGGTCACCGTGTAGCCGAAGAACCGCACCCCCGAGAACGAGATCGACTCCAGCAGCGGCCGGATCGCCAGGAATCCGAGCACACCGATCAGAACACCGGCCGAGGCGGCGACGACCGCATCCACCGATGCGATCACCGTGACCTGCCGGGGCGTCGCGCCCACGA
>Ga0308175_100001903_pt1 | contig 14134 bp, 15 predicted proteins | sample PhyCR1_3_FD_203893 | JGI IMG/M metagenome (GOLD analysis project Ga0308175, IMG submission 203893) | Soil microbial communities from UC Gill Tract Community Farm, Albany, California, United States - DLSLS.C.R1 | ecosystem: Environmental > Terrestrial > Soil > Agricultural land | place: USA...
CTTTCGAGGGCGAGCATGCGACGCCTCTCGACGTCTTGGACGATTTTTGGCACAACCTGCTCAGTCATTTCGCGCTCGAAGTCCTCAAGCGATTTGCTGTCGACGGGCTTCAGGTTCTGCAACAGCTTAAATATTCCAGCTTTTTCCTCGTCCACGAGTGCCTCCGTTCCCCGCAAGCGATTGTCGCGCCATTTCCCCTCAGACGATCATTTTGTTTGTGTTGGGCGTAAATTCCGATCCCAGCGGGTGAAGCCGCCGTGACCCAAGTCTGCCATGTCCAACACACCCATGTCCTTCTTGAAATCCACGCTCACCGCATACCGCCCAAACACGAGAGCCCGCCGCAGGCCATGAAAGATCCAGAAGGGATAGCTCTCAGTTAGGCTCGCCGTCGCATCCACTATCGCTCGCCCGGAGATCTGCCGTACCTCCCACTGCTTCTCCGTGGCGAACTCGACGACCCATAAAAACTGCGCAAAGGGGAGCTTCATAACTGCTTCGATCAGCTGGCGATCGAACTCGGACGCATGGCTTCGAACGAACTCGCGAAGCGCTGAACTAGTCGTAATGAAATACCGGATGATGGTTTGTTCAGCTGGGGGCAGCTGAAGGAAGTTGCCAAGCTTGAAGAGGGTCGGTACGAGCTTGTCGATAGCGTCGGCTGGATAAAACACCTTCTCGGGAAGCGCGACAATGAAGGAGTCGATGTCCTTGGCAGAGTACACGCCACCGTCGACGGGAATGGAGAGATATGGGAGGTGGTTATCGTCGACGATACCGAGCTTCTCCACCTCATCCCACGCATAGCGCATCCCCGGAACTCCGGTCTTGAGGGGCGCGCGCCAGTCATATCCCACGACTGCCATCGCGTGCCCCTTATTATGCACAGCCGCGAAGAGCGGTAGACCGGAGTCGACATATGCGGCGAGTTGCCGATAGAACGACACATCGTTTTTGTTCTTAAGCTCCCGCGCGACGATCAGTGGATAGGTCGACGCGGCCTGGAAGATGCGTTCTGCTTGCGAGAGTGCAAGTCCGCGGGACGGATTGATCCCACCCGGATCAAACTGCTGCGCAAGGAGCGTGATCTCGTGCGTGAGGTATTCGCGATAGCTGGAAAACCGCTCACTGTAGTGGCGGAGGATCGACCAACATGCGACATGCGCGCAGACCGCAATGTCGATGTGCTGATCCATCGACGGAAAACCGTGGATGACTAAGCGATTTCCAAGCAGATGAACCTTGTGCGGCGCGGTGATAGTGTACCGGCTCGCACCCTTGCGAATGTCGGGCGTGAGGACGCTGCGTCCGATGGTGTTAATGCCCGTGGGTCGCAGAACCATGAAGCCAAAATAGTGGTCGGTCAGGCTTCCGGTGATGTCGCTCGTTGCCAGATTCAGCCTGGGCTCGTCAAAGGTGACGGTCTGATCGAAAAAGTGCAGCCGGACGCAGTCAGGGCGGTAGCGCAGCCCCTTGTGAGAATAAAAATTGTAGTAGGTGCTTCGATAGTCCTTGTCGATGTAGTTCCGTTCGATCAGAATCGCCTTGACGGCGCCCGACAGTCCGTCGGCGATTTTCTGGGCGACGACGGCCGGGGCGTATTCTCGATCAATGTGCTGAGTGAGCCGGGCCACGTCGGCGGCCGATACAAGAGGCAGCCATGTGTACATGCAAAATTACTCCCCATGCTCTCGCGTAGACTTCGCGCGGTCGAGCTACCTGTCACTTCCGCCTGACACGAGTCGTGATCGTAATCCGAGCATGCGGTCGACGCAAGAAGGCGGCGCTATGTCTTGGACGGAAAGAATTTTAAACGCGCTGTCTATGGCGTCTAGATGAAAAAGAGCGACCCTTCCGGATCGCTCGCGCCCGATTAGACGGGCCAAAGTAACTTTGCCAAATCGCCGGGCGTGCAGTCGGTCGGCTGACCGCGTGACAACTTCATCCACCGACAGAACCGATGTGGAGATATGTGCGTCAGAGCACTCGCCGCACACTTCTCACCGCTGTCATCAGCATCGGTGAAGATCCACGCCCGCCCTCCGGGAACAAGCCCGCTCACGATGATCCGGGCCTGATCCTCGCTGCAGCTTGAGCCCATGAGGGCCACCACATTCGCGTATCCCCACTGAGTGAGCCACCAACAGGCGGGAAATCCCTCGACCACGATGAGGTCTTCCATCGGCCAGGTGAGCCGGTGGGCGTTGTAGACGAGCAGTGACTTGTGGAACTCAAGCAACTTCCCGTTCCGCTCGCGCGGGCCGGGGAAGAGGTACTTCGAGTTCTTGTCGTCAATGGCGTTGTCATCGACGAGCCTGCCGGCGTAGCCGACGAGGTCTCCGTCGGCGTTGTGGATGGGGATGACAATTCTCCCCTTCATGAGGCCACGGTTACAGAAGCCCAAACCAAAGCGTTCGATGGTCTCGACCGTGAACGCCCGACCCTTCAGGTACGGGTGCTCCCGGTCGAGGTCTTTGAGTTCGAAGTCGAGCGGTGGATTGACGACCACCGGCAACCGCTTCGCCAGTGGCGGACTCGCCGGCTTCGAATCGCCGGGCTTTGATCCACACAAGGTGATACCGAACTTCTCCTTGAGCTTGAGCGCCACTTCCCGCAGGTCCTGGCGGTTCTCGGGGTCCCTGCCTTCCATTCGGATTGCGAAATCAAGGACATTGCCACTGGCCTTGCAGCCGAAACACTGCCACACGCCGTAGTCGAGCTTCGCCGAAAACGACGGACTCTTCTTCTTGCCCCGGTGTGTCGGCAAGGGGCAAAAGCCGATGTGCCGGTTGCCCGGTCCCTTCTTCTTGATCTCCACGCCGTAGGATTCCAACACCTTCTCGAATGAGAGACTCTTTCGGAGCTCTTTGAAATTGATCCATTCTCCCATGGGTTATTTCCTTTCAGGGTTAATGCCGTGCTTCTGAAGCTCGCGTCGAGCTTCCTCGTCCCACTCTTGCGGCCCTCCCGACTCACAGCGGAAGGCGTAGTCGATCGCTTCCTGGTTGTCGGTCTCGAAGTAGCAGACGACACCGAGGTATGGGCCGAAGTCGTGGTCGTTGCTCTTTACTGCCAGTCGCGCCCCCTCGGGCTCTGGACCGACGGTACGGCGTAAAAGGTCCACGTACGCTTGGCACTCTTTCCGAGCGCGTTCGTGGTAGCCCTCGGTACCGACTTGTGCACAGGCCTCCTCTGGCGGCGATGCGCCGACATAGACGTGGTCTCGCATGAGACCTCCTTTCCGGTTGTGCTTGGAGTCAGCGAGTTAGTAGTCTTCCGGGAGGAGCACGGTCGTTGCCGAGCGGTCCGCCTCGGTGATGACCCAAAACTTCGTGCCGTTGGCGGCGTGGTAGACGGAGAGCAGACGGAAGCCTTGCGCGAGGGACAATTCGTTTTCCTCGCGGTCCTCCTCGCCGACCTCGCCCCAGTCGCCCTGAACGTGGCGGCGAATGGCGCCGAGTACGTCATCGTTCGTGAGCTTCTCCTGGGCGGCCGGGGTGATGAGGAGCCTGCCGACTTGGAACTTCGCGGGCATGAGTACCTCCTTGTTTGTGAGCGCGCAGCGCCGCCCCTCCGGCATGAGCCGGGTAGGGTGAGCACTGAGCGTTGAGTTAAACGTGAAGAGAAGTAAGTGTCGGCGGGACGGATGGACTAGGAGCGGACGGCCGTCACCATGGCGATCATCTTCGTCGCCTGGTCATCAACCTTGCGCTTGCCGTCAACGATCTCGCACATGAGGCCCGTGGCGTCGTTCGCGGCGACGGACACGTCCCGTGCGGCTTCACGGAGTTCGGCGAGCCAGTCAGCAAGACGCTGCCTGTGCTCCTCCAGCTCCGTCCACTTCTCCGGCACTGGCGGTGCCTGTTCGAGCACTGTGCCGAGCCGCTTGACGCTCGGGATGTCCTCGTACTGAAACGTGCTCGTCTTCGGCTCTGCAGGCGGCGGTTGCTGCCGGACGTCTTGAACCCCCGGCGATTGCGCAGCCTCGGCCGTCGGTAACTTCTTTCTTCGTGCCATGCCTTTCTCCTTTTACAGCGCAGCGTGAGCGAGCCGGTGCACAAGCACGGGTGGCGCTACGGCTAGAATGTGATGGTTGGAAAGAACGAGACTGACTAGAAGTGTATCACACGATGATAGCCAGCTTGGCGGATTGTCCCCAGCCTGAGTACGGCAAGGTCGCGAGCGATTACTTCTCCTCATGCCGCGGAGGCACCGGCCGCGAGACGATCCGCCGCACGGCCCGCATCGGTTCATCCGGCTCGTTCGCTTTGAGGATTTTGTTTCGGAATGAAATCTCGCGGTCGGCGAGTTGCTGCAGAGCCTTGGGCATGGGCGAGACGAACTGCAATCCGGAGAGGACCTTCACCGTCCAGTCCTCCGTCCACTCAGCACTGGAGAGCGCCTCCTGAATCGTACGGGTGAAGAGCGGCAGTGGCGTCTTCATGCTCGCAAGGCGCACCACGCAGCGCCGATCCGCCTGGCCGTCGAGGAACTGCATCATCCTAAAAAGTTGCTCCTCGATCGACGCAAACTGGCGGCTGGAGAGTTCCTTCCCGAGTACTGGCACGAGCATGGGGTTTAAGCTCGTGCCCTCGGTGTGGCTCTCGGACTCCGAGTGGCTCTCGCCCCAGGTGTCGGAGGAGGAGTCGCCATAGGACTCGCTCGTCCCTTCGCTCACTGACGCGATGTGGCCTTTGGTGCGGCCTTGGCTGCGGCTCCGCGATTTCTGCTTGCCTTGAGAGCGGCCCTTGCTCGTGCTCTGAGAGAGGCTGTCGCTGTGGGACCGGCTTGCCTCACTGCTCGTGCCGCGGCTCTTGGTTGTGCCGCTCGATCGGGAGCGGCCGCCGCCTGAGGTCCGGCTTGCCGAGCGACCCGCTGACGCCGACTCGCTTTCCGTCTCACTTCCACTCCATGTCTCCGACTGGGCCCACTTACGCTTGAACGCGTCGATAGCAGACTTCTTTTCGTCCTCGTTCATGAAGCCGCGGCTGAGCTCATATTCGAGGTCATCGCACTCGTCCTGAAACTCCCGTGTCGGTCGGCCGAAGCCGAGACTCAGCGACAATGACTGGGCGAGGCTCGACGACGCGCTCTCGTTCTCGCCCTCACTCTCCGACCAGTTCTCGCTGTCGCTCTCGGAGAGAGATGTGGAGTCCGATTCGCTCCTCCCCAGGCTTTCTCCCGTCGAGTCGCTCTCGCCGCGGGACAGTCCCGTGCTTGTCGAGTACGCGTCGGACTCTCCCTCAGACGCTTCGTCGGTGATGCTGAGGGACTCGCTCTCGCCTTCGGTGTAGCTTTCGCTCGTGCCGTAGGTGTAGGAGTGGCCTTCGCTGTGGCTCTCCTGCACGCTCCGCTCCGTCCCATGGCTTGTACTTGAGCTGTAGCCCTTGAAGTATTCGAGTTCATATCCGAGGACCTTGAGGCCGTAGATTTCGTCTTTGATTTTGTCCGGGTTAATCGCTTGGCGGTAGAGAATCGACGCTAAGGTCTCCAGGTCCTCGGGGTGCGAGAGCTGGAAAAGGATTTTGTTCTTGGCGTTCGCCAAGACCGAGTTCAAAACCATCTTCCCAAGGTCCCCGCCCTGATCGACAAGCTGGCTTGGGTACTGGTGGGCCAAGTGGAGGTGCAGCCCAAAGCCACTGGCTTCTGAAAGTCCCTTGGCGATCGTGGGGGTGATGAAGTTCTGGAACTCGTCAATGTACACGTAACACGGCCGGACCCCGCCTTCCTCGCGTTTGCCCCGGCGCCGGGCAGCGGTCCAGAGGTCGGTGAGAAGGACACTTCCGAGTGCGGCCGCATCCTCGTCGGCGATCTTCGTTCCTTCGACGGAGAGGTTTGCCAAGACAATCGAGCCTTGTTCGAGGACTTGAGCAAGGTCGAGGGACTCGCCGCCTTGGCAGAGGGTGGCTCGAAGAAGCTGAGTCGAGAGGAAGCGATTGACGCGGTACAAGGTGCTCTCGACTCGGTCCTGGAACTCCCGCTCCTTGAGTTGTCCGGCGCTCTGAAGCGTGGTGCGGGCGACGACGTGCTGAACGTCGGCGGTAATTAAGCGCCGGAGTTCGGGACTGCGGATGACCTGTAAAGCTTCGGCAAGGGAGCACTCCCGCTCGTACGCGAGCATGAGCAGAGTTTCGAGCCAGGTAGCGAGGCGCGGAGTTTCGTTGGTGTTCGACTGCCCCCAAGCATGAACGATGGCATCGACAAACGAGCGGCAGACGACGGCTGGGTCTACGCCTTCCCTCCGGCGGAGTAAGTTATACGAGACGACAAGATCGTCCCGCCGGAGGTCGAGCGGAATGATCGGCCACTCGTCAAGGCCTTCGCCGGCGGCGTAGCCGATGAGGCCCTTGTACAACGTGCCGTGGGGGTCAATGACGATGAGGGGGCACTGGTGATTGGGCCAGGACAGCAAATCCTGTCGCGTCATGCCTTCGAGGAGCTTCGTCTTCCCGGTACGGGTGGCTCCTACGGCGTACGTGTGCCGTGCCCGGTCCCGCCGGGAGAGGATCAAGCGCTTCCCGCTGCCAAGAACCGTCCCAAGCTCAAGGTCGTTGCCGGGGTAGAGCATATTGACTCCCTGTAAACTCAGTCTCTTCTTAACCCGTTCCATTCACCGCGACCGGAGCGGAATTCCATTCCCGTCGTCGGCGCTGTCTCGGGCGCGCAGTGCCGCGGCCTTGAGCCTCACCAACCGCACCTTGATCTCGGTGTCCGCCACGCCTTCCCGGCGGCACTTCTCCTCGTACTCCTTGAGCTCCCGGTCCACGAGGTCCTGCTCGGCGGCCACTAAGCGGATAGCCTCCTCCATGGTCCGCAGGTGCGCCTCAAGGGGGGAGGGCTTGGGTCCCGGCGGGGGCGGGTCGGCCTTCTCCTCGGCTTCCTTCCGCCGCTGGACCCATTTGGCCCGCTCAGTCAGGAGCTGATTGAATTCGATCTCCTGGCGGATGCGCCGCTGGTCCCGGTCCCACTGGGCCACTTCCTCGGCCTCGGTGTTCCGGGGCTCGTCCGTGGTGAACTTCCGGGCCGGATGGGTCTCGATCTGGTCTGCATCGAGGAAGATGAGCCCTCCGCAGTGGGGGCAGCGGTACGCCTTGGGTGCTTGCTTGCACTCCTCGCAGCAGTCGAGGAAGGACTTGAGGTGGTTCTGGTAATCACAGCGGCTGCACACCCACGGCTGGTTGCTCGGGACGTACTTGCCACAGTGGTCACAGAAGATTCGGATGAGCGGCGTGTAGATGGCGAGGCGCCGAACCCCGAGACCGAGAATTGCTAAAGCCAGGAGGGCGGCGAAGACGTTCCAACCGGAGTTCTGGTTCTTTGGCTCGCCGATGAAGAGAAGCATGGCGACGGCACCAACCAGAGTAACGGCGATGATGCCGCACTCCCCTTTGTCGGAGGTGGTGCGGAAATGTTGGCGGTGGGTCGGGGTTGGGTTGGGCTTGCCGTCCATTGGGAAGCTCCGGCGTCTTGACGTTTCAGAATTGCAATTGGGGGAAAGGCTGCCGGCCAGGCGTCCCCAGCCGGCAGCCGCAGGACGAGCCTTAGGGCCGCCGCTTGGCCAGGTGGAAGAGCATGGTGGTGAGCTCGCGGCCGCAGTCGTGGCGGCGGCCGTTGATCGTCACCGGGTGGGGGAACTCGGGGTGCGAGAACCGCTTCTCGCCGGTGCGCCGCACGTCCTCGACCATGACGCCGAGGTACCGGGCGACCTGCTCGGCCAGGCGCCGGTCCATCCCCGAGAACGACTTCCGCTGCAGAAGACGATCGATTCGCATGTGCCGCTCACTTTCCGAACCCCGGATGAGTTGCCGGGGTTCGCAGGAGATAGGGACTTCGGGGCACCGATTGCCCCTCCGCCGAGGCACAGCGAGGTAAGATGTGAGGCGTCCGGAACTTGCGCTAGAATCTAAGGTGTGCTACCATCATTCCGGGCGCCGTCAGGTCTTCTCTCTCACTTTGCCCTGACGGTTCCGAGCCGCGACTACCATCGCGGCTCTTTTTTGACCGTACACCCGGACTTGGTATTTTGCATAATCAAAGTAACGACAATAGCTTAGAGAGTTCTTGAGAGTAATCGAAAGTAGTTCGGAGTAACTCCGGTCACCCCCCCCTTCCCGCCCTCTCTCGATCGCCGGAGGCCGAATTCTTGCTAGGTATTTAGATGAATTGGTACACTGCTCGCGCAAAAGGGAGGATCGGGCGTGGAAGAGCAAAACCAGCCGAGCATTCGCTTCCGGATCGTTCCGACGGATCGGCGCGCGGACATCAGGGTGAATGTGCATCACGTGCACGGCATGAGCGGTCCGGTCGAGAACCGGGCGGATCTCACCCCTTTTGCTGCGGCGCTGGCGCGCTACCGCATTGAAGCGTTCCGCAATCCGTCGTTGGCGCTCGTCACCATTGACGAGGCTCAGTTCGGCAGCGACGGGCGCCAGCTCTTTCAAAGTGCGTGGAATTTTCTTCAGAACGCGATGTGCGCCGACCCGAAGGTAAAGATCGGAAAGCACCTTGCGCTCGTGGGAGGGCTGTCCGCAAAGAAGTCGAGGAAGGGCTCGGGCCACGGAGAGCATAAGTGGATCGAGGTGGAAACCACGCTTCTCCCAGAGAGGAACGTCACCTTCGGAATCATCAGTCGCACCGACGTGCCGTATGAGATCCGCTCGGAAGCGCAGTTCGTATGCCTGTTTGACTTCCTCACCGGACGATGTGGCGGTGCGGAACTCATGAACTTTCTCACCTCCAACGCACCAGTCGGACCTGCGCCGCTTGACGCATTTATTTTTGGCCGCCGCTCGACACGAACGACCGTCGTCCATCGCTTCACCGAGGGCCTCACGGGGCACTGGGTGGAGTGCACGCTGGCGAACGAGCCGTTTACCGTTCCCCCGCACGTCGAGGCATTGATTGACCGCGCTTACACCGTCATCAAAGACAACGATCCGACCGTACGGAAGGTGCCGGATTCGAAAATGCTCGGGCCTCGATATGTCGAGGTCTCGATGGTCGATCTCGACTCCGGCGACGTCCGCGTCGCGGTCACGCTCGCTCCTTCCTCGTACCGCTACTACGCCGCCTTCGCCTTCGCCGAACTCCTGGCCGAGTACGATAAAGAGTTCGAGCCCCTGTTTGAATTCACTCGTGCGACGCCAATTCCGTCACAGCCGGGGCCGGCGACCTGCTCGATCGGGGTCCGCGTCCTCCTGGAATGCTCCGACCGGCGGTTCATCGTCTCGCACCGCAGTAGCCAAGTGAAACTCAACCCGGACGTGTGGAGCGTGAGTGCCAATGAAGGGGTGAGGACGTCACTCTTGGAAAAGGGACTCAGTTGCAGTGACGTCCTCTTCGCCGCCGCCCGGCGGGCGGCGCTGAGTGAGCTTCGAGTTCAGCCTGCCGAATGCCAGGACCCGATTCTCCTGTCGATGTACCGCAACGAGTTCAATCAGTGGGGGGCGGGGTTCTACGTGCGGACGGACCTCGCTTCTTCAGACGTGATCCGCCGGCAACCGGCGGCGATCCACGGGTTCGAACACAAGACGATCAGCACCATCCCGGTGAACATCGACGACTGCGGCCGGGCGATGCGGGAGCTTGGGGTTAGGTGGTACGGCGGGGCCTTGGAGACGATTTGCACCGCCCTTGCTTGGCGAGAGACGGGTGGCGCGCAGTTTACGAGCGCCACGGAGGTCGCGGCCGCGCTCTCCCGCGGCGCCGGTGACGGAATCGTGCCCATTGACGAACCAAACCCGGTCCTCATTCCAAAGAGACCCTGAGAAGCTTTGCCGGTACTCAGCGTCGTTGTTTGATTAGCTGACGGAACGCTTCGTCCGGATTGACGCCGCAGCCAATGCACCAATCCAGGAACTCGGCAATGTCCACTCGCCGCTCACCGATCTCGCTCTTATGCACCCAGGGCTGGCTGCGACGAAGCCGCTGCGCCAAGTCTCGTTGCGTCAGCTTTGCCTCTTCCCGCATCTGGCGCAACAGCACCGGTACGTTTCGGTAGCTCGGGGCGTGCTGGCTTTTGGCCATGCCGCCGACTATGCGGCCGGCTCAATCTGATTCCGGTTCGTTATCACGCCCTTGATTCCAAAATGGAATCAACGGATAATACGCCGTCGTGCGGAATGCGAGAGATGCCAAGCTGGTACGGGTTGAGGCTTACTGGACGGAAGGGCTGCATTCGCAGCTATCGTGTTGCCCGCCCCTCTTCGACACGCTTCAAGAGCTTCCACCCCTTCGTTCCCAGCGCCCCGGCGATCCGCAGGAGCACCTCCACGGTTGGCGAATACTCGCCTCGCTCCAGGTGACTGACGTACTCGCGGGTAACCTTTGCCCGCGCCGCAACCTGCTCCTGGGTGAGCCCCGCCGCCTCCCGAGCTTTGCGCAGTTCCGTCCCGAGCACCGCGGCGGAAGCTACCCCTTGACGTGCGGCCCGTCTGTGAAGTATTCTTCACAGACTAATGCCGGGCGTTTGCCGCGGTCAATTACATGGAGGGAACAGCCACAAACAAACAGTTCGGTCTCATCATCGCCTACGTCCTGCCGGGCTTCGTTGCTTTGGCTGGCTTGGCGCCGCTCTTTCCGACGGTGGCCCGTTGGCTCCATCCGGTGGAACCCGGATTCGGCCCTCCGCTCTATGCCGTCCTTGGCGCCATGGCCCTGGGGCAGATCCTCAGCTGCTTCCGCTGGCTTGTCCTTGACCACCTCCATTTCCTCACCGGCGTCCGAAGGCCTCATTGGGACGACAGCTTGCTTGACGCTCGACTCAAAGGCTTCGACTACCTCGTCCAGCACCACTACCGCTACTACGAGTTCACCGGAAACACCCTAATTGCCCTCCTCATCACCTACGTCTTGAACCGGCTCTTTGGAACGTTGTCCTTCCTGGGGTTTGGCACCGACCTCGGGATGCTTGTCGTCATTGCGGTGCTCTTCGCCGCGTCCCGCGATGCGCTTGCGAAGTACTACGGCAGAACCGGCCGTTTGGTCGGGGCCATCGCGGAGAAAGAGTGAGGCCGAAGGATGTACGAGATGAGCTACAACGGGAACGATCACGGCGGGCAGGGCGATTCGCACGGAAAGCCCAAGCCCCAAGCCAAACCGCAGCAGGAGCCGAAGGCACCGGCCAAGCCCGAGCCTTCCGGGAAGAGCAAACGGCAGAAGTGAGAGGGGCGAACAAACAAACCAGTCGAAAGGGCAGCCGGCGGTAACCCCGCCGGCTTTTGCGTTTCCCGATAGGTCGTTCAGCAGCGCAAAAGAAGGCGGTCAGGGTTTGGCGAAGGAGGGGGGAACCTTCTCCGGGAAGTACCGCTGACCGCCGGCTGCAGTTTACTGCACACCGCGGCTGCTGCCCCCACTTATTCTGCCTTCGCGACAAGGCTTGTACCGGCAACGAGGGCGACAACTGCACAAAACCGCAGTTGGGCCTCGTCATTGTGATCGAATTTACAAACATGCGCTGCCGCGCCATCCATTCCCGAAATCGTTCATTACTGAGTCTACCAAACGTATAGACTTGTGGCGCGCATTCAATACGGCCTAGAATTTTGCCGACAGGCCGACGTTGATTGATTCCACCTTCTGGAAAACGGGCTCCGCGCGACCGACCTTGTAATACACCTGAATTCCCACGTTGTCCGTCATGTCGACGTTCACACCGGTTGTCAAGAAGTTGACGCCGCGGTTCTCGGTCGTGAGAAACATGAAGGTGTCATCTGCATACAAGCTAACGTTCTTCGGGTTGAAAGGGATCACGCCGCGAAGAAAGTTCAACCGTACTTCGGGGCGTACGTGAGCCACCAATCTGAACACTCCGTTGTCGGACTCCAGCGATTTCGTTTGGCCCCTCGTTGTGCCTCCTGCATCGAATCCGAGACTTTCCTCGTGCCAAAAGCCCAGCGTGTAATCTTCTCCGCCGGGACTCTGCCAATCTGGGATAGTCTTGATACTCTCGATCGCAATCGGCTGGTAGATCGGATAAACTCTCAAAGAGGCAAGTGCCTTCTGCACGTCTCCTCGCTGGCTGCTCTCATACCTGAAGGTGAGACGTGAGTAGGTCGAAAACGCCTTATCCAGGGGGACGTTCCTGGGACTCCAGTTCTTCAGCTCATCCAATCCGATCTCGGCGAGGAGATTGTGCTGCGAAACCTTCGGAGAAGGATCGCTGTTCACATGACCCTCCAGCGCCGCAAACAGGTGTACGTGATCATCGTAGTGCTGACCATCCTGATCCGGAAAGAAATGTACCTTTTCCAGTTCTCGCAGCGGGTTATAGACGAGCGCGAAGTCCGCGTTGTACCCCACGTTCGTAGAAGGTGCCTTGGTCAAGCTGAATGCAGCGCCGTCGCGAATCTCTTTGGAAATGAACGAGCGTTGTAAGTGAAAGTCGCGGAATAGGTTTACCGCGAACGTCGCCGCCGAGGGATCAAATGGCGAGCCTCCGGTTCGTACGCCGTCCGCCTCCGCGTAGACGCGCCAGTAGTACGTCTTGGCCAATTGAAGCCTTACGCCTGACGCGACGAAGTTGATGACGGGCACGTCATCGGCCGGAGGCGGTAAGGTCCGCTCGTAAACGAGGTGCTTTCCGCTGAAATCTGTCCTGTTGTCGGAGATCTGAACAGTGTATTGGGTCGCACCAGCCGAGGGCTCCCACTGGAACGTGGGCGTGAGCGGTCCCTCGACGAACTGGACGCCGTACAATTCAAACGCCCCAGGGCTGCTGACTTGTGTAGCCGTAGGAGCTGCCGCCGCCGTCATTGCCGACAAGAGTGCAATGAGAATGAATTTCATAACGCTCCCTTTATGCTGCCGTTCTCCTGTAACAGAGGAGCTTGGCTTAATCCGAGCCCCTGGCGCACCGTCACACAGAGCTTCAAGTCATGATTTCCGCCGGCGCCTGCTCCTGAGCGTGCGAAGGCCTTCCGAGAGGACATCCAGATGCTCGCTTGCCAATTCGGCGAACGCCACAAGCACATCGTGCTGGAAGACCTCGAGTTGGACGTCCTTGACCGCTTTGCAATCCCTCAGAGCCGTCGGCGACAGGGCGTCCGTTGGAATATTCGCGTTGCGGAGCTCCACACGAATCGGATCGAGGTAGCCCATGACGGCCAGTGGCTGCACGCCGAAATCGTCGAACTTAGAATCCGCGTCCATCTTGGCACCATTGGGCGTGTTGTCACGAATTGCCTTCAAGACAGCCGCGTATACTTGCTCGCGAAGCTTTGGTTTGGCCATAGTGATCCTCCCGGATAGGTGTGAGAAGTAATAGCCCGGCTCGGAAATGTGTTCAAATATCGTGCCGTCGTTTCAACAGCCGTGGCTGCCTCTCCGGATCGTGTCCTGAAGTGCGCCGAATCTAGTGAGGGGCGCCTCGACGCAAAGGGATTCATGCTCGCGTCAGTCGTTTTCAATACAGTCCGCGGAAAGCGTGATGATCTGTCTAATGCACGGCGACCGAGCCGCCGATGCGCTTAGTCAGCGTAAACCGCTGATGATCGGCAATACCAGGTTGCATAGCCTGGGTTTTTCCATGGGGTTTCGTGTCGCTGACGAAGGGCCGCTTATTACGGCAGTCACGGACGCACCTAAGGTCCGCCCGGTCTCGGGGCGTTCTGAGGGCTGTCGCCAAATCCAAGAGAATCGAGAAAAGCTAACAGTGCCTCCCGATCTTCGCTCGGCAAGGCCTCGTACTTCTGCTCGACCATCGTGGCCTCTTCCTTGTGCCTCCGGATCGCTTCGTCAACCGTCACGGCGGACCCGTCGTGCAGCAGTTCGGGCCTGGTCCGCAGGCCCCAAAGCGGTGCCGTCCGGATTCTGTTGCGTGTGCGCTGGTCGGGGGGGCCGAGTTCCACGAGCCGTCGCGGGACCGTCGAATCTTTGCCGGTCTGCTTGTTGTCAGTCGGACCCCGGTCCCGAACAACCACAACGACCCCCTCACTTGCTGGTTTCAAGGATTTTTCCGACAGTCGCTTCGCACTTTTGGCGAGCAGGTCCTCGGCTCCCTTGGGGGGATCCTGGGCGAACTGCGTTTGCACGATCCCATCGCCCGTCCCGATGTCGTGGAGCATGAAGTCGCTGAACGGGTGAATTGCCTTATTCGCGAGGCTCGGAGTCGGTGCGCTGCCGGGAAGGTCGCTGC
>Ga0308175_100001905_pt1 | contig 14125 bp, 12 predicted proteins | sample PhyCR1_3_FD_203893 | JGI IMG/M metagenome (GOLD analysis project Ga0308175, IMG submission 203893) | Soil microbial communities from UC Gill Tract Community Farm, Albany, California, United States - DLSLS.C.R1 | ecosystem: Environmental > Terrestrial > Soil > Agricultural land | place: USA...
CCCGCGGGTGACCTTGGTGCGGAGCTTGACTGTGGAGAACGTGGACTCGATGGGGTTCGTGGTCCGCAGGTGGACCCAGTGCTCGGCGGGGAAGTCATAGAACGCCAGCAGCTCGTCGACGTCATCGGTGATCTTCTTGACGGCCTTGGGCCACTTCGCGCCGTAGGTCCTCGCGAACGCCTCGACCGCCTTCCCGGCGTGCGTACGGTCCTCGGCGTTGTAGATCTCCTGCATCGCCTTCGTCGCGCCCGGCTGCGCGGACTTCGGCAAGGCGTTCGTGACATTCCGCGCCTTGTGGGGCCGTAAAGAATCAAGGTGCTGCTTTACGAATGTGGGCTCGTTGTCTGGGTATGGCCGTCCCGAAGTCGATCTGTTCCCAACTGCACTGCAGATTCATGGTGTTGCTGCCCCACTTGAACGAGCGGCAGCGGCGGCTGGCCCTGGCCACCGAGGCTCGGCTGCTTGGGCATGGCGGCGTACGCGCGGTGGCGCGGATCGCGCAGGTCAGCGAGACCACCGTGCGCCGTGGAGTGTTGGAACTGGAAGCCGGGGCCGGGCCGCTGACGGATGGCCGGGTGCGTGCACCAGGCGGAGGACGCAAACGAGCCGAGGCCAACGATCCTGCCCTGCTCAAAGCGTTGTTGGGACTGGTCGAGCCGGACGAGCGGGGCGACCCGGAGTCCCCGCTGCGATGGACGACGAAATCGCTGCGGAACCTGGTTGAGGAGCTGACCCGGCGGGGGCACCCGGTGTCCGCGCCGACGGTGGGCCGGCTGCTCCGGCAGGAGGGGTTCAGTCTCCAGGCGAACGTCAAGACCCTCGAGGGTGCCCAGCACCCCGACCGGGACGCACAGTTCCGCTACATCAACGAGCAGGTGAAGCTTCACCAGGCCGATAGCGAGCCGGTGATCAGCGTGGACACGAAGAAGCGGGAACAGATCGGGCGGCTGCCGATGGCCGGGCGCGATTGGCGCCCACGGGGCGAGCCCGTCGAGGTTGAGGACCACCATTTCTTCTTCAGCGGCCCGGATGTCGAGCAGGCGATCCCTTATGGGATCTACGACATCGCCCGCAACACCGGTTGGGTCAACGTCGGTGTCGACCACGACGCTTCCACCTTCGCCGTGGAGTCCATCCGCCGCTGGTGGCGCTCCCGCGGAAGTCTCGACTACCCCAAGGCATCACGGCTGCTGATCACCGCGGACGCGGGCGGCTCCAACGGTTACCGCTACCGGGTATGGAAGAGCGAACTGGCTGCCCTGGCCGCTGAAACCGGCCTGAGCATCACAGTCTGTCACTTCCCTCCGGCGACAAGTAAGTGGAACAAGATTGAGCACCGGCTGTTCTCCCACATCACTCGCAACTGGCGTGGCCGGCCTCTGACCAGCCACACCGTCGTGGTGGAGACCATCGCCGCCACTCGCACCCGTGCCGGACTGACGGTGGAGGCCCACCTCGACCCGGGCGAGTACCCCATCGGCATCGCGATCAGCAACGACCGCTTCGCCGCCCTGCCTCTGGAGAAACACGAAGTTCATGGGCAGTGGAACTACACCCTCCACCCCACTGCCGCCCCGGAGGCCGGGCCTGCCACCGGCGAGGCGAACGGCGTTGCCCACCGCCGCGGCACCCTCCTCGACCGCCTGAACGATCCCCGCCTGACCGGGCTGGGCGCCAGCGAATTCGACGCCCTATGCGCCGAGTTGGCTCCCCTGCAGCGGGCCCGGGCCCAGGAACGCTACAGCGAGCAACGCGGCGGTCGTCAACGCCGAGCCACCGGCAAACTCCGCGGGAGCAAGCCGCTCTTCGACGATGCGGCCCGCGTCCTGCTCACCCTCCTCTACCAGCGGCAGGTCTGCTCGATGAAACTGCTGGCCGACATGCTCGAGACCGCCCCCTCCTGCATCGGCCACCTCGTTCACGAGACCCGCCGCGTTCTGGAGGACCACGGCCACCAGCCGGGATACGCCCCCACCCGCTTCACCACGGCGGACGCGCTGATGGTCTTCCTCGACACGGCCCAGGCCCCGTCCCGCACCGGGATCATGTCCGATCTCTCCCACCCGAATCTGACCGGTATGTCATGCGACGACCTGGAGGACCTCATCCGGGGCCTTGCCCCGCGACAGGCGGCACAGATCGAAAGACTCTCCCACCAGCGCCGGGGCGCAGACCGCCAGTCCGGCAGCCGCGGCGGTGTCTTCCCTCAGAAGATCGGAAACCGTGAGCGCGTCGTTCTTACCGTCCTCTACCTGCGGAAACTGTGCACCCTGGACATCCTGGCCGATGCGCTGGGCGATGTGAGCAGGTCTTTGATCGGCAACGTCATCCGCGAAACCCGCCCCTTGATCGAGGCAGACGGGCGCCTCCCTGCCCCATCTGCCACCCGCTATCGCACCGCCGCCGACCTCCTCGCATCCGCCCACCCCAACAACCCCGACACGCCGACAAGTTGATTCCTTACGGCCTCTGTGAACCCAGCACCTCTGATGCCGGGCAGCCGGAAAGACCTCCCGAAGCGCCTTCCACAGGCCCATCGCGCCGTCGCCGACCACCAGTTCGGGGTCATGCATGCCCCGGCGGCGGCAGTCGCGCAGCAGGTCGGCCCATGACTCCGCCGACTCCCGCAGCCCCTCGGCCAGGGCGATAAGCTCCTTGCTGCCGTCCAACCGCACCCCGAGCAGGACCAGCACGCACGAGTGTGCCTGGCCAAGCCGCACCTTCGGGTGCACCCAGTCGGCCCACACGTACACGAAGTCGCGGTCCGACAGGTCCCGCTCCTGGAACGCGGCGTGGTCATCCTGCCACTGCCTGGTCAGCCTCGTCACGGTGGCCGGCGACAGCCCGGCAGCCGAGCCGAGGAACTGCTCCAGCGCCGGGACGAAGTCCCCCGACGACAGCCCGTGCGCAGGTAGAGCAGCGGCAGCACCTCGGAGACCTTCGGCGACTTACGGCACCACGGCGGCAGGAGAACCGCGTCCGCTCACCGGTCGCCTCGTCGATGCGCCGGTCGTTGACCCGCGGCGCCTTGACCTCGGCCGGGCCTGCGGCCGTGGTCACCGACCGCTCGCGGTGGTAGCCGTTGCGGACCACCAGACGCCGGCCCACCTCGTCGCACTGATCAGCCAACCCGGCGATGTAGGCGTTGACTTCGGCTTCCAGCGCGGCGGCCAGCATCCGCCTCGCGCCCTCGCGGACGATGTCGTCGATCAGGGAGCCGGTCTCGGTGGAGCCTTCGGCATTCACTACGCTGAACACGGGCGTGCCTTCCCGACCCGCGCGCCAACGCGGGCCTACTCGATGACCAGAAGTCGATCACTCGGGAAGGTACGCCCTTCGCATCCAACCCGAGGCCGATCCACAGGCCTTGAGCATTGCTCCACCTGAGGAGCTCTGGGACAAGGCCGCCCGCTACGCCGAGAGTCTGCGCGAACAGCGGGGCTGTGAAGAGGCCACCGAACCCGTGGGCATCGGGACCGTAATCGACACTGCCGGCTTCCCGTCCGACAGTTCGCGCATGGCACGACTGGCCCATGCCCCGAGACGCAGCGCGGCGATCACGCTCGACGAGCCCGACCGGAGCCGCATCGAGGACGAACTCCGCCTTCCCAAAAAGGCACTGGCGCGCAAAGTCATGCGTGACTGCGTCCCACTGGCGCACTGAACGAGTGCGGCGTAGTGCTTCCACCAATCATGGATCCTGGCGAAGACGCGCCACAGCCCAGCCGCTGATGATGCCGTAGGTGGTCCACCTGCGCGAAGGACTGGCGGGACTCCGGCCTGTCCGCGCGCTGCCAGGGCGCGACGGTGCCGGCGACGGCGCCCACATCAGCACGGGCCTGATCGTCCCGCACCGCACCCCCGGACGGCCCCTGGCTCGGCCGTGCATCTGCCTCGTGATCGGCTTGGTTCGCGTGTTGACGCCCGCAGTGTGGCCATTGCGGTACGGGAGGGTGAGGCAGGCGGCGCCGGCTCCTGGTGCCTTCTCGCCGGGTTCGCCGACAACCCTCGTGTCCGCTGGGCCGGCGGCTCCCGCCTTGTGAACGTGCGGGGATGCCATCGGCGTACCGGCTCATGGCCCGGCGGCGGTGCCGGCGGCAGGCTGGATCCGCTGGAGCATCTGCTCCATGACCGGGACGGGCAGCGACGAGTGCTGGGCCGCGGTTTCCGCGGTGTCGGGATCGCGCAGCAGCCGGACTACCACCCGTGCGGGCAGCCGGGGTTGCCTGGCAGCCGCATGGCGCACGCGCTCGTGCGGGTCGTCGAGCAGCCGCACGGCCGACGCGGGTGTCAGCCGCGGGTCGGTCGTGGCCCGGTGCCGTACTTCTTCGTCGCTGTCCCGGCTGAATCGTTCGACGAGTTCGGCTGTCGATTCCGGGTCGTCCAAGGCCAGTTGGCGCATTCTCGGGTTCGGATCGTCGGCGTGGCGGAGCAGGTCGCGGCGGGGGAAGTTCGGATGGCTGTGGGGGCGATCGGGGGTGCTGAGGCTGCCGGTCCACCACTGCCACACCCGCAGCAGCATGTCGGCGGGGGCGTCGTCGCAGGATGCGGCGAGGAATAGCTGGACGACACGGTCCTCGTCGCGGGCCAGGCGTTCCACGACGTCCGGTGGAAGGCGCCTGGCCCGGGCGACGCTTCTGCGCACGAGGGGATGGGAGGAAGCGGCCAGGCGGCGCATGGCGTCACGATCCTCGTGCAGTGCCATGACCCAGTCGAGCGGGCGATAGTGGACGCGGGAGTCGAAGTCGATGTCGATGCCCGCCCGCTGATCCTCGGTGAGATCGGGGCGCTTGGACACCTCGAAGCGCACGGATACGTCAGGGTCCAGGGCGAGGAGGACCACCAGGTCCGGGTCCAGGTGCGGGTTGCCCGCGAGGAAACGGCGCTGTGCGGGATCGCCGTGCTCGGCCAGGTGTTGGGCGAGGTCGCGCTGCAGGCGGCAGGTCCGCACCGCGTCGTTCGCGTCGTTCCCGAGTCCTCCCGAGTCGAAGACCGGGCGGGGCATCGGGTGGTCCTGGTGGTGACGGAGCAGCGCCTTGACGCGGACCTTGCCGTCGGGGTCGTCGAGAAGCGCCGTCCGGGCCAGGCCCTCCAGATGGGGCCAGGCTCTTCGGCAGGCCGAGGCGCGTACGGACGGAACGGCGTCACCGGCCAGGGCGATGAGTAGGTCCGCGGGCAGGCCGTGCAGTCGGGCGGTCTCTTCGCGGATCCGTGCGGACGAGTCCGCGGCGAGCTGTGCGCAGGCGGTGCCGGTGAGCTGCTCGCGCCGGTCCGCCGCGAGCAGGGTGAGGATCCACCGGTACCGCTCGTTCCGCTCGCCCAGGATCAGACGGGACCACTGCTCGGGCGTGATGTTCGGCTGGGCCTCGGCCAGCAGCTGCCGCACCTTCCAGTCGGGGTCGGCCATGGCCGCCTCGACCACCTCTGCCGGCAGGGGGCGCCACAGGAGGAAATGCGACAGGCCCAGGAGGCCGGCGCGCAGGGCTTCGGGAGCGGCCGGGTTGCGCACCAGTCCATGCGCCCACAGCTCGCGCAGCCTTTCCGAAGGCGCCGGCCCGTGAAGCAGCGTGGCCCAGGCAGCTGCCCGTTCCTCAGGAGTCTCTCGGGCCGCCGCCTGCGCGGTCGCCTCTTGCCAATCCGGGATGCGGTCCAGTGCGACGAGCCAGACCTCGTCCTCTTCGGCGGTGACCCCGAGCAAGGCCCGGCCGTCCGTCGAGACCGTGACGAATTCCGGACGCCCGGGCCGTTTCCCGAGGACTCCGGCGAGGTCCCACCGATCGGTGAGCTTCACCCGCGTCCAGCGCCGGGGCGCGCAACCCGTCCAGTTGCCGGCGACGTCGATGAGGAACACGCCGTCCTCGCCGATGATCCCGCTGCCGACCGCGAGCCGGTGCCACTGTTCGTTCAACGCGGTGATCAGGCCGGGCAGTTCTCCCCGTACCGTCACAGTCGGCGTGGCTTCGCCCGAGATGACCGGGCGCCACGCGGCTCGGGGCGGCAACACCTGCTCGATCCGCCGGTCCCCCACGACCTCCAGCCCGGCACGCTGAAGCAGCTCTACGTGCTTGTCTGTCCCACCCGTCATGGGAACCCATCCTGCCCGAGCCGGGTCCCCGCTCCCCCAGCGGCCGGTGGAGGGTTCAGAGTGCGCGCTTGTCTGCGGCTGAGGACGGGCACCGTCTTCACCGTCCTTGACGACACCGGCAGCGAAAACGGCGCCGGGGCGGCCGTTGGGCCTCTGGCCGGTACGGCTTCCTTACCGTCCCGGACCACGCCCCGACCCTGCTCGACGGGTGCGGGACGGCCGACACATCCTGGCCGGAGAACGCGAACCCCTCGCACGCCAAGCCGCCCCACCGTGCGAAATCCGCCATGTTGAGGCCCCAAGGCGCACACGAGCGCTCGACGGTCTCCTCCGCCCAGGTTTGATGACCAGCTCAGCGTTACGCGCGCCCTCGGTACAGCCGCGGCTGCTCACGCCGTGCCAGTGAAGCGCGCCACCCACGCCAAAGCAGGTGGGCGCCACGGGCAGTCGAAGACTCCTTGTCCTGGCTGAACGGCTGCCATCGTTGCACCGGCGCTATGACCAGCTCAGCCACCGCAGATCACCACACCGTGCAGAGACCGTGCACCGAGTACCCAACCACCGGCGCCTGCGAGGACACAGCGCCTGCACGGCCACCCGCCGACCCTAAATCTTGATTCACCGGGCACCGGTCCCAATCTCCTCTGCGCGTTCATGAGATGGCCGGTAGGCCCCCTGCCGGCGCGCCGCATGGTCAGGGGGTCAGTCGGTTCCGATGTCGAAGGTTTGCTTGCTGCCGTAGCTGTAGGAGTTGAACACGCCGCTGGTAGCACCGACGATCAGATCGACACTGTCGCCGGAGGAGCGGTTGCCCTCAATGTTGATCTTGACAGGCGCGTCGGTGCACCAGTAGCTCTTGTACTGCCAGCCGTTCTTCGAGGGCCCGTAGCCCAGCGTGATGGACTGACCGGTGATCGTGCTGTCATGGCAGTAGGCGTCCAGATCCCCCTGAATCACGTACCGGGTCGGTCCGTCGGACCGGACGGTGCCATTGAAGCGCACGTCGTACTTGATGTTCCCCCAACCATCCCGCTGGATGTACGAGACGTGTGCCTCCCGGGTCGTGGCGCTGGCGGGAGCAGCCGACGCCACAGGCAGGACGGCAGCCGCGAGGGCCGCCCCGACGCAAGCCAGGTGCCGTGCACGACGAGCCGACAGAGGAGCAATCGAGCATTTCCCTTCGAGAGGCAGCAATTGCTTCATCCAAGCCGAGTTTTACCAGCTCAATGCCACATATCGAGGGATTAGTCCACCAAAGCACCATTTCGAGTGACAAGGGCATATGCCCATTGCATCTGGAGGCGGGGCGGTCGCCCGACGTAGCTTCTCGGCACCGGCTGTGTGCCTCATCCAGGGTGATCTACTGTGGGACGCGGTCAGCGTCGATGAGGTCCTCGGCCTTGAGGGCGAGTCCGGTCAGGCGTGCGCGCTGGAGGCCGGCGGCCTGTACCGGCGGGCCATGGCAGCCAACCCGGAGCGTTACCTGAACGAATACGTCCAGGCGATGGCCCGCCTCACCGAGTGGTCCACCCCGCTGTGACGCCCACATCGTCTGCCGACGGCCCGTCACCGGTGAACGGACGTGGACCGGTCGGGAGGGGCACGCGGAACGGTGGTGCAACCGCCCGACGGCGCAGCCTGTCTTCCTCGTATGAGGCCGCGGTCTTGCGGCCGGAGAGGAGCGAGGATGCCGAGAGCACGGTCTTTATGGACGGACTATTGGCCCCTGGCTGTACTCCCCGTCGCTGCCGGGGCCATGGATCTGTTCCTGTGGTGGCGCGGCGAGCCCTGGAGCTGGTCGGACTGGGCATCCAGCTTCGGCTTGGGAGCTGTCACCACGATGATCGTCGGCATGCTGCTTGCCCGGCGGCAGGGGAACATCCAAGAGGCACTCGCCGATCTCGAACTGACGGAGAAGGTCGCATACCTGACCTTCTCGGTGTCGCAGTTGCGCGAAGCCAGCGCCCCAGAGCTCACCTATAGGGCGTTGTACGACTGCAGAGCAGGCCTGTCACTGGTGCCTCTCGCCCGGCGACCGATGCAGGAAGAGTATCTGCGGACGGTATCGCGGGTGCTGGAGACGATCACTGACGGGCTCGGCTCCTCCCTTCGTTCCCATGCGCAGTGGACGCACGGCGACTGGTCCAATTTCGCCACGGTGGTCGGGACACTGCGGGAGACTGCCATGTTCCATGCAAGGAGATCGAAGATCGTGGCTGCTCACTGGGCCGACGGAATCGACACGACGACACAGAGGCTCTTGCGGATCGGGACCGCTCCGGTGCCATTCGAGGTGTTTCACGCCCATTTCACCGAGGGAGCGGACCGTATCCGCACCACCCTCGACTGGCAAGCGTTGTCGGAGATGGCCCGACGGGACAATGGAACCGTCCGTCTGTCCATGATTTCCACCGACCTCGCGCCTTACGGGCTGGCCGCTCTGGAGGGCTATCACGCCCCCTGGTATCGAGACGCATCCAGGTCCGGGGAGGTCGAATACGACCATCGGGCCGCGATGCCCATCCGGCACACAGAACTTGTGACAGACCTGTCCGTCCTTCAGGGCGATCGGCGGTCGCGGATCGGGGCGTTGAGGGACCAGTACGCGACCCAACTCGACGGCCGGGGCGTCTCGCTGATCCTCGCGACATATGCGCTGGATCCGGACCGTTCCCTGGTGCTGGACGGCAACCACCGATTGACCGCTCTCGCGCAGCTGGTCGCCAAGGGCTGTCCAGCCCGGCTGATCGAGTTCCGGCTGACGGCTCCGGTGAGTTCTGCGATCCTGCCGGACTTGATCCACTACGAAACTGGCTGATCACGGCGAAGCCTCTTGTACGGACACGTGAGGGCGCTAAGGTCGCGCCATGCCACGTATGGACCGTGCGTCGAGGGTGATCGCTGCGCCACCAGATCGCGTCTGGGCAGCCCTCGTCGATCGCGAGGCGCTCATGGCATGGCTGCCGCCAGCCGGGATGACTGGCAGGTTCGAGCGATTCGATGCCCGGCCGGATGGGTCGTACCGATTGGTGCTGACCTATTCCGACGCGTCAGGCGCACCCGGCAAGGCGACCGTGGATTCCGACATCGTTGAAGCTCGCTTCGTCGACATCGTCCCCGGCGTGCGGGTCCAGCAGGCGGTGGATTTCGTCTCCGATGATCCTGCCTACGCCGGCACAATGACCATGACCTGGGAGGTCACCGCTGTCGAAGCCGGGACGCGCGTCGACATGGTCGCCGAGAACGTCCCGGACGGCATTTCCGCCGAGGACCACGCCGCAGGGCTCGCCTCTTCCCTTTCCAACCTGGCCGCCTATATGGAGTAGTAGCCATCGCTGATGCCATGTCAGACAGCGTTTGCCTACTTGTGAGGGGACGTGCCGTCTCGGTTCTGTGCCTGGCGGCGCAGCAAACTCCGTAAGCGATGACCGTGCCGAGGAGCGCGTGCTGGGCGACAGGGCCCACTCGAGCGGGGCGATCCGCCACCTGCCGCGGCGCCGGGGTTTCGCCACCACGATCCCCGAACGCCGCGACCAAGCGGCCAACCGCCGACGCCGGGGGGCCTCGGCGGCCGACCGCCCGCTTTCGACAAGGGGATCTACCGCGATCGCAACGTGGTCGAACGGTGCTGCGCCCGCCTCAAGCAGTTCCGAGCGATCGCCACCCGCTTCGGCGAACTCGCCGACCGTTACCGCGCCGGAGTCGTCCTGGCATCCCTGATCCTCTGGCTCCGCGAACCGGCTGGGCGATCATGTCGGGGAAGGTGGTGGGTGGTTCGCGCGGTAGCCGCCCCGGGTTCGTCAAGGCGTCCTGGGTCGATGGGGTTCCAGAAGGCGGGCAATGTGTCGGCCGATGTGCCCGGGGGCGTTTCAGTCGGAGACCGCGGGGGTCAGGCCCCGGTGGGTGAGCCTGAGGACGCGGTCGGCGACGGTGTGGGGGTCGGCGCCGTGTTCGACGGCGGTCATGGCGGCTTGGACGAGTCGCCCGACGAGTTGGCCGGTCAGTCCGGGCGCGTCGGCGCTGAGGGCGGAGATCGCGGTCTGGAGGGGGGCGTAGTGGAGGTGGTGGAGTCGGCAGAGCTAACGATCCTGGTGCACAGCCAGACCTGGCTCGCCCGCATTCAGGCCGCCGCCCGCACTCCCCTGAAAGTCGCACTCCTCAACCCGACCACCAAGCGTTCTTCCTTCCTGCGCGTCCCTCCAGCCCAAGGCTGACACCACAGCCCGGGGCTTGGCTGACTGCCACGGCACGGCTCACCGAGGTGCTGCTTACTGGCGGCAGTACAGCGACATCCTGCCTGCGGCGCCGGTGGGCGAGGCCGCCTCCGAGTGGTGGGTGCCGCTGCTGGACGGCACCGAGCGCATGGGGCTGCTGCGGGTGACCGCCGAGCGGGACGACGTCGCTGCCCGGGACATAGAGGCACTGGCCGGGCTCATCGCGTTGATCGTCGTCAGCAAGCGGGGCACCAGCGACACGCCGGCCAAGCTGGTACGGGCGCAGCCGATGAGCATCACCGCGGAGATGCAGTGGAACCTGCTGCCCCCACGTACCTACGCGGACGGGCGCGTGGTGATCTGCGCGTCCCTGGAACCGGCGTACCAGATCAGCGGCGACGTCCTCGAGTACGCCATCGAGGGGCCCCTCGTCCATCTGTCGATCTTCGACGCGATGGGCCACGACACCGCCGCAGGCCTGTCCGGCGCAATGGGCGCTTCGCAGTGCCCGCCGCGAGGGCGTCGACCTCGTCGGCAAGGCCGAAGCTGTGGAAACCGCCCTCATCGACCATTACGGCCACAGGCGCTTCGTCACCGGCATTCTGGCCACCCTCGACACCCGCACGGCATCCTGCAATGAGTCAACCGGGGCCACCATCCGCCGATCGTGATCCGCGACAGCCGCTGGACCACGCAGCCGGCCTGCCCTCCGGCCCATCCCATGGGCACCGACCTCGGCCTGCCCACCAGCGTGTGCACGGAGCATCTGCAGCCCTGCGACCGCATCGTCCCGTACACCGACGGCACCACCAGAGGCCCGCCGCTCCGGCGGCCCTGAATTCGGTCTGGCCCGCTTCACCGACTTCCTCATCCGCCACCACGCCGACGGTCTGCCGGTGCCGAGACTCTGCGCCGGCTCATCCACGCTGTCCTCGATTACCACGACGGCCGGCTTCAGGACGACGCCACCGTCCTGCTTGCGAATGGCTCGGCCCGGCCCTGGAACCGGCCGACAAGACAGCCGACGTCACTGGAGTGTCGTCCGGCGGCCCTCATGACCACAGCGTCCAGGGCGGGAGCGCCTGTCCTGAGCGCGGATCTCCACGTCGACTTGAACGAGGAAGCCGGTCAGCTGCCCGTGGCCACCATGACCGGCCCACTGGACCTGCACACCGCACGCACGCGGGAGCGGTCAGGCATGCTCCCGGACCTAAGCGAGAAGTTCGTGCGATGCCCCGACAGCGGGCCCGCGGAATGGCTCCGAGGACCGATCTACCGGGTGGACCTACTGCCGTGAGCCGCGCACCTCGCCCGCGGCTGCGTTGTCCACGGGCGGTCCGGAAGCGACGTTTCGCGCACGCGGGCCGGGACAGGGACGTGCGCAGACCGACGACGGTACCTAGGGTGGGGAGTGCAGGGCTATGACACAGCCTGGAACGAGTGACGGAGCAGGAAGACGCGCGAGGCAGGGCCCAGTCCGCTGCAGGCCCGGCCGCGACGAGCGGCGACCGGCGCGGACAGTGCGCACGCCGTCGGGCGTTGGGGAGGGACCAAGGGTGGTTCTGAACCATGAGGGATGTACATCGGCTTGAGCCCAGCTCGGCGAACCTGGACGGCGGCACCGTGCTCGCGGCGTGGGAACGATTCGTGCAGGGCGAGGATCAGGTCCCAGGTGTCCGGCCCTTGGTGGCGATCTCCTGGCATCGCTGCCGAGAGCAATACCGGGTCGATCCTCACCTCACAGAGGCTCCGGTAGCTGTCGCGGAGCTCGACCATACGCCCGAGCACGATGTCGTATTCGCTGAGCTGGGTTTTTGTGCTGCCTCCGTGGCACATGAAGTGGGCAACCTCGGTGGCGCCGTCACCGTCACCGATGCCACTGGCCGGATCCTGGCCGAGTGGGGTGATCAGGCCACGCTCGCCAGAGCCGGCGACTCCAATCTGGTGCCCTGGTTCTGCTGGTCCGAGTGCGCGGTCGGCACGAACGGCATGGGCACGGCGCTCGAGGCACACGGCCCGGTACCGATCAGGGGCGCGGAGCACTGGTGCCAGGCGTTCCACAACTGGGTCTGCGCGGGCGTCGCGGTGCGCGACGTGGTGACCAGGGAACCGATCGCGGTCCTGAATATCTGCTGCTGGCGCAGCCGGCTTCCCGCGTCCACGGAAAGCTGGCTGGCGAACGTGGTCACCAGGACCCAGCACCCGCTGAAGAGGCGCGCCCGGGACAGTGGTGCCGAGTTGGTCGCGGCCTACACCGAGGCCAGGGCCCGCTCCGGTGCGGCACTCGCCGCCGTGGACGCCGCGGGTAAGGTGGTGATCGCCGACGACATGGCAAGCGTGCTCCTGGGCGTCCCGGCATGCACCCCGGCGGTCGACCCCACGCTGCGATGGAACCCCGGGCTACCAGAATTGATCACAGCCGCCCGGTATGCCACCAGGCAGGCAGCCCACAATCCTGACTGGGTCGGCTCGACGCAGATCTTCGCCCACCTCGCCGACGAGCCGACATCGATCAGTATCCGACCCGTCTTCTCATCCGGACACCTGATCGGCAACCTGGTCTTGTTCGGTGTCTCCGACGGGGCGCAGTTGCCCCAGGCGGAAGCGGCCGCGCACGCTCGGGTGCAACCGCGCCGGCTGGTCGCGATGCGCGACAACCGGATGGTGCTGCTGCGGCTGCCGGAGGTCTTCTTCGCTGAATCGCAGGGTAACGACGTGTGGCTCTCCACCGATCAGGGGCGATTGCGAGCCGCCTCTTGGAGCCTGGACAAGCTCGACAGCGAGCTGGCGGATCTCGGCTTCATGCGGGTGCACCGCCGGTACGTGGTCAACCTCAGCCGCATCCGGGAGGTGGAGCGCGGGCTCAAGGGTGAGCTGTCTCTGATCATGGATGACCGGGCGGACGAGATGGTGCCGGTTTCCCGGCGGAACGCGCCGGCCGTGCGTCGCGCGCTTGACATCTGAGTTCCCGGCACGACCTCGGTGCCAGGAAGGATATTCCGTGTCTGACAGTCCGGACGCCGTTGTCGGCGAGACGAACGCTGGAAGTGCGGGCGGCCTCGGCCTCTCTGCCTCGGCCGGGTACCGCAGTCACTCGATCGCGGGCGCGGGCAACCGCGACTGGTGGCCGAACCAGCTCAACCTGGCGATTCTTCGGAAACACCCCGCCATGGCCGACCCCATGGGCGAGGACTTCGACTACGCCGCGGAGTTCCGGACGCTCGACCTGGACGCCCTGGCGCGGGACGTCGACGAGGTGCTGACGACTTCGCAGGAATGGTGGCCGGCAGACTTCGGCCACTACGGGCCGCTCATGATCCGGATGGTGTGGCACAGCGCGGGTACGTACCGCATCGACGATGGCCGCGGCGGCGCGGGCGCTGGCATGCAGCGTTTCGCGCCGCTGAACAGCTGGCCGGACAATCGCAACCTCGACAAGGCGCGCCGGCTGCTCTGGCCGGTGAAGAAGAAGTACGGCCGCAAGATTTCCTGGGCCGACCTGATGATCTTCGCAGGCAACCGCGCCCTGGAGACGATGGGCTTCACGACCTTCGGATTCGCCGGTGGCCGGGCGGACGTCTGGGAGTCCGACGAGGACATCTACTGGGGTCCCGAACATGCCTGGCTCGGCGACGAACGCCACGGCGGCGTCCGAGAACTACAGACCCCTCTGGCCGCTGTCCAGATGGGCCTCATCTACGTCAACCCGGAGGGACCGAACACCGTCCCGGACCCGCTCACCGCGGCCCGGGACATCCGCGAGACGTTCCGGCGCATGGGGATGAACGACGAGGAGACCGTCGCGCTGATCGCGGGCGGCCACACA
>Ga0308175_100001906_pt1 | contig 14123 bp, 8 predicted proteins | sample PhyCR1_3_FD_203893 | JGI IMG/M metagenome (GOLD analysis project Ga0308175, IMG submission 203893) | Soil microbial communities from UC Gill Tract Community Farm, Albany, California, United States - DLSLS.C.R1 | ecosystem: Environmental > Terrestrial > Soil > Agricultural land | place: USA...
GCCGGTGAACGCCGCGTTCCTGGGGGTCGTCGCCGGGCCGGGGACCGGCGCCGCCGAGCTATTCTTCGAGCCGCCGGGCTTCCGGGCCGGCCTCGCGCTCTGCGCCGCCGCGCTGCTCCTGGGGGCCGGTCTCGGCGTACAATCCCGCCTTACAATCGCCGCCCTTCGATCGCGCCGGACCTCGAAAGCATGATTCCCGACCGACAACGGACCTGGCTGGGCCGGGCCCTGCCCTGGGCCTTGCTGATCCTCTTCGCCCTGCGCGGCCTCGCCGGCATGCGGGCGGACGGCACCACCGCCGACGAGCCGCTCCACCTCGGGTACGGCGAGCGCGGGCTGACGGCGGGGACCTTCATCCGCACCGACGGCACCCTGAACTCCAAGATGCCGGTCTCGGTGCTGAACGCCCTCCCCGAGACGCTCGCCAACCGGAGCGGCACCCTGAGCTGGCCTCAGAGGCTCTTCCTCGCCCGTCTCCCCTCCCTGCTCCTCGGCGTGCTGCTCGGCTGGCTCGTCTGGAGCTGGGCGCGGGCCCTCTTCGGGCTGCGGGGGGGCGCGCTGGCGCTTCTGCTCTACACCTTCTGCCCCAACGTCCTGGCCCACAGCCATCTGGTCACCACCGACATCTCGACCGCCCTCGCGATGTTCGCGGCGGCCTACGCCCTGTGGCGCTACCTGGACCGGCCGGGCCGCGGGCGGCTGCTGGTGGCGGTGGCGGCATTCGGCCTCGCCCAACTGACCAAGACCACGGCGGCCTTCCTGCTCCCCATCTTCGCCCTGATCCTGGCGCTCCGCCTGACCTCCCGGAAGGACCTGCTCCGCGCCGCCGGCCTGCTGCTCCTCCTGGGCGTTGGAGCCCTGGTGATGTTGAACGCCGGTTTCCTGGGAGAAGGGACCGGGACGCCCCTCAAGGGCTACACCTTCGTGAGCGGCGGATTTCAGAAGCTCGCGGCGATCCCCGTCCTGCGGGACCTGCCGCTGCCGCTCCCCTACGCCTACGTGCAGGGGCTCGACATGGTCTCGCGCGACTCGCGCGCCCGATACTGGAGCTACCTGCGGGGACGCTACAGCGAAACGGGGTTCCGCTCGTACTTCCTCTGGGCCTTCCTGGTCAAGGTGCCCGTCGCCACGCAGCTCCTTCTCCTGCTGGCCCTCGGGCTGTGGGCGTCCGGCCGGCTTCGTGTTCCGAACGCCGACGATTTTCTGCTCGTGCCGGTGGTCTTCCTGCTCCTCTATTTCAGCTTCTTCTTCCGGCTGGGTATCGGGGTTCGCTACATCCTGCCCCTCTTCCCCTTCCTCTTCGTCTTCACCGGCCGGGTCGCGGCGTTCCGTCCATCGTCCCGGCTTCAAGCGCGCTGGCAAGCGGCGCTGGTGGGGGCCCTGACCTGCTGGCTGGCGGCCTCCTCGTTCTCCGTCCACCCCCAATACATCTCCTATTTCAACGAGATCGCCGGCGGCCCCGCCAACGGCTGGCGCTGGCTGCTCGACTCCAATCTCGACTGGGGTCAGGACGACGACTACGTCCGGAACGTCTGGGTGCCCCACAGCCCGGTCCCCGTGCGGCTCAACCCGGGCGCCCCCATCGCCGGCCGCGTCGCCATCGACCTCAACCGCCTCATCGGCCTCGATCCCGGCATCGCGGATCGCTACGCCTGGCTGCGCGAGAATTTCCAGCCGGTCGCGAGGATCCGCCGGACCTGGTGGGTCTTCGACGTCACCGAGGCCGATCTCCAGCGCTGCTGCGCGGACCGGCCGCAGCTCGTCGACGATCCGGACCATGACCTCGCCCTCTCAGGGCAGGCTTTCGCGGGGGCGGAGGGGGCGAGGGTCCGGTTCGAGGAGCGGCTCAACGACGCCTCGCTGGGCACCGGCGATCCGGCCGACGCGGCGCGCACCCTCCCGCCGCGGCCACGCCCTGTGAAAGCCTGGTTCGGAGTCCTCTGGACCCAACCCCGGACGGTCGGCCGCGCCGTGGCCTGGCCGGGCTTCAACAGCCGGGGGCCCGGGACCCGCAAGTTCCTGGCCCTCGACTACGTCCTCCAGTCCTGGGACGGCAGGGAGTGGCGCGACATCCCCGGCACCCGGGTGGTGGGCAATCAGGCGTTGCGCGTGGAGCACCGCTTCCCGCCCCAACCGATTCTCGGCATCCGTCTGCTGATCGAGCGCGAGCGCAACGCGGAGGGTGCCGAAGCGCCCAGCGGCGGCTTCCGCGCCGCCTGCCTGGAGATCGCGGCCTACGAGCGGTGAGCCGGTTTCAGGGGTGTGGAGCCCGGAGCGCGGCCCAGGCCGTGGCGTCCCCCTGGAAGACGTTGAGGTCGACCGGCCCGCGGATCCCCTTCACCCGGCCGTTGCTCGCGTACTGCCAGACCGTCCACGGCCTCTCCCCAAGCCAGCGGGGGGAGCGGAAGATGTCCCGGATCCAGAGGGGGGACGCGCGGAAGGGGTCCGACGCATTTTTGGGGATATTCCGGCGGTAGGCGTCGTAGAGCTCGTGGGTCATGTAGAGCACGGGCTCCCGGCCGTACGCCGCCCGCGCCATCCCGAGGAAGACGGCGATCTCCCGGGAGAGCCGGCTCCAGTCGGGGGAGCGGTCGCAGTTGCCGCCGAATTCGAGGTCGACGGCGGGAGGCAGCGCGTCCGGCAGCGGGGGCACAGTCGCCAGGAAGTTGCGCGCCTGCGAGGCGCCGTCGCGGCAGAAGGTGAAGTAGTGATAGGCGCCCACGGCCAGGCCCGCGGACCGCGCCCTGGACCAGTTGGCCTGGAACTGCGGGTCGACGAAGTCCCCCCCCTCGGTGGCCTTGATGTACGCGAAGACCATGCCCTCCGCGCGAACCGCCGCCCAGTCGATGGCGCCGCGGTGGTGGGAGACGTCCACGCCGCCGATGGGGTAGCGCTCGGCCGGCGGGTAGTTGAAGCGCACCCAGCCGTGCTCGTACGCCTGATAGGCCGCGATCACCGCTCCGACGGCCAGCAGGATGAGGAGAGAGCTCCTTTTCATCGTTCCCGGGGAGGCTAGCACGGGTTCACCTCTCCCCAGATAGTTGCAACTGACAACTACCCGTGTTATTCTCCGTTCCGTGAGCAGCGAGACCGCCCTTCCCACCCTGCCGGTTCCGGCCGCCGATCCCGGTTTGGAGCGGGACGCGGCGGAGCTCTACGACGCCCTCTCCGAGCTGGTCCGCGTCTACCAGTTCCGCGACCGCGACCGGATCTGCTGCTACGACGTCTCGGTCACCCAGTGCTACGCCCTGGAGACCCTGGCGCGGCAGGGGGGGATGACGCTGAACGACCTCGCGGCGCAGCTCTACCTCGACAAGAGCACGGCCAGCCGGGTGGTGGACGCCCTGGAGCGCAAGGGGTACATGACCCGCGTCACCCATCCGCAGGACCGCCGCGCCGTGCTCCTCGAGGCCACCGCGGCCGGCCGGGAGCTGGAAGGGAAGATCCGGACCGACATCCTGGCCGAGGAGAGCGAGCTCCTCGCCGGTTTCCCCTCCGAGGTCCGCCAGTCCATGGCCCGTCTCCTGCGCCAGCTCGCGCGCGCCGCGTCGGCGAGAGGCACGGGCGAAGCCGGAAGCTGCTGCCGGATCCCATGAGGCCCGGCGGCTTTTTTTTGACCTGATAGTTGCTAGTAACAACACAGAAAGGAACCCGATATGAGCACTGAGACTTCCGTTTCCGATCCGCAGGCCCTCCGCGAGGTGATCCAGGCCAAATACGGCGCCGCGGCGCGCAGCGTCCGGCAGGGGGAGGGCGAGGCCGCCTGCTGCGGCGGCTCGTGCGGCTGCGGCGGGCGCGATCCGATCACCGTCGATCTCTATGACGAGGCGCAGACCGCGGGGCTGCCCGCCGAGGCGGTCCTGGCGTCGCTCGGCTGCGGCAATCCCACCCTGCTGGCGTCCCTGGAGCCGGGGGAGGTGGTGCTCGACCTCGGCTCGGGCGGCGGCATCGACGTCCTGCTCTCGGCGCGCCGCGTGGGGCCCACCGGCAAGGCCTACGGCCTCGACATGACCGACGACATGCTGGCCCTGGCGCGGGAGAACCAGCGCCGGGCGGGGGTCGGGAACGTCGAGTTCCTCAAGGGGGAGATCGAGGCCATCCCGCTCCCCGAAAACGCGGTCGACGTGGTGATCTCCAACTGCGTGATCAACCTCTCGGCGGACAAGGGGAAGGTCCTGGCGGAGGCCTTCCGCGTGCTCCGGCCGGGCGGGCGCTTCGCCGTCTCGGACGTGGTGGTCCGCGGCGAGATGCCGGAGGCCCTGCGGCGCAACGTCGAGCTCTGGATCGGCTGCGTGGCCGGCGCCCTGGACGAGTCGGAGTACCGGCGGCTGCTCGCCGCGGCCGGCTTCGAGGAGATCGAGGTCGAGCCGACGCGGATCTACCGCGCCGAGGACGCCCGCGATCTCCTGGCGGGAACAGGGATCGACCCCGCCCAGGTTTCAGAGGAGGTGGACGGCAAAGTCATGAGCGCCTTCGTCCGCGCCCGCAAACCGAGGCGGTGAGCCGGCGCGTAGAATGGGGCGTTCCAAGGAGGGCTGAATGGACCCCACATGTGAGATTCCCAAGGGGCGGCACTTGGCGCCGCACGAGTTTCCCGATCCGGCGATCGACGCGGCGCCCACCGCGGAGCCCCAGACGGCCGTGCTGGCCGGCGGCTGCTTCTGGTGCGTCGAGGCGGTGTTCAAGGAGATCGACGGCGTCCTGGAGGTGACCTCCGGCTATTCGGGAGGCACCGCCCAGACGGCCGACTACGAGGCGGTCTGCTCCGGGCGGACGGGCCACGCGGAGGCGATCGAGGTGCGTTTCGACCCCCAACGGGTGAGCTACGGCCAGTTGCTCAAGGTGTTCTTCTCGGTGGCCCACGATCCCACCCAGCTCAACCGCCAGGGGGCGGACCAGGGGCGCCAGTACCGCTCCGCGGTCTTCTATACCGACGAGGAGCAGAAGCGGGTGGCGGAGGCCTACATCCAGCAGCTCAACGCGGCCGGGGCCTACGACTCCCCCATCGTCACCGAGGTGGCGCCGATGGAGGCCTTCTACCAGGCCGAGGCGTACCACCAGGACTACGCGGAGCGCCACCCCATGCAGCCGTACGTGATGTTCACGGCGGCCCCCAAGGTCAGCAAGCTGCGCAAGCACTTCGCGGACCGCCTGAAGGCGTGATCCCCAAAGCATCTACATGAAGGCGGGACCGAAGGCGATCTTCGGTCCCGCTCTCAGGGAGGTTCGCTGCTACTGGACCAGTGGGCATTTGCCCCGGAACGGCGTGATGCAGCCCCAGCAACCGCTGGGGTCGCCGTCGGGGAAGGCGCCGCAGAGGAAGCAGCAGATCTGGCCCGTCGGGCAATCGGCGTCGGTGCTACAGCCGGACTTGAACAGAGGGGCGGGCGTCAGGCCGCCGGGAGCCAGGGCCTGCCCGCCCGCCAGAGTCGCCAGGAACTGCGCGGTCGCCGCGTCGGTCACCGGAGCCGCCGGCGGCGTCAGGGCCAGGACTTGAGCGAACGGGATGAGAACGAAGAGGGCGAGGAGGACGAGAACGGGCTTCTTCATACGTTCATCTCCTTGGTCGGCGGGACCGGCGGGAAGCCGGCCGCCTCCAAAGGAAAGGGTGCCTGCTCGATGGTCTGCCGAGACCCTTCTTGTCTCTCCTACCGTACCCGCCAGACGCCGCTCGCCCCGGCGGGCAGGGTCACGGTCCAGCCTTCCGCGCCCTTGACCGGCTTCACGTTGGGACCGAAGAGGAGGTCCATCCGCTTTCCCGGAATCGTGAAGGGTCCCGCCTGCGCCCCGTTGGCGCTCAGGTTGTGGATCACCAGCACGCGCTCCTTGCCCGATTGGCGGAGGAAGGCGAGGACCGGCGAGCTCCGGTCGCCGGGGGTCAGCAGGTTGAAATCCCCCTTCCTCAGGGCCGCGGAGGCGTGCCGGACCTTGATGAGGGCGCGGTACCAGGAGAGGAGCGAATCGGGATCGGCGGTCTCGGCGGCCACGTTCGCCGTGTCCTTTCCCGGCGCGAAGTCGTGCCAGGGCTGGCCCGTGGTGAAGCCGCCGCCGGGCGAGGCGTCCCAGGGCATGGGGGTGCGCTTGAATTCGTCCGCGTCGCCGGGACCGTTCTGCAGGCCGACCTCCTCGCCGTAATAGAGGAAGGGGGCGCCGGGCAGGGTGAGCAGGACGGCGGCGGCGGCGCGCAGCTTCGCGGGGTCGTTGCCAAGCAGGGTGGCGACCCGCTGCTGGTCGTGGTTGGTGAGGAAGGGGGTGTCGATGATCCCCGCCGGATAGACCTCCGCCATCTCCTGGTATTTGGCGGCGATGCCGGAGGCGTCACCGTCGTGGACCCCCTTCACGATCGCCTCGGCGAGTGGGAAGTTGAAGGTCATCGGCAGCTCGTCCCCCTCCCTCACCACCGCGGTCGAGCCGTAGTAGGTGGCGATCTTGGGGGTCTCGGTCCAGTTCTCCCCCACCAGCGTGGCCTGGGGCTTGGCCTGGCGCACCGCCGCGGCGAATTCCCTGAGGTAGTCGTGAGTCTCGGGCTGGTCGCTCTGAAGGTCGCCCGGGCCGTTGGCGAACAGGTGGCGGGTGGCGTCGAGGCGGAAGCCGTCCACGCCGCGGCCGAGCCAGTAGGTGGCCAGGCGCTCCATCTCCTGCCGCACCGCCGGGGTGCTGAAGTTGAGGTCCGGCATGCCGCTCCAGAAGATGCCGTAGTACCAGCTCGCGGGGGTCCCCCCCTTGGGGTTCGGATGCCAGGTGGGGCCGTTCCCCCAGGGCTGCTGCCAGCCCGGGTTGTCGAAGCGCCAGACGTACCAGTCGCGGTGCTGGGAGCCGAGAGAGGTCGAGTCGACGAACCACGGGTGCTGCGAGCTGGTGTGGTTCATCACGAAGTCGAGGATCACCTTGATCCCCCGGCGGTGCGCCTCGGCGAGGAAGCGGTCGAAGTCCTCGCCGGTGCCGTAGGCCGGCTGGATCTTCTCGTAATTGGTGGTGTCGTAGCCGTGGTAGCTCGGCGACTCGAAGACCGGCATCAGCCAGAGGGCGTCGACGCCCAGCCCCTTGAGATAGTCGAGCCTGGCCGTGAGCCCCCGGAGGTCGCCGACGCCGTCGCCGTCCGAGTCCTCGAAGCTGCGGACGAAGACCTCGTAGAACACGGCCCCCCGGGCCCAATCGTGCTGCCACTGGACGACCGCGGGCGCGGGCCTCGCGGCCGGCCGGGCCGGCGGCCTGGCGCTCGCGGCGGGCGCGAGGGCGAGGAGGAGGGAGAGGGTGAGGAGGAGGCGGGCCGTGGGTTTCATGAGGATATTCTAAGGGCCACGGACGGAAACACGGAGCGGAGGGCTCCATCGTCCTTGCCGGTCCGTGAACGTCCGTGTGAGCCCGTGCTCCCCCAACCCTGGCAAGCCCCTTGCTCTCCTCCTGCTCCGCCATGGAGTGGACGTCAAAGCTTCGGCGGCTCGACTGGAGATCGGCCGGAAGATCGATCTGGGACAGCCCGCCCCGGCTGCTGGCCGCGGTGCTCGCGGTGCTGTATGCCACGATCCTCTTCTTCGGCTTCTCCTGGTCGCGCTGTTTCTTCACCGCCTGTCCGAACGTGGCGAAGCTCGCGGTCTATCAGCCGGGGGGCGCGCCGGTGCTGCTCGACCGCAACGGCGAGGTGTTCGCCGACCTCGCGCCGGCCGAGCGGGCGATCGTGCCCCTCTCCTCCCTCCCCTCGCTGGTGCCGCAGGCCTTCCTCGCCGTGGAGGACCAGCGCTTCTACGAGCACGGCGGGGTGGATTGGAAGCGGGTCGGCGGCGCGGTGCTCGCCAATCTGCGGGCCGGAGGGTTCGCCCAGGGGTTCAGCACGATCTCGATGCAGCTCGCGCGGAACGTCTTCCCCGAGCGCATCCCCGGCGAGGAGCAGACGACCCGCCGGAAGCTGCTGGAGATCCGGGTGGCCCAGCAGATCGAGCACCGGTATTCGAAGGAAGAGATCCTCGAGCTCTACCTCAACAACATCTATTTCGGGAACCGGGCGCGGGGGATCGAGGCGGCGTCGCGCCAGTATTTCGGCCATTCCGCCAAGGACCTGACCCTCGCGCAGGCGGCGCTCCTCGCGGCGCTCCCCAAGGCGCCCAGCCACTACGATCCCCGCCGGCATCCGGACGAGGCGCTCACGCGGCGCAATCTCGTGCTGGCGCTGATGCGGGACCAGGGGCGCATCCCGAAGTACCTGGCCGAGAAGGCGCAGCGGGAGCCGCTCGGGATCGTCGAGGCGCCGCGGCAGGAGCGGACCGAGGCCGGGCTCGCCCCCTGGTTCGTCGAGCAGGTGCGGCACGAGCTCGAGGACCGGTTCGGCCCCAACCTCTACACCCGGCCGCTGCGGATCGTGACCACGCTCGACTCGGCCGCCCAGCGGGCCGCCGAGGAGGAGCTGCGGCGGCAGCTCAAGCTGGTCGAGTCCGGCGAGCTCGGCGGCTTCCAGGGCCCCCGCTACTCGCCGGACGCCGCGGTCTCCGACGGCGGCACCTCCTATCTCCAGGGAGCGGCGGTGATGATGGACGTCCACGACGGCGACGTGCTCGCCTGGGTGGGCGGGCGCGACTTCTCGCAGTCGCAGTTCGACCGCGTGGTACAGGCGCGCCGCCAGCCGGGGAGCGCCTTCAAGCCGTTCGTCTACGCGGCGGCGCTGGCGGACGGCTTCGTGCTCAGCCAGCCGCTGCTCGACACGCCGCTCACGGTGAGGCTCTCCAACGGCCAGGTCTGGCGGCCGAAGAACTTCTCCGAGCGCTTCGAGGGGGAGATCTCGATGCGCGACGCCCTGGTCCGCTCGAAGAACGTCCCCACGGTGCGGCTGGCGGACGCGGTCGGCCTCAAGGCGGTCACCCAGGTGGCGCACCGGGTGGGGATCGACGAGCCGATCGCGCCGGTCCCCTCGATCGCCCTGGGGACGACGGCGGTCTCGCCGCTGGAGCTGACCGCGGCCTACACCGGCTTCGCGAGTCTCGGCCAGGCGGTCGAGCCGCGGCTGATCCTGCGGGTGGAGGACGAGAAGGGGAAGGTGATCTGGCGCTCTGAGCCGAGCCGCCATGCGGTCCTCGATCCCGGCGTGGCCTTCCTGATCACCGACGTCCTCGCGGAGTCGGTGGTGAGCGGCACCGGCAACTTGGTGCAGCAGACGGGCCTCAAGGCGCCGGCCGCCGGCAAGACCGGCACCACCAACGAGGGCGCCGACGCCTGGTTCGTGGGCTACACCCCGGAGATCGCCGCCGGGGTCTGGATCGGCTACGACAAGCCCCGGCCGATCCTGGACAAGGCCACGGGCGGCCAGCTCGCGGCACCGGTCTGGGGGCGGATGCTGGCCCGCGTCTACCAGGGGCGGCCGGTTCCCAAGCCCTGGAACGCCCCGGCGGACGTGATCCCGCACTGGATCGACCCGCCGACCGGGCTGGTGATCAAGGAGGGGTGCGCGCCCCAGCACGGCTTCGCCCGCCCCGAGCTGTTCCTCAAGGGGAAGGAGCCGGCGGCCTATTGCCCCGGCCACGAGGCCCCGCCGGCCAACCCCTTCCCGACCGACCGCCGGCTCTTCCAGCGCAACCAGGAGGAGCGGCGGGAGGCCGAGCAGCTCGCCCAACAGCGCGCGGCCGAGCAACGGGCCCAGGCGGAGCGGGAGGCCAAGCAGAAGGAGCAGGCGCGTCTCGCCAAGCTCGAGCAGGAGAACGAGGAGACGCGGGAGAAGCAGGAGCAGGCCCGGCTGGCGGAGCTCGCCCGCGAGAAGCAACAGCAGAAGGCCGCGGCGGAGAGGCTGGCGGCGGCCCGCAAGGCGGCGGAGACGGAAAAAGAGCGCGCCGCCCTCAAGGCCCGCGAGGAGCGGCTCGCCCGGGAGGAGGCCGCCGCCAGCCGCCGGGAGGCCGAGATCGCCGCCCGCGAGAAGGAGGAGAAGGAGAAGGACCGCCGGGCCAAGGAGGCCGCCGCCCGCGAGGAGGCGCGCCTCCAGAGGCTGCGCGAGCAGCGCAATGACGAGGACGTCGACCAGGCCGCCGCGCGGGACCGGCGGCGGCGGGACGAGGAGCGGACCGACTCCGGGGACGAGCCGAGGGCCGCCGGGCAGGATCTCTCCGGCTGGTGGGAGCTGACCAACACGATCGCCTCGACCAACTACGCGGCCTACCGGGGCCTGCGCCTGACCTACCGTCTGCAGCTCGAGCAAGACGGCGACCACCTCACCGGCCGGGGGCAGAAATGGGCGGAGGAGGGCGCTCCCGTCTCGGCGGCCGCGCGGTCGCCGATCTCCGTTACGGGCAAGATCGAGGGGGGCAAAGTCATCCTCCAGTTCACCGAGCGGGGGGCCAAGCGCGCGACGACCGGCAGCTTCGCCTGGACCCTCGCCCCCAACGGCAACGCCCTCCACGGCTCCTTCTGGAGCACCGCGGCGGACACCAGCGGAAGCTCGGTGGCCCGGCGGCTGCGGTAAAGGGCTCTCATCACCCCGGGTGGTCCCCCCGGTGTGCTAGGATCAGACGAATTCCGTTTCAGGTCGTTCGCCGCTTGCGCGGCTTGTTTTCGAAAGGTCTGATCATGGCTCTTTCCAACCTCAAGGCTTCCTCCCTCGTCCTCCTCGGCCTCGGGCTTCTCCTCGCGGGCACGGCGGAGGCGGCGATCACCAATTCACGGTGCGTCGGCAACCTCCAGTCCCCGCTCTCTCCCGGCAACAGTTGCACGGCCAACGACGTGACCTTCATCTTGGTCGGGCTGGGGGATCAGACCAACGGTTGCGTGAATACGAGCGATACGGTCAGCATCTATCTCGGGGCCAAGCTGCAGAACACCAGCGGCCAGACCCGCTACGACATCGGGATGTTCGTCTACGACTATCTGGGCACCGGCGACCCCACGCCCGACGCCTTCGGCGGCCTGCAGTGCGCCGTGGAGGCGCTGAAGCCAGCGTACGGCACGGCGGGGGTCAACACCTGCGGCCCCCTCAACCTCACCGGCGGCGCCGGACCCTTCTACAACGACGACGGCGATACCTGTGGCGACCTGGTCAAGGGGCAGTGCGGCGGCGTCGACGTGTTCATGAAGTTCACCTCGCCGGTCACCGTCCCGTGCACGGACAACGTCAACGCCAGCGGCGGCGCCCAGCCGGACGGCTTCGTGGACATCCCCACCTGCGCCACCTGGGGGAACAGCTCCAACCAGGTCGGCCCGGGTGGCATCTGCACCGACGAGAGCTCGGTCCATCCGGGCACCGGCGCGAAGTGCAACTGCGCCGTCCTCAACTCGGACATCCCGGTGCCGCGGATCGCCCCCTCCTGCTCCTGCACCCCCACGCCGGTGCGGCCGGGCCAGTCCTCCGCCTGCACGGTGAGCTTCACCAACACCGTGCCGAACTGCACGGCGACCACGCCCACCACCACCACCGAGCGCTTCGAGTGCGGCACCGGGAGCTTCCTGCGCTTCAAGGTCGGCTACAGCTCGGCCCAGGGGCAGGTGCTGAGCACCGCCTCCTCGCCGGCCACGCCCACCGAGACCACCGGCGGCTCGATCGCCGTCGACACCGCCAACAGCCAGGTGGTGTGGACGCCGCGCAACACCACCGCCTCCGGGACCAGCCTGGGGGTGATCGGCCCCAACGAGTCGGGGAGCATGACCTATCAGTTCTACGTCAATCCCACCGTGGCGAGCGGCACCACGATCAACCAGACGGTGACGATGTACTGGTCCAACACCGGGCCCACGGCCTGGACGGGCGAGGTGGCCCAGACGCAGACGGTGAATTGCAGCTTCGCGGTATCGAACCAGGCCACCTGGGCCCGCGTCTCCTCGTTCGCCGCGCGGGAGGAGGACGGCCGCGTGGCCGTCGAGTGGGAGACCGCGGCCGAGGTGGGCACGGTGGCGTTCGAGGTCGAGCGGCTCGATCCCGCCACTGGCCGGTTCGTGCCGGTCGCCGAGCGGGCGGTCCCGGCCGTGGCGCAGCTCCCCGGCGGCCGCTATCGCCTGGTGGATTCAGGCGCACCCCGCGGCCAGAAGCTGACCTACCGTCTGGTGGAGGTGGATCAGAAGGGCGCGCGGGAGGTCTTCGGCCCCTACCGGGTGGCGGTGGAGCGGGAGCGCCCCTCCCGGCTGGCGAAGGACCAGGAGCGCGATTTCACCGCCACGGCCAAGGCCTTGTCTCCCCGCCTCTCCAGGGCTGGGAGCGCGACCGCCAAGGCGGCGGCCACCGGCACGTCCACGGCGCGCCGGGCGCGGGTCGAGGTGAGCCGGTCCGGCCTGGCCCGGGTGCATGCGCAGGACCTCGCGACCGCCCTCGGGCTCTCTCTCGATGAGACCACGGGACAGATCCGCGGCGGGCGCCTGCGCCTGAGCCACACGGGCCAGGACGTGGCCTGGCAGCCGGCCGCAGACGGCGACGGCCTGGTCTTCTACGGCGAGGCGGTCCAGAGCCCCTATACGAGCGTCAACGTCTATTGGCTGGAGCGCGGCACCGGGCAGGCGGTGGCCACGGCCGCCGCCCCGGCCGCCGCCGGTCCGGCCGCCCCCTCCTACTCCGACACGCTGCACCTGGAGACCGACGCCATCCCGGGCGTCTCGGCGCCGCTGCCGGTGGAGGACTTCTGGATCTGGAAGAGCTTCTTCCCCGGATACCCCGGCTTCGACCGCGCCACGCTCGGCGTCCAGGTGCCGGCCCCCGCGGCTGGTAACGCCACCCTGGCGGTCAATCTCTACGGCTTCGCCGATTCCCAGCGGATCTCCCTGTCGGTGAACGGCCGGCCGTTGGGCGAGATCGCCTGGAGCGGCAGCGGCCCCTATACAGGGACGATCGCGCTGCCGCCGGGCCTCCTCCAAGACGGCGCCAACCAGATCGAGATCGTGGCCCTGGAGGCCGCGCGCGGCCTCTGGCTCGACTCGTTCGATCTCACCTATCCCCATCTCTACCGCGCGGCGGCCGACCGCCTGGCCTTTCGGGCCGCCGCCGGCGGGGCGGTGACCCTGAGCGGATTCCGCTCGGCGGACCTGGCGGTGTGGGACGTGGCGCAGCCGCTCGCGCCGAGGCGCCTGGGCGGCCTCGTGGCCCAGCCGCAGCCCGACGGCACCTGGGGGGTGACCTTCACCGCGCCGGACGGGGGGCCCTATTTCGCGGCCACCGGCGGAGCCCTCGACAACGCCGGCGTGCGCGCCAGCGCCCCCGCCGATCTGCGCAATCCGGGGCGCGGCGCCCAATATCTGGTGATCGCCCCGGCGGCGCTCCGCGCCGAGGCGCAGCGGCTGGCCGACCTGCGGGCCGCCCAGGGGCTCTCCACGATGGTGGTCGACTTGGGGGACGTCATGGACCTGTTCGCGGACGGCCTCACCGATCCGCTGGCGATCCGGCGCTTCCTCGCCTACGCCACGCAGTCCTGGCCGGCCGCCCCCCGCTACGTGGCGCTCGCCGGCAAGGGGACCTACGACTCCAAGAACCTGCTGGGGCTGTCGACGAACCTGCTGCCCCCCTATCTGGTGACCACGCCGGACGGCATCGCCCCCGCCGACGCCGAGCTGGCCGATTTCGATGGAAACGGCGTGCCGGGGGTGGCGATCGGCCGCATCCCGGCGGTCACCGCGGCCGACCTGCGTGCCTACGTGGACAAGCTGGCGGCCTACGAGAGCGATCCGGGGGGCGCGTGGACGGGCCAGGCGCTGCTCGCCGCCGGCCCGGCCGACCTCGGCGGGGACTTCCCGGCCACCAGCGACGCCCTGGCCGGCGCTCTGGCGCCGGGGCTGGCCCTGACCCGCGTCTACCTGCCGGCCTCGGCCAGCTCCGCGCAGGTCCAGGCGAGCCGTTCCCAGCTCCAGGGATCGCTACGCCAGGGGCAGGTGCTCTTCAACTACGTGGGGCACGGCGGGCTCGACCGCCTGACCTCGGAGGGGTTGCTGACCACCTCCGACGTGGCCCAGCTCGGCAACGCCCCCCGGCTGCCGGTGATGACGGCGCTGACCTGCCTGATCTCGCAGTTCGCCTATCCGTCGGTCAGCTCGCTGGGCGAGGAGCTGGTGCTGCAGCGGGACGGCGGGGCCGCCGCGCTCTTCGGTCCGGCCTGGCTGTCGCACAACGGGCCGGCGGGGGACCTCGGCCGCTACCTGCTGCCCCTGCTATCCGCCCCCGGGGGGGGCCGGCT
>Ga0308175_100001907_pt1 | contig 14120 bp, 8 predicted proteins | sample PhyCR1_3_FD_203893 | JGI IMG/M metagenome (GOLD analysis project Ga0308175, IMG submission 203893) | Soil microbial communities from UC Gill Tract Community Farm, Albany, California, United States - DLSLS.C.R1 | ecosystem: Environmental > Terrestrial > Soil > Agricultural land | place: USA...
GGCCGGCAGGTCTTTGCCGATCGAGCTCTGGCTGAGGTGTCGGCCCTTGCGGGGCTCCGGAAACACGGTGGCCTGCCCACCTGGGGTTAACACCCCAGGCTGGATAAATTCCGCCCTGCGGGCGGGGGTTCCCGAACTGCCTAAGATGTGTATAAGAGGGTGGCATGAATGCCCGGGCTACGTTCCAACCGAGAAGCCGGCTGAAGCCGGCTCTGGGGTTAGATCTATCCAAGGAGCCGGGTTCACCCGGCTTTTTTGTTTGAATCGTAGCCCGGGCATCAATGCCACCCTCTTATACACAAGTCGGTTGTGAGGTTGTCTGGGATCTGCGGGTCTCAGGCTCCAGGATTGCGAAAACCCCCGCCCGCAGGGCGGAATTTATCCAGCCTGGGGTGTCAACCCCAGGTGGGAGAGGCCCAAAAGATCCCCAAGCCCCGAAGGGCCGGCAGGTCTTTGCCGATCGAGCTCTGGCTGAGGTGTCGGCCCTGCGGGGCTCCGGAAACACGGCGGCCTGCCCACCTGGGGTTAACACCCCAGGCTGGATAAATTCCGCCCTGCGGGCGGGGGTTCCCGAACTGCCTAAGATGTGTATAAGACGGAGGCATGAATGCCCGGGCGGCAGGCCGCCCCGACAGACGGTCCCCTCCCACCCCTTGGGAGGTTCTCTGAAACGCCGTAGGAACCTACACTGGCACCCGGAGGTACAGCGTCATGCCCACCACAACCGAATCGCACGCGGAAATCCAGCTCTCGCACTACTGGTGGCTGATCCTCCTGCTGGGGCTCCTGTTCCTGCTCCTCTCCTCCCGGCCGGCCCACGGGTAGCTCCCGGATCGCCGGGTCTTCTCTTTGCGCCGGCGCAACGACGGCGCGCCGGCCGCCTCGCAGAATCGGGGGCGACAACGAGGAGAGACCCATGAGCCGTCCTGACTACACGCTCCACCGCCCCTTCTTCCTGACCGGCATCGCCGTCACGCTGACCGCGGGGGCGACCTGGGGAGCGATCCTGCTGCTCCGCATCGCCCAGAGCCACTCGTTCACCGAGCCCTCGATCTTCGCGATCAATGCCCACGGCCAAGCCCAGATCTACGGCTGGGTGGGCCTGTTCGTGCTCGGCTTCGCCTATCAGATGTTCCCCCGCTTCCAGGGCATCCCCCTCCCCTGGCCGCGCCTCGCCTTCCTCTCCCTCGGGCTGATGACCGGCGGCATCGTGGCGCGCAGCTTCGGCGAGCCCTCGCGAATCGCCCCGCTGGCGCTTACCGGGGTGGCGGCCCAGCTCGCCGCCGTGCTCCTCTTCGCCGCGGTGATGGTCCGCACCCTGCGCGCACCGGGCCGGCCGCGAGGAGCGCACGAGCCCTACATCCTGGCGGCGGTGGCCTGGTTCGTGATCAGCACCGCCTTCGACCTCTTCCATCTGGCGCGGCTGCTCGCCGCTCCGGACGCCAAGGCCGTGCTCACCCAGGTGGCCACCTTCCAGCTCCCGCTGCGCGACCTCCAGATCCACGGCCTGGCGATGATGATGATCTTCGGCGTCTCCCTCTGGTACCTGCCGAAGCTGGTCGGCTCCGCGCCGCCGGACGAGCGGCGGGCGCGCGCCCTCTGGCTGCCGCTCCAGCTCGCCCTGGCCGGCGAGGTCATCCTCTTCATCCTCTTCATGCGCACCCGCCAGATGCCCTGGGTCTTCGCCATGTGGGGGGCGGACGTCCTGTTCGCCGCCTGCGCCGCGGCCCTCGTCCTGGACCTCCACCTCTTCCGGCCCGTGCGCTTCCCGGACCGCTCGCTCAAATTCCTGCGCGCGGCCCAAGTCTGGCTCCTCCTCTCGTTGGCGATGCGGGTGGCGGCGCCGTTCTGGGCCGCCCTGCTGGGCAAGGGGTTCTCGCACCCCTGGTACGGCGCCACCCGCCACGCGGTGACCGTGGGCTTCATCAGCCTGACGATCGTCGGCATGGCCTCCCGCCTGATGCCGATGCTCGCCGGCCTCGATCCCCGCAAGCTGACCTCCCTGCGGACCCCCTTCCTGCTGATCAATCTCGGCTGCGCCATGCGGGTCCTCTTCCAGGTGGCGACCGATCTGACGCCGCGCGCCTTCCCGCTCGCCGGCATCAGCGGCGTCCTGGAGGTGACCGGCCTCACGATCTGGGGCGTCCATCTCGCCGCCACCATGCTCGGCCGCTCCCGGCAGCCGGTGGCCGCGCGGGAGGAGGGGCTCGCGGCCGTATAGGTGGCCTCAAGCTTGCAGCCGGTCCTCCGCCGGCCTCCGGACATCCCGGAGCCTCGACGGAGGACCTCATGTTCAACAACATCGACCTGCGCGAGCTGGCGCAGATCTCCGGCCCCGAGCGGGCTTTCGTCAGCCTCTACCTCGCCAACCAGGATTCCTACGGCGGCCTGAAAGGGCGCATCGACACCCTCCGCTCCCTGCTCAAGGACGATCCCGCCGAGATCGAGCATTTCGAGGAGAACCTGAAGATCGTCGAGTCGTGGCTCGCCGGGCACACCTGGGAGACCGAGGGGGTCTGCCTCTTCGTCTGCTGGGCGCTCGACTACACGCAGGCCTATCCGCTGACCGTGGCCGTGCCCGACCTCCTCTGGGTCGACTCCTCCCCCTACATCCGCCCGCTCGCCGAGCTGCAGGACGAATACGAGAATTTCGTCGTGGTGGCGGCGGACAACACCGCCTCCCGCATCTTCTTCGTCACCTCGGCGCGGGCGGACCAGGACGCCCGCATCAAGGGGGACGTCAAGAACAACGTCAAGAAGGGTGGCTGGTCGCAGAAGCGCTACGAGCGGCGGCGGGTCAACGAGCTGGTGCACTACGCCAAGGAGATCGTGGACGTCCTCACGGAAATGGATCAGAAAGAGAAATTCGACCGCCTCTTCCTCGTCGGCTCGCAGGAGACGATGGTGCAGATCGAGAGCGCGCTGACCCCGCCGCTCGCCGCCAAGCTGGCCGGCAAGCAGAACGTCGACTTCAGCGCCGGCGACGATCAGATTTTCGATACCGCCTTCGATCTCTTTTTCAACGCCGAGCGCGAGGCCGAGTCGAAGCTCTGGGACAAGATCAAGGACGAGGTCTGCCGCGGGGGCCTGGCCGTGACCGGTCCCGAAGAGGTGCTGAAGGCCGCCGCCGTGGGCCGGGTGGAGAAGATCGCCGTCACCCGCGACGCCAAGCTCCCCGGCACCCGCTGCCGCGACTGCGAGAACCTCTCCTCCGGGGCGCTCACGAAGTGCAAGATCTGCGGCTCGGCCGACGTTTTTCCGGTCGACCTCGTCAACGAGCTGACGGAGCTGGCGGCCCTGACCAGCGCGGAGACCGACTTCGTCGATCCGATCGAGGGGCTCTCCCAGGCGGGGGAGGTGGCGGCGCTGTTGCGGTATTGAAGAGGCGGCCCTGACCCGCCGCCCCTACTTCCCCGCCCGCTCCCCCACCCGGTTCGCCTCCACCTCGATGCTCACCCGCACCTCGTCGCCCAGCACGGGGCCGGAGTCGAGGATGTTGTTCCAGTTGATCCCGAACTCCTTGCGGTTGAGGGTGAAGGAGGCCTCGAATCCCGCCTTCTCGCCGCCGGGGACGCTGACCGTCCCCAGCAACTGCACCGGAAAGGTGATCTCCCGGGTGACGCCGTGCATCGTCAGGTTGCCCGTGACCTCCAACGTATCCGCGTCCTTGGGGACCACCCGGGTGCTGATGAAGCTCAGGGTCGGATACTTCGCCACCTCGAAGAAATTCTTGGACCGCAGATCCTCGTCCCGGTCGTTGCTGGCGGTGTCGATCGACGCCGCCTTGACCGAGAATTCGACACTGCTCGCCGCCGGATTCTGCTTGTCGTACCGGATGAGGCCGTCGAAATCCCGGAAGCGGCCCGAGACGCTGGAGACGAAGTGGCGAATCTTGAAGTTGATCCCGCTGTGGTCGCCATCCACCCTGTAGACGGCGGGATCGGCCGCCGCCATCGCGGGCAGCAGGAGAGCCAGGGCCAGCAGGGACGCATGCCTCTTCATGGTCGGGGCCTCCCTTCGAGGAATCGGATCGATATTTTACAACATTGCTATACAGGTGGCATCCGTGGCCTCGCCGGGCGGCGAGGCCACGGGAGGTCCGGTCAGCTCACCATCGGATCCAGCTTCTCCGGATCCACCCCCAGCTCTCCGATCGCCCGCGTGACCACCGAGCGGTCGATCCGCCCCCACTTGGCGAGCTGATGGAGGGCGGCGATGACCACGCACTCGGCGTCCACCTCGAAGAAGCGGCGGATCGCCTCGCGGGTCTCGCTGCGGCCGAAGCCGTCGGTGCCGAGCGCATAGAGCTTGCCCGGAAGCCAGGGGGCGATCTGGTCCGGCACCAGCTTCATGTAGTCGGTGACCGCGACGATCGGGTTGTCGTCCCCCTCGAACAGGCCGACCACGTAGGGCTTGCGCGGCTCAGCCTCGGGATGGAGCATGTTCCAGCGCTCCGCCTCCAGGGCTTCCCGGCGGAGCTCCTTGTAGCTGGGAGCGCTCCAGAGCTCCGCGGCCACGCCGTAGCGCTCGGCGAGGATCTCCTGCGCCCGCATCGCCTCGCGCAGCAGCGAGCCGCTGCCGAAGAGGTGGAGGCGCGGACGCTCGTCGGGGACGTCCTCCCGGCCCGGCGGCGCCGGGCGGAGCTTGTAGAGGCCCTTGAGGATCCCCTCCTCCGCGCCGGCCGGCATCGGCGGCATCGGATAGTTCTCGTTGTAGAGGGTGATGTAGTAGAAGATGTCCTGCCGCTCGGTGTACATCCTCTTCATGCCGTCGCGGATGATCACCGCCAGCTCGTAGGCGAAGGCGGGATCGTAGGCGAGCAGGTTGGGCACCACGCTCGCGAGCACGAGGCTGTGGCCGTCCTCGTGCTGGAGCCCCTCGCCCATCAGGGTGGTGCGGCCCGAGGTGGCGCCGAGCAGGAAGCCGCGGGTGCGCTGGTCGGCGGCGGCCCAGATGAGATCCCCCACCCGCTGGAAGCCGAACATCGAGTAGAAGATGAAAAACGGGAGCATGTCGATCCCGTGGGTGGCGTAGGAGGTGCCGGCGGCGATGAACGACGCCATCGAGCCGGCCTCGGTGATCCCCTCCTCCAGGATCTGCCCGTCCGTGACCTCGCGGTAGTAGAGCAGCATCGACTTGTCGACCGGCTCGTAGAGCTGGCCCACGTGGGAGTAGATGCCGAACTGGCGGAAGAGCGACTCCATGCCGAACGTGCGCGCCTCGTCCGGCACGATGGGCACGATCTTCTTGCCGATCTCCTTGTCCTTGAGGAGCTGGGTCAGCATCTGGACGAACACCATGGTGGTCGAGACGCCGCGGTCGACCCCCTCGAAGAAGCGCCCCCAGACGTCGTTCCCCTCGGGGATCGCCAGCGGCTCCTTCCTCACCCGCCGCGCCGGCACCGGCCCGCCGAGGGCGCGCCGGCGCTCGCGGAGGTACTGGATCTCCGGGCTGTTCTCCGGCGGGCAGTAGTAGGGCGCGTCGTGCAGCTCGGCGTCCGAGACCGGGATGTCGAAGCGGTCGCGGAAGATGCGCAGCTCGTCCTCGGTGAGCTTCTTCTGCTGGTGGGTGACGTTCTTCCCCTCGCCCGCCTCGCCGAGGCCATACCCCTTGACCGTCTTCGCCAGGATCACCGTGGGGGACCCCTGGTGCTCGACGGCCGCCTTGTACGCCGCGTAGACCTTGGCCGGATCGTGGCCGCCGCGCCGGAGCGAATGGAGCTGCTCGTCCGTATAGCCCTTCACCAGCTCCAGCAGCTCGGGATACTTGCCGAAGAATTCGCGGCGGAGATAGCCGCCCGTCTCGACCACGTACTTCTGGTACTCGCCGTCGAGCGTCTCGTTGGCCCGCTGGATCAGCAGGCCGGTGTTGTCCGCCTCGATCAGGGGATCCCAGTCGCTCGACCAGATCACCTTGATGACGTTCCAGCCGGCGCCGCGGAAGGCGGTCTCCAGCTCCTGGATGATCTTGCCGTTGCCGCGCACCGGGCCGTCGAGGCGCTGGAGGTTGCAGTTGATGACGAAGATCAGGTTGTCCAGCTTCTCGCGCGAGGCGAGGGTGATGGCGCCGAGCGTCTCGGGCTCGTCCGTCTCGCCGTCGCCCAGGAAGGCCCAGATCTTCCGGTTCTGGGGGTCGCGCAGGCCGCGGTCGCGCAGGTAGCGGTTGAACTTGGCCTGGTAGATGGCGGAGATCGGCCCGAGGCCCATCGAGACCGTGGGGAACTCCCAGAAATTGGGCATCAGCCAGGGATGAGGGTAGGAGGCGAGGCCGCCCCCCGGCTCCAGCTCGCGCCGGAAGTTGTCCATCTGCCCGGTCGAGATCCGCCCCTCGAGGAAGGCGTGGGCGTAGATGCCCGGCGAGGCGTGCCCCTGGAAGTAGACCATGTCGCCGTCGAACCCGCTCTCCCCGCGGCCGCGGAAGAAGTGGTGGAAGCCGACCTGATAGAGGGTGGCCGCCGAGGCGAAGGTCGAGATGTGGCCGCCGAGGCCGGAGAACTTCTTGTTGGCCCGCACCACCATCGCCATGGCGTTCCAGCGGACGATGCTCTTGATGCGGCGCTCCAGGGCGCGGTCGCCGCCGTAGGCCGGCTCCTCGCTCTTCGGGATGGTGTTGATGTAGGGGGTGTTGCCCGTGAAGGGGAGGACGACGTCCGTCTCATACCCCTTCTCCAGCAGCTTCTTGAGGAGGAAGCAGGCCCGCTCCCGCCCCTCGACCTGGACGACCTGCTCGAAGGCGGTCAGCCACTCCTCGGTCTCATTGATGTCGGTATCCGCCTCTCCACCCGTGTACCAGTTGAGTGGAGCCTGATACGGCTTGCTCATTCCCGTTGCCTCCCTCGGTTTCCGTGCGGGGCTCTCCCCGCCAACCCGAGAGCATATGACAACGGAGGGGGGGCGGGTTACCCAGCGGCCCCCCGCCGCCGCGCCGCGGCAACGTAGATCCCCAACCCCAGCACGTTCGTGACCCCGATCAGGCCGGAGATCTTCACCGCGAACAGGAGGCGGCTTTCGACCTGGATGATGGGGACGATCGAGAGGGCCACGTAGAGGATGGTCATCAGGAGGCCGGAGAGGGCGCAGAGCCTCAGCCAGAGGGGCGGGCGGGGCTGGACGCCCGCCAAGCCGAAGAGGGGGATGGCGAACATCACCAGGTAGGTGAGGGCGTAGAAGACCCCCGAGGCGTTCCAGAGCAGTTGGAAGGCCTCCTGCTTCCCCACGCCGATCAGCCCGGCCAGGCCCAGGGCGAGCGTGGCGGCGCCCACGAACAGGATCGAATTGACCGGCGTCCGGTAGCGGGCGTGCAGCCGGGTGAACCAGCCCGGGAGCAGCCGGTCCCACCCCGCCACCATGGGCAGGCGGGTGTTGCCCGCGAAGGTCACGCTCGACTGCGCGATGCGGATCCCCAGCAGGGCCACGATGGTCAGGGTGGCGATGGGGATCACGAGGCGGAGCGAGCGGAAGCCCTCGCTCAGCACCTGCGGGATGGGGGCGATCAGATCGATCTGGTCGCGCGGAATCAGCGCCAGCACCGAGCTGGTGCCGAGGATGAACATCCCCGCGATCACCGGCGCCGCCAGCGCCACCGAGCGCCGGATGGAGCGCACCGGGTCCCGGCACTCCCCCGCGTGGATGGCCACGTACTCGAACCCGCCCAGGGCGCCGAATCCCATCTTCCCGAGCAGGTTCAGGCTCATGATCGAAAAGACCGGCATCTCGATCGCCAGCGGATGGTAGGCGGGGAGAGACCCGTGCGCCACGCTCAGCCAGGGGAGAATGAGGATGGCGAAAAAGGTTGCGATCATCAGCACGCCGCCGGCCTTGTGGACCCATTTGCCGACGCCCAGCCCCACGGTCGTGAGCAGGACCAACGTTCCGACCATGACCAGGCTGATCAGACCGATGAACCATGGGCTGCCGGTCAATCCCTCGCTGGCGGGCCCGAGGATGTAGCGCAGGTATTGCGTCACCTGAAGGCCGATCTCGGAGGTATTGAGGATGGCGAACAGCCAGAGGTTCCACGCCACCAGGAAGCCCAGGAGCTCGTTGAAGCCGAGCTTGGCCCACTGGTAGAGCCCCCCTTCGAGCGGCATGATCCGGTTGAGATAGATCACCACCACCGCCGAGGGGAGATAGAAGAAGAGCATGGCGAGGAGCCAGAGCACGACGTGCGACGGCCCCTGCTTCGCGGCGACGCCGATCCAGGGAAGCCCGACGATGAACAGCACCTGGGTGAGCGCGAGGTCGACGAGCCCGAGCTCTTTCTTGAAGACGCCGCTGCGCGCCTCGATCCGCTCCTCTTCGCGCCGGAGGTCGGCGCCGGCGGTGTCCGGGGTTGTCATGGAGGGGAAGGATAGCAGGGGGCCTTTCCGGAGGGCGCTCCCCGTGCCATAGTCTCCAGGATGCTCAGCACCATGATGGATTTCCCGCTGACCGTGCAGCACATCTTCCGCCACGGCCGCCGGATCTATGGGGACAGCGAGGTCGTCACCTGGACGGGGGCGCAGCCGCGCCGCGCCAGCTTCGAGACGGTCGCCGGCCGCGCCGAGCGCCTCGCCGCGGCGCTGAAGCGGCTCGGCGTCGGCCCCGGCGACCGCGTGGGCACCCTGCAGTGGAACGACCAGGAGCACCTCGAGGCCTACCTGGCCGTGCCGGGCATGGGGGCGGTGCTCCACACCCTCAACCTGCGCCTGTTCCCCGACCAACTCGCCTTCATCGTGAACCACGGCGAGGACAAGGCCGTGATCGTGGACGACTCGCTGATTCCCGTCCTCGCGCGCATCAAGGATCAGTTGAAGACCGTCGAGCGGATCATCGTGGCCGGGTCCGGCGACGCCTCGGCGCTGGGCGGGGAGGTGCTCCGCTACGAGGAGCTGATCGCGGCCGAAAGCCCCGGCTTCGCCTGGCCCGAGCTCGACGAGCGCGCCGCCGCCGCCATGTGCTACACGACCGGCACCACCGGCGATCCGAAAGGGGTCGTCTACTCGCACCGTTCGATCTTCCTGCACGCGCTGGGCGTGGGCCAGGGCGCGGCCATCCCCTTGAACCAGCACGATCGCGTGTTGGCGATCGTGCCGATGTTCCACGCCCTCTCCTGGGGGCTCCCCTACCTCGGCTGGGCGTGCGGCGCGGATTTCGTGATGCCCGGCCCCTTCCTCCAGGCGGAGCCGCTGGCCCGGATGATCGCGGCCGAGAAGGTGACGTACGCCGCGGCCGTGCCGGCGATCCTGAGCGATCTGCTGCGCTACGCGGAGGGGCACGAGACCGATCTCTCCTCGCTCCGCATGGTGATGGGCGGCGGCTCCGCCGTGCCCCGCGCGCTCATCGAGCGCTTCCACGCGAGGACCGGCCTCTGGATCACCCAGGGGTGGGGCATGACCGAGACCTCGCCGGTGGCGGCGCTGGCCTGGCCGCCGCGCGGCGCCAAGGAGGGCGAGGAGCCGGAGTGGTGCGCGAAGACGGGCCGCGCCTTCGCCGGCGTCGAGATCCGCATCGTGGACGACGCCGGCCGCGAGCTGCCGTGGGACGGCAAAGCCGTGGGCGAGATCGAGGCGCGCGGCCCCTGGGTCACCGGCTCGTATTACCGGACTCCGGCGCCGGAGCGCTTCCACGACGGCTGGCTGCGCACGGGGGACGTGGGCTGCATCGACCGCAAGGGGTTCATCCAGATCACCGACCGGGCGAAGGACGTCATCAAGTCCGGCGGCGAATGGATCTCGTCGGTCGAGATCGAAAACCTTCTCATGGGGCACCCCGGCGTCACCGAGGCGGCGGTGATCGGCGTGCCCGACGCCACCTGGGACGAGCGCCCCCTCGCCTGCGTGGTGCTCAAGGAGGGGGCCACGAAGGACGCCGAGGCCCTGCGCGGCTTCCTCAACGGCAAGGTCGCGGGTTGGTGGCTCCCCGAGCGCTGGGCCTTCCTGCCGGAGATCCCGCGGACCTCGGTCGGCAAGTTCGACAAAAAGGTTTTGCGCGCGCGGTACGCCAACGGCGAGCTCGACGTCGTCGAGCTCGCCGGGACAAAACGTTAATATCTACCGCAGCGTCAGCGCCTGGAACGTCTCCTGGGGCGGATCGAAGTTGTCCACGAAGAAGCTCTCGACCTGCTGGGGGGTCCCCTTGAGCACCTTGAGGCCGCCGCTCTTCAGGACCCCGCGGAGGGCGGTCAGGAACGGCTCCTTGTCGCGGCAGGCGACCGCGGCGTCCACGGACCTCACGAGTCCCACCCAGGCGTCGTAGGTGAGGGAGATCCCGAGGTCCACGTGCGCGAAGGCGTCGGCCTTGTCCGCGGTGACCGGCGCCTGGAGGACGTCGAATTCCGCGATGGCGCAGCGGACGTGCAGCGCGAAGGCCTGATCGGGCTGGGCCACCTTGGGATCGCCGAGGAAGAGGAAGCCGAGCGACTGGTGCACGCCCCCCTTGGGGTTGCCGGGCTCGCAGGTGCCGTCCGGCCCGTGCGGCGCGGTCTTCTCCGCCTTGAGCCGCGAGGTCCAGGAATTCACCCAGGCGGCGGGCGGCAGGGCGGTGACGATCTCGGCCGAGGTCAGGCCGCCGACGACGGGCGGCACCCCATGGAAGAGGCCGCAGAGCTCCTGGGCCGAGGAGATGTACCAGTTGCGCCAGTTCGGATTGGTCACCGTCTGGGCCATGGCCACGAACGCGGCGGCCTTGATCTCTCGCGCATGGCAGTAGCTGGCGGTGCCAGTGCAGGTGGGCGGCGGGTTGGAGGGCACCGGGAGGCCGGTGTCTGTATGGCCACACTGCGCCCAGGGCGTTTGCACGTCGAATTTCGGCGTCAGGCTCTTGCAGATGATGACCGTGGGCGCGTCGTGGGGCACGTCCTCGGCCCGGATCACCTCCGTGGTCAGCTCCGCCGCCCACTGGAGCGCCTCGTGGGCCTTGTCGATCTGGCCGGCGGCGAGGAGCTTCTCCCCTTCCGCCAGCGACGCCGCGGCTTTGTCAACCACGTTCCTGGGGCCGTTCATCATCTCGACCGTCCGGCGCGACAGCTCGCGGGGAGGCGTGGGGCGCAGGGCCACGGGATCGGCCTGGAACCAGCCGAGATAGCCGAAATAGATCTCCCGCACCGACTGCGGCACCGAGCCGTAGAAGGCGGTCAGATAATCTTCCATGCGGACGTCCGGCTTCGGCTGCTTCATCCGCCCGAGATCGTTGATCAGATATTCGGGCATGTGGATCTCCGCCGCCAGCTCCTCGATGGTGTGCCCCTGGTTGATCCGCCGCAGGGCCTGATCGTGGGTGAACTGGATGGCGTCGCGGAAGTTGCGCAGCAGGACCCGGATGTCCTCGGCGCCGCAAAGGGGCACGCCGTGGGCGGGCACCATGCTCCAGGAGTCGAGCTCGCGCAGGGTGTCGACGCTGCGGAACCACTGCGCCGGATTGCGGTAGCTGGTGCCGCGCAGGCTGTAGAGGTTGGGGAAGGACGGCCCCTGGATCACCTCGGCCGAGAGCAGCATGCCGGGGCCGCCCCAGCCGGATGCGGACGCCGGCGCCGGGCCGCGGCCGGGGTAGGTCAGGTTCATGCCGTCCGGCAGGAAGGCGGCGATCTCGTCGTCGGTCTCGCTGGGCACATAGATCAATTTCAGGTTGATCCCGGCGGCCGAGACCAGCAGCTCGTCCGTGAAGGTGCGCGAGGGCATGCGGAAGCTCGCCTTCCCTTCCAGCACCTCGGGGCCGATGCCGTCGTTGATCCGGTTGACGCCGATCCAGTTGCCGTACATGTAGGACGAGCGCGGATTGATCATCTGGCCCACCACCGTGCCGGTATTGACCACGCTGTCCACCACCTGCTTCTGGGAGATGATCTCGACACAGTCCTGGCGGCCGATGTAGGTGCCGTCCTGGCCGGCGTCCTTGGGGTTCTCCGCCGGGCAGGCCGGCCGGTCGGCGAGCGCGAGCACCCCCTCGACGCCGGCCGTGTGATCGATGTGGTTGTGGGTGTAGACGATCGCCTTGATCGGCAGCTTGCCGTCCGCGTCGGCCTTGATGGCCCCCTTGACGCGGATCGCCTCCAGGGCGACCTTGGCGCTGCCGTCCGAGCCCAGGGTGTCGACCACCACCAGGCCGTTGTCGGGGCCGACGAGCACGATCGTGTTGGCCAGGTTGAAGCCCACCGCGCTGTAGGCTTTATAGGCGAGAGGCGCCAGCCGCTCCCGGCAGACCGGCGTCTCCTGGAGGTCCCACACCTCCGGGGGCCGAAAGAACTTCGAGTGGCCGAGGAGCAGGCCGTCGGCGGGGATCAGGGGCGGCTTCCCGGCGGCGGTCACCGGGGCCGCCATCAGCGCGAGGATGGCGAACGATCGTCTGAGCATGGCTCTCTCCTCCCAAAAGGTCGTGAAGGGTTCGACACCTCCACAGTGGGACGGAGAGAGTGGTTATCGCAGGGGATCAAACCGCGGGGAATCAAACCGCAGGGCTTTCACTCGACGTAGCCCAGAGACCGGAGCTGCTCCTCGGCCTGACCCTCGACGCGCACCTCCGCGGGGGTCGGGGCGGCGGGGCCGCCGTTCGCCATCCAGCGCCAGAGCCGCCGCTCGAGGAGGGCGGCCACCTCGGGGCGCTCGTCGATCAGGTTTCTCGTCTCGCGCGGATCGGCTTCGAGATCGTAGAGCTCCAGCCCGCGGCCTTGCATGATCCGGCGGTTTCCGGCATCCGGCACGTAGACGAGCTTGTAGCGCTCGCTGGTGATCGATCGCTGGTAATCGAGGGCGAAGCCCGATTCGGTGAAGGCATAGTCCCAGCGGTCCCCCGTGGGATGCTCGCCGCGCAGGAGCGGCCGCAGGCTCTTGCCCTCGGCCTGGGGATCGGGAGGCAGCCCCGCGAGGTCGAGGACGGTGGGGACGATGTCGATCGACTGCACTGGAAAGCGCACGGAGCCGCCGCCGGCTCCGGGGACGCGCACGATCAGCGGCACGTGCACGCAGTCGTCGTAGGGGAAACGCCCGTGCTCGAAGAAATAGTTGTGATCCCCCAGGCTCTCGCCGTGGTCGGAGGTGAGGACGACCAGCGTGTTGCCGGCGAGCCCTTGGCTCTCCAACGCCTCGAGGAGGAGGCCCACCTGCTCGTCCACGTAGCGGATCTCGGCGTCGTACTGTGCCACGTAGTAGGCGACGCGATCCTCCCGCCCCAGGCTCACCTTGCTGGAGATCCCGCCGAGGTCCGTGCCGTCCGGATGCAGCGGCACCCGCCGCGAGCCGTCGAAGTACCGGTCGCCGACGAACATCTGATCGAAGGGCTTGGGCGGCAGGTAGCGCGCGTGAGGGTCGAAGAAGTGGAGCCAGAGAAAGAAAGGCTTCTCCGCGGACGCCCGCTTCAGGAGGTCGAGCCCTACGTCGGTGGTCCGTTCCGTCTTCCGCTCATCGTCCGCGCGCCAGAGCTCGCGATAGGTGTCGAAACCCTGATCGAAATTGAAGACGCGGGCGAGATTGACGTTGCCCACCGCGGCCCAGGTGCTGTAGCCGCCGGCCTTGAGGAGCTCCGCCAGCATCAGGGGGCGGTCCGGCATACGCTGGGCCGTGGTCCGCATCAGCCCGTTGGTATGGCCATAGGTGCTCGACATCATCGCCGCGAAGCTGGGGCTGGTGAGGGGCCACTGCGAGACCGCCCGCCGGAAAAGGACCCCCTGCCCCGCCAGCCGGTCGATGTTGGGCGAGGTGGCCCGGGGATAGCCGTAGACCCCCAGGTGATCGGCCCGCAGGGCGTCGATCGTGATCAGCAGGACGTTGAGCCGGGGCCGGGGGGCGCGGTCGACGAGGACCGCGGCCGCGGCGTTGACTCCGGCCAGCACGAGGAGAGCGGCCCCGGCCGGCCTGGGGCCACCGAGGGCGCGCCGGACGAGCCCCGCCCCCCGCCGCACCGATCTCGGATTGCGGGCGGCGAGCCGTGCCAGCCAGAGCCCGGCGAGGGCCACGGAGCCGAAGAGGAGCGCCCCCCGCGCCGAATGGAACCGGGGGGTCCACGGCGAGAGCCGCAGGCTCACGATGGCGGCCACCGTGGCGATCAGAAGCCAGAGGGCCGCGTTCGCGGCGTGCGGCCTTCTCCACCGGCGGCCCAGGAGGAGGTAGGTGACCTCGCTCAGGACGAACAGGAAGACCGCGGCCAGGG
>Ga0308175_100001908_pt1 | contig 14118 bp, 13 predicted proteins | sample PhyCR1_3_FD_203893 | JGI IMG/M metagenome (GOLD analysis project Ga0308175, IMG submission 203893) | Soil microbial communities from UC Gill Tract Community Farm, Albany, California, United States - DLSLS.C.R1 | ecosystem: Environmental > Terrestrial > Soil > Agricultural land | place: USA...
ATGGCTGCGGCGGCGGTGGCCCGCTTCCGCTTCTTCGGACGGGAGGCGGTCTCGTTCCTGCTCGTCCTACCGCTGGCTCTGCCCGGGATCCTCACCGGCATAGCCCTGAGTACGTCGTTCACCTTCGTGGGCCTCACGCCCTCGATCTGGACGATCGTGATCGGCCACGCGACCTTCTGCGTCGTGATCGTCTACAACAACGTGGTCGCGCGGTTGCGCCGGTCGTCGCCGTCGCTCGTCGAGGCGTCGCAGGACCTCGGAGCCGACGGCTGGCAGACGTTCCGGTTCGTCCTCTGGCCTGTGCTCTCGACCGCGCTCGTCGCGGGCGGACTCCTCGCATTCGCCCTCTCGTTCGACGAGGTGATCGTGACGGTGTTCACGGCCGGTGCGCAGGAGACGCTGCCGATCTTCATCCTCGACAACATCGAACGCGGCCAGCAGCTGCCGGTCGTCAACGTCGTGGCGTTCTTCGTAATAGTCATCACGGTGATCCCGGTCGCGCTCGCCCAGCGCGTCATGCGCGACACTGGCGTCATCCGCCGTGGCTCGGCGCAGGTGACCGAGGCGGTGGAGGCGGCCGAGATACCAGCGGTCTAGGCAAGGAGGGAACCATGAGTGCCACTGCAACCCAGTACAAGATCCTGATCGGCGGCGAGCTCGCCGACGCGACCTCCGGCGAGACCATGGAGGTGATCGCGCCAGCGACCGGCGAGACGATCGCCGAGGTGCCGCGCTGCGGCGCGGAGGACGTCGACCGCGCGGTCGAGGCGGCGCAGGCCGCCGCGCCGGAATGGCTCGGGAAGACTCCGAAGGAGCGCTCGGAGCTGCTGCTCAAGCTCGCGGACGTGATGGACGAGCACGCCGAGGAGCTCGCGCAGCTCGAGTCGGTCAACGTCGGCAAGCCGCTGATGGCCTCCCGCGACGAGATGCCGTTCTCGGCGGACAATCTCCGCTTCTTCGCGGGCGCGGCCCGCAATCTCGAGGGCAAGTCGGCCGGCGAGTACATCGAGGGCTACACCTCGATGATCCGGCGCGAGCCGATCGGGATCGTCGGCGGCATCTGCCCCTGGAACTACCCGCTGATGATGGCGGTCTGGAAGCTGGGGCCGGCCTTGGCCGCGGGCAACCTGCAGATCCTCAAGCCGTCCGAACAGACGCCGCTTTCCCTCCTCCGCTTCGTCCAGCTCGCGCAGGAAGTGATTCCGCCGGGCGTGCTGCAGGTCGTGACCGGCGACGGGGTGCCCGTCGGGCAGCGGCTCGTCGAGCATCCGGCAATCGGGATGGTCTCGCTCACCGGCGACGTCGAGACCGGCAAGACCATCGCCCGCAACGCCGCCGACACGCTGAAGCGCGTCCACCTCGAGCTCGGCGGCAAGGCGCCGATGGTGATCTTCGACGATGCCGACCCGAAGGCGGTCGCCGAGGGGATCCGGCTCGCGGGCTACTGGAACTCGGGCCAGGACTGCACCGCCGGCTCGCGGGTCATCGCCGGCCCGCGGATCTACGACTCGCTCCTCGAGGAGTTGGTGCCGCAGGTCGAGTCGCTCAAGGTCGGCGACCCGCTCAACGACGAGACCGAGATGGGCTCGGTCATCTCGCAGGACCAGCAGGAGCGGATCCTCGGCTTCCTCGAGCGCGCGAAGGGCGCGACGATCCTGACGGGCGGCGGCACCGGAGACTCGAACGGCGGCGGCTTCTTCGTCCAGCCGACGATCGTGACCGACGTGAAGCAGGACGACGAGATCGTGCAGCGCGAGGTCTTCGGGCCCGTGGTCACCGTGCAGAAGTTCGCCGACGACGACGAGGCCATCCGCTGGGCGAACGACGTGCCCTACGGGCTGGCCGCGTCGGTCTGGACGCGCGACGTCGGCCGCGCGATGAATGCGGCGCGCAAGCTGCAGTTCGGGGCGGTCTGGGTGAACGACCACCTCCTCCCCATCTCGTCCGAGCTGCCGCACGGCGGCTACAAGCAGTCCGGCTACGGCAAGGACATGTCCATCTACTCGATGGAGGAGTACACGCAGCTCAAGCACGTCGCGTTCAAGATCGACTGAGTCCTGAAGAGGGGAAGGCGGACTCGCGCTGAGTCCGCCTGTCGCCGCAGTGTCTAGGTATGGCCCGGTCGTGTTGCGCTCGCGGAGCGGTGTGCACGAACTCGGAACCCGTCTGGAGGACATCCTGGGCGACCTTTGCGGCAGGCGCCCCGCCGGAACGGCCAGTCTCTCCGTCACCGACCGTCGTGGCCCGTTCGAGGGATGAGTGGCACCCAAACCGGACGGACTAAGCCATCCCGTCCGTCCTGGGGACGACGTGGGCAGCGAGGTGTCCTATCTCGCGATGAGAGGTCAGGAAGTCGCTTGCGCAGCGACGCAGGGCGCGTTGTCTAGCCACTGACGCCCGGCACGCGAGGGGGCTGGTACGCGCCGGGGACGTGCCCTTCCTGACCTCTTCTCACCGCGGGTCGCTACGAGCCCTTCGCGTACTCCTCCGCGGCCCGGGAGTCGAACTCGTAACCGACTGCGGGCTCGTCCCCGATCACCCATGCGTCGTGGCCGGGCTCGATCACGTACGCATGACCCGCGCTGATGTCCTGCTCCGTCCCATCCTCGTGGGCGACGTGCAGCGTCCCCGACACCATGACGCCGACGTGGTGAACCTGGCAGCTGTCGGTACCGACGACAGGCTTGATGCAGTCCGACCAGCGCCAGCCCGGCTCCAGGGACATGCGGGAAGCACTCGTCCCGCCCATGCGGACGATCTCTACCTTCGTCTTGTCGGGCGCCCGTGTCTCGTCGGGCGCCGAGAAGTCACCTACCTCCAAACCGGCCATGGAACCTCCTCGCGTCGTTGACAAACCCCGGCGACGATCCTAAACCGGAGCTTCCGCCCGGGCAAAGGTCAGACGGAGCTGATTCGGCCCTCCGAGCTACGCCGGTGGCCTTAACAATTTCCCAACCTCCAGCCTTTTTCGTCGTCTCAGCCCAGTGAGGCTACGCTCCGCGCAAGGGTCGCTTCTCCGAAGGGAGGCCGGGTTGGCAATCGAGACGCACGCCGAAGCCTATGAGGTGGCGTGCCGGTTGCTGGACAACATCGAGACCGTCGTCCACGGAAAGCGCGAGCAGATCACGCTCGTCGTCGCGGCCCTCGTCTGCGGAGGCCACGTGCTGCTCGAGGACGTGCCGGGCACCGCGAAAACGGTGCTCGCCCGGACGATCGCGCAATCGATCGAGGGAGCGCACGCATCCCGGATCCAGTGCACGCCCGACCTGCAGCCGACGGACGTGACCGGCCTCTCGATCTTCAACCAGCGCGAGAGGGACTTCGAGTTCAGGCCCGGGCCGGTGTTCGCCAACGTCGTCCTCGTGGACGAGATCAATCGCGCGATGCCGAAGACGCAGTCCGCGCTGCTCGAGGCGATGGCCGAGCAGCAGGTGACCGTCGACGGAGTCACGCGCCTGCTCGCCACGCCGTTCCTCGTCATGGCGACCCAGAACCCGATCGAGTACGAGGGCACGTTCCCGTTGCCGGAGGCGCAGCTCGACCGTTTCTTCGTCCGCACCACGCTCGGCTATCCGGACGTCGACGACGAGAACAGGATCGTGGAAGAGCAGCTCGGCAGCCATCCACTGTCCCGGCTGGAGGCGAGTGTCGACGTCGGCGACATCGCGGTGATGAGCACCGCGGTGCAGGAGGTCTTCGTGCACGAAGCGGTCGGGCGCTGGATCGTCGACCTCGTGCGGGCGACGCGCGAGCTGGAGGTCGTCGCGATCGGCAGCTCCGTGCGCGGCTCGCTGGCCCTCAACAGCGCGGCACGGGCATGGGCGATGCTGAACGGCCGCAAGTTCGTGACCCCGGAGGACGTCGAGAGGCTGATCGAACCAGTGCTCATGCACCGCCTGCTCTTCCGGCCCAGCTTCCTGGCGGAGATCCGCGACCGCGGCTGGGCCGCGGCCGCCCTCGACGTCCAGGCCCGCTGTCTCGAGCTCGCGCCGAAGCCGGGCTTCGACATCGACCTCGACGTCCCCTCGTCGGCGGCATAGCGATGACGGCGGGAACCTTCCCGCTCATCCCGCGCCGGCGCGTCGTCGGCCCCGCGTTCGGCGGCGTGAGGAGCGCGCGACGAGGAACCGGCTCCGACGTCGCCGGCTCGCGCGAGTACCAGATCGGCGACGACGCCGCCTGGATCGACTGGCCGTCGTCCGCTCGCCTCTCGGCGGCCCGGGACAGCGACGTGTTCATCGTCCACGAGCTGTTCGCCGACGAGTCGCCGCGCGTCGTCGTCGTCGCCGACCGGAGCCCGTCGATGGGGATCGGCCCCTCCGTGCTGCGTAGGCTCGACAAGCCGCAGGCCCTCCTCCAGACCGTCGACCTGATCGGGATGAGCGCACACGCGGCGCGCAGCCTGACGGGCTACGTCGACCATGCGGACGGAGACGTGTACTGGCGGCCGCCGAGAAGCGAGCGGATCGCCGAGCCTGGCACGTTCGACCGCCCGTTCCACGCTCCGGACGCTGCGGTCACGCTCGGGCTCGAGCATCTCGACCGGCACAAGCGCGACCTGTCGACCCAGACGTTCGTCTTCGTCGTCTCCGACTTCCTCCTACCACCGGAGCCGCCGGCCTGGCAGCGGGCGCTCGAGCATCGCTGGGAGCTCGTCCCCGTCGTCGTCCAGGACCCGGTCTGGGAGCGATCGTTCCCGGACGTCGGCGCGATCACCGTTCCGTACGCCGACCCGGAGACGGGCCGCGTCGTTCCCGTCTACCTCACACGGACAGAGGAAGCCCGGCTGCGTGCGGCGCACGAGCAGCGGGATACCGATCTCACACTGTTCTTCCGCTCCCTCGGCGTCGAGCCCGTCCAGATCGGATCCCACCACCCCGGCGACGTCCTCGCCGCCTTCCTGCGCTGGGCCGACCTCCGGGTCATGGCACGAGGCGCACTCGTATGAAGCGCGCAGTCCTCGCTGCGGTGCTCGTGGCGCTGGCGACCGCCGGGCCGGCCGCCGCGGCACATCATCTCAGGGCGAAGGCGACGTTCGCACCTCCGGTGCAGCTCTTCGGAAACACGGTGACTGCGCGCGTGTCGGTCGTGACAGATACGAAGCACGTCGACCCGATGCGGCTCCACGTGATCACGAAGTTCTCGCCCTACGTGCCGGTCGGGCCGCCGAAGGAGGTCCAGCAAGGAAGCGGCCGCTACGTCCAGACGACCTGGACGTGGAAGCTCAGCTGCCTCACCGCCGTGTGCGTCCCCCTCTCGGGGTCGAGCACCGGCCCGCTTTCCCACGTCTTCTCCTTCCCGCCGGCGCAGGTCCGCGGCCTCGGAACCAATGGGAAGACGACCTACAAAGTCCACCTGTTCTTCCCGCAGCTCGAGATGCTGTCGCAGCTCAGCCCGAGAGAGATGGCCTACCTCGCGGCGCACAAGCACATCCAATGGCAGTACCCGCTCCCGCCCGCCGCGGGCGACGCCTACCGGCTTCCGCCGGGGCTCGTCTTCTGGCTCGCTGTCGCGCTCGCCGGTCTCTGCGGCGCCGCCGCGCTCGTCGTCGGCGGTCGCTGGGCGCTCCGGCTCCGTCAGCCGGCCCCCTCCGCGATGCCGGTCGCCCCCACGCCCTACCTCGAGCGGGCGCTCGCGCTCTTCTTCTGGGCCAACGCCCGCGGCGACGAGACACTGCAGCGTAAGGCGCTCGAGCGCGTCGCCGACGAGCTGCCGTTCGACGTCCATGAGCTGTCCGAGACTGCCCACGCCCTCGCCTGGTCGCCGGAGACCCCGGACGAGGAGGACGTGCAGGCGATCTCCCAGCGCGCGGGCGTCGCGGTGCGTCCCGAGGAACGGAACGGCGGATGAGGGGGACGACGCTCAAGCGGCGAGGCGCCACGGCGCTCGGCGACCTGCCCGGCCTCCGCTCGCCGGCGGGCCGCACAACCTTGGTCCGCATCGCGCTCGTCCTTGCGCTCGCAGCGTCCTTCGGCGGGGCGCTTCTCCTGGCGCGCTCGGCCGGGAGCGGCCGCGCCGCGCTCCTGCCGACGGGCGCGAAAACCGGAGTCGTGGTGGTCGACATGTCCGGCAGCGAGTCCGGGCTGCCCTTCGAGCGGATTGCGACGGTGGTGCGCGCGCTGGCGGCCGCCAACCAGGCGATGGGGCTCGTCATGTTCTCCGACACCGCCTACGAGCTGCTTCCGCCGAACTCGCCCGCAAGCGCGCTGCTGGCATTCGAGCGCTTCTTCGACCCGCAGGCCGTCAGGAACAGCACGCCGATCTTCGGGCTCACGCCCTGGAATCAGTTCAGCGCCGGGACGAGGATCTCGGCCGGGCTGCGCATGGGCCAGGAGGCGCTGCGGCGCGCCCACGTCACGCACGGCTCGCTTCTCCTCATCAGCGACCTCAATGACAGCTCGGCCGACGAGGAGCCCCTCGTCGCCGAGGCGATCGCGCTCAAGAGGGCGCACGTCCCGGTGCGAATCGTCCCCGTTACCGCGTCTCCCGGCAACGTGCGCATCTTCGGATCCCTGTTCGGCTACAACTCGTTCATCCCGCCGTCGGCCTACAGGACGACGGCGAACGAGCAGGTGCAGCCGATTGCCAGCTCGTGGCCGTGGGCGTTGATCACGGTCGGCGTCGTCCTCATCGGATTGCTCGCGACGAACGAGCTCTTCAACACCCGACTGCGCCCCGAGGGAGCGACATGACGCGGTTGCGCCGGGCGGCGCCGCTCCTCGTCGCGCTCCTCCTCCTCGGCCTGGCCGCGGTCTTCGCGCTTCTCGCGGTCGACGTCCGCGCCTGGCAAGGGACGCTACGGCACGACGACGTCCGGTTCACCGCGTTCCACTCCGTCGACGGTCTCTGGCGCTCGCCGGCGACCCTGCCCGGCGATCCGGCCTCGGCCCTGCTGGGCCTCGGCGACCCGCTCGCATACCGGCACGCCTTGCAGCTCTTCCTGGTCAGCCAGGTCGGCGTCGGCCACCGCTCGTCGGGGAGCATCAGCGTGACCCGCGTCAGCACCGAGAACGAGCTCCAGGACATCGCGGACCACGCGAGGACCGGCGCCGAGCGGTCCCGTGCGGCCAACCTCCTGGGCGTGATGACGATCACGACGCCGACCGCCGACAACGCGACGGAGGTGCAGGCGATCGAGCGGGCAGCGGCGTACTTCCGGCAGGCGATCGAGGCAGATCCGACGAACTACGGGGCGAAGCTGAACCTCGAGCTCCTGTTGCGTCTCGAGCGACCGGCCAAAGCCCGTTTCGGCCCGGACACGAAGGGTGGGTTCGGCTCCGGCGGGTCGCACGGCACCGGAGTCGTCGGCGGAGGCTACTGATCGGCATCTCCTTCCTCACTCCGCTCGGCGCGCTGTTCGCGCTCACCGCCGCGGTGCCGCTCGCAGCGCTTGCCCTGATGGAGCTCCGCACGCGCCGGCTGCGCCGGCTGTTCTCGCTCAGGACGCCGAGGCGGCGCGAGCTGGTTGCGGCGGCGGTCGCGCTCGCGCTCGTGCCCGCGCTCGTCGGGGTCGCCGCCGCCCAGCCTGTCGTCATCCACAGGCAGGCGGTCACGGAGCGCGTCGACGCGCAGGTGTACATCGTCTTCGACACCTCGCTCTCGATGAGCGCGCGGACCGACCCGCACGGACCGACGAGGCTCGCGCGGGCGAAGCGGGAGGCGGAGGCCTTGATCCCGCAACTCGGAAACATCCCGGTCGGCATCGCGACGCTGACCGATCGCGTCCTGCCGAGCCTGTTGCCGACGACGAGTGTCCCCCTCGTGCTGAGGACGGTGAACCAGTCCGTGCGGATCGACGAGCCGCCGCCGAGCCTTCGCTACCACGGCCGGGCGTCGACGTTGGAGTCCCTCGCCGAGCTCGAAGACGACCGTATCTTTCCGCCGGGCGTCGCGCACCCGATGCTCGTCGTCTTCACCGACGGTGAGGAGAAGGCTCCTCCGCCGTTCACGGGTCTCTCCTACGCGCAGCAGTTCGCGATCCCGCCGTTCTTCGTCCATGTCTGGGCGCCGACCGAGCGCCATTATGTGGACGGGAGGATCGACGCGAACTACCTGCCCGACCCCGCGAGCAGCTCTATCCTCACCCATGTCGCCGCCCTGTCGCACGGCCGGGTCTTCCGCGAGGGCGACGTGGGCGGGCTCCTCGCCGCGATCCATGCCAAGGCCGGCTCGAAGCCCGCGACGACGACGCTCCTCGGGTTCAGACGGGTCGCGCTCGGGCAGTGGTTCCTGCTCGCCGGCGTCTTCCCGCTCGGCTTCTTGTTCTGGCGCAGGAACCTCTAGGAAAGGCGCCTACCGGAGTCGAACCGGTGTACTGGGTTTTGCAGACCCATGCCTAACCACTCGGCCAAGGCGCCGCGCGGCGGTCATCGTATCGGCGCCACCTCAGCCGGCTCGAGCACCTCGTCGAGGAAGGCGGTGGCACGCTCGAACACGTCGACGCGGTTCCCCAGCTTCTCGACCATGTGTCCCTCGTCCTCGTAGATCACGAGCTCGCAGCGCACGCCGCGCCGCACTAGCTCGGCGTGGATCGCCTCCGACTCGCTCACCGGCACGCGCGGGTCGTTCCGCCCGTGCTCGATGAAGAGCGGCGCCTTGATCGCGTCGAGCCGGCTCCACGGGGACAGGCGCTCGAGCAGCCCCGGATCGCGCAAGGGCCCGTACTCGCGCTCACGGGCTGCGCGACGCCACACCGACGTGTTCTCGAGGAAGGTGCGGAGGTTCGAGATGCCCACGAACTCGATCCCCGCAGCCCAGAGCTCCGGCTGGAACGCGAGCGCGGCCAGAACCATGTAGCCGCCGTACGAGCGCCCGTAGACGACCGCGCGCGAACCGTCGATCTCCGGCCGGGCCGCGAGCCACTCGTGCAGAGAGGCGAGGTCGGCCACCGAGTCGAGCCGCTTCTCGAGGTCGTCCAGGTGCTCGAAGCGCTTGCCGTAGCCGGTCGAGCCGCGCACGTTCGGGGCCGCGACGGCGTAGCCGCGCGCGACCAGATACTGCGTCAGAGCGCCGAATCCCGAGGAGTACCACGGCCGCCACTGGCTCTCGGGGCCACCGTGCACGGTCACCACGACCGGGAACGGACCTTCGCCCTCCGGCAGGAAGAGGAAGACCGGGATGGATTCGCCGTCGGAGCTCTCGACCCGGTGCAGCTCCGGCTCCACGCCGTCCTCGACGCGACCGAGATCGGTCAACTTCCGTGCACTGCCGGAGCCGAAGTCGTGCACCCAGACCTGGTGCGGCTCGGTCGGCGTCGAGAACGCGAACGCCACACGCGACCCGTCCGGGGAGAACACGAAGTGCTCCGCAACTCCGTCACCCGGTAGCGAGAGGCCGTCCACCCGCGAGTAGCCGTCCTCGTTCGCGACCACCAGCACGTGCCGGCCGGCATCGTCGCCGAAGCACTCGAGGTCCCAATCCGACTCGTGCACGACCTCCCAGCCGCCGTCCAGCGTGTAGCGGGAGATCGCGAAGGTGTCGCGGCCTTCGTTCGTCGCGCAGAGGAAACCGGAGGAGTCGGGAAGCCAGACCGGGTCCATGTACTCCGCCTGCCCGTCGTGAGGCGTCACGTGGACGACTTCCCCGCTCTCGATCCCGAGCAGGAAGAGGTTCGAGTCGCCGCTCAGCTCACCGAGCTGCCCCGCGACGACCCAGCGGCCGTCCGGGGAGAACTCGCCCGAGGCGCACCAGCCGCCGAGCTCGAAGCTCCGCTCTTCCCCGCTCTCGAGCCACCGCACGACGACGTCGAAGTCGAGGCCGTTTCGGCGGTTCGTCGAGTAGGCGAGCAGCGCGCCGTCGTGCGAGACGTGCGGCGAGCGATGGATGTAGCGCGGATCGACCACCAGTGGCTCGCCCTCCAGATACAGCTGCGTCCGCTCGTTTCCGCCCTCGTCGATCTCGAGCAGAAGGCGGTCGTCCGGAAGAAGCTGCCCCTCGACCGGCTCGTCGTAGCTCGTGAGCTGCTCCAGCTCACCGCCATCTGCCGGCAGCCGGTAGAGCTGGCGTGTCCCGACAGGTCGGAGGCCAAGAGCAGCCATGAGCCATCGCTCGACCACGAGAGCGGATAGGCCTGCCGCAGCTCGAGCAGCGTCCGCAGATCCCCCACGCGGCTGAGGCTAGCGGTCGCGGCTCACGCCGGGGTGGTTGCCAGGTCGGGGATGATCTCGTCGCCGAACGCCTGCAACGTCTCCTCCTGACTGTGGGTCATGAGGTAGATGTTGAACTGGTCGACGCCGATCCCCTGGAGCTCCTGAAGCTTCGCCTTCGCCTGCTCCGCTGTCCCGAGGACGCAGAAGCGGTCGCAGATCTCGTCGGTGACGAACTCGCCGTGCTTCGCTCCGACGCGCGAGTGGTCGTTGTAGTCGTAGAACTCCCGCACCTGGACGTAGTCGGTGAGCGCCTTGGGCACGGTGCTCCCGTCGGCGCCGTAGCGGCCGATCAGGTCGACGATGTGGTTCGAGACCATCGCCGGGAACCAGCGCACCTGCTCACGCGCGTCGGCGATGTCGTCGGAGATGTGGGCCGGCGCGCCGACGATGCACTTGAGCTCGCCCGGGTCGCGGCCGGCCTCCTCGGCAGCGCTACTTGCGGTGGCCATGATCCACTGGATGATCTCGGGGTCGGCGAGCTGGATGATCACGCCGTCGCCGACGCGGCCTGCCACGGCCAGCGCCTTCGGCCCGTAGCCCGCGACCCACACAGGAATGGGCGGCAGCTCCGGCCGAACCCACTTCAGCTGGAGGTCCTTGTCGTTCCAGTGGACCTCGCGGCCGTTCATGAAGTCGTGAATCATCCCGAGCGCCTGCTCGAACTCGGCGACCTTCATCGGCTGCCGGCCGATGAAGCGGACGGCCGAGTCGCCTCGCCCGACACCCATGGCCATCCGACCGTTCGACAGGTCGTGCAGCGTCGCGTACGAGCTCGCGAGCACCGTCGGGTCGCGCGTCGCCGGGTTCGTCACGAAGTGGCCGAGCTTGATGGTCGAGGTCTCGCGCGCCGCGATCGCGAGCATGGGGATCGACTCCTGCCAGAGGACGTGCGAGTCGTACGTCCACGCGTAGCCGAAGCCATGGCGCTCGGCGAGCTGGATCAGCTCGAGCCAGCGCGAGAACGGCGGATCCGGAAGAACCGTGACGCCGAAGTCCATGCGGCGAGCCTATCGCGGCGCGACGAGGTCGTAGCTGCCGGCGATCAACTCGCCTACGAGCTCTTCGGGTGCGGCGCCGCCGAAGGTCACGGTCAGCCAGTGTCGCTTGTTCAGGTGGTAGCCGGGCTCGATCTCCGTGTAACCCGCGCGCAGCTGCTCACCGAGCTCCGGCTCGCACTTCACGCTCACCTGCAGGGGCTTCCGCCTCAGCTGCGCGAGCGCGAACATCTTCCCCCCGACCTTGAACACCGAGGTCTCGGGACCGAACGGAAAGGTCTCCTCGGCGCCTGGGAGCGCCAGGCAGAGACGGCGAAGCTGCGCAGGAGTCACTCTCGCTCGAGGACGACCACCGGGATCTCGCGGTCCGTTCTGGTGGCGTACTCGTCGTAGTGCGGCCAGATCTCGGCCATCAGCTCCCAGAGCCGCTCGCGTTCCTCGCCCTCAGCGTCGCGGGCGCGGACTCGCCAGCGGTCGCCCATGATCTGGATCTCGGCATCTGGGTGCTTGCGAAGGTTCCGGTACCAGCCCGGATGCTTCGCCGCGCCGCCCTTCGACGCTACGAGCACGACGTCGTCACCGTCGCGACCGAAGATGAGCGGATTCGCCCGCTGCTCACCGCTCGTGCGGGCGGTCGTGAAGAGGATCGCGATCGGCGAGTCTTCCTTCCAGCGATAGCCGATCTTGCCGTTTGTCTCGAGGTAGCTGCGAACGTGCTCGTCGCCGAACAGGTCAGCGGCTGATTCGAGCGTGCTCATGCGAATGCCTCCAATGCCTTCGTGGTCAGCCTGTCGAGCGCCTGCACGGCGAGCTCGAGGTGCTCCTCCTTCGTGTCCTCGAGCTTCGTGTGCGAGAGGCCACGCAGGGACTGAACGAACAGCATCACGGTCGGGATTCCCGCCCGCGCGACTTCGGCCGCGTCGTGGAGCGGCCCCGACGGGAGACGGTGCGACGAGCCGGCGACCTCGCGCACCGACTCGTCGGCGAGGTCGAGCAGCCGTTCGTCGAACGGAATCGGCTCGATCGACCAGACCTTCTCCCACTCGACCTCGATCCCCTCCTCGTGGGCGAACCGCCGGGAGGCGGCCTCGGCGTTGCTCAGCATCTCGGCGAGCCACGTCGCGTCGAGATGCCGCTGGTCGAGCAGGCACTCGGCGGTCTCGACGACCGAGGTGACGATGCCCGGCTTCGTGACCACGCTGCCGATCGTGCAGACCGCTCCGCCGCCGACCCGCTGCGCAATCTCCCGGATCTCGAGCTCGAGCTTCGCCGCGCCGGCGAGCGCGTCGCGGCGCTGTTCCATCGGCGTCGAGCCGGCGTGCGCGGCCTGGCCGCGGAACGTGATCTGGTGGCGCTCGACGCCGAAGGTGCCGAGGACGACGCCGAGCGGCAGGTCGAGCGATTCCAGCACCGGGCCCTGCTCGATGTGGAGCTCGAGGTACGCCGCCGCGTTCTCGAGCTGCACGCGCGCCTCGAGCGCCCGGTCGAGGTCGACGCCGTGCTCCGCGAGCGCGTCCGGCAGCGCGATCCGGTCCGCGTCGCGGCGCTCGCGCAGCTCGGCCTCGTCGCTCATCGAGCCGGCGGCCGCCGACGAGCCGAAGAGCGAGCGGCCGAAGCGAGCGCCCTCCTCGTCGGCCCAATTGACGAGCCGGACGGTCAGCGGCGGTGTCCCGCCCTCGGCGATCCGCCGCAGAACCTCGACCGCAGCGAGCACGTTGAGGCAGCCGTCGAGCCAGCCGCCGTTCGGCACCGAGTCGATGTGACCCCCGAGCAGAAGTGCGCGCTCCGACGCCCCCGGCAGCGTGAACCATTGGTTCCCGGCCTCGTCGATTTCTTCGTCGGCCCCGGTCGGGACGACCTTCTCGCGCAGCCACTGGCGCGCGCGCTCCCACGTCTCGGTCCACGCGACGCGCTGCGCGCCGTTCTCGTCGCCGGTCAGCTCCTGGAGCTCACGCAGCTCCGAGACGGTCCGTTCCGGTGACAGAGCCACGGCACGAGCTTAGACTCGGAGGCGATGTCGATCCTGATCCGTGGAGGGCGCGTCGTCACCGCCGCCGACGAGTTCGTCGCGGACGTCTTCGTCGAGGGCGAGCGGATCGCGCTCATCGGCGCCGATCTCGACGTCGCCGCCGACAGGACGATCGACGCCGCCGGCAAGTACGTCCTGCCGGGCTGCATCGACCCGCACACGCATCTCGACATGCCGTTCGGCGGCACCGTCACCATCGACGACTTCGAGTCGGGTCAGGGCTCGGCCGCCTGCGGGGGCACGACGTGCCACGTGGACTTCTGTATCCAGGCCCGGGGCCAGACGTTCGCGCAGGCGCTCGAGGTGTGGCACGCCAAGGCGAACGGCAAGACGCTGATCGACTACGGCTTCCACATCGCAGTTACCGACCTCGACGACGGCGGGACGCTCGAGGAGCTCGCCATGCTGCCCGAGCAGGGCATCACCTCGTACAAGCTCTTCATGGCATACAAGGGCGTCCTCCAGGTCGACGACGAGACGCTGTTCCGCGCGATGCAGGTCGCCGCAGCGAGCGGCGCGCTCGTGATGGTGCACGCCGAGAACGGAGACGCGATCGACGTGCTCGTCCACGAGGCGCTCTCACGCGGTCACACCGAGCCGATCCACCACGCCCTCACTCGGCCGCCCGAGCTCGAGGGCGAGGCCACGAATCGCGCCATCCACCTCGCGCGCATCGCCGGCAGCCCGCTCTACGTCGTCCACGTCACCTGCCGGGAGGCGGTCGAGCCGATCCGCCGCGCCCGCGAGCAAGGCTGGGACGTCTGGGGTGAGACTTGCACGCAGTACTTCTTCCGGTCGATCGACGACCTCGCGCAGCCGGGCTTCGACGGCGCGAAGTACGTCTACTCCCCGCCGGCGCGCGACGCCGCGAACCACGACGTGCTCTGGGACGCCGTGCGCACCGACGCGCTCTCCGCGATCTCGACCGAACACTGCGCGTTCCTCT
>Ga0308175_100001909_pt1 | contig 14118 bp, 16 predicted proteins | sample PhyCR1_3_FD_203893 | JGI IMG/M metagenome (GOLD analysis project Ga0308175, IMG submission 203893) | Soil microbial communities from UC Gill Tract Community Farm, Albany, California, United States - DLSLS.C.R1 | ecosystem: Environmental > Terrestrial > Soil > Agricultural land | place: USA...
CCCTTCTATCTCGTCGTCGAGTCGCGCGACCACGCCGGAACGCGTCGTGCCGAGAAGATGCGCGACGAGCCACTCCGCGTCGACGCGCGGGGTATCGAGGCCGGCTGCGGCGAGCCTCCGCTCGGCCTCGGCCAGAGCCTCCCGCGCGGTCACTCGCCGAGCGCGTGCCGGCGGTCGTCGGTCGTCAGCGCTTCGGTGAAGTCGTCGAGCTCGCCCTGCAGGATCCGGTCGAGCTGGTGCACGGTCAGCTTGATCCGGTGGTCGGTGAGCCGGTTCTCGGGGAAGTTGTAGGTGCGGATCTTCTCCGCGCGCTGCCCCGAGCCGATCTGCGCGTTGCGGGTGGCGTCGAGCTCGGCCCGCCGGCGCTCGAGCTCGAGGTCGTACAGGCGCGCGCGCAAGACGCGCATCGCCTTCTCGCGGTTCTGCAGCTGCGACTTCTCGTCCTGCATCGAGACGACCACGCCGGTGGGAAGGTGCGTGATCCGGACGGCCGAATCGGTCGTGTTGACCGACTGGCCGCCGGGGCCGGTCGAGCGGTAGACGTCGATCTTGAGGTCGTTCTGGTTGATGTCGACCTCGACGTCCTCGGCCTCGGGCATCACGGCGACGGTCGCCGTGGAGGTGTGGATGCGGCCGGCGCTCTCGGTCTCGGGAACGCGCTGCACGCGGTGCGTGCCGCCTTCCCACTTGAAGACGGAGTAGGCGCCGTCACCCTTGACCGCGAACGTGGCCTCCTTGTAGCCGCCGCCGTCCGATGGGCTCGCCGCGAGCTCCTCGACCTTGAAGCCGCGCCGTTCGGCGTAGCGCGCGAGCATCCGGTAGACGTCGCCGGCCCAGAGCGCCGCCTCGTCGCCGCCGACGCCCTGGCGCACCTCGACGATCACGTCCTTGCTGTCCGCCGGGTCCTTCGGCACCAGCGCCAGACGCAGCTCCTCCTGCAGCCCGCCGGTGCGTTCCTCGAGCTCGGGCGCGAGCTCGCGCAGGTCGGCGTCCTCGCGCGCAGCTGCGAGGTCGTCCCGCGCAGATTTCCACTCCTGCGCGAGCTTGTACGGCTGCTCGAGCTCCTTAAGGCGCCGGCCGACGTCGGCCGCCTCGCGGTGGTCGTTGTAGACGGCCGGATCGGACATCCGCGCCTGCAGCTCCTCGTACGAGCGCTCGAGATCCGCAACCAGGTTGTCGAAGTCCGTCGCCATGGCGGGGTCAGCGTACTTCTTGCCCAGACCGCTTCAGTTTGGATAGCTTCACGCTTTAGTCGGTAAAGCTTCGAGCCGGGAGGTGGAGGGCAAGATGTCCGTCGTCGACGAGGTCACGCACGCAAACGAGCGCTACGCAGCCGAATTCGCCAAGGGCGGGCTGCCGATGCCGCCGGGCAGGAAGCTCGCGGTCGTGACGTGCATGGACGCACGCCTCGACCCGGCGCGCTTCCTCGGGCTCGAAGAAGGGGACGCGCACGTGATCCGGAACGCGGGCGGACTCGTCAACGACGAGACGATCCGCTCCCTCGTCATCTCCCACCACTTGCTCGGGACGAAGGAGGCCGTCGTGATCGGGCACACCGACTGCGGCATGCTCACGTTCACGAACGCCGACCTGCACGGAAGGCTCGGGCCGGAGTCGGAAGGCATCGATTTCCAGCCGTTCCCAGACGTGGCCGAGCGCGTGCGCCAGAGCGTCGAGACGATTCGCAGCCACCCATTGCTCCCCGACTCCTTCGGGGCCACCGGCTTCGTCTACGACGTCCCGAGCGGCGCGATCGAGCCCGTCTAGCCGTCGAGCGAGGCGTCCAGGCTGATCTCCGGGACTCCGGCCAGCGCCTTCGAGACCGGGCAGTTCTCCTTCGCGGCCAGCGCAGCCTCCTCGAACGCCACGCCGTCGATACCGGGCACGGTGCCCTCGACGGTGAGCGTTATGTGGATGATGCCCTCGCCGGGCTGGAAGGTGACGGTCGCGGACGTGCGAAGCTCCTCGGCCGGGGTGCCGGCCCGCGCGAGACCGGCCGAGAGCGCCATCGAGAAGCAGGCGGCATGCGCCGCGGCGATCAGCTCCTCGGGACTGGTCAGGCCGCCGGTCTCGTCCTCTGAGCGCGCCTTCCAGGTCACGCCGAGCCCGCCGAAGGCGCCGCTCGTCGTGGAGCCGATCGTGCCTGAGCCCTCGAGCAGACTCCCCTGCCAGGTGACCTCTGCTGTGCGTTCTGTTGCCACTACGCCATGACCTCGACGAGAGACGCTTCGCCGCGAACGTTCTCCAACTCGAGCACCTCACGGAGCGCGCGGATCGAGACCTCGAGCTGGTCGAGCGTCGGCTCGCGCGTCGTCAGCCGCTGCAGCCACAACCCCGGCGCGAGGAACGTCATCAGCACCCGGTTCTCCTGGTGCTTCCCGGCGAAACGGATCAGCTCGTACGCGAGCCCGGCGATCACCGGCAGCAGCAAGATCCGCGTTGCGATCAGCCAGTACCAGGTCGGGCGGCCGAAGAACGCGAACACGAAGACCGCGAGCACCATCACCCAGAGCAGGAACGCCGTCCCGCAGCGCGGATGGATCAGCGAGTACCGCTGCGCGACCTCTGGCTCGAGCGGCTCGCCCGCCTCGTAGGCGTTGATCGCCTTGTGCTCGGCCGCGTGGTACTGAAAGACCCGACGCAGGTCGGGCAGCAGCGAGATGAGGAAAAGGTAGGCCACGAACATCGTGACGCGGATCAGCCCCTCGACGACGACGAAATACTCCCCGGTGCGAATCGGCAGCTGATCCGTGATCAGGGCCGGCCCCACCTTGAACACGGCGATCGCGAACCCGATCGCGATGAGGAACGCGAAGACGAGAGCGCCGCGCGACAGCTCGGTGTCGACCTCGCCGTCCTCGCCTTCCTGCCGCTGCGCGTAGTTCGCCGAGATCGCAAGCGCGCGGAAGCCGATGGCGAGCGACTCGCCGAGCGCCATCACGCCCCGCACGATCGGCAGCCGGAAGAAGACATGACGTGCCATCGCCGAGTCGATCGGACGGGAGACCTGCGCGATCTCTCCGGACGGCGTGCGCACGGCGACGGCCCAGTTGCCGGGGCCGCGCATCATCACGCCCTCGAGGACCGCCTGTCCACCGACGTTTGCCATGAGTCGGGGCCGCTAGCCGCGGCGTGGCTGGCCGGCGCGCTCCAGGCGGCGCTGGAAGCGCTCGACGCGACCGCCCGTGTCCATGAGCTTCTGCTTGCCCGTGTAGAACGGGTGGCACTGCGAGCAGATCTCGACGTGCAGCTCGGGCTTCGTCGAGCGGGTCTGGAACGTGTTCCCACAGGAGCACGTCACCGTGGAGAGGACGTACTCGGGATGGATGTCGGCCTTCATTGCTCTCTCAAGATAGCAGCGGCCTGGTGCGGTTCCACGTTGCCGCCCGAGACGATCACGGCCACGCCGGCCCCCGGTTCGACCTTCCCGGCAAGCACCGCTCCGGCCGCCGCCGCGCCCGCCGGCTCGCACGCGAGCTTCGCCCGCGCATAGAGGAATCGCATGCCCTGGGCGATCTCGTCCTCGGTCACGAGGACGGTCTCGACCCTGCCGCGGCAGAGCTCGATCGGGAGCTCGCCCGCGAACGGCGGGGCGAGCCCGTCGGCGATGGTGTCCGTCTCGACACGCACGCTGTGACCGGCCGCGAGGCCTGCGGGGAACGCCTGCGCGCGCTCCGGCGCGACGCCGACGACACGCGCGCGTCCGTCGAGCGCCGTGACGATGCCCGAGATCAGGCCGCCGCCCCCGGTGCCGACGACGACGGTCTCGAGCTCCGGGACGTCCTCGATCAGCTCGAGCGCGAGCGTCCCGTGGCCGGCGACGACCAGCGGGTCCGAGTGCGGGTGGACGAAGACGCGGCCCTGCTCCTCGACGATTGCGAGCACTCGGTCGTAGGCGACTGCCGGGTCGGACGGCGTGAGGTCGACGGTCGCGCCGTAACCGCGCGTCTCCTCCACCTTGAGCGGGCTCACGCCGTCCCACATCTGGACGAGGCAGTCGACGCCCGACTCCGCCGCCGCCCAGGCGACGGCCTGCGCGTGGTTCCCGGCCGACCACGTGACGACGCCTCGCGCCCGCTCCTCGGGCGTGAGCGCGGCGAGCCGGTTGAGCGCACCGCGGGCCTTGAACGAGCCCGTCTTCTGGAACAACTCCGCCTTGAGGGCGACGCCGAGCTCGCTCGAGCAGAGGGTCGGCGTGCGGTGAATCCGCCCGTCGAGGACCGTGCGCGCCCGCTCTACGTCGTCCCGGGAAACCGTCACGCAGGCAGTGTCTCGCGCGCGGCGGCCTTCGGAACGCGGAGGCGCACGGTGAAGACGGTGAGCGTGCCCGGGCGGGTCTCGACGTCGACGTCGCCGCCCATGGCGAGCGTCAGCTCCTTGACGATCGCCAGGCCGAGGCCGGTGCCGACCTTGCGCTCGAGCCCGTACCGCTCGTGCAGGTAGAAGCGCTCGAACGCGCGCTCGGTGTCCGCTCGGGCGAGGCCCGGCCCGGTGTCCTCGACCCGGAGGACGCCCGGCTCGGCGACGACGCGCACCTCGCCGCCCGCCGGCGTCAGGCGCAGGGCGTTCTCGACGAGGTTCGAGACGACCTGGAGCAGGCGGTCGGCGTCCGCGAGCGCCGGCGCCGGAGACTCGGTGACCGCCCACAGCGCTACGCCGAAGCTGCGCGCCTGCTTCCCGTAACGGCGGACGGCGTCCTCGGCCACCTCGCCGAGGTCGATCGCGGTGTTGTGGACGCTGAAGTCGGTGCGGTTCATCCGGGCGAGGTCGAGCAGGTCGCGAACGAGCCGCTCCAGCCGCCGCGCCTCCGAGGCGACGGTCGCCGCAGCCTCGCGCGCGTCGATGGCGCCGTCCTCGACCGCCTCGGCGTAGCCCCGGATCGCGGTGAGCGGCGTCTTCAGCTCGTGGCTGACGGAGAGGAGGAAGTTCCGCTCCGCTTCCTGGGCCCTTTGAAGCTGCGCAGCGAGGTCGTTGAACGCGCCCGCCAGCGTCGCGATCTCGGTCGCTCCCTCCACCGGGACTGGCTCCGGATGCGTGCCGCCCGCGAGGGTGCGCGCAGCTGCCGCGATCCGATCCACCGGCTGCGAGATGCGTCGCGCGAGGAGGAACGCGGCGAGCGACGCGAGGAGCCCTCCGGCTGCAGCTGCGATGAGCAGCCCCCAGACGTACGGCGACAGGAGCGAGCCCGCCGTGCTCTCCGGCCGCAGCAGGATCAGTGTCCCCGGGCTGAGCTTCGGGTTGGCAGCGAAGTAGTCGCCGTCGACCGTTCCCTGCACGGCCTTGTGCTGCCTGAGCTGCTCCTGCGCAGAGGCCGGCAGGATGCTGGGGTCGAGTGAGTAGCTCTCGTGTTGGCGCTTGAAGTACGGCTTGAGCTTCACCAGGGTCGCGCGGCTGCCCAACCCTTTCTCTTGGGTCTTTGCGATCAGGTCGGCCTGGTGCGCGAGGTCTTTCAGCGTCGCGCGCTTGACCGCGCGATGGGTGAGCACGAGACCGACGCCGATCGTCAAAGCAACGCAGATGAGGACGACGACCCCGATCGCCCGGAACAGACGCGAACGGAGGCCGCTGCCCCTCATCTCACACCGGGACGAGCTTGTAGCCCGAGCCGCGCACCGTCCGGATCCCCTCCGGGTCGCCGAGCTTGCGCCGCAACTGCGCGACGTGCACGTCGACGGTACGGGTCCCGCCGGGATACGTCATGCCCCAGACGAGATCGAGCAGCCGCTCGCGGGAGAGGACGATGCCCGGATGCTCGAGGAAACACGCGAGGAGATCGAACTCCTTGCTCGTCAGCTCGACCAGCGCGCCGGCAACCGTCACCTCGTGGGAGTCGCGGCGCAGGACGACCTCGCGTGCGGCGAGCACCTCGTCCTCGGTGCGGCTCTCGGAGCGCCGCAGGATCGCCTTGATTCGGGCCGACAGCTCGCGCGGCGAGAACGGCTTCGAGACGTAGTCGTCCGCCCCGAGCTCGAGCCCGGCGACGCGGTCAGGCTCCTCATCGCGCGCGGTGAGCATCACGATCGGCACCTTCGAGCCCGCGCGGATCCGGCGGCAGACCTCGAAGCCGTCCATGCCCGGTAGCCCGATGTCGAGCACGACGACACGCACCGCCTGGCCGCGCAGCTCGTCGATCGCCTCCTCCCCGGTCCGGCGCCAGAGCACGCGCCAGCCGTCCTGCTGCTCGAGGTACTGCTTGACGAGCTTCCCGATCGAGTCGTCGTCCTCCACGAGGAGGAGCGCGCCACCCGTTGCCCTGGCGGTCACGGCGTCAGGATAGGCGCACGACCGGCGATCAACCGGTGCCGCCCGCACTCTTGGCGCTGCCGTGCGGGATCTTCTCGACGTCCACGGACCGCGCCGTGCCGGTCGCCGGCCACGTCACGAGCACATGCCAGCGCGGCGCAAGCTGGTCCACCGAGAGGGTGTGACCGAGGTGGATGACCTTGGTCGAGCCCGAGAGCGGGATCTGCTGGACGCGGCCGTCGAACTCCCGCAGCGTGACCTGGGTGCTGTCCACCGACGTGACGACGCCGCGGTCGAGGTTCCACTGGGTGCCGTCCTTCTTGAGCACCTGGGCCCGAACCATCTTGGGGCCGAAGAGCTGGTTGACGATCGCCCGCCGGATGGCGAGGCCGGGCGCCGCGAACCAGAGTGCGACGTTGAGCGTCGCCAGGACGGTGCCGAGAAGGATGAAGCGCCTGCTGAACATTTGACCCATTGTCGTCGTTCCAGACTGTTTCCCAGGTAAATCCGCGGTAAATCAGGTCACGGTGTACTCGGGGCCGGAGCCGCCCTCCGGCGGCGTGAGACGACCGCCCTTGGCGGTGATCGCGCCGCACTGGACGCAGTTGGACGGGGCGAGGTCGACCATGACGGTGCCGTCGTCGTCCTCCCTCCCGACCTCGTACACCTGCGCCGGGCACATGTGCGCCCAGAGCTGCGCGACCTCCCGCGGCACACGCCGCTCGACTCGGATGTGGTTCGGTTGGTCGTCGCGGGTCTTGTTCCCCGAGGCGAAGACCGACGAGAGCTTGTCGAAGGTGAGCTTGCCGTCGGGCGCCGGGTAGCCCTTGTCACGGTCGGTTAGGAGCAGCGGCTGCTCGGCGTCGGGTTCCGCCCGCATCTTTCCGAGCTCGACGCGGCCCTTCGACATCGTCATCGCGCTCGCGAGCGCGCCGCCGACGAAGAAGCCGCGGCCGAAGACCTGACGCATGTTTCGCACCTCGTGCAGGTCGCTCCAGATGAAGCTGTCGCGCACCGCGTCGTCGTAGGACGAGAGCGCGGTCGCGGGGGTCTCGCCGCGCTGCAGGGCGCGGAACGCGGCCTCGGCGGCGAGCCGTCCCGACTCGATCGCGTAGTGGATGCCCTTGAGGCGGGGGACGTTGACCATCCCGACTCCGTCGCCGCAGAGGAGCAGGCCGGGGGCGTGCAGCTCCCGCGGCAACGAGTTGAAGCCGCCGCTCGGAATCGTCTTCGCGCCCCACTGCACGCGCTCGCCGCCCGCCAGGATCTTCCGGATCTTGGGGTGCGTCTTCAGCTCCTGCAGCAGGTCGTGCACCGAGAGGGACGCGTCGCGGTAGTCGAGCCCGACGACGAGGCCGATCGTGACCATGTCCTCGCCCATCGGGTAGATGAACGAGCCGCCGAACTCGCGGTAGCGCTTGCTTGTGCGCAGCGGCCAGCCCATCGTGTGGATCACGCGGTCGAGCGGCTTGGCGACCTTCCAGACCTCCTTCACCGCGAGCTCCCACACTTGCGGCTCCTCGCCGCGGAGGTCGAACCGGTCGAGCGCGACACCGGTGAGGTGGCCCTGCGTTCCCTCCGCGAGCACCGTGACCTTCGCCACCAGGTCCGAGCCAGCCTCGAAGTTGCCGAGCTCGCCGCCCTCGCGGTTGCGGCCCTTGTCGCCGGTGCGGACGCCGACCACGCGGCCGTGCGAGACGAGGAGCTTCTGCGCCGCGGTCTCGGGGAGGATCATCGCGCCGGCCTCCTCGGCCTGCTCGGCGAGGAACCGGCCGAGCTCCGAGAGCGAGAAGACCCAGTTGCCGTGATTGCGCATCGGCGGCGGCGGCGGGATCGGGAGCGCGGACCGGCGCGTGAGGACGTAGACCGATTCCCCGTGGACGGGCCCGTACGAGGGGAGGTCCTGCATCCGGAAGCGTTCCCCGAAGAGACGGCGCAGCGCTCTCGGGTCCACCACCGCGCCTGAGAGCAGGTGCGAGCCGGGCTGCTTGCCCTTCTCGAGCACCGCGACCGGCACCTCGCCGAGCCGCTCCGCCAGCTCCGGCTGCTCCTCGATCAGCTGACCGAGCCGAATCGCACAGGCGAGGCCGGCCGGGCCGGCACCGACGACGAGGACGCCGACCTCGATCCGCTCGTCCTCCGGATCGGTCGGCTCGGCGACGTAGTCGCGCGTCGAGAAGGGCGGCGGAAAGTTGCTCGGGCGGCTCATCCCTTGCGCTGGCGGACGAGCTCGGTGAGCTTGGGCACGATCTCGTGCACGTCGCCCACCACGCCGAGGTCGCTGAACTCGAAGATCGGCGCGTTCGCGTCCTTGTTGATCGCGACGATCGTGTTGGAGCTCTGCATGCCGACCTTGTGCTGGATGGCGCCGGAGATGCCGAGGGCGACGTACAGCTTCGGCGAGACGGTCTTGCCGGTCTGGCCGATCTGCGCCGAGTACGGGTACCAGCCCGCGTCGACGACCGCGCGAGTCGCGCCGACGGCTCCGCCGAGCGCCTTCGCGAGCTCCTCGGCGAGGGTGAAGTTGTCGGGGGAGCCGAGGCCGCGGCCGCCTGCGACGATCACGGCGGCGTCCTCGATCGAAGGGCCGCTCGACTCCTCCGCGTCCTGCCCGACGAGCTTCACGGCCGTCGAGTGCGCCGCGTACGAGGGCGAGACGTCCGCGATCTCGGGCTCGCCGCCGCCCGTCGGCGTGGCGTCGAACGAGCCGGCGCGGAAGAGCGCGAGCCGCGGCGTGGCGGTCCAGCCCACGTCCGCGTAGACGGAGTCCTGCAGGGCCGGCCGCTTGCCGACCAGGTCGTCGCCCCTCAGCTCGAGATCGACGAGGTCCCAGTTGAGTCCGGCGCCGAGGCGTGCCGCGAGGCCGGCCGCGACGTCGGCTGCGAGGACGGAGTTGGCGAAGAGAACGGTGTCGTAGCGGCCCTCCGCCACCACCTGTGCGAGCACGTCGACGCGCGGCTGCGGCAGCGGCTGCGCCACCTCGCCGTCCTCGCAGACCCAGACCTTCGCGGCGCCGAACTTCCCGGCCTCGGCCGCCAGCGCCTTCGCGCCTTCGCCGGCGATCACGGCCGCGACGTCGCCGTCGCCGAGCGAAGCAGCCTTCGCGAGGACGCCGAGCGCCCCCTTCTGCAGCTCGTTGCCGTGGTTCTCGAGGAAGACGAGCGTCGCCATCAGACGAGCCTCTTCTCCGCGAGGAAGTCGACGATCGCCTGGGCGGCGTTGCCGTCGTCTTCGATCTTGCGCGCGTCGGCGCGCGCGGGCGGGTCGCCGAGCGCTAGCACCGTCGTCCGCGAGCCGCTCTCACCGGCCTCGCCGCTGTCGACGCCGAGCTCGGCGAGCGAGAGGACCTCCTGCGGCTTCTTCTTCGCGCCCATGATCCCCTTGAGCGACGGGTAGCGCGGCTCGTTGATCGCGTCGCTCACCGCGACGACCGCGGGCAGAGGCGCCTCGCGCGTGTCGTAGCCGAACTCCGACTGCCGCTTGATGCGAACGGAGCCGCCGTCGACGGCGAGCTCCATCGCCTGCGAGACGACCGGCCGGCCGAGCCGTTCGGCGACGGCGGCCCATAGGACCGCGCCGTCGGCGTCGGAGGCCTGCTGGCCGAACAGGACGAGGTCCGCGTTCTCCTTCTCCAGGGCCGCCGCGAGCAGCCGGCTCGTCGCGACGAGGTCGGAGCCCGCGGCCGCGTCGTCGGAGACGAGCACCGCGCGATCGGCGCCCATCGCGAGCGCCTTGCGCAGCGAGTCGAGCGCCTTCTGCGGCCCGAGCGAGACGGCGACGACTTCGGTGTCGGAGTCTCCCTTGAGGCGCAGGGCCTCCTCGACCGCGTTCGCGTCGAAGTGGTTGAGCGCGCTCTCGCCGGAGCGGTCGAGGCGGAACGTCTGAGGATCGAGGCGGCTCGGCCCCTCGGGCACGTGCTTGACGCAGACGGCGATCTTCATCCCGGCGGGATGCTAGTGGTGCAACCGCCGCCGCTGATTCACATGCGCTTCTCGAGCGCGAGCACGTCCTTCACGAAGGTCTTGCTCACCTTGTACAGGCCGTGTTTTCGGACCGCGCGTTCGCCCTGGTACCACCCGGCGAGCGCAAGCCGGCTGTTGCCGTGGAAGTCGTGCAGCAGATGCGCGAGGTAGGCGACGCCGGCGCGGACGTTGCCGTTCGAGTCGTTACGCAGGGGATGTCCGATCAGGACGGTCTCTGCGAAGCGGAAGGTGGACGGCAGGAGCTGCATGATCCCGCGTGCTCCAACCGACGAGACGAGCGCGTTGTTGTAGCCGGACTCCATCCACGCGAGCGCGCGCACGAGATGGACGCTGACCCCGTAGTGCGCAGCCCAGTGGTCGAGCAACGCGCGAACCGCGGCGACGCTCTGGGTGCGGTACGCGACGTGCGTCGCCTTGACCTGCCGCACATGGACGTGCGGGACCTTGAGGCGCGTCCCGATCAGCAGGAAGTGGGACGGATCGAGGTGATTGAGCCGCGCGAGCTTCCCGACTGTGGTGTGATAGCGCCGCGCGATCGACGAGAGCGACTCGCCCGAGCGCACGACGTGGACCGCCGGCGCGCGGTGCCGGTGGTGGTGGTGATGCGACGCGTGCGTAGCGACAACGCTGACGCCGTGCGCAAGCGGCACAGGCTCCTTCTTGACGAGCGCCGAGAACGTGTGCGGGCCGACTACGCCGTCGCTGCGCAGGTGGAGGCGCTGCTGCATGAGGCGCACGCCGTGGAGGGTCGGGACGTCGTAGTACGCGTTGATGGGGACGCTGATCCCCTGGCGGACGAGCAGGAACTGGAGGACGGCGACGTCCCAGCCGAAGGCGCCGCGGTGCAGCGTCCGCGCGCCGAAGAGCGGACGGCCGAGCGGCCCGAGCGCCTGGCGTGTGTGTGCGTCCGCGAGACCGGTGACGGGGAGCCCTTCCATCTGCTGGAAGGCGCGGGTCGCGGCGACGGTCTCCGGCCCCGAGATCGCGTCGACCGGGCCGCGGTAGAGGCCCTGGGCGCGCAGCGCGACTTGCAGTCCGGCAGTCTGCGGGTTCCGCCCGCCCGAGGCGAGCGTGACCGACGTGGCGGCCATGGCGACAGCGAGGACCGCTCCGGCAACAAGGAGGCGTGAGCGCATGGGGTCCCGGACTACGCGCCCCCTGCCGCGAATCCTCCTGCCTGGTGTCGGTTTTACCGGCCGACGAAGCGGGGTGCCCGCTTCTCGGCGAAGGCGGCGAGGCCCTCCTTTGCGTCCTCGCTCGCGAACAGGTCGCCGAACTCCTCGGCCTCCCGCTCGAGCGCGCCAGGGGAAAGATTGAGCAGCCGTTTCGCGACGCGGAGCGCGACCGGGCTCTTGGCCGCGAGCTTCCCGGCGACCTCGAGGGCGTGGTCGAGGACGGGATCCGCGATCGCGTTCACGAGGCCGATCCGCAGCGCCTCCTCGGCGTCGACCGGGCGGCCGGTGAGGACGAGCTCCTTCGCGACGCCGAGACCGCAGACGCGAGCGAGCCGCTGCGTCCCGCCCCACCCGGGGAAGATGCCGAGGTCGATCTCGGGCTGGCCGAGCCGTGCGTTGCTCGAGGCGTAGCGCAGGTCGCAGCCGAGCGCGAGTTCGCAGCCGCCGCCGAGCGCGAAGCCGTTGATCGCCGCGATCGTCGGCTTCGGCATCTCCTCGAGCAGGCGCGCCGCCTCGTGGCCGAGGGCCCCCCACTCCTTCGCCTCCGAGGCGTCGAGGCCGCCCATGTACTTGATGTCCGCACCCGCGACAAAGGCGCGCTCGCCCGCGCCCGTGAGGACGACGACGCGCGCCGAGTCGTCGTCGGCGAGCTCGCGCAGCCGGTCGCGGAGCTCGGTCAGCGTCTCGACGTTGAGCGCGTTGAGCGCCTCCTGCCGGTCGATCGTGACAACGGCGACCGCATCCTGGCGGTCGACGAGGACGCTCACGCGGGGACCGCGCCGCGGATGAAGTCGACGATCTCGGACGTCGGCGCCCCGGGCCCGAAGACGCCTGCGACGCCGAGCTTGCGCAGCTCCTCGGCGTCGTCGTCGGGGATCGTCCCGCCGACCACGACGACGACATCCTCGACGCCGTTCTCGCGCAGGAGCTCGAGGATGCGCGGAACGAGGGTCATGTGCGCGCCGGAGAGGATCGAGATGCCGACGGCGTCCGCATCCTCTTGGATCGCGGTCTCGACGATCTGCTCGGGCGTCTGGTGGAGCCCGGTGTAGATCACCTCCATCCCGGCATCGCGAAGCGCGCGGGCGATGATCTTGGCGCCCCGATCGTGCCCATCGAGGCCGGGCTTGGCGACGACGACGCGGATCTTCCCTGCCATCGGTTCGGAGCCTAACGAAGGCCCTCTAAGGGGCGTTCCGGAGGCCCACGGCCCAGACGTCATTCGCCGACACGGCGGCGATCCCGGAGAGGTAGCCGGCGGTTGTCCGGGAGGACCAGGCGTGGCCGTCCCAGTGGTCGACGAGCGCCTTGGTCGGCAGGTACCCCTCCTGCCCGGCCGACCACACGTTGGTCGGCGACGACGCACTGACAGCCCTGAGAGAGGTATTCATCAAGCCGGCCGCCGGAGGCCGAGCCGAGACGACCCGCCAGGCACGACCGTTCCAGTGCTCGGTGAGGGGCCCCGTGCCGCCTTCTCCTACCGCCCACGCATCCTTTGCGCCGATCGCGGCGACGCCCGACAACGAGCCGCCCCGCGACGGGCTCGGGCTCGCCACCTGCATCCAGCGGAGACCATTCCAGTGGAGGACGAGAGGGCGAGTTCCGCCCCTGGCTCGATAGTTGCCGACCGCCCAGATGTCGCGAGCCGACCTGGCCGAGATCGCCACCAACGCGTCCTCGGAGCCGCGCGGGTTCGGGCTCGCTACGCGGCGCCAGACGGAGCCGTTCCAGTGCTCGATCAGCGGCCGGCTGTAGATCCTCTTCACAGCGAGAAACCCGACCGCCCACGCGTTCCTGCGCGTCAACGCAGCGACACCCAGTAGCTCCGAGCCACGGGCGCGCACGCTCGGCATGACCTTCCACCCCTTCCCGTTGAAGTGCTCGATCAGCGTGTGGCCGAACGAGCTCCTCCTGCCACGGCGCGACATGTGGCCCAGCGAGCCGACGGCCCAGACGTCCTTGGCCGAGTTGGCCGACACGGCGTTGAGCTCGGGCTCCACTTTCTTGTTCGGTGTCGGGAGGACGACCGGGGACCAGGACGATCCGTTGTAGTGCTCGGCGAGCGGGAACGAGGCGAACTTGCGCGTCGCCTTTACGTACGAGCCGACGGCCCAGAGATCGGTCGGAGAGACCGCGGTAACGGCGCGAAGCTCGCTGTCGCCGCGGGGGGCCACAGCCGGCGTCACCCTCCACGCCGCTCCGTTCCAGTGCTCGACGAGCAGCGAGTCCCCGCGTAGCCTCTGCCCGGATGCCGAGCCCGTGAGCCCGGCCGCCAAGCAGAGAACGAGGAGGACCGAGGCTAGAAGACGGGAGTCTCGCGCCACGTACCCCAGACCTCACGCAGCGCGTCGCACATCTCGCCCATCGTGACGTACGCGCGCGACGCCTCCATGATCGGCTCCATCAGGTTGCGGTCGTCGTACGCCGCGTCCTCCTTCAGCCGCGCGAGCGCTGCCTCCGCCGCGGAGGAGTCGCGCGAGGCCCGCACGGCCTGCACGCGTTCGATCTGCTTCTGCTCCAGCGCCGGGTCGATGCGGAGGAGATCGATCGGCTGCTCGTCGTCTTGCTCGTAGCGGTTGACGCCGACGACCACGCGCTCGCCGCGCTCGACCTCGGACTGGTAGCGGAAGCTCGCCTCGGCGATCTCGCGCTGCTGGAAGTTCTGCTCGATCGCGGGGATCACGCCGCCGAGCTCGTCGATCCGCTCGAAGTAGTCG
>Ga0308175_100001910_pt1 | contig 14117 bp, 10 predicted proteins | sample PhyCR1_3_FD_203893 | JGI IMG/M metagenome (GOLD analysis project Ga0308175, IMG submission 203893) | Soil microbial communities from UC Gill Tract Community Farm, Albany, California, United States - DLSLS.C.R1 | ecosystem: Environmental > Terrestrial > Soil > Agricultural land | place: USA...
CGAAGCGGAGCTCGGCGAGGCCGTCCCGCTCCGGCCCGGCCTCGACCTCCAGGCTCACCTCTCCACGCGGCGTGAACTTGATGGCGTTGTCCAGCAGGTTGACCAGGATCTGGCGCAGGCGGGCCGCGTCGCTCTCGATGGCCGCCGGGACGCCGTCCGCCACCTGGTAGTGGAGGGCCAGCCCCTTGCTCTGCGCTTTGGGGGTCAGGATCCCCACCGCCTCCTCCAGGCATTCGCGCAGGAGGAAGGGACTGAGCTCGATCTCCAGCTTGCCGGCCTCGATCTTCGAGATGTCCAGGATGTCGTTGATCACCGCCAGCAGCGCCGCGCCGCTGCCGCGGGCCGTCGTCACGTACTCCCGCTGGGCCGGCGAGAGGGGAGTTTCGGAGAGGAGGCTCATCATCCCCAGGACCGCGTTCAGGGGGGTGCGGATCTCATGGCTCATGTTGGCCAGAAACTCGCTCTTGGAGTGGCTGGCCTCCTCGGCCTGGTCCCGCTGCCGGCGCAGGTCGCGGCTCTGGTGGACGATGGCGACGTTGATCGCGGTGGCGATGGCGAGGAGCACCAGGCGGATGATCTGGTTGTCCCAGCGGAACGTGCCGTACGTGGGGCTGGAGAGGGGGAGGCCCAGGGCCTCGCTCCGCGCCACCGCCCAGACGACGAGGCCGCCGTATTCGAGCATCGCGGAGAGCCCGGCGACGACGCACATCCGGGCGTCCTGCCGCAGGCAGGTGAACGCCAGAGCAATGAGGTAGATACTGAACAGGGTGCGGCCGTTGGTGACCGCGAGAGGGTGGCCGGAGACGATCAGGGCTAGGTGCGCCGCGCTCAGGATGCTGACGTCGAGCACGCAGGTGAAGAACCCCAGCCACCGCGGCGGGGCGGACCGGCGGGCGAAGGCCAGCACGGCGACCCCCAGCAGCACGGTCGTCAGCGCGCCGGCCAGTGCGATCCAGGGCTCCAGATCGGGGGGCTGGAAGAGGATGGCCCCGAGGGGCCCCAGGGCCGCCACGCCGGCCGCCCAGATCCGGACCCGCGCGGCGAGCAGCTCCCCCTCGCGTCCCACCCGGGCCGAAGCCGGATCGGGGCGCGACCAGAGCTGGGGTCGCCTTGGCAGGTGCATGGGTGGCTGGTTCTCTCGTGAGAGGTGCGGGTAGCATTGTGCCACAGTCGGCGGCTCTGCCCGGGATTGAAATCCCTCAGGACATCCTCGACTCGGCACGACTGAGCCTTGACTGTCTCGAATTCAGGGCCGGCCCAGAAAACCAGCTTCCTGGTATAAGGGTTTCGTGAAGACGACGCTCGATCTCCCCGACGACTTGGTGCGTGCAGTGAAGATCCGTGCGGTCGAGGAGAACAGGAAGCTTAAGGATGTGATGGCCGACCTCCTGAGGCGCGGTCTCTCTCAGAAGCGTGGCGCGCCTTCAGTCCGTAAGCGCCTCAAGCTACCGCTTATCGAGTGCGTTCACGAGGCCCGCCCTGGCGAGGAGATGACCCCCGAGCGCGTGGCAGAGGCGCTGCTCGAAGAGGAAGCCAGGGTGCACGCGAGTGGCTGGAAACGGTCGAGGAGCCGGCATCGGTCTTCTTTTGCCGGGCGACGCAGCAGTCCCTTCTCCGGTTGCTCACCAACGCCTCGGTCTTGGCGCCTTATGGGAATCCTCCGCTGACGAACCGGGAGGCGTGGTCGGCCTATGAGGCGTTCCTACCCCTCCTCCGCCTGCAACACATAAATCTTGGTCGCCGCCGCGGCGCCGGCTTCGTCGCGTAGGCCACGAAGGAAGGTGAGGGTCGGCTCGAGCTCCTCGTCGGGGACGACGGTGAAGAGGAGGCTCGAGCCTCCCGGGTGGACGCGGTTTCCCGCCTTGAGCCCGGTGCGGCCGGCGCCCACGACCTCCGGCAGGAGCGTGAAGGCGTGCCCGCCTTCGAGGAAGGCGCGCTCGAAGGTGGGCATCGCCGCGGAGTCGGTGATCACGATCACGGCTCGCATCGTTCAGCTCCTCGCGGGCAGGTCCCTGGCGATCCTCACCGGGCCCTTCGAATCCTGGAAACCCGCCTTGCGCAGGATCGCCATCATCGGGCAGGCGTTGGTGAAGGCGGACTGGAAGAGGTTGGCCCCCACGAAGGCGGTGAACAGGAAGAAGGCCGCGTGCACCCAGTAGCCGAGCGCCACCGAGAGCAGAATAAGGAATCCGGCGATGCCGCGCAATCCACGTTCGACAGTCATGACAGTCTCCTTTCAGGCGGCGAGGGCGGGGGAGAGCCCCTCCTCGCGCAGGGCCTCCGCGCGGCCGCGGCGGGCGATCAGGTAATAGACGACGGGGACCGCCAGGCGGGAGAGGAAGGTGGCCGCGACCTCTCCCATCATCAGGCTGATGGCGAGCCCCTGGAAGATCGGATCGAACAGGATGACGAGCGAGCCCACCACCACCGCCGACGCGGTGAGCAGCATGGGACGGAAGCGCACCGCCCCGGCCTCCACCACCGCCTCGGCGAGCGGCATCCCCTGGCGCACCTTGAGCTCGATGAAGTCGACCAGGATGATCGAGTTGCGCACGATGATGCCGGCACCCGCAATGAAACCGATCATCGAGGTGGCGGTGAAGAAGGCGCCGAACAGCCAGTGGCCGGGCAGGATGCCGATCAGCGACAGCGGGATCGGCAGCAGGATGGCGAGCGGCACCTTGAACGACTGGAACCAGCCGATCACCAGGATGGCGATCAGCACCAGGACCACCGCGAAGGCTACCCCTAAATCCCGGAAGACCTCATAGGTGATCTGCCACTCGCCGTCCCACTTGAGGGCCGGCCGGTCGGAGGTCTCCGGCGCCTCCACGGAGTAGCGCTCGACCTTGGCTCCGGAGGGCAGGCGGAGGGTGTCGAGCTTCTTGTTGAGCTCGGCGAGGGCGTAGACGGGGCTCTCCCGCTCGCCCGCGAGGTCGCCGAAGACGTAGACGACGGGCTTCAAATCCTTGTGGAGGATCGGCTGCGGCTCGGGGACGCGCTCGGCGCTCGCGAGCTCGCCCAGGGCCACCGCGCCGCCGGGAGCGTCCACTCGCAGGGCGAGGCGCCGGGCGAGGCTGGCGCGGTCGGCGGCGGAGAGGCGCAGGATGATTGGCACCGGCTCGCGGGAGGCCGGCACGTCGAGGGTCCCCACGCCGCGCCCGGCGCCCGCTCCCGCCAGGGCGTCGAGCACAGCGGCGGCCGGCACGCCGGCGAGCCCGGCCTTCTCGCGGTCCACCATCAGGGTGGCGCGATCGCGCGCGGCTTCCAGCGAGCCGTCGACGTCCACCACTCCGGCGGTCGTATTGAAAAGGTTTTGGACGTTGCGGGCCAGCGACTCCCGGGCCTCGAGGGTGGGGCCGTAGATCTCGGCCACCAGGGTATCGAGCACCGGCGGCCCGGGGGGGATCTCCACCACCTTGACCCGCGCGCCGTGGCGGCGGGCGATCTCCACCAGCGCCGGCCGCACCCGCTTGGCGAGGTCGTGCGACTGGGCGCCGCGCTCCTCCTTGCCCACGAAGTTGACCTGCAGGTCGGCTCCGGCGGGGGAGCGGCGGAGGAAGTAGTGGCGCACCAGGCCGTTGAAGTTGAACGGCGCCGCGGTGCCGGCGTAGATCTGGACGTCGCGCACCTCGGGTACCTGGGTGAGGGAGCGGCTCATCTCGCGCGCGGTGGCGAGGGTCGCCTCCAGCGGCGTGCCGGCGTCCTGATCGATCACCACTTGGAGCTCGCTCTTGTTGTCGAAGGGGAGCATCTTGACCTTGACCAGGCCGGCATAGACCATCCCCGCCGCCGCCAGCAGGGCGAGCGCGGTGCCGCCGAAGAACGTCCAGCGCGCCAGCGGCCGGTTGATCAGCGCGGTCATCACCCGCCGGTAGAGGCGCATGGACCATCCTTCGCGTCCCCGCCGGATCTTCTCGGGCTTCGGTTTCTCCTGGTGATGACCGCGGAAGATGCGGAACGCCGCCCAGGGGGAGACAATGAACGCCACCGCCAGCGAGAACAGCATGGCCGCGGAGGCGCCGGTGGGGATCGGCCGCATGTAGGGGCCCATCAGGCCGCGCACGAAGGCCATGGGCAGGATGGCGGCGATCACCGTGAAGGTGGCGAGGATGGTGGGGTTTCCCACCTCGTCGACCGCCTCGACGGCGACGCGCCAGAACGGCTCTTTGGGCCGCTCGCGGTGGTGCCGCTCGATGTTCTCGACCACCACGATGGCGTCGTCCACCAGGATGCCGATCGAGAAGATCAGCGCGAACAGGGTGACCCGGTTGAGGGTGTAGCCGGCGAGAAAATAGATGAATAACGTGAGCGCCAGGGTCACCGGCACGGCGATCCCCACCACTAGGCCGCTCCGCCAGCCCATGGTCAAAGTAATCAGGAGCGCGACCGAGAGGGTGGCGAGGAGCAGGTGCTGGACCAGCTCGTTGGATTTGTCCTCGGCGGTCTTGCCGTAGTCGCGCGTGAATTCGAGATGGACGTCGGCCGGCAGCAGGCGCGGGCGCAGGTCCGCGACCTTCCGGCGCACCGCCTCCGCGAGCGCCGTGGCGTTGGCCCCGGGCCGCTTGGCGACGGCGATCGTCACCGCCTGGAATTCGCTGCCCGCAGGGTGGGCGGCGTCGGCGCGGGCCGGTCCCACGGCGTAGAAGACGGCGTCTGTCGTCTCTGCCGGGCCGTCGATCACGCGGGCCACGTCCCCCACGTAGATGGGCCGGCCGTTGCGCACGCCCACGACCGTGCGCGCCACGTCCCCGGCGCCGGCGAACGGCGGGCCCGCCTCGACGCGGGTCTCGCGGTTGCCGCGCACCATCGTCCCCGCGTCCTGGCGGGCGGCGGCGGAGCGCAGGACGCCGGAGAGGGTGGTGAAGGTGACGCCGGTAGAGGCCAGTCGGTCAGGGTCCGGTTCCACGCGCACGGCGCGCGGCTGGCCGCCGATCAGATAGGCCTTGCTGGTCTGCGGGATCTCGGAGAGCTCCTGGGCGAGCTCGGCGGCGAGCGGGCGCAGGGCGTCGCTCGATCCATGCTCGCTCCACAGGGTGAGAGTGAGGAAGGGGACGTCGTCGATGGTGCGCAACTCGACCGCCGCCGGCAGCGCCCCCTGCGGGAACCGGCCGCCCAGCGACGATAGGCGCTCGTAGACCTTGACCAGGCTCGGCTCGTAGGGCTCGCCCACGGCGAAGCGAACGGTGATCATGGCCATGCCCGGCTGGGCGGTGGAGTAGACGTGCTCGACGCGCGACAGGCTCCACATGGCCCTTTCGATGGGCTCGGTGATCCGCGAGGCGACCTCGGAGGGCTCGGCGCCCGGCCAGGCCACCATCACGTCCACCATGGGCACGCGGATCTGCGGCTCCTCCTCGCGCGGGGTGGCAATGAGGGCCAGACCGCCGAGGGCCAACGAGGCGAGAATCAGCAGCGGCGTGAGCTTGCTTTCGAGAAAGGCGCGGGCCACCCGGCCGGCGAATCCGACGCGCATCACCGCGCCTCCTTTCTAACCGATCTATCCGAAACAACGATGGGATCGCCGTCCGTGAGCGCCGCCGGATCGAGCACCACGCGCTCGCCGGCCTCGAGCCCGGAGCGCACCTCGACGCGGTCGCCCGTGGGAGCTCCCACGGCGATCCAGCGCAGGCGGGCGGTGGTGCCGTCCGCAACGAACACGCCGGTGAGGCCGCCGCGCGGGAAGACGGCGGCGGCGGGCACGGTGATCGCGCCCTCGCCGCCCGTCCCGCCCGGCAGCGCCAGCCGCGCGAAGAGGCCGGAGCGGAGCCCTTCAGTGGACGGCAGATCGGCCTTCAGCTCGAAGCGGTGGGTGGCCGGATCGCCCGCCGGAGAGAGGGCGGTGACGCGGGCCCGCAGCGGGTTAGGGATGCCGTCGACCCGGGCCTCAATCCCGGAGCCCGGCTTCAGGCCCCGCGATTCCTCGGCCGTGAGGGAGGCCCGCAGCTCCAGGCCGCCGCGGCCTTCCACGATCACCAGCGGCTGGCCGGGGGAGACGACATCTCCCACCTCCACCTTGCGCGCCGCGATCACCCCGGCGAAGGGGCTGCGCAGCACGGCGTAGGCGAGCCCCTCGCGCGCGGCTGAGCTCTGCGCCCGGGCCGCGGCGGCGCGCGCCGTGGCCTCCTCGACCTCGCGCGGGGTGGCGGCACCGCGCTGGGCGAGCCCCTGCATGCGGGCGAGATCGACCTCGGCGACCTGCCGTCCAGCCTCCGCCGCCGCCACCTGGGCGCGCAACGCCGCGTCGTCGAGGCGGGCCACCACCTCACCCGCGGCCACCGTCTCCCCTTCGCGTTTGGGCAGCTCGCGCACGGCCGCGGGGAGGCGCGCCGCGAGGGTGGCGCTCTGCCGCGCCGCCACGACGGCGGGCACGGTCACCTCGCCCGCTCCCGTGCTCTCCACCACAGCCGTGCTCACCGGGAGCGGCGGGCGCTGGGGGGGGGTGGAAGCGGCGGGCCGCGCCTTTTCACCCCCGCAGGCGGCCAGCGCCGCGAGCGCGGGGATCATCAATAAAAACCTTTTCTTCATGGCTTTCCTCCTCCTGCCGCCCGCTCCAGCGTGGCGTCGGCGATCGCCGCATCGGCCGCGGCCCGGAGCTCTTGCAGCTCGGCGGCGAGGCTCGCCGCTTCGGTTTCCAATTCGTCGGTGAGGGTGGCGATGCCGGCCAGGCGGCGCTCGCGCACCACGCGCAGGGCCTCTCGCCCCTCTTCGGAGCCGCCGGCCGCGGCGGCGTGGCGCTCGCGCGCGGCCACGGCGCGGTCCCAGGCGGTCGCCACCTCCAGGCGGATCTGATCGGTGGCGGCCCGCGCCCGCGCCTCGGCGGCCTGGACCTCGGCCTCCCCGGCGGCCCGGCGGCTGTCGCGCGCCGGATCGAAGGCGCTCCAGCGCAGGCTCACGCCCGCGCCGCCGGCGCGTTTGCCGCCGCCGATCCCTCCCACCCGGTTGTCCTGGACCTGACCCCAGAGGGCGAGGTCGGGGAGCCGGGAGCGTTCCGTCCCGCGCAGCCCCCAACGGGCGGCCTCGGTCCGCGCCGCCATCGCGGCGAGGAGAGGCCTGTCTTTGAGTGCGCGCGCCGTCCAGGAATCGAGATCCCCGGTCATCGAGGCAGGAGCCGATGGATCTTCGGCGGGCTCGTAGACGGTGCCGGGCGCGGCGCCGAGCGCGCGGGCCAGAGCGGCGGAGGCCGTCCTCAGGTCCCCGCGGCGCTCGGCGAGATCGGCCTCGCGTTCGCGGCGGCGGGCGCGGGCGCGCAACAGCTCTGCCTGGAGCGCCGCGCCTCCCTCGACCCGCGCCTCGACGTCCGATTCGCGGGCTCTGGAGCCGGCCAGAGCCCGCTCGGTGGCCGCCAGGGCGCCGCGGGCCAGAGCGGCCTGGTGATAGGCCATGGCGACCTGCAAGCGCAGATCGAGGATCCCCTCGTCTACCTGGGCCCCGGCGGACTTCGCGCCCGCCGACGCCTGCCGCGCGCCGGCCTGTACCTTGCCGAAAGCGTCCAGGGGCGCCTCGACCGCGAGGGTGGTCCCCAGGTGGAAGATCCCGGCGGGATCGTTCAGGCGCGAGAGCTCGAAGTCGCCGGCCTTGAATTCGCCGGAATCCAGCTTGTGGGCGAAGGCGGCGGAAGGGATGTCGGTGTACGACCCGCCCACCGAGAGGTCGAGGCGCGGCCAGCCGGCGCGGCGGGCCGCCTCGGCGCGCTGGTCCGCCGCTTGGGCTTGAGCGCGCGCCGCCGCGAGGTCGGGGCTCTGCCGCTCGGCCATCGCCAGGGCGTCGGCCAGCGTGATGCGAACGGTCTCGGCGCGGCCGGCTGGCGCGATCAGGCCGGCCAGGGCCGCGGCGAGCGATAAGGTTCTAAGGATCGGATGATGTCCCACGTTGCTCCTCCCGCACCGTGGGAGCCAAAAGCCGGCAAAAGGATTCAGGGGCTCAGGTCGCGGTGCAGAGCATGGGGGCAGTCTTGAGCGGGAGACGGCCGGAGGGGAACGCCTGTTGGGGTGGATCAAGCCCACCCTACAGGGTTGCGGATCTCAGGTCCGTGACGCGAGCAGTCGCCGGATTTCGGAGCGCACGGACTCCTGGACCTCAGCGGGCACCGCCGGCTCGGGGAGGGCCCGGCAGACGCCCAGGGTCTGGCGCAGGGCGTCGCAGGCGCGGCGGCAGCGCGGGCACGAGGAGATGTGACTCTCGACGTCGGCGCAATCCGCGCGGTCGATCTCCCCCTCCAGGTAGCGGGAGAGCTTGCCCGCGACGTCCGGGCATGCGGGTGTGGCGGCCGCGGGTGGGCCTTCCAACAGCGGCTGGAGGAGCTGGCGCACGGTGGCGCGGGCGCGGTGAAGACGGCTCTTCACCGCCTCGACGCGGAGGCCGAGCACCTCGGCGACCTCCGGAGCGGTGAGCCCCTCGACGTCGCGCAGCAGGAGGACCTCGCGATAGGCGGGGGGCAGCGAGCGGATGGCCGCCTCCACCGCCCGCTCGACCTCGCGGCTGGCCATCGCCTCGTCCAGCGGTTGGCTGGGATCGGGCACGGCGAGGGCGGGGGAGCCGGCGTCGAGGGAAACCTCCTCGGTGGGGGCGAATCTGCTCCGCCGCCGTTTCTTGATGCAGAAGCCGCGGGCGATCGAATAGAGCCAGGTGGAGAGCGACGAGCCGCCGCGGAAGCCCGCGAGCGAGCGCGCGGCGGCGAAAAGCGTCTCCTGGAGCACGTCCTTGGCGTCCTCCTCGTCCCGGCACATCCGCATGCCGAAGCGGTAGATCCGCGGCTGGTACTGCCGCAGCAGCGCGTCGAGCGCGTCCGGATCGCCGGCGCGGGCGGCGGCGAGGGTAGGGTCTTCGGGGGTGGGGGGCACGGCCTGAGGATATCAGCGGGCATCCTCTTGCATAGCCTCCGCGCGGTCCCTATCGGCCCGCCGGATCCTGGCTGGATCGCCGTATCGGCCGTTGACGCCATGCGGCGAAAGAGATAGGTTGAGGATCATCGTCAACGCGAAATGGAGGACTGCCATGGGTGAACCCGAGCTTGAAGATTTCGTTCTCCGCCTCGAGGGAGCGGACCGTAGCCTTGAAGATGAGCTGAAGTCTTCATTCCCGGATGCGATCGTCACTCCCGCGGACAATTTTCTCGGCGGCTTGGAGATCGCGGTGATTCTCAAGCCGGTCAAAGAGGTGTTGGAAAGCGTCCTGCAGTTCGTCAACCGGTACCGGGACCGTTACAAGGATGCATCGATCACCATCGACAAGAAGAAAATCAGCTTGAAAGGCTACGCTCCTGGAGACGCGGTCAAGATCCTGAAGGGGACCGGTTTCATGGCCGCCGATGACAATGGTGGGAGGTGATGGACGACCAGAAGTTGTTGCGGATCATTCGCCTCCTCTATCCTTCGGCCCGATATACCGCCCTCGCGCCTATCGCGGCGGGACAGATGGAAGGAGAAGAGGCGGAGCAGAGCTTTGTCTATGTGAGTCTCTACGATCATAAGATCGGCTCGCAAACGCGTCCCATCGGCGACAAGCTGGTCATCATCAACAATACGTACCTCTCGTCCTTCGCCTATAACGTCGGCCTGTGCCACCTGGTCGGCGCGGCGAAAGGGATGAGCGCCGGGGAGCTCGCACGCCTCTACCGGCACAACTTCAAGAAGTTCTTTGCCGAGCAGGTGATCTATGCGCGGAACGTCCTGATCGGGCGTTCCCTGCTGATCGAGACCATCCTCTATGAGCAGGACCTGATGGTGAGCGCGTTTGCCGGCGTGGTGACGAGCGGGCTCGAGGAGAAGGCGCGGCAGATCGCGGCGCTGGCTTCCGGCACCGTCAGCTATCACGAGCTCATGCATTACTTCGAAGCCCGCGATCCTCAATTCGACACGCGGTACCGGACCGAGGTTGGAAACGATTTTGAGGATATCGAAGCCGAGGCGCTCCGGCTCGGCGGAGCAGGGCTGCGCACCGAGTTTCGGTGCGACCTCGCGGCGACCCGCGTCAATCTAGATCAGCAGACCTCCTTCTCGCGGGCGGATCTGTTGCGGGTTCAACTGTTCGTTTTCTACGTGCTCGCGGAGCTCGTATCATTGACCAAAAGCGCGGCGGCGACAGCGGCCGCGGCGGTTGAGGAGGAAGCGTACATAGATCTCTCTTCCGCCGAGCCGCCGCAACACGCGTTCGTCTTCCAGATCGGCCGAGATCCGGACTTCGACGCGCGGGTCGATGCCCAGGAGAAGATCCTCGCGCGTATCGCCCAGGGGGAGGGCCTGACGCTCTTCGGTGATGGCGCAGGGTTTCCACTGACATCCGGGACCCGCGCCATCCTGCAGGAGGCGCAGGGGTCGATCGGGGATATCGACGACACGCCGGCTCAAGGCCTGACGGGGACCGACAAGCTGCGCCGGGGGCTGGCGCAGATTCTCAGTGAATCCCTCAAGGGCTGTGATCAGGGTGTCGATTTCCTGTTGTGGCGGTCGAAGAAATTCAATCTGGCGGGCGATCTGAAGTTTGGCTGATGTCCACGTCCGGAGCGCCACGCTCCGGTCCTCCACCTGAAGCCGAGGGTAGCCAAGGAGCTTACGAAAGGCCTCCTTGCATCCAGGGGCCATCGCCGCGACGCCGAATCAATCACTCATTGCCATGAGCAGGCGGCCACATGTGCAACGAATCGAAAAAGCTTGCGCTTGATCTGATCGAGGTATAACCTGGAAGTCTGCTTCAATTCCAGGTCGAGCCCTCACGGGGGGCAAAGGAGACAAGATGAAAGCGCAAGCGATTCTCGTGACGCTCATGGCCGCCAGCCTGGGCGCCGCGGCCTCGGCCCAGACCAACGTCCTGGTGAACGGCGATTTTGAAACCAACCCGCCGGCGACCTTGGGCAACAATATCGGATATCCGATCGCGCCCTGGGTTCTCGGCACCGGGGAGCAGTCCAACGTGGTCACGGTCGACGGTCCGGGCGGCTTCGATTACGGCAGCGCCGGGCCTGAATCCGACGCCTCCGCACCGGGGCCTGGCATTCGCCAGCATTATTTGGATATCGCCAACGGCAGCAATGACTTCTATCAGAGCTTCACGCCGCGCTGCTCCGGCCAGGTGACGTTCGGCGGCGCCTTCTCGACGCGCGGAAACGACGCCGGGCAGGCGATGGTGACGCTCCGGCAAGGCGTCGGCACGTCAGGCGCCATCGTCGGCCAGACCAACACCATCAACCTGCCGGGTGGAAATTCCAAGACCGATCCCTGGACGGTGGTCAGCTACACCGCGCAGGTCCACGCGCTGACGACTTATTCGTTCGTGGCCCACATGGACAACCAAATGAACTTCGACAACGGGTTTGTCAGGTACAACGAAACCTGCAATCCGCCGAATCCCTGCTGCCCGCCGTGGAATGCGTCCACCCTGGAGGATCTGCTGACCTACAAGGGCTCGGGCGGCATTGCCGATCCTTATACGCTGCTCTTCCAGCCCACCAGCGGGTTCAACAACCAGATCCAGGCGTATATCGATTACGTTCACGCCGTCAGCCCGGCGAACACCACCATCGTCATCGCCTTCCGGCTCAACGACGGCGGCACGGGCTCGACGGCGACAGGCGGCCCGCAAGTCGGGAACATATATTTCATCAGTTGGGTGGCCGGAGGTGGCGGGGTGCCGACGGGCGGCAATTTCTTCACTCTCGCCACGGAGTCGATGCAGGTGAACCGCTGGTACCGGGTGAATACCGGCATCTTCCTCGGCGATGGGCCGCCGTTCTTCCCGGACTCGTGCGCCAACAACAGGGTCGACGTCCGCGTCCAGGTGCTGCACTCGCTGGGAGTGCCCGGAGGCCGTGGCCAGGGCGTCCTCCAGATCCGCACGCCGGACGGCCGCCTCATCGAGAGGCCGCTCCCCCCGAAGCGCTAGCTCCTGGCCCCCACCGCCCACCGTACCTCCTGCCGCAGCGAGCGGAGCAGGCCTCGCCCGATGAACAGCACGGGCGAGGTCCCTCCGAAGGCGCCGGCGATGGCGTAGAGGGTGCGCAGGGAGACCCGCGGCCGGTCGGTGACCGCGTAGATCGGCTCCCAATCCTCCGGCAGGAACTTGCGCTTGAAGGCCTCCAGGCCCTCGAAGTTGTAGAAGCGCCGCGTGTGGACGCGCATCCAGGCGAGTAGCGGGCGGACGGTCCACGGCGGCGCCGGACGCTGCGGTACGGCCCGCGAGAGGGGGGAGAGCCCCAAGGTCACGTACTCGGCCCCGTCCTCCGCCAGCGCGCAGATCGCCGTGTCGAGCAGGAGCTCGGTGGTGCCGTTCGGCGCCGCCCGGCCGCGGACGATCTGCTCGATCAGCCACCCCTTGCGCAACGGGACGGGGGAGGCGATGAGGAAGCCGACCGTCTCCCCGCCGCGCTCGGCCACATACAGCCGCCGGTCGAGGAGGCGGGGGAGGATGTTCCATTCCACCAGGAAGTGCATCGGCGGCAGGCCCCGGCGCTCGATCCACTCGTTGAGGCAGCGTTGCAGGCCCGGCTCCCCGGAGTCTCGCGACGGGCGGACGGTCACCCCTTTGTTGCGCGCCCGGGCGAGTTGGGCCCGCAGGGAGGCCTTGCCGGCGAGGATGGCGTGCCAGCGGGCCGGGTTCCAGACCGGCTGGGCGCCGAGGAGCAGCGCGGAGCCCGGACCGCGCTCCGTCAGCGGGTCGAGCAGCCGGTCCTGGGCGCCGAAGTAGCAGAGCCGCTGCCGCGCCCGGCGGGTGTCCGCCGCGAATTCGGCCGCGGTCTCAGGCAACCGCTCCGGCGGGCAGACCGGAGCTCCCGCCACGACCCGGTAGTTGTTGGCGCAGACGTAGCCGACCACCCCCTCGCCGTCGCCGGAGAACCAGAGCCGCATCCCCGGATTGAGGATCTGGTAGGCCATGGCGTTCCACCCCCAGCGGAGGACGAGGTCGCGGGCACGTTCCAGGTCCGGGGAGAGCATGGCTGAGCATAGCGCGGCCGCCCGGGGATCAATCCCCGGGCTACGCTGCAAACGAAAAGCCGGGTGAACCCGGCTCCGAAATCAGCAGGCGCTATCCCAAGAGCCGGCTTCAGCCGGCTTTTCGGTTGAGGCGTAGCCCGGGCATTCATGTCCGGGCGGCCGGGCCTGTGTTAGCATCCGGAATCCTTATTTTCCAGGAGACCTCATGCCCCGCACTGTCTTTCATAGCCTTCTGCTCGCCCTCTGCACGGCCACAGTTACGCATGCCGCAACCGCCGGCCGGCCGTTCTCGATGACCCCGGAGTCCTCGGTCCAGGCGCTGGCCGCCGCGGCGCCGGTGATCGGTGAGGAGACCACCTTCCAGGGCGGCCAGACCCTCGCTCTTCGCGGGCTGTTCGCCTCGGATGCCGTCTCGGCCAACCTGGCGCTCGTCAACCGGGCGCGGGCCACGAACCGGTGCACGCTCGCCCTGGCGACGGCGGACGGCGCCAGCCTCGCCCCTGTGATCTCGCTGACGTTGCGGCCGGGGGAGACGCGGCCGTTCGTCGACGCGTTCCACGGCCGGGTGAGCATCCTCACCGAGACGCGGGCGGCGGTCTCCTGCGAGGGGGATTTCTACGCCTATGCGCTGCTGGCCGACGGCGACACCGGCCGGCTCGACGTGGTGGCTCCCGAGCCGAGCGCCGAGACCCTGGCGCTGGCCAAGGACGACGTGCCCTGCCCCGCGGGCGCGCTCTGCTTCGACGCTCCGGGCGTCGTCCACGTCCCCACGCCGGACGTGCCGGTGGGCCGGGTGAGCTTCCCGGCGCCGGCCGGCACCGCCAAGCGGTTCCGTCTGACGATCGACGTCACCATTGCCGACTGGTACCCTCAGGAGCCGAGCGGCAAGCACCTGATCTACTGGTTCGTGATCGACAAGAACCTCGACATGCCGGGGCTGCTCTACTTCCTCGGACCCAACAAGAACTTGGCGTTCGCCCGCCACGGCATCGGCCTCAAGCACCCCCAGAAGATCAAGGTCATGAAGCCGTTCACGGCCCAGATCGGCCACACCTACCACATCGACAACGACTACGACATGGCGCACGGCAAGTACACAGTGACGATCACGGATACGGAGACGGGGCAGATCGCGGTCGTCCTCAAAAGCCGGCCGAACGTGAAGTCGTACCTGACCAAAGCCGGCCT
>Ga0308175_100001911_pt1 | contig 14107 bp, 13 predicted proteins | sample PhyCR1_3_FD_203893 | JGI IMG/M metagenome (GOLD analysis project Ga0308175, IMG submission 203893) | Soil microbial communities from UC Gill Tract Community Farm, Albany, California, United States - DLSLS.C.R1 | ecosystem: Environmental > Terrestrial > Soil > Agricultural land | place: USA...
CCGGGCGAAGTCGACGGGATGTGCTGCCTGCCCCGCGTGCACCACCTGCCGCATGTTGACCGGGCTGGCCGAGGCGAAGACGTCCGCCGGTGCGCCGTTGTCGATCTGGGTGGCCAGGTCCGAGCTCGCCCCGAAGCTCAGCTGCACGTCGGTGCCGGAGTGCTCGCTCTCGAAGTCGCGGGCCAGCCTGGTGAACGAGCCGGTCAGCGACGCGGCGGCGAAGACCCGGATGCTGCCGGTGACCCGCGCCTCCCCGCCGCCGGGTGCGTCGGCGGCGCCGCAGCCCGCCAGCAGCCCCACCAGCAGCAGGCCCGCCAGGACACCGGGCAGACGCCGGGTCATCGGGCCGGCAGCTCGACGACGACGTTGGTCGACTTCACCGACGCGATGGCCAGCACCCCCGGCTCGAGACCGAGGTCGTCGGCGGCCTCCCGGCTCATCAGCGAGACCACGCGGTGGGGGCCGGCCTGGATCTCGACCTGGGCCATCACGGTGTCCCGGAGCACGTGGGTGACCAGCCCCACGAAGCTATTGCGCGCGGACCGGGAGACCACCGGGCCGGGATCGGGTCGCTCGCCCGACTCGGCCAGCTGCTGGGCGAACGAGGCCAGCGCCGCGCCGTCGACGACCTGCCGGGAGCCCTCGTTGCGGACCGGCAGCCGCCCGGCGTCGATCCAGCGGCGCACCGTGTCGTCGCTGACGCCGAGGAGCTCCGCCGCCTCGCGGATGGGATAGCTGGTCACGACCGCCATCGTATCCGCATCTGCGGAGACCGTCACCCGCTCATGCTCCGCATCTGCGGGTGATCGGTCGGTCTAGGCTCGGGGTGGGTGCGCTGAGGAGGAACGCGGTGTCCGACCCGTCGAGGCTGCACCGGTTGCGCGCAGGCGTACGCACCCGGTCGGCGGCGTTCGCCACGCTCGTGGTCGCGGTGGTGATGGCGATCGGCTCGGGTGTGCTGATCCTGCTGCTGCAGGCCGGCGTCCGCTCCGACGTGCACGCCGCCGCGACCGCGCGACTCGGCGAGGTGGCCGGCCGGGTGCACCAGGGCCCCGGCCGCGGCCTGCAGCGTGACGTCGCCCTGCGCACGCACGAGGGCCAGCTGGTCCAGGTGATCGACCCACGGGGTCGCATCGTGGCCGCCTCGTCCGCGCGCGCCAACCTCGCGCCGCTGACCAGGATGCGTCCCGACCCGGGCACCACCGCAAGCGGGCAGGAGGAGCTGCCCGCGCTGGGCGGCCACCGCTCCTACCTGGTCGTGGCACGAGGTGTGGACCGCGGCGACGCCACCTGGACCGTCGTGGTGGCCAGCTCGCTGGAGACCGCCACCGACTCGGTGGAGACGCTGGTGGGCTACCTGCTGGCCGCGTTGCCGATCACGCTGCTGCTCGTGGCCGCCGGCACGTGGCTCCTGGTCGGCCGCGCACTGAGCCCCGTCGAGCAGATCCGCCGCCAGGTGGCCACGATCGAGAGCACCGACCTGGGCCGGCGTGTCCCGGTCCCGGTGACCTACGACGAGGTGCAGCGCCTGGCCGACACGATGAACCAGATGCTGGCCCGGCTCGAGCAGGGCCAGCAGCTGCAGCGCCGGTTCGTCTCCGACGCCAGCCACGAGCTGCGCAGCCCGCTGGCCACCCTCTCCGCCTCACTGGAGCTGACCGCACCCTCGTCCGGTGAGCCGACCGGCCTGCACCCGATCATGCAGGCCGAGGTGCTCCGGATGCAGCGGCTCGTCGACGACCTGCTGCTGCTCGCCAGGGCCGACGACAACGGGCTGCGGGTGGCACTGGGTGACGTGGACCTCGACGACGTCGCCTGGCTGGAGGTGGAGCGGCTGCGGGCCAGCAGCCGGCTGCACGTCGAGGCCTCGATCGACCCTGTCCGGGTCCAGGGCGACCGGGGCCGGCTCGACCAGATGCTGCGCAACCTGGTCGAGAACGCCGCCCAGGCCGCGCACGACACGGTGCGGGTCACGCTCACCTCCGCGGCCGGTGAGGCCGTGCTCTGCGTGGACGACGACGGCCCGGGTATCCCGCCCGAGGACCGGGCCCGGGTCTTCGACCGGTTCATCCGGCTGGATCCCGGCCGCAGCCGCGACCACGGTGGCAGCGGACTAGGCCTGGCGATCGTGCGCGAGGTGGCCCGTGCCCACGGCGTGACGATCGTGGTCGGGGACGCGCCGCTGGGCGGGGCCCGGTTCGAGCTGCGGATGGCCTGCGAGGCCGAACCGAGTCAGCCTCCGGAGCCGACCATCGCCCCGCCGTCGGGGTCGAGCCGGTAGCCGACCCCGCGAATCGTCTCGATGCAGTCCGTGCCGAATGGGTGGTCGAGCTTGCGGCGCAGGTAGCGCACGTAGACCTCGACGATGTTGAGGTCTCCGTCGAACGACGGGTCCCACACGTTGCGGATTATGTCGGTCTTGCTCACCGCGTCCCCGCGGTGCTGCATGAGGTACTCCAGCAGGTTGAACTCGCGCGGAGTCAGCCGGATGTCGACGCCGTGCCGGCTGACCCGGTGGGAGACCGGGTCGAGCAGCAGGTCGCCGGCGCTGAGCACGACCGGCCGCTCGCCGGCGCCCCGGCGGATCAGCGCCCGCAGCCGGGCGACCAGCACCATGAAGCTGAACGGCTTGGTCAGGTAGTCGTCGGCCCCGAGGTCGAAGGCGTCCACCTGGTCGTACTCCCCGTCCTTCGCCGTCAGCATCAGCACGGGGGTCCAGATCCCGCGCTCGCGCAGCTCGCCGAGCACGGTGTAGCCGCTCTTCCCCGGAAGCATGATGTCCAGGACGATCACGTCGAAGTCACGCTGGGTGAGCGTCCACAGCCCGCGCTCGCCCGTGTGCGCCACCTCCGCCACGAAGCCCTGGTCGGCCAGCCCGCGGCGCACTGTCTCGGCCAGGCGGCCCTCGTCCTCGACGATCAGCACGCGCATGGCGACATGGTGACCCCTCGACCTGACAGCGCCCTGAGAATCCGGCGCCTCCTCAGCGCACGCTCAGCACCCGCAATCTAGCGTGGCGCCGTGCCGGTCCGGGGCAAGCTCCTGCTCGCCGCCTGCACCCTGCTCCCCGTCATGCTGCTCGTCGGGGGGTGTGGTCAGGCCGCGGTGCACGTCCACCACCACGAAGCCAGGGCCCAGGGGCGACCCCCGGTCCGGCGCAGCCGGGACAGTGGGCGGCGCGAGCCACCGACGTCGCCCACTGCCCTGCCCACGACCGCGGGTCCCTGGCACGTGGTGGCGCTCGGGGACTCGGTGACCTCGGGGGCGCGGTGCCATTGCGCAGCGTTCCCGCAGCTCTACGCGCGCGACCTCGGGAGTGCACGGGGCGCACGGGTCACGGTGCAGAACCTCGGCCAGAACGGACAGGACACCGCGGGCCTGCTGGCCCAGCTGAACCGGTCCGGATCGGCGCGGCAGCAGGCGGTACGGCGGGCCGACATCGTGCTGCTCACCATCGGGGCCAACGACTTCGGCGACCACCACGACGATGTCGTCGCCGACCGGTGCGCGCTGAGCCAGCAGGATTCCTGCGTCGACGCGGAGCTGCACCGGCTGCGGCGCAACATGCGCGACCTGCTCGCCACCGTGCGCCGGCTGCGCAGCGGCGAACCGACCGCGGTCCTGGTCACCGGTTACTGGAACGTCTTCGAGGACGGGTCGGTGGCACGGCGGGCGTTCTCAGCGGCCGGCTTCCGGGCCACCCGGACGCTCACCTTCCAGGCCGACACGATCCTCCGCGACGCGACCCGCGGGGCGCACGACACCTTCGTCGGCCTCTACGCGCCGTTCCACGGACCGGCCGCCCGCGGCGACGTCACCAACCTCCTCAGCTCGGACGGCAACCACCCCGACGCCGCCGGGCAGTCGCTGATCGCCCAGCGGCTCCTCGCCGCCGGGCTGCACGGTCTCGTCCAGGGCTGAGCCGGCCCCGAGCGCCGTGCACGCGGCCAGCACGACGAGCACACAGCCGGCCGCGAGCCACCCCGTGCCGGGCCTGACCCCGTCGCCGAGCGCGAGGAGGCCGACGGCGCCGGCGACCACGACCTCGACCACCCACATCGTCACGGTCACCGGGCCTACCCGGCTGCGCTGGACGGCACGGGCGAAGGCCAGCGTGCCCAGCACCCCGAAGCACACCACCCCCCACGCGAGCGGTTCACCGACCGCGGAACGCGCCGCCGGGAGCAGGCCGCCGGGCAGGGGAAGAGCCCGCACGCACACGGCCAGCCACGCGAACGCCCACCCAGCCAGGGCCGCGTGCTCGAGTCCAGAGCCGGTGCGCGCCCGTCCCGCGAACCAGGCGAGCCCACCGAGCAGCGCCAGGCCCGTCGCCACCAGGAGGCCGGTGCCGGCATCCGGGGCGTCCCCCGCCCTCGCCGACCAGGCCAGGCCGGCCAGCGCGACCACCGCCACGGTCACCGCGACCGCCTCGCGCCGGCCGGGGCGGTGGCCCAGCACCGGCCAGGCGAGCAGCACGGTGACCACCAGCGAGGCGGCCAGCACAGACTGGACCGCGAACAGCGGCAGTACCCGGATCGCGAGCACCGAGGCGAGCCAGGCCAGCGAGTCCGCGGCGAGACCCGCGACGTACCACGGACGCGCCACCACCCCGAGCCCCGTTCCCCCACGGGCCGCCCGGGCCTGCACGACGGAGGCGGCGCCGTACCCGACGGCCCCGGCCGACGCCTCGGCCAGCGCCAAGGCCACCGCTGCACTCACCGGCGCCTCATCGGCTGCTCACCCGGATGCCGTTCATGAACCGGCCCAGCAGCGGCACCTCGCTGATGCCCTCGACGTCGGCGATCACCAGTGACTGCGCGGCGATGCCGTCCATCCCGGCGGTGAGCACGTAGCGGGGCACCCACCGAGGCGCGAACTTCGCGTTGAACCGCCACAGCGACTCCAGCTGGGACTTCGCGCCGGCGCGCCGCAGCACGGCCCGGCAGGTGCTCCCCAGCCACCCCTGCTGCTCGCCGGCGACGAGGCTGCGCAGCACCGAGAAGTTCAGCCCGAGCCCGGACTGGCCGCGGCGCGCCAGGTAGCCGATGGTCTCCACGATCAGGTAGTCGATCACACCGTTGGGCAGGCCCGGGTCGGTGTTGCGGCGCATCACGTCCAGCGACCAACCGTCGATACCCGGGGCGGGCACCCACTGCACGAAGGCCTGCGGCACCCCGTCGCCGTCCCGCGCGATGCTCATCAGGAAGCCCGTGTCGGCGGGGTCGAACAGCCGGGACAGGGTCATCGAGAACCCCCGCTCCACCTCGCCCCGCCGGCTCTGCGCGGCCAGTGCCAGCAGCTGCTCGCGCAGGTCCGGGGCGAGCAGCGCCGGGTCCTCGAAGCTCACCGTGTAGCCGGCCCGGATCACCCGGTTGTGCGCCTGACGAAGGCCGCGCATCGACCGGCCCTCGAGGCTGAAGGACGCGCAGTCCACGACGCCCTCGTCGCCGAGGTAGACCGCGCGCATCCCGGAGGCCTGGTAGGTCGGCAGCCACTCCGCGGCGGCGCCGAGCACGCTGAGCGACCAGCCGTGCGCGTCGACGAAGGAGCGGAAGTCCGACCAGACCTCCGCGCGTTCGGCCACGGGTCCGACCGGGTCAGGGGAGACCAGGCACACCCCGGCGCGGACGGCGTAGGCGACCACGCTGTCCCCCGCGAAGAACCACTGCTTGTCGTCGCGCAGCGTGAACCAGTCGAGGGTGCCGGCGCCGGAGCGCTCCACCACGCAGCGGGCACGCTCCCGCTCGGCCCGGTGCACGTCCTCGGTGACCAGCAGGCACTTGCGCGGCGAGAGCAGCACCCACAGCGCGGCCACCACGATCATCGCGCCGAACCCGACCAGCATCGGGGTCACCAGGGCTGAGCCGTAGCCGAGCGGCCCCCAGGTGCCGCCGACGAGCCGCACGGCGGCCGCCGCCATCGCGCCATCGATGTCCTGCCGGTCCTGGCGGGCCACCAGCGCCGCGAACAGCATCGCGACCGCCGCACCGCCGCCGGCCAGTGCCGCCGCGCGCCACACGGCCGTGCGGCTGGGGCGGACCGGGAAGGCCGCCCGGTGCCGGCCGAGCCACCACAGGCCGCCGGCGGACAGCAACGCCTCCTCCACGTCGATGCCCTTGATCAGGTGCAGCACCACCGAGACGCCCAGCAGGAGCATCGTGCTCACCCACGCCAGGCGCTGGCCGCGACGCAGGCCGCGCGCGGTCAGCAGCAGCGCCAGGGAGACGAACACGAGGGTGACCGCCGCGGTGCGCGGGATCACGAAGGGGACCACGGCGAGCAGGTCCTGGAGGCGGTCGCGCATCGGTGGGGAGAGCGCCGAGAGCAGACCGATGACAGCGAGGAGGGTGACGCCGTACGACGCCAACCGCCGGGAGCGCTGCCTGGACCCGAGCAGGGCCAGCGGCAGCGGCTGCACCGCGCCGTGGATGCTCACGGTCGGCCGCCGTAGAGGTGGCCGGACAGCCAGCCGAGTGCCTCGGGGATCGCCGGTCGCCAGGTGCTGAAGACGTGGCCGCCGCTCGGCTCGATGATCGAGTCGGCCTTCATCGGCGGCTTCACCAGGCTGAGGAACCGCTCGCTGTTGAGGTGGCCGTAGGGGCCGCCCTCGCCCTTGGAGGTCATCACCAGCAACGAGACGTCGGGGGCGGGCTGGTGCTGCAACCGCCAGTCGAGGTCGTTGAGGTTGCGAACCGTCGCCGAGCCGCCCCACAGGTCGCCGGTGGTGTTGTCCTTGATCGTGGTGAAGTAGCCCGAGAACGAGACCGCCGCGCGGAATCGGTCCGGGTTCGTCATCGCCAGCTTCGCGGCGCAGTAGCCACCGGTCGAGTCGCCCGCGGCCCCCCACTCGGGGAGCGTGCGGAAGTGCGCGTCGATGGCCTCGGGCACGTCCTGGCTGAAGAAGGTCAGTGCCTGGGGGCCACCCGGGACGTCTGTGCACTCGGTGTCGCGCGGGAAGGTGACCGCGGGGCGCATCATCACCAGGATCACCGGCCGGGCGACGTGCTGGCGGACGTCCTTGCGCAGCACCGTGGGGTACTTCAGCCGGACCGTCTGCTGCAGGCCGACCCCGGGGTAGCCGGTGAGGACCAGCACGCTGGCGAGGTGCTCGTGCGGGTGGGTGAAGTACTCCGGCGGCAGGTAGACGTAGGCCTTTTCGCCGAGCTGCGAGCTCGCCCCCTCGATGTGCATCACCTCGAGCCGCCCGCGGGCCCGCCACACCGACGGGTTGCGGTAGGCCGGCAGCGGGTGCTCACCGGTGACCGAGCCGGGCGGCTGTCCGGGGGTCCACGCGACCGATGGGTCGCCGCCGTTGCCCGACGAGTTGATCGCCGCAGCCTGTGCGGCGCCGCTGAACAGCTCGCCCCAGGAGCCGTAGAAGTAGCCGTAGTCGTTGAGCAGCACCGCGACCAGCAGCACCGCCGAGAGCTGGCTGGCGACCACCAGTCCGAGCCGGCCGAGGCGACCCAGCACGCGCCGGCGCAGCCGCGGCCAGAGGAACAGCAGCAGCACGGGGAAGGTGATCGTGCACAGCGCCAGCAGCACCACGAGTGGTCGACCCATCAGGCTCACGGCGCAAGGGTGCCGCGGAGGCGCTGAGCGCCCGCTGAGCCGCTCAGCGGGACCTCAGCGATCCGGGCAGTCGGTCCAGTCCACCTCGAAATCCGACAGCACCGCGGCCGCGGATCCGCTTCGATGTCCGCCATGCAGCTTCCACCCGGACTCACCGAGCGCCCCCTCCGCCTCGCCGACGCCGCAGCCGTGACCGCCGTGATGGCCGCCGAGCAGGCGCTGTTCGCGGGCAAGGTCTCGATCGAGGAGGCCGACATCGTCGGCGACTGGTCCCGGCCCAGCGCGGACGTCGAGGGAACCACGGTCGGCGTCTTCGACGGCAACCAGCTCGTCGGCTATGCCGAGGCAGGCCCCGCCGGCCGGGGGGACGCCGCGGTGCTGCCCGAGCACCACGGTCGCGGCATCGGCACCGCGCTGGCCACCTGGATGGTCGAGCGCGCCCGCAGCCAGGGCCAGTCCGTCATCGGCATGCCGGTGCTCGCCGGGTCGCCGGGCGAGCAGCTCCTGCGCGGCTTGGGCTGGGAGGTCCGCTGGCACTCGTGGGCACTGGTCTTCCCCGAGGGCACCCACATCGACGAGCGGCCGCTGCCCGAGGGCTACCGGATCCGCGTCGCCGAGTCCGACGATGATCGGCGAGCCGCCTGGCACGTCATCGAGGACGCCTTCCTGGAGTGGTCCGAGCGCGAGAAGGACCCCTACGAGGAGTGGATCGCCGGCGTCGTGCGGCGGCCGGGCTTCGAGCCCTGGAACCTGCGGGTCGCCGTCGACGCCGCGGGCGAGGTCGTCGGCGGCCTGCACGTGGTGCTGGCCGCGGAGGCCGGCTACGTCGACAAGGTCGCGGTGCGCCGCGACCAGCGCGGCCGGGGGCTGGCCCGGGCGCTGCTGGCCGATGCCTTCGCCGTCGCGCGTGAGCACGGTGCCACCCGCTCGGAGCTGTCGACGGACTCGCGCACGGGCGCGCTCGACCTCTACCTCGGCCTGGGCATGGTCGTCGACGAGGACTGGGTCAACCTCGGCATTCGTCCCTGACGATCACGCGAGCGGCCGGGCCACCGCCCTCGCCGAGGCGAGGTTTGTCGGCCGCCCCGCGGGGCACCGGCGGACGGTGCCCCCGAGGGGAAGGAGAGACCATGCCCGGCGGCAAGAGTCCTGGCCCGAGCGTCAAGGACAAGGAGCAGTACGAGAAGCTGCGCGATCAGGGCGCCAGCAAGGAGAAGTCGGCCCGGATCGCCAACGCCTCGGCGAACAGCTCACGTTCGTCGGTCGGCAAGAGGGGCGGGAAGTCCGGCTCCTACGAGGACTGGAGCGTCAAGGACCTGCGCAAGCGGGCCAGTGAGATCGGCATCGACGGCCGGTCCAGGATGAACAAGAGCGAGCTGGTCAAGGCACTGCGCAACCACTAGGACAAGAGGTGCACGCCTCCGGGGCCGACGAGCACCCCGACCACGATCAGGGCGATGCCCCACAGGATCCCCCCGCGCATGATCGAGACGATGCCGATCATCGCCAGGACCACGGCGATGATCCAGAGAACGAAGTCCATCTCCGACCCTCCTCGGGTTCAGACGCGCTCGAGCTGTGCTCGCCGGCGCAGGGGCGGCGGGGCGTCCCCTCCAGTGTCCGGGACAGGTTGCCACGCAGCGTCGTCGCGGAGTCGAGCAGGTAGTTCTGCCGCACCTTCCAGGGACCGACGTGGCCCTGGCGGGGGAAGTCCGCGATGGACCGCTGCACGTAGCCGGACTTCAGGTCCAGCAGCGGCAGTTCCTCCAGCCGACGGTCGGGGCGCGGCACCACCGAGGCGTAGTCGTGGGCGTCCATGTGGTTCAGCACCTTGCAGACCAGCCGGTTGCTGAGGTCGGCGCGCAGCGTCCAGGAGGCGTTCGTGTACCCCATGCACACCGCGAAGTTGGGCAGCCCGGTGACCATCGCCCCCCGCCAGACGAACTGCTCGCTGAGCTCCACCCGCCGGCCGTCGACCGACGGGGCGATGCCCCCGAAGGCGAGGAGCGTCAGCCCTGTCGCACTCACCACCACGTCGGCCTCGAGGACGCGACCGGACCGCAGCCGGATCCCCTCGGGGACGAAGCGGTCGACGTGGTCGGTGACCACCTCGGCCCGGCCGTCGCGGATCACCTCGAAGAGGTCGGCGTCGGGGGTCGCGCAGAACCGCTGGTCCCACGGGCGGTAGCTCGGGGTGAAGTGCTCCGCCGCGAGCTCGGGGCCCACCGCCTTGGCGGTGAGGCCGAGGAGCAGCCGCTTCGCCAGCTCCGGGCGGCGCTGGCAGAACTGGTAGAAGCCGAGGTTCCACAACACGTTCTTGCCCCGCACCAGCCGGTGCGCCAGTCGGGGTGGCAGTCGCTCGCGGAGCCCGTCGGCGAACCGGTCGCGCCCCGGGACCGCAGCGATCCAGGTGGGCGAGCGCTGCAGCATCGTCACGTGGGCGGCGGCGTCCGGGCCGGTGGCCATCGCGGGGACGAGCGTCACCGCGGTCGCACCGCTGCCGATGACCACCACGCGCCGGCCGGAGTAGTCGAGGTCCTCGGGCCAGAACTGCGGCACCACCAGCTCACCGGTGAAGTCCTCCGCACCCGCGAAGGCGGGCACGTGCGGCTGCTCGTAGTCGTAGTAGCCCGCGCAGGAGTGGAGGAAGCCGCAGGTCAGGGTACGCCGCACGACACCGCCGTCCGGCGCTCCTTCCTCCACCTCGAGCGTCCACACCGCGTCGGCGGAGGACCAGTCCGCGCCGACCACCCTGGCGTCGAAGCGGACGTGTCGGTCGATGCCGAGCTCGGCGGCGGTCTCGCGCACGTAGGACAGGATCGACGCGCCGGGGGCGATCGACCTGGGGTCGCGCCAGGGCTTGAAGGGGTAGCCGAGGGTGAACATGTCCGAGTCCGACCTGATCCCGGGGTAGCGGAAGAGGTCCCAGGTGCCGCCGATGGCGTCGCGAGCCTCGAGGATCGCGTAGCTCTTGCCCGGGCAGTGGGTCTGCAGCCGGTGGGCCGCACCGATCCCGGAGAGCCCGGCGCCGACGATCACGACGTCGAAGTGGGTCGCCATGACCCCATTCTGCTTGCATGCCGGCCACCGGGCAGGGGTACCCACGCCCTTCCCGCACACCACGAACGCGTGAGGACCAGACATGACTGAGAACACCGGAAACGCCGACCACGACGTCGTGGACCTGCTGATGCAGCAGCACGACCGCGTCCGCCAGCTCTTCGCTGCCGTGGAGTCCACCGGCGGCGACGCCCGCCAGGAGAGCTTCGACGAGCTCCGCGCCCTGCTCGCCGTACACGAGACCGCCGAGGAGATGGTGGTGCACCCGTCGGTGAAGAACCAGGGCGGCGCGGGCGAGGACGTCGTGGAGAAGCGCCTGCAGGAGGAGCACGACGCCAAGGAGGTCCTCTCCCAGCTCGACGGCATGGACGTCAACGACGCCAACTTCACCGAGAAGTTCGCCACCTTGAAGCAGATGGTGACCGAGCACGCCGAGAACGAGGAGCGGGAGGAGTTCCCGCTGGTGCGCCAGCTCAACGACTCCGATCAGCTCGCCAAGATGGCCAAGGCAGTGCAGAGCGCGGAGAAGATGGCGCCGACCCACCCGCACCCCGGCGTCGAGTCCCAGGGCGCCAACATGGCTGCCGGGCCCATGGCCGCGCTGATCGACCGCACCCGCGACGCGGTCAAGTCCGCGATGTCCTGAGCACCGCCCACGAGCTGCCGCTGCCGGTCAGCTCGCGCTGGCAGTCGGCGTGGCGGCCGCGGTGGGAGTCGGCACCTCGGTCGGCGGGGCCTCCGACGGAGCCGGCGTGGTCGGTGCCACGGACTCGGTCGGCGAGGGGGTCGGGGCCTCGCTGGGCGTGCTGCCCTGGGTGGGCGCGATGCTCGGGGTGCTTCCCCCGGTCGGCGCCGGCGTCGACGGCTGCTTCCTCGCCGGCTTGCCACCGCCGCCGAGGTCGGAGAACGTCGTGCCGCTGTGGTGGTGCGAGCCTCCGGTGAAGTCGGACACCGGCTTGCCGGCGATCAGCTCGAAGACCGTGATCGCCACGATCGCGACCACGAAGACGGCCACGGCCAGCAGGCCGATCCGCTTCCACGGCAGCGCCGCGAGGCGCTCCTTCCAGGGTGTGCGCGCGGTCTCCTCCGCGCTGAGCTCGTCGAGCTCGATCTGCGCCTCGACGAGCTCGGCGTCCGCGTGCTCGAGGTGTCCCTCGACCGCCGTGTCGCTGGACCGCCGGCGGGAGGCTCGTCGTACCTCTGCCTGGGCGACGCCCACCTTGGCGAGCGCGGCCGCCTGGGCCTTCACCCGCTGGCGGCTGCGGTCCAGGCTGGTGCCGTAGATGCTGCTGGTCAGCGAGACGACGACGCTGCCGACCGCGGCGCCGATGATCGTGCCCGCGACCCCGAGGGTGGACAGGATCACGGCTGAGGAGACCGCGGCGAGCGCGCCGGCAACGATCTTCAGCCAGTCGATCTGCAGGCGCGGCTTCTCGTCGGTGCTCGGATCAGGCATCCCGACCAGTATGGCGAGACCCTCAAGATGTGTCGCGCGCCGCAGTCCCGCACCGTGACCAGGACCCGGTGCGAGCCGGGTCACGCCCTAGGCTGGAGGGGTGACCGATGCACCCGTGAAGGCCCTGCTCCTCGAGAGCATCCACCCCTCGGCGAGCGAGGTGTTCGCCGCCGCCGGCGTCGAGGTCGAGACGCGGTCCGGAGCGCTCTCCGAGGAGGAGCTGGTCGCCACGCTGGCGGGGTTCTCGCTGCTCGGGATCCGGTCGGGCACCCACCTGTCCGCGCGCGTCTTCGAGGAGGCTCCGGACCTGCAGGCCGTCGGGGCGTTCTGCATCGGCACCAACCAGATCGACCTCGCGGCTGCGTCGCACGCCGGCGTCGGGGTGTTCAACGCGCCGTACTCCAACACCCGCAGCGTGGTCGAGCTGGTGATCGGCGAGATCATCGCGCTGGCACGGCGGTTGCCGGAGAAGAACCAGCGGATGCACGACGGCATCTGGGACAAGTCCGCGAAGGGCAGCCACGAGATCCGCGGGCGGGTGCTGGGCATCGTGGGCTACGGCAACATCGGCTCGCAGCTGTCTGTGCTCGCCGAGGCGGTCGGCCTGCGGGTGATCTTCCACGACACCGCGGACGTGCTCGCGCACGGCAACGCGGAGCGGGTCTCGTCGATGGACGAGCTGCTCGCCCGCGCGGACGTGGTGTCCCTGCACGTCGACGGGCGGCCGGGCAACGCGGGCCTCTTCGGTGATGCGCAGTTCCGCAAGATGAAGCCCCGGTCCATGCTGATCAACGCCTCCCGCGGCATGGTCGTCGACAACGACGCGCTCCGCGAGCACATCCTCTCCGGCCACCTCGCCGGCGCGGCGCTCGACGTCTTCCCGGTCGAGCCGAAGCGGCAGGGCGAGCCGTTCGAGTCTCCGCTCCGCGGGCTCGACAACGTGATCCTGACCCCCCACGTCGGCGGCTCCACCCAGGAGGCCCAGGAGGAGATCGGCCGGTTCGTCTCCGGCAAGCTGGTCTCGTTCCTGCGCCGTGGCGACACCGCGCTGTCGGTCGACCTGCCGGAGCTCTCCGCGCCGCCGCTCGCCGGCCACTTCCGGCTCGCACACCTGCACCGCAACATCCCCGGCGTGGTCGCGGAGATCAACCGGGTGCTGGTCGAGGAGGGCGCCAACGTCACCGCGCAGTACCTCTCCACCCTCGGCGAGCAGGGCTACGTGGTCACCGACGTCGTCGAGCCGCTGCCGGACAAGGTGGTCGACCAGCTCGCCGGCCTGCCCGAGACGATCTGGCTGCGCACGCACGGCTGACCCGCCCTCAGCGGACCAGCGCCTGCCGCACCAGGGTCCGGCCGAACCCCCAGGCGATCCTGCTCCCGCGGTGGGCATCCTCGAGCACCTCGGTGAGGGCGGCGACGAAGGCGTCCACCTCGCGCTCGCCGATGGTCAGGGGTGGCAGCAGCTTGATCACCTCCATGTGGTCGCCGGCGACCTGGGTCAGGATCCGGTGCCGCTGGTAGAGCGCACCCACGACCATCTGCGCGAACAATCCACGGCGGGCGGCCTGCAGCACCGCCCACCTGCTGCGCAGCCGGAGTGACTGCGGCCGGGTGAACTCGATGCCGACCATCAGGCCGCGGCCGCGCACGTCTTTGACCATCTCGTAGCGCTCGGCGAGCTCCGCGAGCCGGTCGAGGAGCAACGCGCCGGTGCGCCGTGCGTTGCCGACCAGGTCCTCCTCGTCCAGCACCGTCAGGGTCGCCAGTCCGGCGACCATCGCCAGGGCATTGCCCGCGAAGGTCGAGGCGTGCACGAACGCCCGGTCCATCGAGGAGTAGACCCGCTCGAAGATCCAGTCCTTGGCCAGCATGGCGCCGACGGGGGCGTAGCCGCCGGAGAGCGCCTTGGCGACGGTGAGGATGTCCGGTTGGACCCCGTCCTGCTCGTGGGCGAGGAAGGTGCCGGTGCGGCCGATACCCGTCTGCACCTCGTCGCAGATGAGGAGCGCGCCGTGACGG
>Ga0308175_100001912_pt1 | contig 14106 bp, 12 predicted proteins | sample PhyCR1_3_FD_203893 | JGI IMG/M metagenome (GOLD analysis project Ga0308175, IMG submission 203893) | Soil microbial communities from UC Gill Tract Community Farm, Albany, California, United States - DLSLS.C.R1 | ecosystem: Environmental > Terrestrial > Soil > Agricultural land | place: USA...
ACCTGCGCCGGGGTGCAGATCGCCGGGTGCGTGGCGTCGGAGAACGTCAGCTCCTGCTGCGAGATGAAGGGGTTGTTGCAGTTCACGAAGAACGTGCCGCCCGGCCCGGGGCCCGACGAGGCGAAGATGCCGCCCGGCGCGATCTGGGCCGTGGAGTTGTCCTCCATGAACATCAGGTCGGCGTAGGCCTGGAAGTGCGGGTTGACCTCGTAGTGCGCGAACGCGCCGAAGCCGTAGCGCTGGTCGGGGCGCTGCAGGTAGTTGGTCGGCGCGAAGTTGTAGACGTCGGTCGCGCTGTTGCGCAGGCGGAAGGTGTTGCCGGGGCCGCTCGGGTCGGTGATGAAGCTGCCGAAGCGGGTGGGGAACGCGGTGCCGGAACCGCCGCAGGTCGAGAACACCGCGCCCGAGTTCAGGTCGCACGCCGTGTAGTCGTAGCTGGACGCCAGGATCGGGTTGATCTGCACGTGCGTCGCATACGCCGTCACGTTGCCCTTACCGTCCGGAGCGTTGACGCCCAGGACGAGGGTCTCGGTGTCGCCTTCGCCGCCCTTGAAGTCGCCAGGCACCTGGAAGAACGACTTGATCGCCGCGTTGTTCTGGGCCTTCTGGACAATCCCTTGGATGCCCTCCGGGTTCTGCTGGTTGTGCTGGTAGAACGAGTACTGGGCGTCGAGCCGCACGCCTTCGAAGTTGCGGTTCATAATGAAGTTGACGACGCCGGCCACGGCGTCGGCGCCGTACACGGCCGAGGCGCCGCCCGTCAGGATGTCCACCCGCTCGACCAGGGCGGTCGGGATGAAGTTCAGGTCGGGGGCGATCGAGCCGATCGAAGAGGTCGGGTTACCGGCCTGGACGCGCTTGCCGTCGATCAGCACCAGGGTGCGGTTCGTGCCCAGGGCGCGAAGGTTCACCGTCGCGGTGCCGTTCGAGCCGTTGGAGATGTTGGAGCCTTGCGCCGCGAAGGCCTGCGGCAGCGAGTTCAGCAGGTCTTCGACCCGCGCCACGCCCTGGGCCTTGATGTCAGCCGCGGTGACCGAGGTCACCGGCGCCACGCTGGTCAGGTTGGGCGTCGGGATCCGGGTGCCGGTCACGACGATTTCCGAGACTTCGCTCGAGGCCGCCGGAGCCGCGGCCGCGGCGGCGGACGCCTGAGTTGCGGAAAGGCCGAGGAAGGCCGCACCGACGATCATCGAGGAGGCCAGCAGGCGCTCCCGCGTGGAATTAATTTTCAAGGTCTACATCCTCCAGCGGTCGACCCGGGTCGGGCGGACCTGCCCCCAAACAAAATCGTTCCCGGAACACAGTCGTGACCGGTTACGGTGGAGTTACGAAGGTATCCATGCCAGCGTCAACGAACATTGGCGTCGAGAAACGTAAGGGGTGGTAACCTGTCGCATTCTGGTCACAGAAAGCGCCGCTGGCGGTTGGATTGGGCATGAAAACCCCTCCAAACGCCATGAATTCGCCCAACGCGTTCGGCGAAACGGCCAAGCTAGGTCGCGAAATCGCCGCGGTGCAGGCGGCCGGCGGCTGTGGATTGCGCCGCCCCCGCGCCGCCGCTTGAATGCCGCGAGCACAACGACGAGGCCCTCGATGCGATTCGCCCTGCGCACTACCCTGACGGTCCTGGCCGTGGCGCTGGGCGGTCTCGTCGCCGCGCCGCTGGCCGCGCCGCCGCCCAAGCCGGCCGCGACCGACGGCCGCGCCCTGGAGCTGCAGCGGCTGCTGGACTGCCGCAAGATCGTCGACGGCCCGGCCCGCCTGGCCTGCTTCGACGCCGCCTCGGCCGCCTTCGACCAGGCCGAAGCCAAGGGCGACATCGTCGTCGTCAACCGCGAGCAGGCGCGCAAGGTGCGCCGCCAGGCCTTCGGCTTCACCTTGCCCTCGATGTCGCTGTTCGAACGTGGCGAGAAGCCGGAGGAGATCGACACCGTCCAGGCCAAGGTCGCCGCCGTGCGCCAGAACGGGGCCGGCAAGTGGGTCATCCGGCTGGAGGATGGGGCGGTCTGGGTGCAGGTCGACGCCAACGAGATCAACCCCGACCCATCGCCGGGCGAAGTGGCCGAGATCCGCCGCGCCTCCCTGGGCAGCTACATGATGATCCTGCCCCACCACCGCTCGTTCCGGGCGCACCGGGAGCAGTAGGGCGTTCCCGCCCTGGGAGGGAAGGTTCACCGGTCTTTGGGGTCCAGCGCGTCCCTGAGGCCGTCGCCGATGAAATTGAAGCTCATCAGCGTCACGACCATCACCCCCGAGGGGAAGATCAGCAGCCACGGCGCGAGCTCCATGTCCGAGGCGCCGGTGGCGATCAGCGTGCCCAGCGAGGCCATCGGCGGCTGCACGCCCAGGCCCAGGAACGACAGGAAGCTCTCCGCCAGGATCACCGCCGGGATGGTCAGCGTCACGTAGACCACCACCGGCCCCAGCAGGTTGGGCACGATGTGGCGCGCCACGATGGCGGGGCGGGAAAGGCCCGCGGCGCGGGCGGCCTCGATGAACTCCTTCTGCTTCAGGGTCAGCGTCTGGCCGCGCACGATGCGGCTCATGGTCAGCCACTCGACCGCCCCGATGGCCACAAAGATCAGCACGATGTTCGAGCCGAAGGTGACCATCAGCAGGATCACGAAGAAGATGAAGGGCAGCGCGTAGAGCACGTCGACGACGCGCATCATCGCCTCGTCCAGCCGCCCCCCCACGAAGCCCGCCGTCGCGCCCCACGCGACCCCGATCACCAGCGAGACGACCGTGGCCACCAGGCCGATGGCCAGCGAGACGCGCAGGCCAACCAGCAGCCGCGCCAGCAGATCGCGGCCCAGCGCATCGGTCCCCAGGAGATGCCCGTGCGCCAGCGGCGGGAGCCAGACGTCGGCCTTGTTGACCTGGTCGTAGGCGAAAGGCGCCAGCGCCGGGCCCACGAGCGCGGCCACGATCAGGGTCCCCAGGAGAGCGATTCCGGCGACGGCGGCGCGGTTGCGCAGAAGCCGCCGGCGCGCGTCGTCCCAGAGGCTGCGCCCCTTCACCGCGGACCGCTCGGGGGTCTCGACGCGGGTCATGCCAGCCGCACCCGCGGGTCCAGCGCCGCAAGGATCAGGTCGGCGGCGAGGTTCAGCACCAGGATCAGGGCCGCGTAGACGATCACCATGCCCATCACGACCGTGTAGTCGCGCTGCAGGGCGCTGATGACGAAGAATTTGCCCAGGCCCGGCAAGTTGAAGATCCGCTCCACCACCAGCGACCCGGTGATCAGGCCCGCGCAGGCCGGACCCAGGTAGCTCACCAGCGGCAGGATGGCGGCCCGCAGCGCGTGGCGGGTGACGATCCGCCCTTCGCCCAGGCCCTTGGCGCGGGCGGTGCGCACGTAGTTCGAGGCCAGCACCTCGACCATGCCGGCCCGGGTCAGCCGTGAGATGATGGCGATCTGCGGCAGCGCCAGCACGACGACCGGCAGCACCATGTTGGCCACGGCCCCGTTGTTCCAGCCGGCGATCGGGAACCAGCCCAGCTTGGAGGCGAACGCCAGCACCAGCAGCGGGGCGGTCACGAAGGTCGGCACGCAGACGCCCAGGATGGCCACCGCCATCACCGCGTTGTCGGCGATCTGGTTCTGGCGCAGCGCCGCGATGACCCCCAGGCTGATCCCGATCACGCCGGCCAAGAGAATCGCGGTCAGGCCCAGCCGCAGGCTGACCGGATAGTTCTCCTTCAGGATCTGCAGGACCGACTTGTCCTTGTATTTCAGCGAGGGCCCGAGGTCGCCGCGGGCCACGCCGGCCAGGTAGTCGACGTACTGGGCCGCCAGCGGCTTGTTCATCCCGTACTTGGCTTCGATGTTCCGCTCGATCTCGGGCGACAGCTTGCGGTCCAGGTCGAACGGCCCGCCCGGCGCGGCGCGCATCATGAAGAACGCCAGGGTCACCACCAGGAAAAGCGTCGGAATGGCGATGAGCAGCCGGCGGCCGATGTAGCGGAGCACATTGCGAAACTCCCAGCGGCCTCCGATGATGTCAACGAAGGGGCCAACCCCAGTTCCCGAAGAGACCCATGTCCGACTTCCGACACGTGACCGACCACTTCTCCACCGCCCCGCAGATCAGCCTGGCCGACGTGGCCGAGGCCAAGCGGCAGGGCTACACGACCCTGATCAACAACCGCCCGGACGGCGAAGCCCCGGGCCAGCCCACCAGCTTGGAGATGGCCCAGGCGGCGAAGGACGCCGGCCTGGAGTACTTCCATATTCCCGTCGTCGGCATGCCGAGCCAGGCGCAGGTCGAGCAGATGCGCGAGGCCGTGCTGGCGGCGCAGGGCAAGGTGCTGGGCTTCTGCCGCTCGGGCACGCGCACCATCAACACCTGGGCGCTGGGCCGGGCGATGGACGGCCAGCCGAGGGGCGAACTGGTCGAGCTGGGCCGCGACGCCGGCTACGACCTCTCGGGCGTGCTGGGCACATGATCCCCTACGTCCGCGACATCCAGTTCGAATACGGCGCCTGCGCCCAGGTCTCGCCGCTGATCCGGCGCGTGATCGCCAACAACCCGGGCCCGTTCACCTTCACCGGCACCGGCACCTACATCGTGGGCCAGGGCGAGGTGGCAGTGATCGATCCCGGCCCCGACGACCCCCGGCACCTCGAGGCGATCCTGGCGGCGATCCCCGGCGAGCGGGTAGGCGCCATCGTCATCACCCACCACCACTCCGACCACTCGCCACTGGCCGGCGCTCTGAAGGCCGCGACCGGCGCGCCCGTCTACGGCTGCCCGGTGACCCAGCACGTCGAAGAGGAAGCCGGCGCGCCGAAGATGGAGGCTGGCCACGACCTCGCCTTCCAGCCGGACGTCAACCTCTGCGCCGGCGGCCGGGTCGAGGGCCCCGGCTGGACGCTGGAGGCGCTCCCGACGCCCGGCCACACCTCCAACCACCTCTGCTACGCGCTGGCCCAGGAGAACGCGGCCTTCACCGGCGACCACATCATGGGCTGGTCGACCACGGTGATCACCCCGCCGGACGGCGACATGAGCGACTATCTGGCGAGCCTGCAGGTGATCCGCGACCGCAATTTCGATGTGCTGTGGCCCACGCACGGGCCGCCGATCCGCGACGTCGCCGCCTTCATCGACGCCTACGCCGAGCACCGCAAGGAACGCCTCGACCAGATCCTGCTGGCGCTCAGCGAAGGCCCGTCCACGATCCGCGAGCTGGTGCCCAACCTCTATCGCGACGTGGACGCGCGCCTGCATCCGGCCGCGGCGCGCTCGATGCTGGCCGGCATCATCCACCTCGAGCGCAGCGGCGAGATCGAGGCCGACGGTCCGCCCGGTCCAGAGACCGTCTACCGACTCGCGTAGATCGCTACCTGGGATTGCGCACCACAACCGTCCGTGCACACTCGCGTTTGTCGGGTGGGATGGAGGGCGCGATGGGACTGAAATCCTTGGCGGTTCTGACGGCGGCCGCGGCGGCGGGATCGTTCTGCACGTTGGCGACGCCAAGTCCGGCGCATGCGCTGCCCCCGGCCAGCGGCTCGAAGTGCGACTCGAGCTGGGTCAACAACGCCGGCGCCATGGCCTGCTTCATCAAGGGCGAGGACGAGAGCCACGCCGGGGTCAGGCATCCGCACTACGTCGCCTGCGTGGGCGGCGACATCTTCTGCTGCGTCGACAACGATGCCGGCCATCAGAACTGCGAGGCGCAGGCCCAGGCGGGCCATGCCAACGTGTCCGACTGGACGAAGGCGATCCTGAGCGCCCATCAGACCATGACCATGCAGATCGGCCGCTACAGCCCCCGCGCCCGGCCGCCGCACAGCGAGATCATCCCCAAACATCCGGTTACGCGCTAGCGCGCTCCCACCTTCACGATCGTCATGGCCGGGCTTGTCCCGGCCACCCATGAACACCGATGATGCCGGTTGGCTGTGGCCGCGCCGTTGCAGATCCGGCGATGCGGAGATCATGGGTGGCCGGGACAAGCCCGGCCATGACGAAGGGTTGGGGGGATTTTGGATGTTGAGGTTCGTTCTGCCGTTCGCGGTTGTCGCCGGCGTCCTGGTCATCGCACCCATCGCGGCGGCCGCGCCGTCGCCGACCATCGTGAAGATCGACTCCGGGCGCGTGCAGGGCGCAGTTAGCGACGGCGTCCTGGCCTTCAAGGGCGTGCCCTTCGCCGCCCAGCCGGTGGGCGAGCTGCGCTGGCGCCCGCCGCAGCCCGTGGCGGCCTGGAGCGGCGTGCGCCCGGCGCTGACCCACGGCCACGACTGCCTGCAGGCCGAGGTGAAGGGCGATCCGGGCATGGGCACGGTCCTGGGCGAGGACTGCCTCTTCCTGAACGTCTGGCGGCCCGCCGAAGCCTCGGCCCAGGAAAAGGCGGGGAAGAAGCTGCCGGTGATGGTCTGGATCTACGGTGGCGGCCTGGTCAACGGGGGTAGCCAGCCGGCGATCTACCAGGGCGACGAATTCGCCCGGCAGGGCGTGGTGTTCGTCAGCATCAACTATCGCCTCGGCCGCTTCGGCTTCTTCGCCCATCCCGCGCTGACCGCGGAGCATCCGGACGAGCTGAAGGGCAACTACGGGTACATGGACCAGCTCGCGGCCCTGAAGTGGGTCCAGCGCAACGTCGCCGCCTTCGGGGGCGACCCGAAGCACGTGACGCTGTTCGGGGAATCGGCCGGCGGCTTCTCGGTCCACACCATGATCGCCTCGCCGCTCGCCAAGGGGCTCTTCCAGCGGGCCATCGTCGAGAGCGGCGGCGGGCGCACCACCGAGGGCGCGGCGCCCAGCGTCGCCGCCGCCGAGGCCACCGGCCTCGCCTTCGCCAAGGCGCAGGGGATCGAGGGCCGCGACGCCGCCGCGCTGGCCAGGCTGCGCGCCCTGCCCGCCGCCGCCGTCACCGGCAACCTCAACATGTTCACCTCGAACGCCAACGCGTCCACCTATCCGGGCCCGGTCACCGACGGAAAGCTGGTCGTGGAGTCGCCGCAGGCCGCCTACCTCGGCCGCCGCCAGGCCAGGGTCGCGATCATGGTTGGCGCCAACGGCTCGGACCTCGGCTTCGACGCCTCGCCCAACATGGAGGCCCTGATGGCCCCATTCGACGCCGACAAGGCCAAGGCGGTCGCCGCCTACGACCCGGACGGGAACACGCCCTTCGCCCGCGTGCGCGCCAAGGTCGGCATGGACCGGCTGATGATCGAGCCGCCGCGGTTCGACGCGGCCACCTTCGCGGCCCAGGGCCTGCCGGCCTACGAGTTCCGCTTCGACTACGTGGGCGACGCGCTGAAGGCCCGTTCGCCCAACGGCGCGCCGCACGCCAGCGAGATTCCCTACGTCTTCGACAAGTACGGTCCGGGCTATATTGCCATGGTCAGCCCGACCCATTCCGGAGACGCCAGCGATCGCGACAAGGCGGTGGCGAGGACCATCCATGCCTACTGGCTGAACTTCGCCAAGACCGGCGACCCGAATGGCGCCGGCCTGCCGCACTGGCCGCGCTACTCTGCGGCCAGGGACGAGCTGATGCTGTTCGACCGCGACGGCCAGGCCAGGGCCGTCGCCGACCCGTGGAAGGCCCGCCTGGACCTCACCGCCGCCACCCAGAAGTAGCCGGTTCCGCCACGGCGCCGTTGTCGCCGCTCGTTTGCCGGTCCACGGTCGCCGCTGAACGAGAGGATCCGCCATGGCGACCGCCCCTAAGACCATGACGCCGGCCCAGCAGATGGCGCAGGCCCTGGCGCGGCAGAAGGCCGCCCACGTCCGCGAGGGCGCGCCCAGCGCCGAGGTGCGGATCGAGCGCATCGACCGCTGCATCGGCCTCCTGATCCGCTACGAGAATGAGATCGCCGAGGCGCTGAACGCGGACTTCGGCAACCGGGCCGCGGAGGTCAGCGGCTTCACCGACGTCGCCGGCTCCATCGGCCCGCTGAAGCACGCCAAGGCGCACCTGCGCGCCTGGATGAAGCCGGAGAAGCGCAAGCCCTCGCCGGCCCTCCTCGGCCTCTTCGGCGCCAGGGCCGAAGTGCAGTTCCAGCCTAAGGGCGTGGTGGGCGTGATAAGCCCCTGGAACTTCCCGGTGAACCTCACCTTCACGCCGCTGGCCGGCGTGCTCGCGGCCGGCAACCGGGCGATGATCAAGCCGTCCGAGTACACGCCGCGGACGTCGGACCTGATGGCGAAGATGTTCGCGGAGGCCTTCTCGCCGGAGGAGATCTGCGTCTTCCCGGGCGGCCCGGAGGTCGGCCAGGCGTTCGCCGAGCTGCCCTTCGACCACCTGATCTTCACTGGCGCGACCTCGATCGCCCGCCACGTCATGGCGGCCGCGGCCAAGAACCTGGTGCCGCTGACGCTGGAGCTCGGCGGCAAGAGCCCGGTGATCCTGGGCAGGTCCGCCGACCTCGCCACCGCCGCCGCCCGCGTCATGGCCGGCAAGACGCTGAACGCCGGGCAGATCTGCCTGGCCCCCGACTACGTCATCGCGCCCCGGGACAAGGTCGGCGCCTTCGTGGGCGAGGCGCAGAAGGCGGTCCAGGGCATGTTCCCGACCATCAAGGACAACCCCGACTACACCGCCGTCATCACCGAGCGGCACTACGAGCGCATTCGCGGCTACATCGACGACGCCCGCGCCAAGGGCGCCGAAGTCGTCGAGATCAACCCCGCCGGCGAGGACTTCAGCCAGCAGGAGCACCGCAAGATCCCGCCCACCCTGATCATCAACCCCACCGACGAGATGGCCGTGATGCAGGAGGAGATCTTCGGTCCCGTCCTGCCGGTGATGACCTACGCCGCCGTCGACGAGGCCATCGACTACGTGAACCGCCACGACCGCCCGCTCGGCCTCTACTACTTCGGCGACGATGCGGCCGAGGAGGCCAAGGTCCTGGCGCACACGACGTCCGGCGGCGTGACGGTCAACGACGTGATCTTCCACGTCGCCATGGAGGACCTGCCGTTCGGCGGCGTCGGCCCCTCCGGCATGGGCAGCTATCACGGCGTCGACGGCTTCCGCGAGTTCAGCCACCGCAAGGCGATCTACAAACAGATCAGGAAGGACCTGGGGCCGATGAAGGCGCTGCGCCCACCCTACGGCGAGGGCGTGCGCAAGTACCTGGCCTCGCAGATGAAGGCCTAACGGGCCCAGCAACCCCCAAACCTGATCGTCATCGCCCGGCTTGTCCGGGCGACCCATGAACACCGGATGGGAGAGGTAGCGCGCGGCGGCGTCGCGGCGGAGTTTCCAGCGCGGAGATCATGGATCCCCCGGACAAGCCGGGGGATGACGATCAATAGTGAAAATCGTGAGCCACCTCAGCTCTTCGGCTTGAACGGTGGCGGCACGCGCCCGCCGCCCTGGCGGGCGAACATCCAGCCGGGGTACTCGGCGGGCAGCTCGCTGACCTCGTCCAGCCGCGCCATTTCCTCCGGCGTCAGCGTCAGGTCGACGGCGGCCAGGTTGTCGTCCAGCTGCTCGGTGTTTTTCGCCCCGATGATCACGCTCATCACGTGCGGCTTGGCCAGCAGCCAGGCCAGCGCCACGCGCGCCACAGACGTCCCGTGCGCCTCGCCCACCTCGCGCATCACCTCGACGCACTTCCAGGCGCGATCCTTGTCCACCGGCGGGAAGTCGAAGGTCGTGCGCCGCGCGTCCTCGGGATTGTTCGACCCCGGCCCGAACTTGCCCGAGAGCAGGCCGCCCGCCAGCGGCGACCACACCATCAGCCCCACCTGCTCGGCGGTGATCATCGGGACCAGCTCACGCTCCAGGTCGCGCCCGGCGATCGTGTAGTAGGCCTGAAGCGTCTCGAAGCGGGCGTAGCCCTTGGCCTCGCTGAGGCCCAGCGCCTTGGCGATCTTCCACGCCGCCCAGTTGGAGACGCCGACGTAGCGGACCAGCCCCTGGCTCACCAGGTCGTCCAGGGCCCGCAGCGTCTCGTCGATCGGCGTGATGCTGTCGTTGCCGTGGATCTGGTAGAGGTCGATGTGGTCCGTCTGCAGCCGCTCCAGGCTGCCCTTCACCGAGTCCATGATATGGCCGCGCGAGGCGCCGCGGTCGTTGGGCTTGGGGCCCATCTGGCCGAACACCTTGGTGGCCAGCACCACGTCGCTGCGCTTGACGCCCAGGTTCTGCAGCGACTGGCCCAGCCGCTCCTCGGACGCGCCGAAGGAATAGACGTCGGCGGTGTCGAAGAAGTTCACCCCGGCGTCCAGCGAGCGGCGCATGATCGCGTCGACCTCGTCCTGGGGCAGCGACCCGATCGCCTTCCAGATGCCGGCGTCCTCGTTGCCGCCGAAGGTCATGGTCCCGAGGCAGATTTCGGACACGTAGAGGCCGGTGCGGCCGAGCTGATTGTACTTCACGTGCGACGTCCTTTCGGCTGGAGGCCCCAGCCTGCCTTCAACCCGGCAATTGCGACAGCGCTATTGCTTCGGCGGCGGGGCGCGCGGCGGCGGAGGCGGCGCGTTCGGGTCGGCGATACCGTGGCCCACCACCTCGCCGCTGGCCAGTACGTGGCCTTCCATCGCCTTGGTCAGCGCGGCGTAGTCGCTCGACGCCTCCGCCGGGACGGTCGTGTCCAGCGCGAACACCTCGAAGTGATAGTCGTCGCCGGGCCCCGGCGGCGTGCGCGGGCCGGTGTAGGGCTTGGCCGCGCCCATGTAGTTCGGACCATAGGCGGAGCCGGCCGGATTCCCGGCCGGCGCCATGCCGGGATCCAGCTTCGTCACCGACGCCGGGATGTTGAACATCGTCCAGTGCAGGATCGGCGCGCCGCGCAGGATCAGCGTGCTGTCCTGCATGATGATCGCGTAGCTCCTGGTCCCGGCCGGACCCTTCGACCACGTCAGGCCGGGGAAGGTGTTGGTCCGGTACTGGGTGTTCTCGAACGGGATCTGCTCGCCGTTCTTGAAGGCCGGCGTCGTGACCGTGAGCTTGGCCTTGGCCGGCATCAGGTCCAGCGCCGTTCGCGCTTCCGGGTCGCCGGGGTTCGAGCGGTGCACCTGGGCGTCCGCGGCGCTGGCCGCGGCGAGGCTCAGGATCGCGGCGCCGGCCGCGATACGGGTGGCGATGGTCATGTCTCTCTCCCTCGATCGTCTTGCCTATTTTGGCCCGATCACCCGGGCTTGTGGCCCACAGCCCAGACGTAGGCGGAGACCGCCGCCAAGTCGTCGGCGCTGAACTGCGCCCCGCCCATCGGCGGCATGGGCGAGCGGTACTGTTTCGGCTGCGGCACGCCCTTGGCGATCACGTCGCTGATTCCCGCCAGGCTGCCGTCGGTCCAGATCGGGCTGCCGGTGTTCAACGGCGGGCCCACCGGGCCGCCGGTGGCGTCCTGGCCGTGGCAGGCGCCGCAGGCGCCGGACTTGAACACCGCCGCCCCATGGGCCACAGCCGCCGCCGTGCTCCCGCTCGGGACCGGCAGGCTCGCAAGATCGCCGCCGCCTGCGCCCTGTTGCTCGTATTGCGGCGCGGGGGCGGCGGCGACCTGGGCGTTCGCAGGCCCCTGGTAGGTCACCCGCCAGATGCGGCCCTTGGTGTCTTCCGAGATGTAGAGCGCGCCATCCGGGCCGACGGCCACGCCCGTCGGACGGAAGGTCGCCCGGCCCTGCGCCTTGCCGGGCCCCGCGAAGCCGTCGGCGAACACCACCCATGGTCCGCTCGCCTGACCGTTCCGCAGCGGCTGGAAGACGACGTTGAAGCCGTCCTGCGGCGCCGGCGCGCGGTTCCACGAGCCGTGGAAGGCGATGAACGCCCCGCCCTGATAGGCCGCCGGGAAGGCCTTGGCGTTGTAGATCGCCAGCGCGTTCGGCCCCCAGTGCGCCGGAAACGCCGCGGTCGGCCCGGTCTTGCCGGCGCAGACGCCCACCGCCTTGCCGCCATCGCCGCCATACTCCGGCGCCAGCACCAGCTTCTTCTGGACGTTGTCGTAGTAGCACTCCGGCCAGCCGTAATCGCCGCCCGCCTTCACCAGCATCAGCTCCTCGGACGGGACCTCCGCGCCGCCCTTGGCGTCGGGATAGAGCTTGCCCCAGTTCTGCGGCAGCTGATCGCGCCCGTGCTGGGTGGCGAAGAGGCGCCCTTGCGCGTCGAACGACAGGCCCATGCCGTTCCTGATGCCGGTCGCGTAGCGCTCGCCCGGCGAGTACGCTTGGTCCAGCTTGTCGGCGGAATAGAGCCACGTCCCGGCGCGCGTCTGCAGCTCCGTGCAGGGGTCGGCGCCCGGCACGCCCGGCTGGCGGTTGCGCGGCTGGCACGAGTTCGTCGCCGAGCCCATGTCGACGTAGAGCTCGCCCTTCGAGCTGATCACGAACGGATGCATCGGGTGGTCGCCACCCAGCGGCATGCCCGACAGCACGACCTGCGCCTTGGCCGTCGGCACGCCGCCGGCAGGGATCGGGTAGCGGACGATCTCGTCGCCCATCTCGGCGTAGACGAAGCCCTTGTAGAGCCCGATCCCGGTGCCGCCCTTGGAGCCCTGCGCCGGCGTGGTCCCGAACCGGGCGACCTTGTCGGCCTTGCCGTCGTGGTCGGTGTCCTTCAGCGCGATCAGGAAACCGTCCGGCGGCGGGACGCCGTTCCTGAAGTACGACGAGCCGTTCCAGCTGTTGGCGTAGACCGTGCCGTCCGCGGCGACGGCGATGTGGCGCACGTTGCCCAGGTTGTCGGCGAACACCGTGGCGCAGAATCCGGCCGGCAGGGTGATCCCGCCGTTGTCGCCCGGACACGTCCCGGACCCCGCGGCCGCCGCGCGCCCATCGGGCGCCGAGCCTTGTATCGCGATCGCCAGGCCCAGGGCCGCCGCCGCGGCGACCCCGCCGGTCAGGAACTTGCTGCGCATGCGCTCTCCCAGGCTTTGCGATCTTCGTTCGGTAGGCGAACGACATACCGCATGTCGTCTGCAAGGGGAGCGACCTTAGATCGAGCTGCGGCGCGCGACGAAGCAGGATTCCATAGCTGAAGGGTGCGCCTTCGACCGACGCTGGCGGGCGGTCTACAGCGCCTTCTCCAGCACCACGAAGCCCAGGTCCGGGACGGTCGGGCGGCCGATGGCGGGGTCATCGTAGGGCCAGGGACGCCGCTCGCCGGTGAGCCGGTAGCCGCGGCGTTCGTACCAGGCGATCAGCGTCACGCGCAGGTCGACGACCGTCATGCGGATCCGCGCGGCCCCGTGCTCGCGGGCGTAGGCCTCCGAGGCGGCCAACAGTTCGCGACCCAGGCCCTGGTCCTGGCGGTCGGGGCGTACGGTGAGGAGACCCAGGTACCAGGCGCCGTCCGCCTGCGGCTCCAGCCAGACATGCCCCAAATGATCACCCGGCGCGTCGCGCCAGATCAGGAGTTCGGCCGCCGGGCTCGCGGCCAGGTCGCGAGCCAACAGCGCCGGCGTCAGCCGCTCGCCCTCGATCATGGTCTCCACGTTCCAGCTCGCGCCCGGGCCGGTGTCGCGATAGGCGCGGTTGGTCAGGGCGACGATGTCAGGCCAATCCGCCGGCGTCGCGGCCGTCAGCTCGACCACGCGGTCAGGCCGTCTCCTTGGCCCGCGCGGTGGGGAGCACGTAGCCCTCCATGCGCTGGCGGATCAGCTTCTTGTCGATCTTGCCGGTGGCGCCCAGCGGGATGTCGTCGACGAAGACCACGTCGTCCGGCGTCCACCACTTGGCGATCTTGCCTTCCAGGAAGGCAAGGAACTCCTCCCGGGTCGCCTCCTCTCCGGGCTTCAGCTGGACCAGCAGCAGCGGGCGTTCGTCCCACTTCGGATGGTAGGCGCCGATTACCGCGGCGTTGGCGGCTTTGGGGTGGCCTACGGCGATGTTCTCGATCTCGATCGTGGAGATCCACTCGCCGCCGGACTTGATCACGTCCTTGGCCCGGTCGGTGATCTGCATGTAGCCGTCGGCGTCGATGGTGGCGACGTCGCCGGTGTCGAAGAAGCCCTCGTCGTCCAGGATCTGGCCGCCGTCGCCCTTGAAGTAGGCGCCCGCCACGGCGGGGCCCTTCACCAGCAGGCGGCCGAACGTCGTCCCGTCGTGCGGCAGGCGCTCGTTCGCGTCGTTCTCCAGCTTCATCTCCACGCCCAGCGGCGGGCGGCCCTGCTTGAGCTTGTAGCGGAGCTGGGTCTCGGGG
>Ga0308175_100001913_pt1 | contig 14104 bp, 14 predicted proteins | sample PhyCR1_3_FD_203893 | JGI IMG/M metagenome (GOLD analysis project Ga0308175, IMG submission 203893) | Soil microbial communities from UC Gill Tract Community Farm, Albany, California, United States - DLSLS.C.R1 | ecosystem: Environmental > Terrestrial > Soil > Agricultural land | place: USA...
CAACCTGCGCGCCGCCCTCGGGCGCCTGCTCGACCGGGCATCCACACCCGACCGGCTCCCCGACGGCGCGCATCTCTCTGACAGCACGCCGCTCTCGGCCTGGTCACCACACGACTGCGCCGCCCGGGCGATGCAGCTGTGCGCGTCGCTCGTGGCCCAGTGGATCGACAGTGGGTACGACATCGAAGGGCAGCGCTGGGCAGAACGAGTGCTCGCTGTCGCTACGGCCGACGATGATCCGAGTGTTGCGGCGATTCTGGCAGGGCTGTGTCACTTTGAGTTGATGTTCGGGCAGTACGACCAGGGTCGCCGCACCGCCTGGGCGGCGGCGGCCATGTGGGGCCGCCTGGATGAGGACGCGAACCGGTCCCGGGCCCTGTCGAAGGTCGCTCAAGCCGCTGAGTCTCTCGGTGAACTCGAGAGCGCCGGCATCACCGCGCGAGAAGCACTCGCGCTGGCCGAGGAGGCCGACGACCTGAGTGCCCGAGCCCTGGCCCTGGATGAGCTGGCCAGCCTCGCCTTGGCCGAGGGCCACCCGACGGATGCCCTGGCCCGCTATACCGAGCTCGTCGCGCTCGACGAGGAACGCGACGACCCTGCCGCGGCCTTGGAGGACCGCCAGAACAGAGTCGGAGTCCTCCGGGGACTGGGCAGGACGGACGAGGCGTACAAGGAGATGCTCGACCACCTCCCCGACCTCGTGAAGCACGCGGAGCAGGCGAAACAGCTGATCGCGGGGGAGGACCTCGCCGCGCTGCTGGCGGAGCTCGGTGCCGCCCGAGAGGCGGCCACTGTGATCGGTTCGGTCGACGCGCTGCGCGAGCGCCTCGGGTACGCGCGCTACCGCACCTACGAGGAGAAGATCGGCACGCCGCTGACCGCCGCTCGCCGCGCCCTACCCGCGGAATGGGACCAGGCGTACCAGGCGGGACGACAGCTTCCACTGGCCCGAGCCCTCCTGCAGGTTCGCCCAAACCCCACGGAACCCGGCTACCGCGGAGCCAACTCGTAGCGATCCACCACGCCATGGCCCGGCAAAGTCAACCGCGCTGCCTCGGAAGGGGTTCCGACTCGACCTCGGGCCCGCGCAGTCGAGCCTCGACCGACGCGGTCGAGGCTCGTGCCTTGGCCAACTTGGCTTCTGCCGTGGCGACACGCTCAGTGGACGGTCACCGTGACTGTCGCTTCATTGTCGCCGAGACGGGGACTCCCAGAGGTAATCCCCAACTTGAGCCAGTCGCATCGGGCGGCCCCAAGACGGCGCCTTCACCCACCGGAAGAGGCGACCACCGACCACCCTGGCTCGCGCGCTCGACTATCCTCGCTGGAGCACGGCGACAACTCGTTGGGAACTGTGATGGTTTCTGCGCGGGTTTCTGCCATGCGCTGCCCTCGTGGCGTATGGCAGAAACTCGCTGACCTGCGGAAACGTGCGAAACGCCTGGGTCTGGGCGCCCACTACCTGGGTCGCCTGCATCACATCCCCGGAACACCGAAATCGGGCATACCGAACAAGCCAGTCCCCCACGGTGACCATCGGCTACTCCGATGGCGGGCCAGCGAGACCTTCACCGCCGGGTGATTGGCGGGCATCGCAAGGAGCCTTCGATACGACGGGTTTAGGTAGGTACATCCTGAGGATGAGGAACCATGGTTCGGCTTCTGAGGTTGGCAGCCAGCTTGCGTGTGGTCGAGTGTCGGGTGGCAGTGGCCGTAGGTGCAGGGTGAGGTGAGTCCGCTGTCCTCGGCTTGGCGCAGCCCCGGGGTGTGGCTGCCGACCGAGTTCTGATGTGCCGGGTTGGACCGTAGATGCCGGCTTAGGACCCCGGGCCTTGGCCGTGTGGGACTTCGCCAGGATCGGTGTGAACCGGTGGGGGGTGGTGCCGGCGCCGGCGTGCCGCGCGCCAGCCACGCCGCACCAGCCTGGAGGCGGTGAGCAGACTCAGCTGCTGGGCGAGGGTCGCCTCCCTCGTGGTCTCGTCGTGATCCCGGTGATGGCTGGCCCAGGCTCGGTTCACGGTGGTGGCGCCGATCAGGATCCGCGCCGCGAGATAGGCCCAGAGCATGAGTGTCGCCGCGCCACCGAGCGCGCCGTACAGCTGAGAGGCGCTGGTGAGCTGCTTGGCGAGGTACAGAACCGTGACCAGGTGGAGGACCTGGATCCCGACGCCGATCAGGAGTGCCCCCGGCAGGAGCCCCTCGACCGAGACGTGCGGTGGCCGGGGCAGCAGGGACAGGACGACCCAGGCGAGGACCGTGTAGGCGACGACCAGCAGGATTGTGGTGACGAGCCCGACGCCGTAGTCGAGGCTTCGCAGCCAGTTCGCCGCCCCTGCCAGTCCGAGGGCCGAGCCGAGGAACCCGACGACCATGGCGGCCGCACGCGGCGGACGGCGCAGCTTCACGAGGGGGAGCTGCCACGCCAGCGTGGTCGCCACCCAGAGGGTCCGTGCCAGCGTGACCGATGCGGAGAACAGCGCGATGAGCCCCGTCGCCAGCAGGATCCATCGCGCCTCGTGGGCCTGCTTGGTGGCTGTCTCGATGGTGGAGGCGGCAAAGCCGCCCAGGGCGGCCTGGGACGTGAGGTGCTGGGTGGACCCGGGTGCGAAGAACCCCAGGCAGCCAACCGCCACGAGGCATGCCGGCAGTAGCCACAGGAACAGCCGGAAGGCCAGCGCGCCCGCCAGCAGAGGGCCGCCGGCCACCCGGTCGTGGTCCGCGGCCGTGAAGACGAAGCGCACGGCCGGGAATCTTTGCCGGGCTGACTCAACCCGCTCCACGGCTTCGCCGCGTCGCCTCTCCGCCCACGCACCGGGTCCCTGTACTCGGTGGTGCCACCAGGACGAGAACCGACCGTGGTCGACCTGCATGGACTCATCTTCAAGATCTCCAGAGACATCCACATCCCTCGCTCCGGGTGACCAGAGCGACAGAGCTGCTTCGAGGTCGGCGCCGCCCATGTCTCAAAAGGGGTGCAGCAGGCAATCCGGCTGCGTGAGTGTCGCAGAACGGGTCCATTGCGCCCCTTCACCAGCGCGGACGCGGACACCATCTTCGCGCTGCACAGCAGCGCCTACGTGCTGCGCTACTGGGACGCACCGCCCTGGAGCGAACGAGCGCGCGCCGAGCGGTTCATCGCGGCTTGCCGGCAGATGGCGGAGGACGGCAGCGGGGCGCGGCTGGCCGTGGACCGTGCTTCAGACGGGGCGTTCATCGGCTGGTGCGGTCTGACCCGGAAGAACCCGGACTAGGTGACGCGCGAGCGTTTCCATGTGTGCAGATTGGAATCGGTCTTCGCAGCATGGAAGCGGGAAGTCTGGGCAGATTGGCAGCGTCGTCACCCGATGCGTGGCCCACGGGATCTAGTTAGCCGTTGACCTCGCCGTTGCGCCGGCCTGAGGGGTCGCGATGGGTGTCCTGCTGGGAGGAGTCGTTGGCGACGGCGCCGGTCTGGGTGTTCCCGCAGCTCGTCAGAGTGAGGACAGCATGAGGACGGCAGCAGTGGTTCCGCCGAGCAGTTACATGCGCCGAGGGTAGGCGCCATGGTCGTTCCCTGCGGGTGGTTTGCTCAGGTCCACCTCCAGCACGGCGGTTTCTCGTACGCCTCCAGGGCAGCGCTGTTCTCCTCGAGCGACGCGCCGCGCCCCCGACCGATCCAGGCCGGCCAGCCGCGCCAGGTCGACCGCGGCACGGGCACGCAGCGCGTTGGGCGACGGCGTTCGATCACGTACGCCGCGCACGGCAGCACCGTCGACGGCATCAACGGCGAGTCGTCGGCGGGTGGCTCTACGCTGCCCACCACGACCACCACCGCATGGGGGACCACATGACCGAACCATTGCCCGACGTCTGGGCCGCCATCACCGGCCAGATCCCCGGCCACTGAGGCTGCAAACAGGCCGCGAACGAGGGTGGCTGCTGCGTGCCACCGGCCACCCGACGGAACCACGGACCCGCGTCTCCCGTCCCACAGGGGTACGCCCTGTCGGTGCCCGCCGGCGCCGACACCAGACACCCCCGGTCCGTCCATCCCGACGAAGGGAGCGCGAAACATCATGTCCGATCCCGAACGCCCCGTCATCACCGTGGCCACCGGCCCGGATCGGCTCGCCCGGTTCGACGCGGCGGTCCGGCACTTCCTGCGCAAGGAGACGTCCCCTGTGCTGCTGACGCCCGAGCAGTGGGCGACCAGCGGCGGCCGGTACCTGGTCGACGCGGGCGCCCAGCCGGACCGAGCCGTCCGGGTCGCGGTGTACTCGCTCGTGTGCGACGACGCGCTCGACGAGGTCGCGATCCGAGAGCTGCACGGCGACGAGTCCACGCAGGTGGCCATCGACCTGGCCGAGACCGGGCACGGAGTCGTCTGCTCACTCGACGTGTCCGACACCGCCGCCGCCCGAGCTCACTTCCAGGCCGCGACCGGTCGCGACCTGTCCGGGGTCCAGTTCGTCGAGCTGCCCACGCCGGCGTGCGCGGGGATGTCGGCCTGAGGCCTCAGGCGGCATCCCGACCGGGCGCGCGGTTCGCGGCGCGCTGCTCCCGGAACCGGTCGTAGTCCTCGGCCGGGACGTACACACAGATCACGTCGACGTCGTCGCAGTCGTGCTCGGACACGCACCGCATCGCCTCCGCCGCCTCCAGCCGTTCCAGAAGCTCCAGCACGGTCGGCGGGTCGAAGGTCGCGATGTGCACGGCGTCCTCCTTCAGACCGGTCTCCAGGTAGGCGTTGAACGCCGGCCACGGGGCATCGGCCGCGCCGGGCGGGTGGTGGTACGCGTCGTTTGCGACGCTCCACAACGGCCGCGGCGGCCAGGTCCCCTCATTGGGGTCGTACATCTCCCACTCCCCCGAACCCGCGGCCTTGGCGACGGCACGCAGGTGACTGACGTCGATCATGCAGGTCTCCCTCTGGTGAAAGCGCTCCCAAGGCGACCCCCGGATCAGGTCACGAAGCATCCCGTGCCCGATCCCCGCCGGAACACTGCAGCACATCCGACGAGCGGACACAAAGGGTGGCATAGGCCACCAGCCAGAGCAGGTCACCGCAAAGTGGCCGCGAACAGGCTGCGGGAGGCGGGCGCGCCGATGGTCGAAGGACGAGACCCCGACGAGCGTACGACGAGATGACGTGTGCCCGATCCCTCACGGCACGAGCAGGTCGAAGAGTCCGTCGAGATCGCTCGCCGACAAGTCCACCGCGCTCCAACGCTTCCTCCCGGCTCAGTGGGCACCGGCGCGCTCGACTATCCTCGCTGGAGCATGACGCAGGCCTGTTAGGAAACTGTGATGGTTTCCGCGAGGGTTTCCGCCATGCGCCGCCCTCGTAGCTCAGGGGATAGAGCGTCGGTTTCCTAAACCGTGCGTCGCAGGTTCGAATCCTGCCGGGGGCACCCAGCAACACCGCAGGTCAGAGGCCATTTGCAGGCTCCTGACCATCCTCGCCGAAGAGGGTCGGATCGGCTCGGGACCACATCGGGACCACATCTGCGTCCCGCATGGCGTCGTCCAGCCGAGCGGCCACGTCGTCCAGCTCGTCGGCGAACAGGTGGCCGTACCGGTCGAGCGTCAGGGTCGCCGACGCGTGGCCCAGCATCCGCTGCACGGACTTCACGGTCGCCCCGGCCGCGATGGCCAGGGACGCCGCCGTGTGGCGAAGCTCGTGCGGGTAGAGACCTGACTGACCGATCGACGCCGCCGCGCGATCGAAGTAGCCCCGCCGGAAGTTCGCCACCCGCAGGAAGGTCCCCTTGGGCGACGGGAAGACCAGATCATCGGGTGCCTTACCCGCTAGCTGCTGCTCCAGGCCCTCGAGGAGCAGCTTGGGCACCGGCAGCCAACGAGTCTGATGCGACTTCGGCGTGCCGACCACGATGCGACCGTTGATCTCTCCCACGGACTGGCTCACTTCTATCCGCGCCCGTCCGAGGTCAATGTGATGGACGCGCAACGCCGCCACTTCACCCCAGCGCAGCCCGGAGTACCCGAGCGTCAGCACGAGCACGCGGTAGGGACCACAGGCGTTCGCCAAGGCGTGAAGCTCCTCGTGCCGCAGGTACCGCCTCCGTGTCATGGTCAACCGGGGCAGGTCGACGCCCAGGGCCGGGTTTCGGACCAGCCGGCCGTCCTTCACGGCGTCGTCGAGCATGCCCGTCAGGACGTGGTACGCCTGCCGTGCTCTCGACGGCGACAGTCCTTCCCCTTGCATGTCGCCGACCCACTCAGCGACCGAGCCAAAGGTGACCTTGTTCAGGGCGACCCTGTCCCAGCGCGGCAGCACCCAGCACCGCAGTAGCGACTCGTAAGAGAAACGGGTCTTGGGCTTGAGCTGCACCTGACCGTGCATCCATCGCCCCGCCCACTCACCGACCGTCATCTTCCCGGCCGCCGGATCCACGTAGGCACCGTTGAGCCGAGCGTGCTCCAGTTGCGTCATGAACCGTTCGGCATCGACCTTCCGAACGAAGGACTTCGAGTGCTGTGCGCCACGGTCGTCCCGCCAGCGGGCACGCCAGCTGACCTTTCCATCGCGCACTCTCTTGGCCACCGGCACGACTCACCACGCAGCTTCCTCGACGAGCCATCGGCGAACCGCGGCCGCGTCGTACCTGAGCGAGCGACCGAGACGCCAGGCCGGTGGCCCGTAACCCTTGTGACGCCACTGGTAGAGCGTGCCGACCGGAACACCGAGGAAATTGGAGACCTGCTTGATGGTCCAAAGCTCCCGTAGAGGCAAGCCGATCAGTTCGTCATTCTTGTCCTGCACATTCATTGATTTCCTCCTTGCGCAATATCGGCCTTGGGCATCTTCTTCGCGGACGGATTCGGGATCGTGCCGCTGCCTCGACGGCGGCTGCTGCTTGGTCGAGGTCGAGGTAGCCCTGGCCGTCGAAGATCCAGGAGGAGACGAGCTCGAACCCGTCGGGAAGGTCCTGGTCGTCGTCGAGGAGCTGGCGGATGTCGGCGTCGGGGGCCAGGCCGGCGGGGTTGCTGCGGTAGCGGCGGCGGGCCCGGCGGATCTGGCCGAAGGTGACCGAGTAGGCGCGGGACTTGGTGATCGGGTGCCCGCGGTAGCCCAACGTGCCGAGGTGGGACAGCAGCAGTCGGTACTCCTCGCCGTGGGTGGCCAGGTCCTGGGCGGTGGCGATGATCCGGACCGCGTGCGGGCTCGCGCCGGCCAGGTGGGCGTGGCCGGCGGAGCGGACCTGCGCCGGCAGGCCGAAGTCCTCGGTGGCCTTGGTCAGGTACTTCGCGAGGTAGGAGGCGACCTGTTCCGGATGCACCACCGGGGTACCTCGGGGGGTGTCGCGGTGGGTGGTGTCGGTGATGGTGCGGGTGTCGACCTGGGCACCCCACTGCAGCTGGTAGACCCGGCCGTCGTCCAGGGGTGCGGAGTCGACCCGGACCCGGGCGGCGGCGATCGTGATGGCGTCCTCGAGATCCTTCGTGGTCAGGCACAGGTCGGGTGCGGGTCCGTCGGGGCCGTCGGGTCCGTCCAGGCGGATCGGGACGTGCACGTGGATCACGCCGCGGGCCTGGAACTCCACGACCTTGGAGTAGGAGATCTTGCAGACCCGCCGGAACGCGTCGACCGAGAGCCCGGCCCGGTGGGCGAGGTGGCGTTGCAGGGCGATGGTGAACCGGCGCCACAGCTCGGGCGCGTACCACTGCCAGACCACGTGACCGGTGTAGTCGTAGCACTCGACACACAGCGGCTCGCCCAGCCGCGGGTCCTCATCCGTGTGGCGTTTGTTGCACCACAGCGGTCGGCCATGCGGGCAGACCGGCTTGTCCCGCCGGGCCCGGCACGGGCCTTTCTGCCGGATGCCGTGCACGGCCCCGAACGACGGGGCGGTCAGGGTGGCGAACGTGCAGGGATGGTCGGCCACCGTGGCGGGGATCCCTTTGCCGCCGCCGAGGCCGCTGGTGATCAGCTGCCAGGCGTCCCGCTTGTAGGTGGTGCTGCACGACGGACAGACGGCAGCCCGACGGTTCCCGCAGGGGATCCAGGTGGTGCCGTCCAGCTCCTGGGCGGAGGAGTAGACGGTGCGGACCTCACCAGTGGTCGGGTTGACCAGCCGGGTCGAGCCCTTGAGTCGCACCGGCCGGGCACAGTCGTGGGTGCGCCGCTGCGCCAAGGAGACGCCGGCCTCCCCGAGCATCCGCCGCAACGGCACCGGCGACGCGGGCGCACGATGAGGTGTTGCCGCCTCGAGCCGGGTGCTGCCTGGATCCATGTCGGTCTCCCCGAGACACCGAGCACGCCGGCGGGAAACCCTGGTCGATATCCCACCGGCGTGCGGTCCGGGTGACGCCCACTGCCGCCGATGGACCAGGCACCGTCACGACAGCTCGAACAAGCCCTTGCAGCCCCCGTCCGGCTCCTACTATCGCGAGCGGTCGTCTGTTGCGGGTGATGCCAGGAGCCCTGTGGAACAAGGGATTCCGACCGCTCGAGGAACGACCATAGACCCGGAAACCGACGAGAACCCCGGGCCGAAACCCCTCAGCTGTGGACAACCTTCTGACCGGTACAAGAGCGACAACTGCCTGGTTCCGTCCGAGGAAGTACGCCACCGTCCGCCAGGGATCTGCAAAGCGCATTTCCGTTGCCGTCAAAACTGCCGTCAAATCCATCGAGGAAATTTCGGTGACCTCGGCGTGTCGCACGCGGTCCAGGCCAAGATTGTTGCGAGTTCGGCTCGAGCGGACCACCCCGCCCTCGTTCGCCGTACGAAAGCTCGTACGACCGGCCGATAGTCAAGTTCCGGCGACCAATGTGATCCTGGAGGTGAGGCCCGCGAGTGCACCGCGGACCGGGCGTCGGCGAATCCCCTGAAACCTTGCGCCGACTGCCAGTCGCTACGGCCGGCTCGCCCTCCCCGTGGCTGACCGGCTGGGGCGGCGCTGCGCCGTCACGTCGAACGCGCCAGATCTCCGCATTGCCGCCCCCACCTCAGCGGGAGCGATCCAGCGCAACCCGGGCCGGTGCACACACCGCCGACGGAGGCCCGGTCGAGCACGAGCATCCTCAGCGCTGACCCTGCCTTGGTCGGCATCGAGACCCTTGCCACAGGCGCGCGCCACACATGCAGGCCAACGAACCCCGCGGACACCGGGCAACTCCTTCCCGTGTCCTGGTAGGGGAAGTGCACCTTGTGCTCGTGGACCACGGCGCATGGTCCGACAAGGCCGCCACAAGGCGTCGTCCGTGACGAGCGGCGGACGCACGGCATCGTGTCGTAGCCTTGCCGCCTCAGCAGCGCGAGGCGTGATCGAGACGCGCGTGTCGAGTTGTGACCAAGTCCGGCCACTTCTCATCATCGAAGTCATCTCCGCCGCGGGAGTCGGGAGGCTGTTGGTGGGCCAGGGCGCTACGGGCCGTTCATTCTCTGCGCACCGTGCACGCCGCCGCTCGGATGGGCAGGGGCCGAAAGCCAGGTACAGGCCCGCGACCCCAGTCTCCGGCCGGCCCGGCATCACCTTTCGAGACGCAATGCAGGCTCGAAAGCGAGGCCCGCCTTGACTATGGCCGTGAATTCCTGCCGGGCGAGTGGCGTCTTGCTCCCGACGGACCGCTACGACGCGCGGGAAAAGCGGCGGACCGGCTAGGAACGAGAAAGCCCGGCCCCGGCGCCTGGGAGGTGGCGACGGGAACGGGCCACCTTTTGAGTACCCCCATCCAGGCTTTGTAGACGGCCGCGGGGTGCTGCCGAGTAGGGAAATGTCCTTCGGTTGCAGGAGTCGCCGTGAGGCCTCTCGGGTCGGGGTGACTCCTCGGTGAGGGACGCGTCCTTCGACGGGCGGGCCTCCTTCACCTGTCGCAGGGGAGTTCACGTTGGCGCCACTAGTGAAGCGCGCGGTTGTCACGCACACGACGCGGTGTGGGCATTCCTTATGTGTGTGCCGCCATGCTCAGCGCGGCATAGGCGGACGATCCACGTCGCGAGGCACGGCATGTTCCACAGGCCCCTGGCTACTCCACTTGGCGGTGATAGCGGTCCTCGGCTTGCCCCGCCTCGACCGAACGCCAGGGACTGAACCTGCCGGCCTCCTGCTGCAACCGGGTCAGTTGAACCAGACCCGCCTGCAATGGTCGCAGCTGAACTCGCGGACGGCGCTGTCCTGGGGGTCCTTGTCCAAAAGGCGCCAAACGTGTTCATGCTCACCGGGGATTCTGGGGCTTCCTGCCCCCGTACATGGTTCGGGCGTCAAAGAGGACGTCATGCGGCACCTTTGCTCGTTTGTCGAGGCGGTGCCCGGCGGCCGAGCGCGCCAAACGTCGGCTTTGTGATGGTCCAGACACCGTCGTGTGAGTCTCAGCCGTTGTGGATCGGATGGCTACGCAACGCCGGTGGACGTCACCCGGCAGGCTGAGGTGGGTTGGTTACGCGCGTGGGGCCTGGGCGTGGTCCCCCCGGTCAGCGCCCGGTCGTCTCGGTCGGCGGGTTCAAGGGCCCCCAGGAACCCGCCGACCGAGGCGACGGCTCCGCGTTTCCCCGAGCAACAGTCCACGCCCACCAAGCGCTCGTCTCGGAGGTCAGCGGCGAGGAGCCCCATTGCGCACTGCTCGACCTGAGGCACAGGGCAGTGGCGCCTACTCGCCCACGCCGAGAATGGCGTCGATGCGGTTCTCATCGAGGCGGCCGGGTGTGCTGCGGGCCGCCTCAAATAGGTCACCCAACAACCGAGCCTCGGCCAATCGTTCGGGGCCACGGAGCTCGACATCGAGTGAGTCGCGACCGCGGTCCTGAGACCCACGCGGTTGACTCCCACCCTGTGAAGGGACGCGGGCAGAGGTTTTCGGTAGTTCCCTCATGACCTCAAGCCTGGCGATTCTCAACGCGGCGCGGATGACCATCAAGGACTGTTTCCTGGTAGCCAACTCCGGTGGCCCCGTCACTTCCGTTTACCTCGATGGCATGGACACCTCGGTCACCCACCCGACGTAGCCTCGGCCGCATCGTCGTCACGAACTAGAGCCGGGGCCGAGCCCGCATGAGCACTCCGCCGATTCCCGGGCCCACGACGTGCGTGGGGTACGTCATCAGGTAGCGGCGCCCCACGGCACTCTCGCGGGCAGACCTAGCGCGTCACGCGGACCAGCTGGAACTCCTCGTGGTGCCCTCTGACGACCCGCTCCGCCACCTCGCCCAGTCCCGGGGCGTAGTACTTCTGCTCCGTTTGCGGTTCCAACGGGCTGCGTTCGCTCGTGACCAGGACGTGAGTGAAGGCGCCGTACGGCACTTTGAGGCGTCCATCCAGTCTCAGCACCCGTGCCTGGTCGAGGGCCTCGCCAGGAGGGTAGTACTCCTGCCGGTAGGCATCGCCGCGTTGCGGGTGTCCCGGCATGATGATTCCGGGCTTGGCGCCGTTGACACCGGACTTCCAGGAGTCGCTGGCCTTGACCATGTGGCCGTTCTTCAGTTCGAGCGAATCTTCTCCCATGTACCAGACGTTCCCCTGCCTGTCCTGGGCGTACCAGTCGAAGGTCCGTTCGACCGGGCGCCCTCCTTCGGAGACCGTGTCGCGAACGACCGTGCAGGTGACCCCGAGAATCTGCTTCGTACCGCGCAGGACCACCTCGTCATCGATCTGAGGTGTGCTTCCGCGCACGCCCTCGTAGCGGTAGCCCGCTCCCGGCGTGAGCGGCCAGTAGCGGTTGTCGATGGTCTGCACGAAGTTGGCCGGGTCGATCGAGGGCGAGTAGTTGCCATGCAGAGGCGCCAACACCGAGGCCGACACCGACGTCGAGCGGCTCGGGTGGGATGTCGCCGATCCGCCGGATGACGTGCAACCGCTCACGGCCAGGCCGACCTCCGCGATGACGGCAAGACCGACGCCGACTCGTCCCGCGGCGCACCGGTGCCGAGCCCCGCCGTGGGCCTCACGACCGGTTGTGGGCACGTCGATCACCCTCATCCGCAAGATCGGTCGACTGAATGCGCCTCGCGCAAACCTACGTCGGGAACCTGAGACGCCCTGAAGGTCCCGCTGCGTTGCAGCAACCCAAAAACGGTTCTTAGCATCCATCCAGCGCGGCCAGGCACGCTGACGAACGACGTCAGATACGACCGTTGGTCGATGGCCGACAGCAGCCCGGTGGATAGTGTTCCGGACTGGGCCTGCGGGCCGAGAACGACGGGTGCCCGCCACCTGCCCGAAGGATTCTGCATGAGCCGGCCACGTCGGTCCGTTCGCCAGCCGCCTGCGGAGGATGCCCTGATAACGCTCAAGAAGATGTCGACCCTGTCAGTCGCGACTGCCCTTCTGCTCTTGACGGCCGGATGCAGCGCCGCTACCCGTGCCGAGACCGGCGCCGCGGCCCGCCCCCACCGGCCCGCCGCGCGCGGTGTCCTGGTGGTGGCCGCGGGCGACATCGCCTGCGCGCCGGGCAAGGCGGTGACCGCCACCAGCTGCCAGCAGGCCGCCACCGCGCGACTGGCTGCGTCGTTCCATCCCAGATATGTGCTTCCGCTCGGAGACGAGCAGTACGACGACGGTGCGCTGACAGACTTCGAGAGCTCCTACGCCCGCACCTGGGGACAGTTCAACACGATCAGCAGGCCAGTGCCCGGCAACCACGACTACCACCAGAGCGGTGCCGCCGGGTACTTCACCTACTTCCAGCCGGAGACGACCCCTCCGGGCTACTACGCCGTGAACATCGGCCGGTGGCGGGTCTACGCCCTGAACAGCAACTGCTCCGACATCGACTGCGGCGCCGAGGCCACCTGGCTGAACCAGGACATGACCGCGCACCCCCGGGACTGCACCGCCATCACGATGCACCACCCGCGGTACTCCTCCGGCGCCCAGCACGGCGACAGTCCCGACGTTGCGCCGCTGTGGCAGGTCGCGGTCGACCACCACGCCGACCTCGCGTTGGCCGGGCACGACCACGAGTACGAACGGTTCCGCTCGATGGACGCGAACGGTCACATCACCCGCAACGGCCTGGTCTCCTTCGTCGTCGGCACCGGAGGCAAGGACCTGTACGCAAAGGGCGCCACCCACGCTGGGTCGGTCCTGTTCGACAACCACCACTTCGGTGTCCTAGCGCTGCGGCTGGGCCAGCGCGGCTACGCATGGAGGTTCAAGACCATCGACGGCAGCACCGTGGACGCCGGCGCCCGCAGGTGCCACTGACCGAACGCCCCCAGGCCGGTGGCCCGCTCCACCACCGCCGCCATCACGCAGAACCGGGAATGGTCGTCCACGCGGTGACGATCTTCGCTTCCCGCAGCTCCCCGGTCACCGGGTTCACCAAAACCGGATCCCGCCCACGATGTCGATGCCCCACAGCCGCATCGGCCTCGACGCTCGAACCGTCTGAACGACGCACGGGGCCGTTTCCGGGGCCGTTGACGCAGCAGCCCCGCACGGATCAAGGATCCGGTCCATGGTCCCCTGCGAGGGCACCACAACCAGCGGGTCCGACCAAGGCAACGGACCCCGCAGCAGCTCCAGCCGAATCCGACGCGATCCCCACCGCGGATGCTGCCTCCGCAACTCCCCAACGCGACCTCGACCGGTTCGCCCCACCACACACTGACGTCCCTCGTACGCTGCGGGCCTGTCCAACCCCGCAGCGTCCGGTTCTCGACCAGCTTGCACGGCTTCGACCGGGCGCACGCGACCACGCCGCAAGGTCCGCACGCGCAGCCCGGTACCGCCGCCGGCCACCGTTGCCCTTCGCCTCCCGCCCGATCGTCGAGGGCTCCCTGCCCGAAGCCGTCGCGAGCGCCCGGATCGACTGGCCCGCCAGCATGCCCGCGGGAGATCTCCTCAGGCTCCGCGAGACTCAGCCGACCCGCCGCACGTCGCCGCGGTTCCAGACTTGGCCCGCCCGCAACCGGACCCAGACTTGATCAACGGCCTCCGGTGTCAACCAGCGATACCTCCGACGAGCCACCGCAAATCCCTCGACCTCCGCTCAGAGAAGTGTTGCGCCGACCCCTCAAGACCGCCCCGCGATCCGAGCGTCGCCTGGCGCAAATCAGTCGGCGCACGCGTATCGCCCAACAGTCGACGGACACCGGTACAGCACACCGGTAGCACGAATCCATCGGTGAGAACTTTCTTTTCTGCGTTAAAGGCGGCCTTC
>Ga0308175_100001914_pt1 | contig 14093 bp, 10 predicted proteins | sample PhyCR1_3_FD_203893 | JGI IMG/M metagenome (GOLD analysis project Ga0308175, IMG submission 203893) | Soil microbial communities from UC Gill Tract Community Farm, Albany, California, United States - DLSLS.C.R1 | ecosystem: Environmental > Terrestrial > Soil > Agricultural land | place: USA...
GGAGCCGTCCGCCTAGCCACCCTGGTCCAGACGATCGGTCGGGCGCTGCTGGGAAAGCAGCCGTTCCGCGAAGTCGATCCGCTCCTGCGCCTCGCCCAGTTCCTGGCGCAGCGACCCCACCTCGCTCTCCAGCGACTGCAGTCGATCCGACATCTGCGGGTCGGAGGTCTGCTTGGCGTGGGCTTGGATCGTGGCAATCCTGACCGCTCCCCAAGCGAGGATGGCCGCGATCGGGATGAAGACACCGACGGTTCCTGGATCCATGGTCTCCTCGGGCGGAACGGTGCGCTACCGTGCCTGGGTACCAGGATCAAGCTACGAGCGGTTTGCGGGGGGATCAACGGCGGCGGCTTCGTCCCGGCGGGTCGGAACGGTCAGCGGGAGCCTGCCGGAGCGAGCGGGATCGAGTCGACGCCGGCTGCCAGGGGACGCACGGCCGAGTCGAACACGGACCGGCCGTCCACCAGCACCGTGAGCCGCGAGAGCGTGGCGGGTACCTCGAGCGTATAGCGCCCGGCGGGCTTCCGGTTGTCGACTTCGATCCGGCCGTCGCCCACCTGGTACCCGACGTCGCCGCCGTATGCCTGGAGCGACGCGTCGGCACGGCTGCCGGGACGCACCGTGAGCACCCCGCCGGCCTCGGCTTCGGCGAAGGTGATCACCAGCGATCGGGGCGCAGGAATCGCCACTCCGCCGGCTACCTGCGCCGGTGCCGTGCCTGCCGGCGCCGAAGGCGTAGCGCGAGGCGCGGTGGGAGGCGCGCTGCCGAGCTGGCTTTGAAACCAGCGGTTGAGCGCGGTTCCGGGAACGGCAGCGGCCGCCGCGCCAGCCAGGAACACCGCCAGGGAGGCCGCCAGTGCCGCCTGCCGAACCCCGAACCGGGACGCACGGGCTTCGGGTGCGGCCCGGACGGGCACCGGATGGTCGAGCAGCCGAAGCAAGGCGCCGATCTGGGCCTCGCCGCTCCTCACCGCCGCCTCGCGCTCCCGGCAGGCGGCGCAGATCGCCAGATGCGACCGGATCGCCGCCGACTCGCCGGTTGACAGCTCGTCGTGGACCAGCGCGAGCAGCGCCGCGTCACTCGGATGCATCGTGCATCTCCTCGAACGCGGCCCGGAACGCGTGGCTGGCGCGCACCAGTGTGGTGCCGATGCTGGTCTCCGCCAGCCCGAGGGCGGCGGCGATCTCGCGATAGCTGTACCCGCCGTGCCGAAGCAGCAGCGCCTGGCGATCGCGCAGGCTGAGCCGCTCGAGCGCGGCACGCACGGCGGCGATCCGCTCCGCACGGTCGAAATCGTCGGCGGGGTCGGCGGGCGGCGCACCGACGGGCGCGCGAGCGGGTTCCTCCGAGAGCAGTCGAAGCTGCCGCGTGACCCGGCGCCGCTCGTCTCGCACCAGGTTGTTGGCCACCGCCACCAGCCAGCCGGCGGGCTGGTCCGGCATCTCGCCTCTGCGGTGCAGTCTCACGAAGGCCTCCTGCGCTACATCCGCCGCGAGATCGGGGTCGCCGGTCAGTCGGTCGAGATAGGTGTACAGCGGAGCAAACCGCGCGGCATAGCAGGCGCGAAACGCCTCCTCGAACGGCGTCTCATCGTCCACGACGTGAGCGCGGGCGGCGTAGAGGGAATCGAGTGTCATCGGGGCGAGGGCTAGCGACGCGGCATCCACGTCGAAGGAACGCCAGGCGGCCCGGCTTTGTGACAAGCGGAAGCTGGGCGAGTGTCAGAACCGCCAGCCGACGTCGAGCTGCAGTCGCCGCGACGTGCCCTGGATGCCGCGGAGCCCGCCGTCCGTCCGGGCTACCAGTCCAAGGATGTTGCTCCGGTCGAGCAGGTTGGTGAGCGCGGCGGCGGTGGTAAGCCGGTTGCCTCGGCCCATGCCCGGTATCCGCCAGTCGCGTCTCAGGCCCAGATCCAGCCGGGAGTAGGAGGGCAGGCGGATGCTGTTGATGTCGCCCGGCAGATTGATCGGCGTGCCGGCGAGCTCCCCGTCTTGAATCGGCTGGTAGTCGAAGCCCGGCTCGACTATCGAGGCCGGCTCGTGCGCACCGCCCCGGAAGCGAACCTGAACCCGGGTATCGCCCAGGAACCGGTAGCCGAGATCCACGCCCAGAGAGGTGCCGTTGCCATAGCCGGTACGGTACTGCGTCGATCCGGTGGTGCGGGTGTCTTTCGCCAGGGTGACGAAGACTCGGCTGTGAATCGGCCCGCGATCCAGGCTCATCGTGCCCGTGACGCCGGACGCGTTCCCGCTGCCCACGACCAAGCTGTCGCCCGGGAAGAAATCGCGGGTCGAGGCCGCGCCCAATGCCACGTCGGCGGTGCGGCGGGCGAAGGCCGTCACGGCCAGCTCCACTCCGCCGCCGAGCTGACGGCCGGCGTAGGCCTCGAGCTGGTCGGCCCGAGCGACGGGGAGGCCGTGGGCGCCGGCGGCCACCGGGAGATCGAACCCGAGCAGCAGGCCCAGCACCGACTCGTCGTTGACCACCGATTGGAGCGCCTGATGGCTTCGGCCGACGGCTACGCCGAGCCGAGTGCGCGCATCGGGCTCGATGGTGGCGGTCACCCGGGGCTCGAGTCCGGTCCACGCGTCGAAGTCGCTGGTGACCCGGAGCCCGGCTGAGATGAGCACCGGCGCCAGCGGGCGCCACTGATGCTCGGCGAACACCGAGGCCAGGGTCGGCGCGGCGGCGAGCGTGAGACCGCCGGCCCCCGTCACCGTGTACCCGGTGCTCGATCGCACCACCGATGCGCCCACGCTGGTTCCGCCATCGTCGCCCGACGGCCACGCAACCCGCCCCGAGATCCCGAGCTGGGTCAGCCGGTTGTGGAGTCGCTCAGGTCCCTCGCCACCGCGCCAGGCCACGTCGGCCGAGCTGCCGGCCGCCCATGCGGCGGTCTCGAGCTTGACCCGGGTGGTAGCGCGGTTCCACGTGAGTCCCTGGCTCCAGCTGTTCCAGCTCACGTCGTTGCGGGCCACGTGCACGTAGCCGCCCTGGGACCCGGAGTAGCCGGCGTTGTCTCCGAAGGCGGGAAAGGCCAGCGAGTTGTCCGAGAAGAACGACACGGCGCGCAGCCGTCCGCCGGCGAGGTCGCTGGTGGCGACCGTCAGCAGGTCGCGATAGCCGCTGCCGTCGGTCGCCTGGCCGTCGTAGCCCTCGCCCATCAGGGCGTTGCGATAGGTGGTTCGGCCGCCGACGGAGATGCCGGTCCGAAGGGCGGGTATGTAGCCGGAGACGCTCTGGCGTATCTCGCCCGAGCCGAGCGCGCCGCGGGCCGCGAAGGGATCGGGACCAGCGTCGCGCGTCTCGAGCTCCACCACACCCGCAAGGTGATCGCCGAACTGGGCCGAGCTCACGCCCGGGTGGAGCTCGGCTCCCGCCACCGCGTCCGGATTCACGGCGCTGGCCGAGCCCGCGTAGTGCACCGCCGAGAAGACCGGGATCCCATCCAACAGGATCAGGTTGTCCGCGGTGGCGCCGCCACGCACGTGCACGCCGGCGCTCCGCTCGCCGCCAGCCTGCATGCCCGGCAGGTCGGCCAGCGCGAGCAGCACGTCGCCGCTGCCCGCCAGCCGGTTATCCAGCCAGTCGTCGTGCAGCCGCATGCGGTTCAGCTCGGCGTGCTCGCCAGGCGGGCCGGCCGGAACCGTCACCGCGGCGCCCACGACCTGCAGCGTGGCGAGGTAGACGGGCTGGGGCATCAGCTCGACGTCGACTCGGGCGAGCCCCGAATCGGCCACCAGCACGCCGATGGCCAGCGTGTCGTAGCCTTCACGCACGAACTTGATCTGGTGGGAACCCGGAACCAAGCCGTCCAGCCGGTAGCCACCCGCGGAGTCGGTGAGGCTGCTCAGCCGCCCGGCCTCAGTGACGGTCACGTCGGCCAGGGGACGCTGGGCGGTGCCGTCACGCACCTTACCCGTCACGGCCCCCGTCGGCGGGAGGGGAGCCACGGCGGCTGCGGCCTGAAGCAGGACGACTACCGGAACCAGAAGCACGTAAGCCTCGGTTGAGAACGAGTGGCCGGCCCTGCCGGCACTCCAGAATATATAGAAGATCGCTCGTCGTATCTCGAACCCCACACTCCGGGACCACCTGCCGCCGGCGCGCGGGTCGCGCTAACTTGCCGCATGCACGAATTCCCGTCACTTCCGTGCTACCCGTGTCCTCATCATTCGTCCTGCTGCGCCTTCGGCGTCACCCTCAGTGACGACGAGGCGGCTGCCATTACGCAAACCCACGGGGCGCACACGCTGTACCGGACCCGGTGGGGAGAATGGCGCACCCGCGTCCGTAGCGGCCGCTGCGTGTTCCTGCGCGAGAACGTGTGCACCATCCATGCGGAGCCGTACTATCCGGCCGTGTGTCGCGGTTTCCCGTGGACCGACGCCGAGACCGGCGGGCCCTACGAGTACGACCGCACCATCTGTCCCGAGTTCATCCACCGCCCGGAGCTGGTCAAGCTGGGCGGGACCCTTCCAAACGGCCAACTGAACGGTGACGCGTGACCAACCTGCGCTCGGCCCCCTTGCTGCTCGTTTCCTTCCTCCTCGGGTTCGCCGTGATGCCCGCTGACGCCGACGGTCAGACTAGCGCCCCCACCGCCGACGCCGCGCTGGCGCGCGCCCATGCGCTGCTCCGGTCCACCCCGCTCATCGACGGCCACAATGACCTTCCCTGGGAGATCCGGCGAGCCAAGGACCACCCCTTCGACGTAGCGGCCTACGACCTTCGGAAGCCGGCGCCCAAGCACACCGATCTGGCCCGCCTCGAGGCCGGACAGGTCGGAGCGCAGTTCTGGTCGATCTATACTGACGGCGAGATGAAGGACAGCGGCTATGCCAGGGTCCAGCTGGAGCAGTTCGACATCGCCCGCCGCATGATCGCACGGTACCCGGATCGCCTGGCGGCCGCGCTCACCGCCGACGATATCGAGCGCGCCTTCAAGCGGCATCGCATCGCCTCGCTGCTGGGCATGGAGGGCGGCCACGCGATCGAGAACTCGCTCGGCGTGCTCCGCTCGTACTACGCCCTGGGCGCCCGCTACATGACGCTGACCCACAACGTCACGCTGGACTGGGCCGACGCGGCGCTGGACACCGCGCGCCATGGTGGGCTCACCGAGTTCGGCAAGGAAGTCGTGCGCGAGATGAACCGCCTCGGCATGCTGGTGGACCTGTCGCACGTCTCGCCCGGCACCATGAGCGACGCGCTCGACGTCACCGAGGCACCGGTCATCTTCTCCCATTCGGCGTCGCGCGCCCTGGTGGATCACCCGCGAAACGTGCCCGACTCCATTCTCGCCCGGCTGCCCAAGAACGGGGGCGTGGTGATGGTGACCTTCGTGCCATCCTTCGTGTCCAACGAGTTCAAGCAGTGGGAGGCGTCGGGCGACTCCGCGCTCAAGCAGCTGCATGCCATGCCGGACAGCGCCGAGGCCCGGCGGCAATGGGAGAAATGGAAGGGCGCCCATCCGCCCCCGTCCGCGACTCTGGCGCAGGTGGCCGACCATATCGAACACGTTCGCCAGGTAGCGGGGGTCGATCACGTGGGCATCGGAAGCGACTTCGACGGCGTGGACTACACGCCGGTCGGGCTGGAGGACGTCTCCAAGTTCCCGGAGCTCTTTGCCGAGCTCATCCGCCGGGGCTGGAGCGATGCGGACCTGAAGAAGCTGGCCGGCCAGAACCTGCTCCGGGTCCTGCGCCAGGCCGAGGCCACGGCGGCCAGGCTGCAGCGCGAGCGGGAACCCTCGACCAAGACGATCGAGCAGCTCGATGGGGGGAAGACGACATCCTAGGGCCCGAGCGTAGCGGGGAAGGTGCTCGTAACACGGGAAGACGGAAGGACGGAAAGACCAGCACACCGGTCCTCATCCCGAGCGCAGCGAGGGACCTTCCCAGCGGGTTTCCGAAACCCGTGGAAAAGGTCCCTCGCTGCGCTCGGGATGAGGACCGACGCATCCTTTCGCCCGGTGTGCCGGTCCTTCCGTCCCCCGTCTTCCCGTCTTCCCGTCCTTCCGTCCTCCCGTCCTCCCGTCTTACGATCGTCGCCGATCGTCCATCCTCCCTACCACCAGAAACGCGAACGCCGCCGCCAGTCCGGCGAACAGGAACCACTGGATCGCGTAGCCGAGGTGCGGCCCCTCATCGACCGCCGGTGGCGCGAGGCGCCTGGGAAAGCGGGGCAGGGAACTGTCGGGAGTCTGCAGGATATAGATCGGGAGGATCGCATAGGGGAGCCACCGGCGGAGCTCGTCTGCGTCGAGCCGCCTCCAGGTCGTGCGGCCGGCGTGTTCCAGCGGCTCTCCCCCAGCCAAACCCAGCGGCATGGCAACCCCCCGCACCGTCTGTGGTCCCGGCTCCTGGGTTCCCTCGAGGACGGCAGAGACGGCGTCGGGTGCCGGCAGGAACCCGCGGTTCACCAGCACCGCCGGCCCGCCGTCCGCCAGGAGGAGCGGTGTGACCACTTCCACCCCGGGCGCGCCTTCGAACACCTCTCCCCTGAGCAGGATCTCGTGCCCATGATCGTAGTGCCCTTCGGCCACGACGAAGTGCTCGCCGAGCGTGTCGGTCCTGGACAAGCCGGGGGCGAGCTCGACCGGTGGCGCGGCCCGGGCGGCGAGCGTCGCGACGTTGGTCGCTCGCCGCTGGTGGAGCCGGGACAGCTGCCAGATACCCAGCCGGGCGAACCCGGCCGAGGCAAGCAGCATCGCGGCCATCGTGATCCGTCGTGCTGTGAGTGACATGCGGTGTCCACTGTGGAGGACGGTCGGACCGGTGGCGCAACCGATGGCGCGAGGCTAACTACCGTCCGACCAAACGGATAGGTCGGAAGCCAGCCGCGGTCCGCCTCTTGCCACAGACGGCCGGCACATCCCGCAATGACCGCAAAACTTAACCGACCACGAGGTGCATCATGGGGACCCTTCGGCAGAGCCTCTTCACCGGTGCCGTTTGCCTGCTGGTCGCCGGAGCGGCCGCGGCTCAGGAGACGCCGCGAGGCCTGGTGGAGGTCCACGACTCGGAGCGGGGCGGCTTCTGGGGTGCACTGGGTTTTGGGGCCGGAGGGGAGGCGTTCGATCTGCGTGACGGGCTGGGATACAGCGGTGATCTCTATCGCCCCACCGTGTCGCTCCGACTCGGCGGAACGCCCAACCGCTATCTGCGGCTCGGGGGTGAGATCCTGGGCTGGATCGACGACCAGGGCAACCGCACCAACTCCATTACCAGCGTGCTTTTCATCAGCCAGCTCTATCCCGCGCCATCGACCGGCCTTTACCTCAAGGGCGGCCTCGGGCTGGGCCGCAACGAGGTCGATTTCGACGATGGATTCGGCGTGGGAGATACCGGCTTCGCCGGCCTGCTGGGAGCGGGCTGGGAAGTGCGCGTCGGCCGGCGGTGGTATCTCAATCCCGCCGTCGATGTGGTCGAGCACCGCTACACCGGTCGGGGTGGCGACCGCTACCGCGAGCGGATCGTCAACTTCGGCATTGGGGTCCTGTTTCAGTCCGGCGGTAGGCCCCTACCCTGATAGGGGACCACCGGCTATGGTACGGGGACTCCAGACACCAACTCGTAGGCATCGCGAATGAACCGACTTGCGCTTGTCCTGCCGACAGCGGCGGTCCTGATTGTCGGGCTGGTCGGCTGCGGCGCCGATCTCGTCCTTCCTGCGCCGGGGCCAGCCGGCCTGAGCCTCGACGTGCTCGATGGTAACGACCAGGTCGGGACCGTAGGTCAGGAGCTCCAAAACCCGGTCGTGGTGATCGTGAAGAACACGGCGGGCGTGCCCATTCCAGGTCGGCAGGTGGTTTTCGCCACGACCGGCGCGGGCGCCTTCGACCCCGCCGCCGCCACCACGGATGCTCAAGGCAAGGCCTTGAGCCACTGGACCTTGGGGACGGTGCCGGGGGACTATTCGGGCCAGGCCACGGTCGTCGCCCAAGAGGACTCCACTCCCCCTCCGGTCACGTTCAGGGCAACAGCCAATGCGGCGTCGCCCGATTCGGTCCGCGCCGACAGCCCCACCATCCAGAACGGGCGCCGGGGTGAAGCAGTCAACCAGCCGCTGGTCGTGGTGGTGGTGGACCGATACGGCAACCCGGTCCCCAATGTCGAAGTCACCTGGAAAGCCGAGCTCGGCAACGGGCAGCTCAGCCCGGCGTCCGGCACTGTGACCGATGCGGATGGCCGGTGCGGGGTCATCTGGACCCTGGGCAACCGGATCGGCATCCAGCAGGTGACCGCCGAGGTCCATGATCTCATCGGCTCGCCCGTGACGTTCTCGGCAACGGTGTTGTTCTAGGAGTGATCGGTTCAGGCGTGTTGTGGCGAAGCAGCCACAGTCGAAGTCGCAGGCGGAACAACTTGGCCTGGAACAAGCAGCTAGCGCGTGGGTGAGGGCTCCCCACCGGGCACGTATCCTGCTTTGACGTCCCCTCTGAACCGACGCACAACTGCAGTTCCTTTCATCGCTCCGTTACAGGATTACCTGTGACCACGATCCGGCGGCGTCTGGCCTCACTGATCGCGTTTGCTTCGCCCGTGCTGGCATTCGCCTGCGGCGGGGATGGCATCGTGCTGCCCAACGAGTCCCGGCCGGCGTTTATCACGCGGGTGAGCGGCGACGGCCAGTCGGCGGCGGCGGGCCAGGCGCTCCAGCTGCCACTCATCGTTCGGGTGGCCGACGCACTGGACCGGCCCGTCGAAGGCCAGGTGGTCGCCTTTACCGTGGGCGCGGGTGGAGGCCAGGTCGCTCCGGTATCGGTGACCACCGGACAGGATGGCCAGGCGTCCGCCACTTGGACGCTGGGCGGGGCCGCCGGCCAGCAGAAAGTGCGCGCCAGTGTCACGGGGACCGGCGTGCCGGACGGGTTGCTCGTCGATTTCAGCGCGACCGCCGTCTCGGGCGCCGGCGCCAACATCGTGATGGTGAGCGGTGACGGCCAGACGGCCGCCGTGGGCTCGGCGCTGCCGGAGTCGCTGGTGGTGCGAGTCACCGATGCGCTCGACAACCCCGTTCCAGGGATCGAGGTCGACTGGGACGTAGGCGGCGGCGGCTCGATCAGCCCGGCCTCGGTCACGACCGATGCCCAGGGTCTGGCGGCCGCCCAGCGGGTGCTCGGCAACGCGGCCGGCACGCAGACCTCCTCGGCCACATCCGCCGGCCTCACGGCGGTGGGCTTCACCCACACTGCGCAGGCGGCCAACCCCACCGCCCTGCTCTTGATCTCGGGCGACGCGCAGAGCGCGCAAGCCAACGGCACCCTCACCGACCCGCTGGTGGTACGGTTGGTCGACGACAACGGCAACGGCGTCGGCAACAAGGCAATCACCTGGGTCGTGGCACCGGGCAGTGGGTCGCTCAACCCGCAGAACGTGACCACCAGTCCAACCGGGTTCGCCCAGACCAGCTGGACGCTGGGGAACCGCGCGGGGAGCAACCAGGTGAGCGCCGTGTTCTCCGGCCTTCCTGCGGTGCCGTTCACCGCCACGGTCCTCGCCGGCGCCGCCACCAAGCTCGCGTTTACTCAGGTCCCGGTGAATACGTCGGCCGGGAGCCCCATCACGCCGGCGGTCAAGGTAGCGATCCAGGACGCCGCAGGGAACACGGTGACCTCGGCCACCGACGCCATCACGATCGCCATCGGCAACAATCCGAACAGCGGGACTCTCTTCGGCACCAAGACCGTGGGGGCGGTCAACGGGGTGGCCACCTTCGCCGGGCTCTCCGTTGACCGGTCGGGCGACGGGTACACGCTCGCGGCCAGCGCGAGCGGGCTTGGCGACATCACCAGCCCATCCTTCGACATCCTGCCGGGAGAGGCCAATCGACTGGTCTTCCTGACCGCTCCCACCGATCGCCAGGTGGGTGAGAAATTCTCGCCCGGGCTGCAGGTCCAGGTGCAGGATGCGGGCGGCAATCCGGTCCTGCTGGCCACCGGCCAGATCACCATCACATCGTCGGTCACCGGCACGCTCAGCGGCAGTGCGACCGCCACGCCCATCCTCGGGACCGCCACGTTCAACAACCTGGCCATCAACGAGGCCGGGACCGGCTACACGCTGACGGCCCTGGCCTCGGGGGTCTCGAGCATCACCAGCGATCCGTTCGACGTCGCCAAGGCCGGCACCACGATCGCCATCACGTCCAAAAACCCGGCTGGGAACTCGGTGTTCGGGCAGGTGGTGACCTTCAACTACGATGTCAACATCGTGGCCCCAGGGGCGGGAAGCCTCACGGGGACCGTCACCGTGTCCGATGGCAGCGATAGCTGCATCGGCCCGATCAGCGCAGGCGGTGGAACAGGCAGCTGCCAGATCACCTTCGGGACCACCGGCGCGAGGACCGTCACCGCCGCCTATAGTGGCGACGCGAACTTCATCGGCAGCACCTCGGCGGGGACCGGCCATACCGTGAACCCGGCCAACACCCAGCTCACCATCACGTTGGACGCCCCCGAGCCGTCGGATCCCAACGAGACGGTGACCGTGAAGTGGACGCTCTCACCGACCGGAGCGGGCGCCGGTACGCCGACGGGGACGGTGACCGTCGGAGGCGGCGCCGGCGTAACCTCGTGCTCGGCGCCCGCCGCGTTCGGCACCTCGAGCTGCGACCTGGTGTTCCCGACCAGCGGGAACAAGACCATCACCGCGAGCTACCCGGGCGACGCCAACTTCAACGCGTCGAACGACAACGAGCCGCACACGGTCACCACGCCCAACGTGCCGCCCACCGCCGGCAGCGATGGCTTCTCGACGGACGAGGACGTCGGCCTGACCGTGAACGCGGCCAACGGCGTGCTCAAGAACGACGACGACGCCGATCACGGGCCCCAGGGGCTGCAGGCCCGCAACTTCAGCACGCCCGACCACGGCACCCTGAACGGGCATGCCGACGGATCGTTCACGTACACGCCCGCCCCCGACTTCAACGGGACCGACAGCTTCACCTATGAGGCGTTCGACGGTGCGGCCAGCGCCCAGGCCACGGTCACGATCACCATCGATCCGGTGAACGACCCGCCCAGCTTCACCTCGGGGGGCGACGTCACGGCGAGCATCGCGGCCGGCGCCTTCAGCCAGTCGTGGGGCACCAACGCCAGCCCTGGGCCGGCCAACGAGAGCGGGCAGACGCTCGCGTACCAGCTCTCGTTCGATCCCGACTTCGGGTTGGGGCCGGAGTTTTTCACCGTGCAGCCCAGCATCGCGCCCGACGGCACCCTGAGCTTCACCCCTGCGTTCATCGGGGTGGCCCACATGATCGTCCACGTACAGGACAGCGGCGGCACCCAGAACGGCGGCACCGACACCAGCGGTGACCAGAAGTTCACCATCACGATCAACCCCTGAGGTTTCGCGACCGCCGAGTCTTTCCTGCAGGTGTACCGTGTGACGCATCCCACCGACGCCGCTCCGACGCACCGATAGGATTGCCCCGTCATCTCCGCAATCGCCGTCCGCCTCAACTTGTCGAGTCCTGTGGCCTCAGTCGTCGTTGCTCGTCGCCTGCTTCCCGCCCTTGCGCTACTGCTCGCGGCCTGCGGTGGCGCGGATCTCGTGCTGCCGGGTGAGGGTGAACCGGCGGCTATTCAGGTCGTCGACGGTGATGGCCAGAGCGGGCGGGTAGGCGCGGCGCTCGCTGAGCCGGTCGTCGCGCTGGTGACCGACGGCCAGGGACGCCCGGTCGTTGGAGTGGCTGTCGCGTTCGAGCTGCCGGACAGCACCGATGCGGCGGTCGCCCCGGATACGGTGCTGACCGGGACCGATGGCGAGGCGGCCTTCCAGGTGACCATGGGCACGCGGGTCGGAAACCTGTCGGCACAGGTGACGGTGAGTGCGTCGGAGTCGCGGGTCCTGACCGCGCCGGTGTCGCTCACCGCCGTCTCGGCCGACGCGAACGGGCTGGCCGCGGTGGCGGGCGACAGCCAGTCGGCCCCGGTCGGCGCGGACCTGGCCGACCCGCTCGTGGTGCAGGTGACCGACGGGTTCGGCAACCCAATCCCGGGCGTGACGATCAGTTGGACGGCGGACGGCGGCGGGAGCGTCAGTGACGAGACCAGCACCACGGGCTCCGACGGGCTGACCTCGGTCCGCCGCACGCTCGGACCCAGTGCGGGCCTGCAGCGTACGCTGGCGAGCGCACCCGGCCTGGCCGGCTCCCCGGTCGAGTTCACCGCCACCGCCACCGCCGGCGCCGCCACCGTGCTGGAAGGCGTCTCCGGCGACGGGCAATCGGCGCTGGCCGGCACCGCCCTGCCTGACCCCCTGGTGGTGCGGGCCCACGACGCGGCCGGCAATGCCGTCGCGGGCCTGGCCGTGACCTGGATCGTCGGGCAGGGCGCGGGTGGCGTCGCGCCGACCACGAGCATCACCGATGCCGATGGTCGCGCTTCCACCCAGTGGACGCTGGGCGGTGCCCCCGGCCCCAACACGGCCACGGCGGTGGTCTCGGGCGTCGGAACGGTGACCTTCGGAGCGACCGGGATCGCCGGCACACCTCCTGGTCTCAGCGTGGCCGAGGAGCCGTCCGGCGCGGCTGTCCGTGGCATTGCCCTCGCTCCCGCTCCGGTGGTGCAGCTGCTCGAGCCCGATGGCTCGCCCCGCCGCCGCGCGGGCGTGAGCGTGACCGTCGCGCTCCTGCCCGGCGGCGCCAACCTTCGCGGAAACCAGACCCGGTCAACCGGTCCCGATGGCCGAGCCAGCTTCAGTGGGCTGGCCATCGAAGGACCCCCGGGCACCTACGCGCTCGCCTTCTCGGCCACCGGCTACTCTGGAGCCACTTCGACGTCCATCACGCTCACGAGGGCAACCACCACGTTGACGATTCGATCCGATGATCCCGACCCCTCGGCACCGGGCCAGGCGGTGCGGGTGCGGTTCAGCTTGGAGTCGCCGGGCGGCTCGCCCGACGGTACGGTCGTGGTCACGTCGGACGACGGGGGAAGCTGCAGCGCGCCGGTGTCGGCCGGAGAGTGCAGCCTCGCGCTGACGAGCGTCGGGTCGCGTACCCTCACGGCCACGTACCCGGGCACCGATCAGTTCGCCGGGAGCAGCGACAGCGAAGGCCACACAGTGTCGGCGCCCCAACCGGCGGGCACGACCACCAGGATCACGACGGACGATCCCGATCCCTCTGAGGTGGGCGCGCCCGTGACGGTACAGTTCAGCGTGACGGCGGAGTCGGGCACGCCGAGCGGAACGGTGACCGTCACCACGAGCGCCGCTGGGGAGACCTGCAGCGCCGATGTGGCCGCCGGCGCGTGTACGCTCACCCTGAGCCAGCCCGGCGATCAGACCCTGACGGCCAGCTTTGCTCCCAGCGGGAACTTCGCGGCCAGCAGCGCCACCGAGCGCCACACGGTACGGACGCCAGCGCCGCCTCCGCCCCCGCCACCCCCTCCGCCGCCGCCGCCAGCCGTACCGAGCGCGTCGGCGTCGAGCGTCGAGGTCAAGGACGCGAGCGTCAGGCTCAACCACCGTACCGACGTCACGGTCGTCGTGCGCGACGCGGACGGCAGCGTGCTCGACCACATTTCCGTGACGCTCGCCGCATCGGGCGAGGGCAATTCGATCGACCCGGCTTCCGCGACGACCGACAAGAACGGCGAGGCCAAATTCCGGTTCCAGTCGTCCGTGGCGGGGGCCAAGATCCTCACGGCCGTGGCCGGCGGCGTGACATTGGTTCAGCAGCCCACGATCACCGTGCTGCAGGGAGCCACGCGCACCAGCGTCACCTCCGGCGCACCCGATCCGTCGGCACCGAATGAAGCGGTGGTCGTGGGGTACGCCGTCACGAGCGACGACGGGTCACCCACCGGCGTGGTGACGGTGACGGCAAGCGGCGGCGAATCGTGCACCGGGCCGGCGCCGGTGGGGAGCTGCAGCCTGGCGCCGGCGGCTCCCGGCGCGATCATGCTCACGGCGAGCTATGGGGGTGACCAGAACTTCACCCCCAGCTCGGGCCAGGCGCCGCACACGGTGGCGGTGCCGCTGCCGCCGGTGCTCGCGATCCGCACTCAGCCCTCGAATGCCGCGGCGCCGGGCCAGCCGTTATCCCCGCAGCCCGAGCTCCAACTCCGTGCCGCCGA